>Ga0335080_10003580_pt1 | contig 15718 bp, 12 predicted proteins | sample Lox_Sample_34_FD_206720 | JGI IMG/M metagenome (GOLD analysis project Ga0335080, IMG submission 206720) | Soil microbial communities from Loxahatchee National Wildlife Refuge, Florida, United States - Lox_Sample_3.4 | ecosystem: Environmental > Terrestrial > Soil > Wetlands | place: USA...
GAACCCGCCCGAGGAGATCGGGCGCCTGGTGGCCGCCCTGGACGCAGGCGCCGACTACGTGGGAACGATCCGGGTGAGCCGCCAGGACGTGCTGTGGCGCAAGGCCGCCTCGCGCCTCATGAACCGCCTGCGCGAGGGCACCACCTCGATCCGCATCACCGACCAGGGCTGCATGCTGCGCGGCTATCACCGCAGCGTGATCGATGCCGTCAACCACTGCACCGAGGCGAGCACCTACGTGCCGGCACTGGCGTACACCTTCGCGCGCCGCCCGGTGGAGATCGAGGTGACGCACGCCGAGCGCACCGTGGGCCAGTCCAAGTACTCGCTCTATCGGCTGATCCGCCTGAACTTCGACCTGATGACGGGCTTCTCGGTCGCCCCGCTGCAGTTCTTCTCCATGAGCGGCGCCCTGATTGCCCTGGTATCGCTGCTGCTGGTGCTGATCCTGGCCATCCGGCGCGTGCTGTTCGGACCGGAGGCCGAGGGACTGTTCACGCTGTTTGCCATCGCGTTCTTCCTGATCGGCGTGACCCTGCTCGGGCTGGGCGTGGTGGGCGAGTACGTCGGCCGCATCTACGAGCAGGTGCGCCAGCGCCCGCGCTACACCGTGGCGGCGGTGCTGGAGGAGAACGGCGCGGTTGCAGCGCCGGCGCTGCCGGCACCGCCGGCCGCGCGCCTCGAGCCGCAGCCCCAGCCGCTGCCCGCGTCCGGGGAGCGCGAGTGAGCCAGGCGCGCGCCGTCGTCTTCGCCTATCACGACGTCGGAGTGCGCTGCCTGAAGACGCTGCTGTCCGGCGGCGTGGCGGTGCCGCTGGTGGTGACGGTGGCGGATGATCCGCACGAGGTGCAGTGGTACGCGAGCGTGGCGGCGACGGCGCGCGAGTATGGGCTGGAGGTACGGGTGCCCGCGGACGCGAGCGACCCGGAACTGCTGCGCCACGTGCAGTCGCTGTCCCCGGATTTCCTGTTCTCCTTTTACTACCGCGCGCTGCTGCCCGCGCCGCTGCTCGCCTGCGCGCGCCGCGGTGCCCTCAACATGCACGGCTCGCTGCTGCCCAGATACCGCGGGCGGGCGCCGGTCAACTGGGCCATTCTGCGCGGCGAGCGCGAGACCGGCGCGACGCTGCATTACATGGTGGAGCGCGCCGACGCCGGCGACATCGTCGATCAGCTGGCCGTGCCGATCCTCGAGGATGACGAGGCGCGCGAGGTCTTCGCCAAGGTGACGGTGGCCGCCGAGACCATCCTGGCGCGCTCGCTGCCGCAGCTGATCGCCGGACGTGCGGCGCGGCGCGCACAGAGCATCGAGCCGGGGCAGTACTTCGGGCGGCGCCGGCCGGAGGACGGGCGCATCGACTGGCAGTGGCCGGCGCGGCGGATCCACGACCTGGTGCGCGCGGTGGCCCCGCCATTCCCGGGCGCCTACGCGGCGGTGGCGGGTGCGCGCTGGCACATCCACCGTACGCGCCTGGTGGCAGGCACCGCGCCCCCCGGCGCGGTGCCGCGCCTGTATGCGCAGCACGGGCGCTGCCTGGTGGCGTGCACGGACGGGCAGCTGCTGCGCTTGCTCGCCGTCGCCGATGCGCACGGGCCGGTGGATCTTGAGGCGCTGGCCGGCGAGCTCGCGCTCGCGGCCGTGCCGCTGGGCTAGGCATGGCGCTGATCGCCCTCAAGATCGACGTCGACACCTATCGCGGCACGCGCCTGGGCGCGGTGCGCCTGGCGGGCCTGCTCGAGCGGCTGGACGTGCGCGCCACGTTTCTCTTCAGCCTCGGACCGGATAACACCGGGCGCGCCATCCGGCGGGTATTCCGCCGCGGCTTCCTCGGCAAGGTGCAGCGCACCTCGGTGCTGAAGCACTACGGCCTGCGCACGCTCATGTACGGCGTGCTGCTGCCCGGGCCGCGCATCGGCCAGCGCGCCGGCGATGCCATGCGCGCCATCGGCCAGCAGGGATTCGAGGCCGGCGTGCACACCTGGGATCACGTGCGCTGGCAGGATAACGTCGGCGCGGCCAGCCAGGAGTGGACGCGCCGCGAGCTCGTCCTGGCGCGCGATGAGTTCGCCACGGTGTTCGGCCGCATGCCACAGGTGCACGGCGCCGCCGGCTGGCAGATGAATGCCTTCGTGCCCGCGCTCGAGCGCGAGCTTGGTTTTCGGTACGCCTCCGACACGCGTGGCAGCGGCCCGTTCCTGCCGCCCGGGACCTCGGTGGCGCAGTTGCCGACCACGCTGCCGACTTTCGATGAGCTCATCGGTCGCGACGATCTGGGCGGCACCGACCCGGTCGAGCACCTGCTGGGGCTCACCGCGGCGGCGCCCGGGCGCGACCAGGTCTTCACGCTGCATGCCGAGCTCGAGGGCGGCGCCTATCTGGCTGCGTTCGAGCGGCTGCTGCGCGCCTGGCGGCAGCGCGGCTTCGAGCTCGCCGACCTCGCCACCTACGTCGCGCGGTTGCACCTGAAGAGCCTGCCGGTGACGCCGATCGGGCTCGGCAGCGTGGCCGGCCGCTCCGGCACGCTCGCGGTGCAGGGCCCCGCCTGAAGCCGCGGCGGCGCTGCGCCGCGTGGCGCAGTTGGCTACACTCCCGCCCACCATGTCCGTGTATGCGCTCCTCGGTTTCGCACTGATCTACACGCTGGCGGTGGCCACTCCCGGCCCCGGCGTCGCCGCGGTGCTCGCGCGCGCACTCGGGCGCGGCTCGAGCGGCGCCCCGGCCTTCATCGCCGGCTTCCTCGTCGGGGACCTGGTGTGGTTCACCCTTGCGGCGCTCGGACTGGCGGTGCTGGCCCAGCGCGCCCAGGCATTGTTCCTCCTCGTGCGCTACGCCGGGGCGCTGTACCTTCTGTATCTCGCGGTGCGGCTGTGGCGCGCGCCGCCCGCGACGCTCGGGCAGGCCGCAACGCCGCGCGGGGAGAGCCAGCTGCAGCTGTTCCTCGGTGCCCTGGCGCTCACGCTCGGCAATCCGAAGACCATGCTGTTCTTCCTGGCGGTGCTGCCGACGATCGTCGACCTGGGGCGCTTGAGCCCCGGCGGCTTCCTCAAGGTGTGCGCGGTCATCACGCTGGTGCTGCCGGCCGTGCTCGGGACCTACACGCTGCTCGCGGTGCGCGCCCGCGCCCGGCTGAGGCGCCCGGGAACCGTGCGCTGGCTGCAGCGCGGCACGGGCGCCGCGCTCGCCGGGGCCGCGGTCGCGGTCGCGGCCCGCTGAGGCGAGCGCCACCGATGGCAAGCGCGCCGGGTCCTGCCGCCGTTCCTCCCTCCGCGGCGCTGCCCGCCAGCATGACCGCGATCGAGATCCGCGAGCCCGGTCCGCCGCAGGTGCTGCGGCCGGTCGAGCGCCCGCTGCCGCAGCTGCAGGCCGGTGAGGTGCTGGTGCGCGTCGTGGCCGCGGGCGTCAATCGGCCGGATGTCCTGCAGCGCAAGGGCAACTATCCCCCGCCGCCCGGCGCGAGCGACATCCCCGGTCTCGAGGTCTCCGGCGAGGTCGTGGCCGTGAGCGCGGAGGTGCGCGAGCCGCGCCTCGGCGAGCAGGTGTGCGCCCTCGTGGCCGGCGGCGGCTATGCGCAGTACGTGAACGTGCCCGCCGTGCAGTGCCTGCCGCTGCCGCCCGGAGTGACGCTGGAGGAGGCCGCGGCGGTGCCCGAGACCTTCTTCACGGTGTGGATGAACGTGTTCGAGCGCGCGCGGCTGCGGCGCGGCGAGACGCTGCTCGTGCACGGTGGCTCGAGCGGCATCGGCACCACCGCCATCATGCTCGGCAAGGCGAGCGCGGCGCAGGTGATCGTCACCGCCGGCAGCGCCGCCAAGTGCAGCGCCTGCCGCGAGCTCGGCGCCGACCTGGCCATCAACTACCACGAGACCGATTTCGTGGCGGCGACGCTGCGCGCCACCGACGGGCGCGGCGCGAACGTGATCCTGGACATGGTCGGCGGGGACTACCTGGCGCGCAACGCCGCCGCCGCCGCGAGCGATGGGCGGATCGCGCTGATCGCCACCCAGGGCGGCATCAAGTCCGAGCTCGACCTGCGGCAGCTGATGAGCAAGCGTCTCACCATCAGCGCCTGCACGCTGCGCCCGCAGACGGTCGAGGTGAAGGGGCGGCTGGCTCTGGCGCTGCGCCAGAAGGTCTGGCCGCTGTTCAGCTCCCACCGCCTGCGGCCGCTCATCCATGCGCGCTTCCCGCTCGGTGAGGCCGCCAACGCGCACCGCCTCATGGAGTCCTCGAGCCACATCGGCAAGATCGTGCTGCTCGCCTGAAGGGGTGCGCACGCGCGATGGTGACCGGGCGGCGCGAATTGCCGTACCCTTGCGCTCGCGGGTGTGCTGGCCACGGGGGGTACCTCACTCATGGAGCTGCCGTTGTACGGGCTGTTCGAGCTGCCATGGTGGGGCTACGTGCTCGTCACCTTCCTCACCATCGAGACCATGTTCCTCGCGGTGACGCTGTACCTGCACCGCGATCAGTCCCACGGCGGCCTGATCCTGCATCCGGCGCTGCGGCACCTGTGCCGTTTCTGGCTGTGGTTCAGCTCCGCCGCCAATACGCGCGAATGGGTCGCGGTACATCGCCGCCACCATGCGTACGCCGACCGCGCCGGCGACCCGCACAGCCCGGTGATCTTCGGCCTGCGCCGCGTGCTGCTGGAGGGCTACGAGCTGTATGGGGTCGCGGCGCACGATGCGCACACGCTCGCCACCTACGGGCGCGGCACGCCCGATGACTGGCTCGAGCGCCGCCTTTATGGCGCTCACCCCTACAGCGGCATCGTCGCCTTCATCGCGCTGCACCTGCTGCTCTTTGGAGTGCCGGGCATCATCATGATCGCCGCGCATCTGGCGGCACAGCCCTTCTTCGCGGCCGGCGTCATCAACGGCCTCGGCCATGCCGTCGGCTATCGCAGCTTCGAGATGCCGGCGCGCGCCACCAACCTGCTGCCCTGGGGACTGCTGCTCGGCGGCGAGGAACTGCACAACAACCATCACGCCTTCCCGCGCTCGCCGCGCTTCGCGTTGCAGTGGTGGGAGCTGGACGTGGGCTGGGGCTGTATCCGGGTGCTGCAGGCACTGAAGCTGGCACGCGTGCGCTGGGTGGCGCCGCGGCCGCGCTTCGGCGGCGGCGCCACGGAGTACACCCTGCAGGCACTGTGCGCGCAGCGGCTGCACGTGGCACGCGCCTACACCCGGCGCGTGGTGCTGCCGGTGTGTCGTGAGCTTTCGCGCGGGGAGGGGCGCGGCGCGCTGCCGCGCGGCAGCACGGCGCTGCTGGTGCGACACCCCGCGCTGCTGGCGGAAGGCGCGCGCGCGCACCTGAAGGAGCTGCTCGAGCGCCACGAGGCGCTGCGACGCGTGGTCGACTTCCGCGAGTCGCTGCAGCAGCTTTGGAACGAGTCCGCCGCGAGCCCCGCCGCCGGCATGGCGCGGCTGCGCGAGTGGTGCGCGCACGCCGTGGCGAGCGGAATCGGCGCGCTGCGCGTGTGCGCCCCGCGACTGGGGGTATCCGCGCGCTGTGGCTTAGCCTCCGCGCGTCGGCAGCGTGCCGGCGCGCGTCACGGTGCGCACCGCGAAGCTCGAGTGCACGCGCGCCACGCTCGGCAGGCGCGTCAGGTGCTGGTTGTGCACGCGCTCGAAGTCGGCCATGTCGGCGACCACCAGGCGCAGCAGGTAGTCGTGCTCGCCGGTCATGAGGTAGCACTCCATGACCTCGGGCACGCGCCGCACCGCGCTCTCGAAGGCTTCCAGTCCCGCCTGGCTCTGCCGGTCGAGCGTGATGCTCACGAACACGTTCACCGGGAAGCCGGCCTTGTGCTGGTCGATGAGCGCGGTGTAGCCCTGGATGAGCCCGCAGGCTTCCAGCGCACGCACGCGCCGCAGGCACGCCGACTCGGACAGATTCACGCGCCCGGCGAGCGCGCTGTTGGTGATGCGCGCGTCCTGCTGCAGCAGGCGCACGATGGCGCGATCGTAGCGGTCCAGCTCCATTGGCGCAATAATCTGTCGTCAAACCCGGGTTACTTCGAATATTCTGCCACAGCCGGGTGACTGTCGCGGGCCATTTCGCAAGGGTTCGCCGCTGCCACGCTCCTAACCTTCTTCCCCCTAAGAAGGGCCACGTCAGAGGGCTTGCGTCATGCGTATCGGGGTTCCCAAAGAGATCAAGGTGCACGAGTACCGCGTGGGGCTGGTGCCCGCGGGCGTGCGTGAGCTCAGCGCCGCCGGTCACGAGGTGCTGATCGAGAGCGGGGCGGGCCGCGGCATCGGCGTCGAGGACGAGGAATACCGCGCGGCGGGGGCGGGCATCGCCGCGAGCGCCGCGGACGTGTTTGCGCGCGCTGACCTGGTCGTGAAGGTGAAGGAGCCGCAGGCGAGCGAGTGCCAGCTGCTACGCCGCAACCAGGTGCTGTTCACCTACCTGCATTTGGCCGCCGACCCGCAGCAGGCCGACGGACTCATCAAGTCCGGGGCCACCGCGATCGCCTACGAAACGGTGACGGCGCCGAACGGGTCGCTGCCGCTGCTGACGCCGATGAGCGAGGTCGCCGGGCGCATGTCGATCCAGGTCGGTGCGGCGAGCCTGCAGAAGGCCAACGGTGGCTTCGGCGTGCTGCTCGGCGGAGTGCCGGGTGTCGCGCCGGCGCGGGTCGTGATCCTCGGCGGGGGCGTCTCCGGCACGCATGCGGCGGAGATGGCGGTCGGCATGCGCGCCGACGTCACCATCGTGGACCGCTCCGTCAACCGCCTGCGTGAGCTGTCGGCGCTGTTCGCTTCCACGCTGCGCACCGCGTACTCGACCACCGAGACCATCGAGCGGCTGGTGCGCGATGCCGACCTGGTCGTCGGGGCGGTGCTGGTCGCCGGGGCCGCGGCACCGAAACTCGTGACGCGGGCCATGGTGAAGACCATGAAGCCAGGCGCAGTGCTGGTCGACATCTCCATCGACCAGGGCGGGTGCTTCGAGACCTCGCATGCCACGACCCACGCCGACCCGACCTTCGTGGTCGATGGAGTGATCCACTACTGCGTCGCCAACATGCCCGGCGCGGTACCGCGCACCTCGACGCTCGCACTCACCAACGCCACCCTGCCGTACGTGCGCGCGCTCGCCGACCTCGGCTGGCAGGCCGCGCTCAGGCGCGATGCCGGGCTCGCCGCCGGGCTGAACGTGCACGCCGGGGAGATCACGCACGAGGTGGTGGCCCGTGCGCTCGGCCGCACTGCCCGCCCTTACGTGCCATAAGCGCGCGTCCCCATAAAGGGAGGTGGCCGCGACCCGCCGCGGCCGCTACCCTAAGTGCATCGTTTCCCCTGCCAGCCCGGAGGATGACCTGATGAAGCTACTTTGGCCCGCAGCGCTGCTGACTCTGGCCGCCGGCGCGGCCGGCGCCGAGCCGGTGACCTACCAGATCGACCCGAACCATACGTACCCGAGCTTCGAGGCCGATCACTTCGGCGGGCTGTCGGTGTGGCGCGGCAAGTTCGACAAGTCCTCCGGCACGATCGTGCTCGACAAGGACAAGGGTGGCGGCAAGGTCGAGGTGACCGTGGATGCGGGCTCCATCGACTTCGGCAATCCCAAGCTCAACGAGCACGCCAAGTCGGCCGAGATGTTCGACGTCGAGAAGTACCCGACCGCGACCTACCAGGGCACGCTCGGGGGCTTCAAGAACGGTGCGCCAACCGAGGTCGACGGCACCTTCACCCTGCATGGCGTCACCAAGCCCCTGAAGCTCACCATCCGCTCCTTCAAGTGCATGATCTCGCCCCAGGACAAGAAGGAGCACTGCGGCGCTGATGCCGCGGCAACCTTCAATCGTTCCGACTACGGCATCTCTTTCGGCGACAAGTACGGCTTCAGCATGGAAGTGAAGCTGGCGATCCAGGTCGAGGCGGTGCGCGCTTAGCTAACGCGCGCGTGCGACCGCCTCGCTGGCGAGCGCCAGCGAGGCGGTCAGCCCCGGGGACTCGATCCCGAACAAATTGACCAGCCCGGGCACGCCGTGCACGCCGGCATCATCCAGCCGGAAGTCGGCGCTGGGCGCATCCGGGCCGCTGATCTTCGGGCGCACGCCGGCGTAAGCGGGCACGAGCCGCTGCGCCGGCACGCCGGGCCAGTAGGTGCGGATGGCGGCCACGAAATCCGCCGCGCGCTGCGTATTGACCGTGTAGTCCGGCTGCTCCAGCCACTCGAGGTCGGGTCCGAAGCGTGCCGCCCCGGCGAGGTCGAGCGTCAGGTGGATGCCGAGGCCTGATCCCTCGGGCATCGGGTAGACCAGGCGGCGGAAGGGCGCGCGGCCCTGCAGGGTGAAGTAGTTGCCGCGCGCATAGTGCGCCGTCGGCAATGGCACCCGCTCCGGCAGGCCTTCCATCAGCTGTGCAACCGCGATCGACTCCAGCCCCGCGCAATTGATCAGCGTGCGCGCGCGCAGCGCCGGCTCGCAGCCGTTCACGCCGATCATCGCGCCCGAGGCCTCCAGCACCACGCGCGTCACGGCGCTGCGGGTGCTGAGGATCGCCCCGTGGGCCTCGGCCTGCGCCAGCAGTGCACCGATGAGCGCCTGCGAGTCGACGATGCCGGTGAGCGGGGAATGCAGTGCGGCGACACAGGCGAGCTCGGGTTCCAGGTGCTGCACGGCATCGGCCGACAGCGCCAGCAGCTCCACCCCGTTGCGCTGCGCCTGGGCGGCGAGCGCCTCGAGCGCGCCGAGCTGCGCCGGCTGGGTCGCGAGGATCAGCTTGCCGCAGCGCCGGTGGGGCACCGCGTACTTGCGGCAGAATTCGTACAGGCGCTCGCGCCCGGCCACGCACAGGCGCGCCTTGAGCGAGCCGCTCGGGTAGTAGATGCCGGCATGGATGACCTCGCTGCTGCGCGCGCTCACCCCCGTGCCGCAGCGCTCCGCGGCCTCCAGCACCAGGGTCGCGCGCCCGCTCAGGGCGAGCTCGCGGGCCACCGCAAGTCCGACCACTCCGGCGCCGATCACCACGGCCTCGATCTCATCCATAGGCGCGGCAGTGTAGCCGTTGCCGTCCCCGCGGGTGCGCGTGCGCCACGTACAATGCCGCACGCCGCGGCGGCGCAACGGAGGAACCGTGACGGGAGTGAGCTACCGGATCGAGCAGGGCATGGCGGTGCTGACGCTGGACAATCCACCGGTCAATGCGCTGAGCCTTCCGGTGCGCACGCAGCTGGCCGCGGCGCTGGCGCGTGCGAGCGCCGACGCTGCCGTGCGCGGCATCGTGCTCACCGGTGCGCACGACACCTTTTGCGCCGGCGCCGATATCGCCGAGGTCGCCTCCGGCAAGGCGCTCGAGGCGCCACTGGCGCGCGACATCCAGGCGCAGATCGAAGCCTCGACCAAACCCGTCGTGGCGGCGATCCAGGGGCTCGCCCTGGGCGGGGGACTGGAGCTGGCGCTCACCTGTCATTTCCGCATCGGCGCGCCCGGCTGCCGGGTCGGGCTGCCCGAGGTGAAGCTCGGGCTCGTGCCCGGGGGCGGAGGCACCGTGCGCTTCACGCGGCTCGCCGGCGCCGCCGCCGCACTCGAGTGGCTCACGTCGGGGGCACAGCTGGAGGCGCCGCGGGCGCTCTCGCTCGGGCTCATCGACGAGGTCGCAGAGCCGGCGCTGCCGGCGGCACTGGCGCTCGGTGCGCGCGCCGCGGCGAGCGGCGCGCCGCTTCCCCTGGCACGTGCCCGGCAGGCACGCGTGCGTGATACGCCGGGGCAGCTGTTCGCCGATTTCCGGCGCCAGATCGAGCGCAGGGCGCGCGGCCAGCTCGCCCCCGGCAGGATCATCGACTGCGTGGAGGCGGCCGCGACGCTGAGCGCGGACGAGGCGCTCGCGCGCGAGCGCGCGGCCTTCCTCGAGTGCCGCGCGAGCGCCCAGCACGGCGCGCTGGTGCACGCCTTCTTTGCCGAGCGCGCGGCGCGCAGGATCCCCGGCATCCCGGGCGATCGGCCGACGCGCCCGATCCGCCAGGCGGCGGTCATCGGCGCGGGCACCATGGGCGGTGGCATCGCCATGACCTTCGCCAACGCCGGTATCCCGGTCCTGCTGCTCGAGGCAGCCCCCGAGCCGCTCGAGCGCGGGCTGGCGCTCATCCGCAAGAACTACGCCGGCTCGGTGCAGCGCGGCAGCCTGACGCAGGCGCGCGCAGATGCCGCCCTCGCGCTGATCCGCGGCGCGCACGACTACGCCGAGCTCGCCAGCGCCGACATCATCATCGAGGCGGTGTTCGAGAAGCTCGAGGTAAAGCAGGAGGTGTTCGCGCAGCTCGACCGGGTAGCCGCGCCGGGGGCGATCCTCGCCACCAACACCTCCACGCTGGACATCGACCGCATCGCCGCCGCCACCTCCCGCCCGGAGGCGGTGGTCGGCACGCACTTCTTCAGCCCGGCGCACGTCATGCGGCTGCTGGAGAACGTGCGCGGGCGCGCCACCGCGCCGGAGGTGATCGCCACGGTCATGGCCCTCGGCCGCACGCTCGGCAAGGTCGTGGTGCTCGCCGGCAACTGCGACGGCTTCATCGGCAACCGCATGCTCGGCTTCTACGGTCTCGAGGCGGAGTTCCTGCTGGAGGAGGGCGCGACCCCCGAGCAGATCGACCGGGTCATCGAGGGGTTCGGCTTCGCCATGGGGCCGCTGGCGGTGCGCGACCTCGCCGGCAACGACGTCGGCTGGGCGATCCGCAGGAACCGCAGACTCCCCGCCGACGAGCGTTTCTCGCCGATCCTCGAGCGGCTGGTGGCCGCCGGGCGCCTGGGCCAGAAGAGCGGGCGCGGCTTCTACCGCTACGAGGGACGCGCGCGCCACCCGGACCCCGAGGTGCTCGCGCTCATCGAGGCGGTGTCCGGCGAGCTCGGCATCACGCGCCGCAGCATTCCCGACGAGGAGATCCTGGACCGCCTGCTGCACCCGCTGGTCAACGAAGGCTCGCGTATCCTTGAGGAAGGCATCGCGCTGCGGGCCGGAGACATCGACGTGGTTTACATCAACGGCTACGGCTTCCCCGCCTGGCGGGGCGGGCCGATGTACTGGGCGCAGCAACAGGGGCTGGCCCACGTGGTGCGCACCATGGAGCGGCTCGCCTCGACGCACGGTGCGCGCTGGGGCCCGACGCCGCTGCTGCGGCGCCTGGCGGCTTCGGGCGCAGGGTGGGATCGGTGAGGCGCGCACGGCTGGCAGCGCTGGCACTGGCGCTGGCGGGGTCCACGGCTGTGGCCCAGGCGCCGGATGAGCACGCGCACGCGCCCGCGAGCCTCGAGGCGTGGGCGCAGGGCGCGCAGCTGTTCGAGGGCCTCGGGCATTTCCACCGCGGCATCAGCAGTCACTCGGCTCCGGCCCAGGCGTACTTCGACCAGGGCATGCGCTTGTTGTGGGCCTTCAACCACGACGAGGCGACGCGCTCGTTCGCGCAGGCCGCCAAGCTCGACCCTGACTGCGCCGCCTGCTACTGGGGCGTGGCGCTCACCGTGGGTCCGAACTACAACCTCACCAGCGTCGATGCCGTGCGCGTGCGCGTCGCCTTCGAGGCACTGGGCGCGGCACGCGCGCACGCGGGTTCTGCTTCCGCCGTCGAGCGTGCGCTCATCGAGGCGCTCGGCGCGCGCCACCCGTCCGCGCAGGTGCCCGATGCCGCCGGGGGCGAAGCACTGCTGGCGGCCTATGCCAAGGCCATGGCCGCGGTCGCGGCCGCCTTTCCGCAGGATGATGACGTGCAGGTCATGACCGCGGAGGCCGAGATGACCGTGCACGCCTGGAAGCTGTGGACGCCGGACGGCACGCCGGTGCCCGGCACGAAGCAGATCCAGGCGCGCCTCGAGCAGGTGCTGGCGCGCAACCCCAGCCACCCGGGCGCCAACCACTACTACGTGCACGTGATGGAGGCCTCGCCGACGCCCGAGGCCGCGGTCGCGGCGGCCGAGCGCCTCGGCGGCATGATGCCCGCGGCCGGGCACCTCGAGCACATGCCCGCGCACATCATGCAGCGCGTCGGCCGCTACGAGGACGCCGCCGAGGCCAACCGGCGCGGCGTCACCGCGGACCGCGCGTACATGGCGCGCACCACGCCGCCGGACTACTACGCCATGTACCTCGCCCACAACAGCTCGTTTCTCGCCTACTCGGCGGCCATGGAGGGGCGCAAGGCCGAGACGCTGGTGGCGGTGCAGGATCTGGCCGCGACGCTGCCCGTAGCCATGCTGATCGCCATGCACGATTCCGGCTGGGTGGTCGCCGCGCAGTACCCGGCACTCATGCGCTTCGGACTGTGGGACGAGCTGATCGCGCTCGGGCCGCCGGATCCGCGGCTGCCGGGGGCGCGCGCCGCCTACCTCTATGGCCGCGGCGTCGGGCTGGCCGCGCGCGGGCAGCTGCCCGAGGCGCGCGCGACGCTCAGCGAGCTGCGCACCCTGCGCGCGCAGCTGACGCCGGAGGTCCTGGGCGGGTTCAACGTGCTGACCGAGCTCATCGGCGTGTGCGAGGCGGTGGTGGAGGCGCGCATCGCGGCGACCGAGGGCCGTAAGGACGATGCCGTCCGCCTGCTCGAGCAGGCGGTCAGCGCCGAGGACCGGCTCGTCTACAACGAGCCGGCCGACTGGTTCTTCCCGGTACGCCACCTGCTCGGGGCGCAGCTGCTCCTCAATGGCGAGGCGGCGCGCGCGGAGCAGGTATACCGGCAGGACCTGAAGCTGAACCCGGCGAATGGCTGGGCGCTGCACGGGCTGGCGCGCGCGCTGCGCGCGCAGCACAAGAGCGCCGCCGCGGCGCGCATCGAGCAGCAGGAGCAGCGCGCCTGGGCGCGCGCGGACGTGCGCCTGCCGGCCTCAGCCTTCTGGTTCGCCGGCGCCGACACCGCGAGCTGCGAGTGCCAGCACATCAGCTCACAGGACGGGCAGCCGCGTGGTGTACTTCTTGGTGCGCAGCACGAAGCTCGTGTTGACTGAGCGCACCGCGGCCAGCTGCAGCAGCTGCGTGGAGAGGAAGTGCTCGTACGCTTCCATGCTCGCGGCCACGATGCGCAGCAGGTAGTCATTGCTGCCGGAGACCGAGTGGCACTCGAGCACCTCGGGGCGCTCCTTGACGCACTGGTCGAACTGCCGCACCGACTCGGGGTGGTGGTTCTCCAGTGACACCAGCGCGTAGGCGAGCACCGGCAGCCCCACCGCCGCGGCGCGCAGCAGCGTCGCGTAACCCTCGATGAAGCCGCCGGCCTCCAGGCGCCGCAGCCGCCGCCAGCAGGGTGCGGGCGAGAGACCCACGCGCTTGGCGAGCTCCTGATTGCTGATGCGCGCATCGCGCTGCAGCTCCTCGAGGATGCGGCGGTCGAGGCGGTCGAGCGGTGCGGCCACGGGCTTCATGGGGCTGCCATCACGCAATAATATTGCCAAGAGCCGCCTATTCGTGGCAACAGAGGCAAGGAAATTGCCCTGCACGGGGAATAAACTGCCAGCGCCATCGCTCCGCGAGAACCCCATGCCCGCCCAAGCCGCCGCGCTCCCCACCCCCGCCGCGAAGGCGGCCCCAGCGAGCATCGACTGGCAGCGCGTGGCCTGGCTGCTGCAGGCCTCGCGGGCGCTGGATGAGATCGAGGAGACGCGCCTCGTGCCGCAGCGCAAGGTGCTGTACCAGTTCTCCGCCCGCGGTCACGACCTGGCGCAGATCCTGCTCGGCCGCTGCCTGACCGATGCCCACGATGCGGCCACGGTGTACTACCGCTCGCGCCCGTTCATGCTCAGCGTCGGCATTGACCTGGAGGATGCGGCGGCCGGCCCGCTCGCGCGCAGCGGCGGCTTCAGCGGCGGCCGCGATATCGGCGTGGTGTTCAACCGTCCTGGCGCCGGCGGCGTCACCGTGCTGCCGGCCTGCGGTGGTGTCGGTGCGCAGTACACCCCGGCCGCGGGGTGGGCGCAGGCGATCCGTTATCGACACGAAGTGCTCGAGGACGCGGCCTACGCGCGCAGCATCGCGGTCGTGCTCGGCGGGGATGCCTCGACCGCCACCAACGGCTTCTGGGCGGCGCTGAACATCGCCACGACACTGAAGCTGCCGCTGCTGTTCTACGTCGAGGACAACGGCTACGGCATTTCCGTGCCGGCGCAGCTGCAGACACCGGGCGGCAACATCGCGCGCAACCTCGCCGCCTTCTCCGGGCTCACGATCCTCGAGGGCGACGGCTGTGACCCGTGCGCCGCTGCCGAGCTCACGCAGCAGGCCGTCGCGAGCGTGCGCGAGACGCGCGCGCCGCTGCTGCTGCGCCTCACGGTGCCGCGGCTCTCCGGGCACTCCGGCCAGGACACGCAGGCCTACAAGTCCGCCGAGACGCTGCGCAACGAGCGCGCCCGCGACCCGCTCGCGCGGCTCGAGGATTTCCTGGTGCCGCGGGAGCTGCCGCGGCAGGAGTGGCTGCAGATCGGCCACGCCGCGCGCGAGGCGGTCGAGGCGGCCATCGCGCGCGCGCTCGCGCGGCCTGCGCCCGCGGCGCAGGAGCTCACGCGCTTCACCTTCAGCGAGCCGGGCCAGTTGCAGGCGCAGGGCGGCCTCGGCCCGGAGGGACTCGCGCCGCCGGCCACGCAGGCCGTGGCGCACCCGCAGGGCAGCCGCATCAACATGCTGACGGCGATCCGGCGCACGCTCGATGTCGAGCTGGCCGCAAACCCGCGGCTGCTGGTGTTCGGCGAGGACGTGGGGCCGAAGGGCGGCGTGCACGGGGCGACCCTCGGGCTGCAGGACAAGTACGGCGCCGCGCGCGTGTTCGATACCAGCCTCTCCGAGGAGGGCATCATCGGGCGCGCCGTGGGCATGGCGCTCGCAGGCCTCATGCCGGTGGCCGAGATCCAGTTCCGCAAGTACGCCGATCCGGCCGCCGAGCAGCTGAACGACCTCGGGACGCTGCGCTGGCGCACCCGCAATCGCTTCGGCGCACCGGTGGTGGTGCGCATGCCGGGCGGCTTCTTCAAGTGCGGTGATCCCTGGCACAGCCAGACCAACGAGGTGGCCTGGGTGCACGGGGTGGGCTGGCAGGTGGCCGTGCCCTCCAACGCACAGGACGCGGTGGGGCTGCTGCGCCAGGCGCTGCGCGGCAACGATCCGGTGATCTTCTTCGAGCATCGCGCCATGCTCGACGGTGCCTGGGCGCGCCGCCCCTACCCCGGCGATGCCTACGCGGTGCCCTTCGGGGTTGCGAGCCTGGTGCGAGCGGGGAGTGAGATCACCCTGGTCAGCTGGGGCGCCATGGTTGAGCGCTGCGAGCTCGCGGCGGCACAATCGCACGTGGACGCCGAGCTGCTCGACCTGCGCACCCTCTCGCCGTGGGACCGCACCGCGGTGCTGGCCTCGGTGCACAAGACGCGCCGCTGCCTGATCGTGCACGAGGACAATCTCACCGCCGGCTTCGGCGCCGAGATCGCCGCCTGCCTGGCGCAGGAGTGCTTCTACAGCCTGGAGGCGCCGGTGGAGCGACTCGCCATGCCCGATATTCCCAGCCCGCACAGTCCGGTGCTGCTCGAGGCCGCCGTGCCGAGCGTGGCGCTCATCACGCAGCGCCTGCAGCACCTGGCGAGCCTGTGAGTTCCGCCCCCACGACCCTCGAGGTGCGCGCCCCGGCCGAGCAGACCGAGGGTACGCGCTCGCAGCTGCTGCGCTGGCTGAAGCAACCGGGCGAGGCGGTGAGCGAGAACGAGCCGCTGATCGAGATCGAGACCGACAAGGTCACCGTGGAG
>Ga0335080_10003583_pt1 | contig 15714 bp, 15 predicted proteins | sample Lox_Sample_34_FD_206720 | JGI IMG/M metagenome (GOLD analysis project Ga0335080, IMG submission 206720) | Soil microbial communities from Loxahatchee National Wildlife Refuge, Florida, United States - Lox_Sample_3.4 | ecosystem: Environmental > Terrestrial > Soil > Wetlands | place: USA...
GCGGTTCGAGGATCGACCTCTCGCGATCTCGACCTTCTGGAAGACGCTGAGCTTTGGGCTCCTCATCGTGGCGTTCGCGGTGGTCGAGCGTGTGGTCGCCGCGCTCATTCATCACCGGCCGCTCGGGCAGGAGTTCCAGCTCGCCGGGCCGCAGGGGTACGAGATGCTCGCCCGCATTCCGCTCGAGGTCATCGCGCTCGTCCCCCTGTTCGCCTTCCGGGAGCTCGCGCGGGTCCTCGGCGAGGAGAGGCTCGAGCAGCTCTTCCTGCACGGACCAGGACGCCAGACCGGCCAGGAGAGCTGACGCATCGCCGCGAGCGGGGGAGTGCAACGCTCTTGCGCGAGAGCGGCGCTCTCCCGTGTCCGCGCCGACCCGTCCGCCTCGAACGACGCAGAGCTACGACGTCTACGTCGTCGATGGGTCCGCAGCGTCCGTCTACCTCGGCCTCGGCCGGGCGGATCCGGTCCTCGTGCTCGGTGGGCTGGCCCACTCCGGAGGTCGGAGCGGAGGGGACGCACGCTGGCCATCTGCCGACTCCTCGTCGACGACCGTACCGACCTCGTGGTGAAGGCGCCGTCCTGGGCGCTCCGAGAGCTGGCCAAGAACCCGCACCGAGGGTCGTAACGCCTCGACCCGAGCCCTGTGCGGTCACGCTGTGGCACCCTCGTGGCTAGCCCGGAGGAGCCCGGGCGCTGGAGGCCCGGGAACGCGGGTGGACGCAGCGGAGCGTCAACGGCTGGGGCAGTCGATGCTGGCGCTGGCGCGCGGGGACCGGGCTGCCTTCGGGGCAGTGTTCGCCGCGCTGTGGCCATTCCTCCGGCAATTCTGCAGCCGGGTGCTCCAGGACGATTCGCTCGCCGAGGACGCGGCGCAGGGAGCGTTGATGAAGCTGTTCTTCCGCGCGACGGACTTTCGGCCGGATGGCGACGTGATCGCCTGGGCGCTGGGCATCGCCGCCTTCGAGTGTCGCTCGCTCCGCAATCGGCGTACGCGGCGGGCCGAGGAGCTCGGTCACCCCGCCCTGGCCACCGTGCCCGTGACCCGGTCCTCGCCCGAGGACGAGGCCATCGAGGCGAACCTCGGGGTCGCGCTGCGGGAAGTGCTGACGTCGCTTCGTCCGCTGGACCGGGAGACCCTGGAGGCGATCCTCAGGCCCGGCTCGCCGGCGAGCCGGACGCCCCTCCTTCGCAAGCGACTGCAGCGGGCTTTCGACCGCCTGCGCGTCGCCTGGAGAGACATCCATGGTTCCGATGACTGATCGGGCGGTCGCGCGGCGCGCGCGCCGAATGTACGAGCTGGGTCGGGCCCGCTGGGCGGCGCGGACCCTGCTGCTGGTGCTGCCGCTGCTCGTCGTCGCCCTCTGGATCGGACGTCCGGCGAGGCTGGTGGGCGGACTGGGTGGGCTGATCGCGGTCGCCGGCTTCGGGCTGGCGATGCTCCACGACCGCTATGCTCGCGCGGTGCAGACCGGGGTGCTTGCCGGAATCCCGGCCTTCGTGCTTCCTCTCCTCATCCAGGCGATGCACTTCCATCCGCTGCGAGACGGGATGGACCCCTGCGTGCCGGCGTCGTTCCTCTCCGGTGTGATCGCCGGCTGGGTGGTCTCGCGGCGTGCGGTGGAGGAGCAGCACCAGCGCATCTTCTGGGCGGTGGCGGTGGTGACCACCGCGCTGACCGGGTCGCTGGGCTGCAGCGTCGCGGGGGGCGGAGGAGTGCTGGGGATGATCGCCGGGGTGGTCGCCGGATCCGCTCCGGTGGTCTTGCGCGCCGGCGCCGCGCGCGGCTGAAGGTCACGGCCGCGGCGGCGCATGGCTAGACGCTCCGTCACTCCAACCGAGGTGCCGAACCGTGAAGCTCATCCTGACCACGCTGTGCGTCGTTCCTGTCCGCGCTCCCGGCGGTGCTGATCTGCACGTCGCGGGGCTGCGACGCGACCTCCCCGAGGGCGGTCGGGTTCCGGGGCCCGGCCGAGATGCTGGCCTTCCTCCGCGCCCGCCCCGGGCCGGCGGCTAGAAGTAGCTCGCCATGATCGCGTCGACCCAGGACGGGTAGCGGGCGCCGCGCCCCACGTCGAATGCGGGCACGTGGGGCTTCACGTCGAGCACCGGAGTGCCGTCCACCGCATCCAGCCCGCGGACGGTGAGCTCGGGACCGGCGCGGGTCACGACCTGGACCACGGAGAATCCGACCCGGTTCGGCCGGCAGGCGGCGCGCTGGGCGAAGATGCCCACCGCCGGCAGGTCGCTCCGGCCGCGCGGCCGGCGGACCAGATCGGTGGGCCGGAAGCGGGCGAGGTGCATCAGGAAGATCACCCCGACGTGCGTGAACTCCTCGACCCCGTCCAGGCCCGGGGCGAGCGCCGGGTCCAGCACGAGCGTGGAGATCACCTGGCCCCAGCCCTCCTGCATCGGCTCGAGCACCGGACTGCGGACGATTCCGATCGGGTGAAGTCGCACCCCGGGCATTCCTTCTCCACGATGGGATCCGGGTCGGAGGGACGGAGGAGCCAGTCCGGAGAAAACCGATGTGAAACTGGTCTCCGGCGAACTTCAGCCCGCGCGCGGCGAGCGCGGAGTCCGCGGTCTGCTCGCCGAGGAAGAAGTTGCTCCAGTCGCCCACGCGCCGCTCCGATCGATGGGAGCGGCGACGATGGCAGCCCGCGCCCTCAGGCCATCCGCTCACCGAAGATCCGCGGCGCCAGCTCTCCGGCAAGGCCGGTGGCCCCGAAGGAGAGCAGCAGCGGGAAGCCGAAGCCGAACGCCGGGTCGACCAGCGCGAGGCGCCCGTCGAGGACCTGGACCAGCGCGAGGTCGACCAGGCCCGTCACCGCGGTGAAGGCGATGGCCGCCAGCAGGGGCTCCTCGGTGTCGCGGCGGTGGAAGTAGTTCAGCGCCACCAGCCCGGCGACTCCCGGTGCGCCGAGCGTGTACAGCAAGCTCGCCGTGGGTTGCCGGAACGCCAGGTCCAGGATCAGCAGCAGAGCAGCGCTGAGCATCGCCACCACGACCGCGTGGACACCCATCCGGGCCACCGAGCTCGTACGAAGGACTCCAGGACTCGCTGGGACGTGCATCGCTCGACCTCCTTCGGGGCTCGGGGAGAGCATCGCGCGTGCCCATGGCGGCAGCCGTGCAACCACCGGAGGTTCCTGAGCACGAGACGGCGGAGTGCGCCGGATGCCGCGCCGGTCGCGCAGTTCCTGCGTGCTCCCGGGGTCCTCCCACGAGCGCCCGCGCTAGCTTCCCCCGCCAGGGCGCGGGCCTTGCATCAGGGCGCCCGAGACGAGGCTGCCCATGACTCGACAGAAAACGGAGGACCTGCAGCGCTACCGCGCCAACTGGCAGGAGGAGATCGACAGCGCGGCCCGGTACCGTGCCATGGCGGACGCCGAGAAGGAGCCGGGACGGGCCCAGGTCTACCGCGAGCTCGCCGGGATGGAGGAGCGCCACGCGGGGTTCTGGGAGCAGCGTCTGACCGACGCCGGTGCCGCGCCCGGTCCCCGGCGGCTCTCGGCCCGGGCACGGGTGCTGATCTGGCTGGCCCGCCGGTTCGGTCCGGAGGCCATCCTGGCCACGGTGGCGTCGGACGAGCACGCCGGCCGGACGGGCTACGACACCCAGCCCGAGGCGCAGGGCACCGGAATGCGCTCCCAGGAGCGGATGCACGCCCGGCTCCTCGGCTCGCTGGCGGTGACGGGGAAGGGGGCCTCGGGCTCCGAGCTGGCCCGGCTCGAGGGCCGTCACCGGACGACCGGGGGGAATGCCCTTCGTGCCGCGGTGCTGGGAGCCAACGACGGACTGAGCTCGAACCTGAGCCTGGTGATGGGCGTGGCGGGCGCAGCGCCGGACCACCGGGCGGTGCTCCTCGCGGGGATCGCCGGGCTGGTCGCCGGCGCGGCCTCGATGGCCCTCGGCGAGTGGGTGAGCGTCCGGAGCGCGCGCGAGGCCGCGGAGCGCGAGCTCGACATGGAGCGGACCGAGATCGAGCTCGAGCCCGAGGACGAGCGCGAGGAGCTGGAGCTTCTCTACCGGGCCAAGGGGCTCGATCCCGCAGAGGCACGGACGCTGAGCACCGAGCTGATGGCACGTCCCGGCGCAGCCCTCGACGTGCTGGCGCGCGAGGAGCTGGGGCTGGACCCCGACGAGCTGGGTGGATCGCCCCTCACCGCCGCGGCGACCTCCTTCCTCCTCTTCGCCGCCGGCGCCGTGGTCCCCGTGCTCCCCTTCTTCCTGCTTCGCGCCACGACGGCGATGATCGCCAGCGTCGTGCTGAGTGGCTGCGCGCTCTTCGCCATCGGGGCGGCGATCACCCTCTTCACCGGAAGGTCGGTCCTTCGCACCGGCGCGCGTCAGCTCCTCCTCGGCCTCGGGGCGGCGGCGGCCACCTTCGCCATCGGCCGCCTGGTCGGGACGGCGGTCGGTTAGCGGGGCCTCCGGGGGAGGGCGTCGTACAGCGCGCCTGAAGTCCTGGGGCCTGGCCAGCTTGGGGGAACGGCAGACGCGCCTGGTATGAGCGCTGGCCGATGGAAGGTCCCCTCGTCCTGGGCGACGGAGTCGAGTGGGTGGTCGACGCCTTCGGCTGTGACCGGGCGGCCCTCCGGAGCCCGGGGCAGCTGGGGGCCCTGTTCGAGCGTGCCATGCGCGAGCTCGAGCTCCACCCGGTCGCGCCCGCGGCGGTGCACGCCTTCCCCGGACACGGCGGCGTCACCGCGGTGCAGCTCCTCTCCGAGTCGCACCTCACCGCGCACACCTTCCCCGAGACGGGCTACGCCGCGTTCAACCTCTACTGCTGCCGGACGCGGCCGGACTGGCCCTGGGAGGAGCGCCTGGCAGAGCTGCTCGGGGCCAGTCGGGTGGAGGTGAGGCGCATCGCTCGCCCCGGGCCGGCTCCATGACCCAGGTCCCCGCGCGCGAGGGGCGGTGTCCGAACTGCGGCGCACCCATCGAGTTCAAGCTCGGCGCCTCGAAGGCCACCGTCTGCGCCCACTGCCAGGCGGTGGTGGCGCGCGCCGGCCAGGACTTCCAGGCGGTGGGCAAGGTGGCGGATCTCATTCCCACCGGCTCGCGGATCGCGCTCGGGAGCCGCGGCGCCATCGGACAGCTGCCCTTCGAGATCATCGGCCGCCTGCAGTACGAGTGGGAGCGGGGCGTCTGGGACGAGTGGTACGTCGCCTTCGGGGACGGCCACTGGGGGTGGATGGCCGAGGCCCAGGGCCGCTTCTACGTCACCACCCGCATGGCCCCGCGCCCGCTGCCCCGCAGCGTCGATCCCGGGCAGAGCTTCTTCATCCAGGGCCTCGGTCGCTTCACGGCGAGCGACCTGAAGCGGCCGCGCATCGTCGGGGCGCAGGGCGAGCTGCCCGACCCGGTGACCCTCGGAGAGACGCCCCTCACCGCCGACCTCGAGTCGGAGAAGGGCGGCTTCGCCACCATCGACTTCGGCGACGGGAGCGAGGAGCCGGTCCTCTATGCCGGCAGGGAGCTCTCCTTCGAGGCGCTGCACCTGGCCGACCGGCCGGAGCAGCCACCGGCGGGAAAGCCGGCGCCCCGGGGCGAGAAGCTGGCCTGCCCCAACTGCGGCGCGCCCCTCACCGTGCGGCTCCCCGAGCAGAGCGTCCGGGTGGTCTGCGAGAGCTGCAACCACCTCCTCGACACCAGCCAGGGCGCGTTTCGGGTCATCGGCGCGCTGGAGCGCGGCAAGAAGGAGCCCCGCATCCCGCTGGGCTCGTCCGGCCAGCTGCGGGGGCGCCAGCTCCTCGTCGTGGGCTGGATGCTCCGCAGCTGCACGGTCGACGGCGTGCGCTATCCCTGGGCCGAGTATCTCCTCTGGGAGGAGAAGCGGCAGAGCTTCGCCTGGCTGGTGGAGACCGACGGGCACTGGGAGCTGGGCCTGGTCCTCTCGGTGGCGGAGGTCCACGCCGCCGACGACGCGGAGTACCAGCGGAGGCGGTTTCGCCACTTCTCGTCGGTGACCGGGAAGGTGGAGCAGGTCCTGGGCGAGTTCTACTGGGCGGTCCAGGCCGGCGACCAGGTCCAGTGCGACGTGTACATCCGGCCTCCGGAAGGGCTGTCCCGCGAGCTGGGCGATGGCGAGGTGAACTGGACGCACCTCGATCACGTGGACCACACCGAGGTCGCGCGCGCGTTCGACCGCCCGGGGCTGATGCAGGAGCGGCCGCAGGGCGTGGGAGAGCTCCAGCCGTGGCCCCACGCGGCCACCTGGAAGACGATGCGCCGGTGGATGGTGGGCGGCTGGCTCGCCCTGATCGCCCTCCTCGTGGTGTTCGCCGCGCGCCCCGGGCGGGTGCTGGTGGACCAGTCGCTCACGCCCGACGAGCTGCTGGCCGACGACTGGGAGCCCACGCAGGGCACCGACCGGGTCCACGCCTTCCTCTCCTCGGAGTTCGACCTCCCGGGACGGAGCGCGCTGCGGGTCGGCCTGTCCAGTGACGCCGTCAACACCTGGGCCTCGGCGGAGGGGGCGGTGATCAACGACGCGACCGGGGAGGCGGCGCCGTTCGGGCTCGAGTCCAGCTTCTACACCGGGGTCGACGAGGGGGAGCGCTGGACCGAGGACCAGCGAAACGCCTGGACGACGCTCGGCGCGCCCGGGCCGGGAACCGGGATCCTCCGCGCCGACATCCAGTGGGAGCAGGGCCACACGCCGCCGAACGTGAGGCTGCAGCTCCGGGGAGAGTCCTTCAGCATCTGGCAGTTCCTCGGCGGGCTCCTGCTCCTCTCCTGGCCGCTGATCTACCCGCTGCGTGCCGCGGCCTTCGAGCGGGAGCGCTGGGAGAACTCCAACCTCGGCTCCTCGGGGAAGGGGGATTGATGGTCTGGTTCTATCGGCTGTGGGTGCTGGCGACGCTCGGGCTCTTCCTCTGGGGGAGCGCGACCGGGGCGCGGATGTACTCCGCACCGCACCAGCGCATCGACCCGAGCGTGCGCTCGTCGCCGGGCGGTTACCGCTCGTACCACTTCTGGCACAGCGGCATCTCGGGCGGAAAGTAGCGAAGTCTCGGAGGACATCATGCCGGAACACACGGTACGGGCGCTGATCGAGGTGGTCATCTTCTCGGCGGTGGGGATCACCGTCTTCGCGGTGGCGTTCTTCGTCATCGCCCGGATCTCTCCGTTCTCGCTCCGCAAGGAGCTGGAGGACGATCAGAACACCGCGCTGGGAGTGGTCATCGGCTCGATGATCATCGGGCTGTCGCTCATCATCAGCGCGGCCATCCACGGCTGAGATGAGCGCGGACGCCGTGGCCCCGGGGCGGAGGCGACCCGAGGCGCTCGATGCGAAGCTGCTGCTCCTCACCGCGCTGATCATCGCGGTGTGCGGGCTGGTCTACGAGCTCCTCGCCGGCACCCTGGCCAGTTACCTCCTCGGTGACTCGGTGATGCAGTTCTCCACGGTCATCGGGCTCTACCTCTCCGCGATGGGGCTGGGGAGCTGGCTGTCGGGGAGGATCGAGGCCCAGGTCGCTCGGCGCTTCGTCGAGGTGGAGCTGGGCGTCGCGCTGGTGGGCGGGCTGGCGGCGCCGGCGCTGTTCCTGGCCTTCGCCCACCTGGCCTTCTTCCGGGGCGTGCTCTACGGGTTCGTGGCCGCGGTGGGCACCCTGGTGGGGCTGGAGATCCCGTTGCTGCTCCGGGTGCTGCGGGACCAGCTGCCGTTCAAGGACCTCATCGCCCGGGTGCTGACGGTGGACTACCTGGGGGCGCTCCTGGCCTCGCTCCTCTTCCCGCTCCTGCTCGTGCCCCGGCTGGGGCTGGTGCGGACGGGGCTGGTGTTCGGGGTGCTCAACGCTGCGGTGGGGCTGTGGAGCACGCACCTCCTGGCGTCGCTCATCCCGCGGAGGAGGGGGCTCCAGATCAGGGGCGCGGTCATCCTCGCGCTGCTCGCGGCCGGGGTGCTGGCCGCCGACCGGCTCACCTCGCTGGCCGAGGAGGGGATGTACGCCGACGAGGTGATCTACGCCCGGAGCTCGCAATACCAGCGCATCGTCGTCACCCGGGGGCGCGCGGGCTTCCAGCTCTTCCTCAACGGCAACCTCCAGTTCTCCAGCGCCGACGAGGCCCGCTACCACGAGGCGCTGGTGCACCCGGCGATGAGCCTCGCGCCCGGGGCCCGGCGGGTGCTGGTGCTCGGAGGCGGGGACGGGCTCGCGGTCCGCGAGCTGCTGAAGTACCCGGGGGTCGAGGAGATCCAGCTGGTGGATCTGGACCCGGCGATGACCGGGCTCGCCCGGACCTTCCCACTCCTCCGCGAGCTGAACCGCGACAGCTTCTTCTCCCCTCGCGTGCGGGTCACCAACGAGGACGCCTACCTCTGGCTGGAGGAGGATCACGGTCGCTTCGACCTCGCGGTGGTTGACTTCCCCGATCCGAACAACTTCGCGCTGGGGAAGCTCTACACCACCCACTTCTACCGGCTCCTTCGCCGGGCGCTCGCCCCCGGAGCGCCGGTGGTGGTCCAGGGTACCAGCCCCCTGATGGCCCGGAGCTCGTACTGGTGCGTGGCCCAGACGCTGGAGGCGGCCGGGTTGGTGGTGCGAGGCTACCACGCCGCGGTGCCCAGCTTCGGCGAGTGGGGCTTCCTCCTCGCCCGCGACGCTCCGTTCGAGGTTCCGTCCCGGCTTCCCCGGATCGAGCTGCGGTTCCTCAACGACGCGGCGCTGGGGGCGATGTTCGTGTTTCCCGCCGACATGTCCCGCGTCCCCACCGAGGTGAACCGGCTCGATAACCAGATCCTCGTCCAGTACTACGAGCACGAGTGGAAGCGCTGGAACTGACGGGCGCGCGATGAACCGCCTCTCCCGCCGCGAGCTGCTCTCCGCCTGTCTCGGCACCGGTGTCGCGGCCGCGGCCTGCCAGCGCCCGCCCCGCATCCGGTTCGAGGGCGAGCTGTTGGGGCAGAGCGTCCAGCTCGGTCACCGGGTGCGGGAGGGGTTCCGGCCGCGCCCCGTCCACCGCGAGCGAACCGGGGTGGCCATCCTCGGCGCGGGCGTCGCCGGGTTGTCGGCGGCCTGGCGGCTCGAGCGCCGCGGCCGCCCCGACTTCACCGTGCTCGAGCTGGAAGACCGCCCCGGCGGAACGAGCAGGAGCGGGGAGAGCGCCGTCGGCCCCTTCCCCTGGGGGGCGCACTACGTGCCGGCGCCGCTCGATGCGGGGAGCGACCTGGCCACGCTGCTCCGGGAGATGCAGGTGGTGGAGGGGGTGGACGCCGAGGGCCGGCCGGTGGTGGGCGAGAAGTTCCTCTGCCGCGCGCCTCAGGAGAGGCTCTTCTTCGCCGGCGCCTGGGCCGAGGGCCTCTATCCGCGGTTCGCCGCGAGCGTCGAGGACCTCCGTCAGCTCCGCGCCTTCGAGGCGGACATGGACCGCTTCGTCGGACTGCGCGATGCCGCCGGCCGGCGGGCATTCGTGCTCCCCATCGCCAGCGGCGGACGGCTGGAGGAGACGGACGCGCTCGACCGGATGTCGATGGCGGAGTGGCTCGACCGGCGTGGCTACACCAGCCCGCGGCTCCGCTGGTACGTCGAGTACGCCTGCCGCGACGACTACGGGTGCCTGCTGGGCAACACCTCGGCCTGGGCCGGCGCGTTCTACTTCGCCTCCCGGGTGGAGAGGCCGGGGGCGCACGCGGCAGAGCTCGTCACCTGGCCGGCGGGCAACGGCGCGCTGGTCGCGCACCTCGCACGGGTCGCGGGGCAGCGGATCCGCACTGGCGTCCTGGTGACCGACGTGGTGCCCGGACCAAGCGGCGTCGAGGTGCAGGCCTGGGACGTCGCGCGCGAGGAGGCCTTCACCCTGGAGGCGGGGCATGCGGTGTTCGCCCTGCCGCAGCTCCTGGCCGGTCGGGTGGTGGCTCCGTTCCGCGAGCGGCCGCCGGCCCACCTCGGCGCATTCAGCTACAGCCCCTGGGTGGTGGCCAACGTCACCCTGCGACGCCGCCCGTCCGAGCGCGGGTTCCCCCTGGCCTGGGACAACGTGCTGCACGGCTCGGGGAGCCTCGGGTACGTGGTTGCGACGCACCAGGCCGGACGGGACCACGGCCGGACGGTGTGGACCTGGTACCTCCCGCTGACCGACGCCGACCCGCGGGCCGCGCGCCAGCTCCTGCTCTCCGCCGACTGGAGGCACTGGGCCGAGGTGGTGCTGGCTGACCTCCGCCGCGCCCACCCGGACATCGAATCGCTGGTGGAGCGGCTGGACGTGTGGCGCTGGGGGCATGCGATGGTGCGGCCGACGCCGGGGCTGCTCCGGGGTGGCGCGCTGGAGGCGGCGCGAGCGCCGCTGGGGCGCCTGCACTTCGCCCACACCGACCTGTCGGGGATGGCGCTCTTCGAGGAGGCGCAGGCCTGGGGCGCGCGGGCCGCGGACGCCATCGTCGCTGCCCGTGGGAGCTGAGGTTCGGCGTCAGCTCCGGCGCTCGGCGCTGCGGCGGAGGAGCGGAAGAGCGAACCAGAGCGTGAGGAACAGCAGGCCCGCCACTCCGCCGCTCAGGGCTCCCGCGAGGTGGCCGGCGACCATCCGGCTGATGACGTAGACGGCGCTGGTCATCGCTCCGGCGAGCAGCACCACGCCCGTGATGGCGAGCCGGTTGCAGCTCCTCAGCATCAGCTCCTTGTCCTGCACGTCCCGGCGCCAGTGCAGGCGGTGGTAGACCGACGGCGCGATCAGGAAGGCGCAGGACGCGGTGGTCATCAGGAAGCAGGTGAAGTAGCCGTAGCGGATGACTTCGCTCATCTGCCGGAACACGTCGGTGAACGGCGTGGCGAGGAGAAAGCCGAAGAGCAGCTGGACCCCCGGCAGGGCGACACGGACCTCGTTGAGGAACTCGGTCCACTCCCGCTCGAACTCGCCGAGATCGGGGCTGCCCGCCGCGGGTCGCGCCTCGTCCATGGTCGCCATCACTGTAGCGCGTGGGGCCCGGGTGCGCGCTCGAGGGGATGATGCAGCGCGTGGGGACGGGCCCTCGGCGGGAAGGCTTGGGCTTCCCCGAGGACGGTCCTCCTGCCGCGCTTCCGGGCGAGGTAGGCTCGCATGCGACCGTCGGCAGACGGTCCAGGGGGGAGGGTTCTTTCCTGTTCACGCTCGGCCGCACGGTCTTCTTGCTGTCGGTCCTCCTGTCGGTCACGGCGGGCGCGGAACCTGCTCGCGGCCGTGGGCAGCAGAGGCTCCACCCCGGCAAGACCGCGCTCCGCTCCAGCCTGGTGCAGGCCGACGGCAGCCCGCCGGTGTGCAGTGACAAGAGTGGACCCATCCCCTGCGCGGTGGAGATCCGCTACTTCGGAGGCCAGGTTCTCCCCAACGTGAAGGTGTACGCCGTGCTCTGGGATGCGACGGTGAGCACCGACGTGGCGCAGGGCATCGGCGACTTCTACCGGGCGTTCACCAGCAGCGAGGTCCTGGACTGGCTCGCCGAGTACTCGACCACGCTCCAGATCGAGGAGGGCTCGCACGCCGGGGGGACAGGCACGCACCAGGTCATCGGGCGCGGTACCTTCGCCGGAACGGTCCGGCTTCCATCGCTGTCCCAGACCTACCCGAGCTGCACGGGCGAGCCGGCGCTCACCTGTGTCTCCGACATGCAGATCGCGTCCGAGCTCGAGGCGCAGGTGACCCGTGGAGCGCTTCCGGCGCCGGATGTCGACACGCTCTACGTGGTGCACACACCGCCGGCCGTCCGGGTGACCTTCGGGGGCACGAGCGGAGTGTCCTGCAGGGACTTCTGCGCCTACCACAACACCGTCGCCGGCACGCGGACGCTGACCTACGCCGTCATTCCCGACCTGGGGAGCAACGGGTGCGAGAACGGCTGCGGCCGGGGCACGGTCTTCCAGAACACCTGCGAGTCCGCCTCGCACGAGATCGCCGAGGCGATCACCGACGCGGAGGTTGGCCTCGTCCACAGCGACAACCCGGACTACCCGCTCGGGTGGTACGACTTCAGCAGCCCGAGCCAGGGAGAGATCGCCGACATGTGCGAGGGGAACACCGACACCATCGGGTCGGACGGTCTGGTGGGCTGTGCCGCCGGCACCCCGGGCTGCTTCACCGTCCAGCAAGTGTTCTCCCGGATGATCTGGAACGCGGACCCCGGCGGCCATCCGGAGACCGCGGCCTGCGTGGCGGCCCGGTACCAGCCGTCGGGCGACTTCACCCTCGCCTTCAGCCCGAACACCCTGACCCTCGCGGCGGGGGAGACGTCGGCCCCCATCCCGGTTCTCACCACCGTGACCCAGACGGCGCCCGGGGGCGCGCCGCTGGCGGTGACGCTCTCGGCGTCCACGGTCCCGCCCGGGCTCCACGTGGCCTTCGACAGCTCCTCCATCGACGTGGGTCAGCCCGCGCGCCTGACGGTCTCCGCCGACGCGAACGCCTCGCTCCAGACCGACGCGGTCCTCGCGGTTCAGGCGACAGGAACCGTGACACACTCGGCGTCCATCCTGGTCCAGGTGATCGCCCCACCCAACGACTGGGCCCTGTCCATTGCCCCAGCCACGGCATCCCTCGCGCCCGGGGGCACCGTCACCTTCACCGTGAGCGGACAGGTCACCTCGGGCCAGCCGGAGACGGTGGCGCTCTCGCCCATCGTCGCCGGGCTGCCTCCGGGGGTCCTCTCCAACTTCGACCGCACCAGCCTCACTCCCGGCTCCACCACTTCGAAGGTGACCCTCCTCGCCACCTCGAGCGCAGCGGCGGTCGGCCCGACGACGTTCACCATCACCGGCACGAGCGCCGCCCAGCTCGGCGGGCACGGCGCGAGCGCGCAGGTCCAGGTCGATGTCCCGACGAAGGCGCCGGGTGGATGCAGCAGCGGCGGGAGAGAGCCAGCGGCGGCTGCACTGCTGCTCCTCGCCGGGCTCGTGCTCCGACGGCGCCGGCGGACGGGGTGGAGCGGCGCGTGAGCCGGGACCTCGCCGTGCTCTGGGTTCCGGGCTTCGTCGCCGGGCTGGCCTGCGCGAGCGTCCCCGACGCGAGGCCCGCGGAGACCGATGCCTGCGCCTCGCTTGCAGGGGCGTACGCGGCCGCGGTGGCCGAGGCGCAGAGCTGCGGCGACGGGGGCCCGTGCACCGCGCTTCGCGGCTCGCGGCTCGACGATCCCTGTCACTGTCTGGTGCGGGTCGATGCGGCCCGGCTCACCGCACTCGATGACCTCGGCAACCAGTGGACCGCCCAGGGATGCGGTCCCCGGGGGGCCTGCAACCGCGCCTGCCGCGCGCCGTCACCGTGAGCGGGGCCCGGCCCGGGGCGCCTCCTTGCCGGTCTTCCAGGCCTCGACGTACTCCTCGGCGGCCTGCTTCATGAAGGCGCCGATGTTCTCGTACTCCTCGTCGGCGAGGTTGGCGAGCGAGACCCGCACCGACCAGGGCGGCCCGCCGAAGCCGCCGCCGTCCATGAGGACGACCGAGGACTTCTCGGCGACACGGAAGAGGAAGTCGACCGGCTCGTAGTTCTTCCGGAGGTAGTCGAAGAACTCGTCGCCGTAGACATTCCGGGCCCACACCTCGAGGTCGAGCTCGACGTAGTACCAGGCGCGGTGCGGGTCCTCCGGGGGCGGCGGAAGGCCGAGGCCCTTCCACAAGAGATCGCGCCGGTCGTGGCAGATCTTCATCGTCAGGTGCTTGTAGGCGTCTTGCGGATCCAGGAGGTGGGTCAGGGAGAAGAAGGCCATCTGGACCTGCTGCGGGAGCGAGAGGCCCGCGGTGTGGTTGAGGGCCACGCTCCGGCTGTCGGCCACCATCCGGTCGATGAACCGGATCTTCTCCGGCTGCAGCGTGAGCGGCGCGTAGCGCGTGTGGAGCCGCTTCTTCCAGGCCGCCGGGAGCCGCGCGATGGCGTCGTCCATCACGTTGTCCTCGTGCACGGCGACCACACCCAGCCGCCAGCCGGTGCAGCCGAAGTTCTTGGAGAACGAGTAGACGCCGATGGTGTTGTGGGGCAGCTCGGCCATCAGCGAGCGGAAGCCGGTCACGAAGGTCCCGTAGACGTCGTCGGTGACGATCATCAGCTTCGGGTTCTTCCGCTTCACAGTGTCGACGATGGTCTTGATCTCGGTGGAATCGAGGGCCACCGAGGGTGGGTTGCTGGGGTTCACGCAGACCGCGAGCTTGATGCGCTTGTCCCCCAGCTTCTCCAGCTGCTTCTTGCCGTAGTGCCAGGAGTGCACGCCGTCGGCGTGCATGTCGTCGGCGTCGACCGGGACGATCTTGAACGAGAAGCGCTCCAGGTGCGCCACCTCGATGTACGGAGTGAAGGTGGGGAGCATCAGGGCGATCGTGTCGCCCTTGTTCAGCAACCCGTTCTGGAGCAGCGAGTCGAAGATGTAGCACATGGCCGCCGTCCCGCCCTCGACCGCGAAGAGGTCGAAGCGACCCTTCGGGGGCTGGCCGTTGCACATCTCCTTCATCAGGTAGTCGTGCACCACCTTCTCGCAGTGGACGAGCATCCGGTCGGGCGTCGGGTAGTTGTCCCCGATGATCGCATCGGTGAGTTCGTGCACCCAGGCATCAGCGTCGAAGCCGCGCTTCTCGCCGTACTCGTAGACCTTGCCCAGGAAGGTCGCCCCGGGCCGGTCGCGGTGGGTGACCAGGAAGCGCTTGAGGCGGTCGCCGATTCCCGGCTGGTCGGGCATCCCGGCGAGGATTCCCTGGTCCCGTGTCCGGCGGCACTCGCCGACCGCGAAGGTGCCGAGGAGGAAGAAGGCCTCGCGTGGCTCGGTGGCGATCCAGTTCGGATTGCCGCGGCCGGCATTGAGCATCATCGCCGTGCTCTGTTTCTCGTTCGCCTTGGCGAGATTGATGAGGAAGTCCTTCAGCTCGAAGGGCGAGAGCTGCTTCAGCGCTCTCTGCTTGCCGCGGGTCGTCTTCAGTTCGGGTGCGAGCGTGCTCATGTCGGTTTCTCCGTGTCCCCTCAGCTCATGAGGAGGACGATGACGATTCCCCAGATGATGAGGAGTGTGTTCCCGATCGCGTAGGGGATGGTGTAGCCGAGCGCCGGGACCTGGCTCTTCGCCACGTCGGTGATCTGCCCGAGCGCCGCGGTCGTGGTCCGCGCCCCGGCGTTGACCCCCAGGTTGATCGCCGGGTGGAACTTGAAGAGGTACTTTCCGATCAGGACGCCGAGGATCATCGGCAGCGAGGTGGCGACGACGCCGGCGAGGAAGAGCTTGAGCCCGAGGGCCTTGAATCCCTCGACGAACCCGGGGCCGGAGCTGATGCCGACGACGGCGATGAAGGTGGTCAGCCCCACCGAGTTCATGAACCAGAGCGCCGCGGCGGGGATTCGCCCGAAGGTCGGCCGCACCGAGCGCAGCCAGCCGAAGACCAGCCCGAGGATCAGCGCGCCTCCCGACGTCGACAGCGAGATGGGCACGCCGCCCACGTGGATCGCCAGCAGTCCGAGGAACCCGCCGATGACGATCCCCGAGCCGACGAAGACCATGTCGGTCTGGGTGGTGGGGCGGTCCGGATAGCCGATGCGATCGGCGACGCGGTTCACGTCGGTCTTCGCCCCGACCAGGGTCACGTTGTCTCCGCGGTCGAGCTTGAGCCCCGGGGCGAGCGGCATCTCCTGGCCGGCGCGGACGACCTTGCGCAGGAAGACGCCTCGGCCGAACTCGCGCACCAGATCGCTCGCGGCCAGCTCGGCGATGGTCTTGCCCGCGGCGTCCTTGCTGGTCAGGACGACTTCGAGGGCCTCGACCGGGAT
>Ga0335080_10003584_pt1 | contig 15714 bp, 11 predicted proteins | sample Lox_Sample_34_FD_206720 | JGI IMG/M metagenome (GOLD analysis project Ga0335080, IMG submission 206720) | Soil microbial communities from Loxahatchee National Wildlife Refuge, Florida, United States - Lox_Sample_3.4 | ecosystem: Environmental > Terrestrial > Soil > Wetlands | place: USA...
CTGCAGACGCTGGCGGGTAATGGCCAGCGCATGAATCGGCTGATCATCGTCAATGGTGAGCAACGTCAGCTCGTGTATTACTGGTTCGACCAGCGGGGTCGCAGTCTGACCAGCGAATTTGCGGTCAAGTGGTATCTATTCTGGGACGCCGTGACGCGCCACCGGTCCGATGGCGCAATGGTTCGCCTGATCACAGCGATTGGAGCCACCGAACCGGTCGCATCGGCCGACGCGCGACTGGAGAGCTTCGCGACCGAGATCGTGGAACGGCTTCCGGCGTACATCCCGCACTAATTGCACTGTCATTGGAGTGTCACCGATGGGCCATATCTTGCCGCCCGGACTTTCGAACATACACGAGCTCCAACCATGAGCGCTTCAACTCTCAAGCTCCTGACCGCGCTCGTGTTTGTTGCGGCCTGTACGGTGGCCTGTGCGAGTGCCGCCGATCGCGAGACGCGCGCCCTTCGAAAGGGATCCGAATATTTCGCCGCGGGAAATTTGGAAAAAGCCCGGGTCGAGTACCGCAATGCGCTGCAACTCGCGCCGAACGACCCGGAGGCCCGCTTCCAGAACGGGCGGGTGCTCGAGCGGCTAGGGTACCCGCGCGAGGCGGGGCAGTTCTACCAGGGAGTGATCGACGTCGACCCCGCTCACGTTCGCGCGCGCGCGGCACTCGCTAGGCTCTACCTCTTCGGCGGCGTGCCCGAAAAGGCGATGGAACTGATCAAGCCGGCGCTCGAGACGCACCCGGACGACAGCGAGCTCCTCGTGATCCGTGCCGGCGTGCGCGTGAGGCTCAATGACAAGACCGGCGCGGTCGAGGACGCCGAGAGCGCAGTCAAGCACGATCCGGCCAATGAGAACGCGGTGGCGGTGCTCGCCGGGCTCTACAAGAGCGAGGAACAGGCACAGCGCGCGCGCGAGGTGCTGCAGCGGGGAATCGCCGACATTCCCTCGTCCGTCGACCTGCGTCTGGCGCTTGTGCAGCTCGAAGCGTCTCAGCGCGACGCCGGCCGCGCCGAGGCTCTGCTGCGCGAGGTCGTCGAGCTGCGGCCCAAGGAGAGTGTGCACCGTATTCGCCTTGCCCAGTTCCAGGCTCAGGAGAACCAGCCGGACGCGGCCGAGCACACGCTGCGTGACGCGCTGAGCGCGTTCCCGAAGGACATGAACGTCAAGTCGGCGCTGGTTCAGTTCCTCGTCGCGGCCCGCGGCCGCGACGTCGCCGAAGCGCAGATACTGAAGTTCATCGACAACGATCCCGACGACTCCAACGTGCGCATCGCGCTTGCCTCGTTCTACGAGGACAGCCACGTGCAGCCGAAGGCAGAGGCGGTACTTCGCGAGGTGATCCGCCGCGAGGGTACCCATCCGCTCGGCCTCGTGGCACGGATGAGGCTCGCCGTGCTGCGCACCAAGGGCGGTGACGCCGCGGGCGCGGAGAAACTGGTCGCCGAAGTTCTGGACGCGAGCCCGCGCGATGCCGACGCGCTCGTTCTGCGCGGCAGCCTGAGACTCGGCAGGGGCGATGCGCAGGGCGCGATAGCAGATCTGCGTGCCGTCGCCCGCGATCGTCCCAACGACGGCAGCGTGCTCCGCCAGCTCGCACGCGCGCACTTGAGCAACGGCGAGACGGCGCTTGCGGAGGAGACGCTGCGTCGCGCGGCCGAGGACGTGCCAGCGGACGTTGGCGTTCGCCTCGATTTGGCAGAGCTTCTCGAACAGACCCGGCGGGCCGACCAGGCCAAGGACGTGCTGGTGGGACTCGCCAAGGACGCGCCCAAGGACGTCCAGGCGCAGGCTGCGCTCTTTCGCGTGGCGATCGGGATGAAGGATCTAGCGCTTGCAGCCAGGGCGTTCGCGGCAGTACAGCAGCTTGAGCCTGACGCGGCGTCGACGCGCATGTCGGCCGGGCTGCTTGCTGAAGCGCAAGGCAATCCCGATGCGGCGGTGAAGGCGTTCCGCGAGGCGCTCGAGCTTGCGCCACGCACGATCGAGCCGCTGATGGAGGCGACGCGCGTGCTGCTCTCGCAGAAGCGCGAAGCGGACGCGATTCGACTGCTGGACGAGGCCGCTGCCAAGTCGCCGGGCTACGCCGCGCCGCTCAACCTCAAGGGCGAGATGTTTCTGCGGCAGCGAAAGTTCGATGCCGCCGAGACGAGCTTCCGGGCAGCGCTTGCCCAGGCGCCGCGCTGGTGGATGCCGCATCGTGGGCTGGCCTATGTCGCGGTGGGGCGTGGCGACGTCGCCGGTGCGATTGCGATGCTGCGTGGCGCGCTCGGGTCTGTCGACGAGCCGGCCCGAGTCCACGCGGACATTGCGCAGCTGAGCGAGCTCTCGGGGCGCACGGAAGATGCGATTCACGAGTACGAGCAGGTCCTGGCGCTAACGCCAGACGCGCCGGCGGCTGCAAACAACCTGGCGATGCTGCTGGTCAGCGCGCGTCACGATCAACCGAGTCTCAAGCGCGCCGAGGAGCTGACGACGAAGTTCGCGGATGCGCCCAACCCGCTGCTGCTCGATACCTATGGATGGGTCAAGTTCAAGAACGGCGAGGTACCGGCGGCCCTGGCGGCGCTGGAGCGGGCGGAAGCCGCGGAGCCCGTGCCGGTCGTGCGCTACCACCTTGGCATGGCGCAGCTGTCTGCGGGGCAGCGGGAGCGTGGGACGGACAACCTGCGCGCCGCACTTTCGACCGGCCGCAGCTTTCCGGGCGCAGAGGACGCGCGCGCGACGCTCGCTCGCGCGACGCCGACCACGCGGACGCCCGATTGAACGCTGCACGATGTGCGCCACGTGTCATTGCGCGGTCACACGTCTGACCTAAGGTCTGGAGAGGCAACGGCTTTCTTCCTTACATAATGTCTTGGCTGCCGGTTCGGTCGCACGGATGCTGTCCGAGCGTGCCATCGCCGATGGCGGAGCTGCCTATGGAACGTGGAACAGGCGCTTTCGGCGGGCGGCAGCTGGCGATCGCTTCGCTCATCCTGTGCGTGCTGCTGCAAAGCCACGCGCGAGCCGACGTGCTGCTCGATGAGACGCACGCCGTCTCGATCGATCCGCAGCCTATCGAGCAGACGCTGACGGTCAACACGGCCGGCTCGCTCGACGTGACCGTCGTCGACCAGGGATTCCCGGCACCGCTTAGCTCGATTTGGGTGGCGGTGACGTCCGGGACGACCGTCGTCCAATCGGCGATGGCCGCCGGCACACTCACGTTCGCCGCGCAACCGGGGACGTACAGCATTCGCGTGATCGGGCGACCGGGCCCTGCGGCTACTGCGGGGACGGTTTCGGTCACAGTCACGCCGCACGGCGCGGCGCAGCCGGTGCTGCTGTCGTTCACCTCTGCGCTGCAGCGCTTGGGCAACAATCCGCTGCAGGTCCAGGTCGATCAGCCACTGACGATCCCTGACGCCGGCGACTACACCGTGACGCTGGTCGACCAGCAGTTCCCGAGTGCGCTCGCGACATTGACGGCGGCGGTCTTTCTCGGCTCGCAGCTGATCGCGACCATCACCCCCGGATCACCGGTGCTCCTGCCAAACCTCGTGGCCTCGTCGCCCGGCGCGGCGGCGCAGTACAAGATCACCGTCATCGCCGGCGCCGCCGGAGGAGCGGTCGGCGGCCTCTGGGGGCTGCGCGTCGTCGGGGGCCCTAATAGTGCCGTCGTGGCTGACCTAAGCTCACCGCTCGGCGCACTCGCTCCGGTCCGGAGCCTGGTCGTCCCCGCCGCCGGGACCATCACGCTGCGCGCTACTGACTTTGCGTTTCCCAGCGCGCTCACGGCCGTCGGGGCAGCACTGACGTCCGGTGAGCAGTTGGTCGCGGAGCAACTGGGCACGGGGGCGACGAGTGTTGCGGTGCCGAGCGGAGCGCTGCAGCTTTGGCGCGTCGCCACAGCGGGACCGGCCGCTGGCAGCTACCTTATTGCAGTCGACGAGGGCGGCTCCAACCTGTATGCCGACGCCGAAGGCGTCTCGGTGGCCAGCCCGGGCGCTGCAAGCGCCTACGCGTTTCCATTCGTTGTTCCGGCGGCGGGTGCGTACACCGCTCGCGTCACTGACTTCCAGTTCCCGACGGCGCTCGTGGGCCTGCAATTCGCTGTTGTGCAAAACGCCCAGCTGTTGCAGCAAGCTGGCGGTGGCGGATCGGTGACGTTCACGGCGCCGTCCCCGGGGCCGGCGACGCTGCTGGCTATCGCGCAGCCGTCGTCCGGTACCGCGCTGTTCGGTGCGGAGGTGCTGACGACAGATGCTGCGCCAACACATGTGCTCGATGTGACGCAGGGCATCGGCGGCCTGTTCAGCAGCTACCAGGTCACGGCTCTGACGTCTGCACCCTTCGACGTGACATTGACGGACGGAGCGTGGCCGGCACCGTTTCAAGAACTCGCGCTCGCGCTGACTCGAGGAGGGCAACTCATCGGGCAGATTCGCGGCGGCGGAAGCTTTCCCGCGAATTTGACGCCGGGCGTCTATACCGCCACGTTCATCGCCGTCCCGTCCTCGACGGTCAGCGCGGGTCTCTACTCGATCACTGTGCAATCGTCCGTGCCCACGCTTTCGCTCAGCGTGGATCAGAGCTCGATTCAGGGGGGGCAAGGTGTGCGGCTGACGTGGTCGTCGGCGGGAGCGTCGGCCTGCACGGCCTCGGGCGGCTGGTCGGGTTCTGAGCCGACCAGCGGGAATGCAGTGGCTGTCGGACCCCTCGCGGCCACGACGACGTTCACCCTGACGTGTAGCGGGCCTGGCGGAACGTCCGTCCCGAAGTCCGTGACTGTCACCGTGACGCCGATCAACTCGACGTCGGGCGGAGGCGGCGGCGCATTTGACTTCCGGAGCATCGCTGCGCTGGCGCTGTTGACACTGTTCGCGGCCTGGCGAAGGGTGCGACGAGACGCGGCGTCCCGGCCGCGCTAGCCACGGCCCATTTCCAGGCCTGCCGGACGCGCCGGCGTGCCGAATGGCGAGCATTCACGTGCGGTGCGCGCTCCGAACGGCGCTGCGGACCATCACGGGCCAGCACGGTGGCCCGCTAGGCTCGTGCGCCGCAGCCGACGAGATGGAATGCACCAGCTGGCGTACCCAGTGAAGTGCCGCCGGGACCGTCTGCGCGCCCATCGGGGCTGACGTGAGCGGCTGCGGACGGGTGCCGCGTGGCTACCGGATCGGATTCGAGCGACGCGGCGCCCCCGGACGTCGCGAGGGTCTCGGCCGCCCGTTTGGGTGGCCGTAGGGGACGACGGCGCCCATCGCAAGTCCGTCGCGCACTTCGCGCTGGCCGGTATTTCGCCGTCACGCCCCGCCGGAGAGAGAGGCGTGGCGGAAACGATTCGCGGAGCACGCGCCGCAGGAGCGAGCACCGCTCCGGCGGCGGCCGCGACCGGTCACTGCGGTGTGCCGCGCTTCGAATGCGGAGGCCTAGGCCGATCGGAGACGTCGCGGCTCGAACAACCCCACGTTGCGTTGAATCTCATCGAGCAGTGAATCCTGGGTCGCGTGAATCGGCCGTAGATCGAGCGGCGGCGCTCGTCTCGAGGCGTGATCGAGAGCCGAACGCACCGCGGCCACTTGATCGAGCAAGCGATGGCGCTGCAGCCGCGCGATTCGTGACATGCCTCCGGGACCCTCGATCCAGTCCTCAAGCACGACGAGTTCAAGGCGCAGGATCTCGATAGCGGTGCCGGTCGCTTCGGCGCTTGACCTCTGGCATTCGCACGCCACGCACACGTCCTCGAGTCCCTGCCAGAAGCACGCGAGGAGTAGTACCTGCGATCGCGCAAACGACATTTCGTGCATGCAGCAAAGTCTAGCGACGCCAGATGAATGCCAGACTTCAGCGTCGTTGCTGCACCGTCACATCGTCGCCAGCGACCCTGCGCGCGCTCATTCGAGCCGATGCAGCGAGCAGCATCCCCGCCGCGAGCGGCAGCGCAAATCGCCCACCGGTCTCCAGGAAGCGACTCCAGTGATCCCACAGAGTCAGCGGATCCGCGGCGCCCGCAAGGACAGCCGACGCAGCGGCCAGCGGGCCGAGCAGCGGGACGACCGTCGCGAGGATCTCGAGCGCGACCCACAGCGGGATCCCCGCTGCGAGAAGCCGCCAGCGCATGCGCGGCGTCGAGACCGGCCACAGCGCCAGCACGGTCCAAAGCACGAGCGGCGTTTCGATGACTGCGCCGACGTGCATCCGCGACACGGTCGTCGCCGCGACGGCGGTGTCGGAAGGTGTGGCCCGAACGGCCCCCTGCAGGCGCAGCACGATACCTGGGCTACGGTCGTCGTCGACGACGCGAAGATCCGTCACCGTCCACGGTCGAGGTGCCGCAATGCATCGGGCGGCGATCGCGTAATAGGGGGCGATGAGGCGCGCGTAGTGCTCGGCACCGAGCGCTCCGGAGGCGAGCACCGCCGCGACGACAATCGCGACTCGGGTCCTAGCGAGCACCGCCGTGCGCACCGGTCGTGGCGGCGGCCGCCGCGGACCAAGACATGAAATAGAGCGCGATGAGCGCGAGCGGGAGTGCCGGCAGGACCAATCCGTGCAGCGCCTCCCAGGCGTGGGGCGCGGAGGAGAGCGGGTAGTGGAGCGCGAGCAATCGCGCGATGCCGAGGCCGTAGGCGAGCGCGACTCCCGCAATGAGCCCCCGTGTCTTGATCAAGAGCCCCGCCGGATACGCCAGGATCGCGCCGAAGAGCAGCAGCAGCAGTTCCGTCCCCTCGCAGCCGCGCGTGACGCGCAGCATCGACGTCTGAGACGCGATGGCCCGCCCGGCGACCACTGCATGCTCCCCGGGCTCGAGCGCGTTGATCAGCGCCGCCGTCGGCTGCAGGAACAGGTGCTGGACCCAGGCGGTCTCGCCGGGCCCGCCACGCACCGCCTCGGACGCACAGGCAAGTACGGCGAACAGGACGAAGAATCGAATCGGGAAGGCAGCGGCGCGGAGAAGGGGGGCACCGGGTGCGGTCGCCTGCGTGCGATGGACCTTTCGCGCGCGCGCATCCATCGGACTCGCTCCGCTCGCTGCGGACAACGAAACGGCTGGTTCGGGTTGCGACGGTAAATTCATCGCGGCGTCAACGCCCGAGTCGCGCGGCCGCCCGCAGGCGTCCTGCCCCAATGGTTGACAGCAGCACGAACAGGAGCGCGTAGGACCACGCCGGCAGCGGACCGTCCCCGGTCGGTAGCGGCGCGTCGGGCGGCGTGCCGAGGTGAACGGTCTGCGCGGACGCTGGCGCCGAGTCGATCTGGTCGGCGCGCACGGATGCCGTGTCGTAGACGGGGCCGGTGACGCTGAAGCTGACGTTGATGGTGAACGTCACGTTCGAATTGGCGGCGAGGGCCGCTGCGAGGCAGGTGACGATGGCCCCTGAAACGCTGCAGCCGGGAGACAACGACGTCACCGTCGCCCCGGGCGGCAGCGAGTCGCTGACCGAGACGTTCGTCGCGTCGAGCGGGCCGGCGTTCGTTGCGGTCAGCGTGTACGTGCCGGCCGCGCCCGCGGTCGCGGTTGTCGGACCCGTTCCGGAGAGCGAGAGGGAGGTTCCGAGGTCGACCGCCGCAAGCAGGTCAAGGCGCGGCGTGGTCACGCCGTTCGCCGGATCGCGGGTAGCGACGCCGGCGCCAGTCAGTCGCTGCAGCGTCTCTCGCAGTGATTCGGCCGGATAGCGCGAGCGCAGGACGGCGACTGCGCCGGACACGTGCGGGGTCGCTTGCGACGTGCCGGACTCCTGAAACGATCCGTTCGGCGCATTGACGAACGTTCCTGGAGCGAGCAGCGAAAGGTACGCGGCACTTTGCGAGAAGCAGGTGACGAGGCCGGCCTGGCTCGCATCGACGCACTGCCCGCCGGCGTCCGCTGGCGCCACCCATCCGACCGTCCCGTAACCGGAATCGTAGACTGCGCCAACCGATACGACCCCTGGCGCACAGGCGGGGTCGCTGAGACCGGACTTCGAGCCGCTGTTGCCGGCCGCCGCGACCGTTGTGATGCCGACCCGGGCGGCGCTCGCCACGGCACTCTCGAACACGCTTCCGCTGCAGGCGCTCGAGTGGCTGCTGCCGTCGCCGAGGCTCAGATTGAGGGCAACGATGCTGTACGCCGCCTGCGCACCGATGACCGTGTTCATCGCGCTTAGCAAGTCCGTCGAGGTCGCAGACGTCCCGTTGAATACGTCGAGCATCAGCAGCTTCGCCGATGGGGCAACCCCGAGTGCGATCGCGGAGACGTTGGTGCCGTGCACGGTCTCAGCGGAGGCCTGGTTGCCCGTGTAGTAGTCGACATCGTAGACGACGCGACAGGTCGACGCCGGCGTACCGACCGCCGTGCAGGCGCCGAAGTCCGAGTAGGACAGATAGTTGCTGCCGAGGCCGCCGTCGATGACCGCGATGCTGGTACCGGCCCCAGTGTCGCCAAGCGCGGCGACCTGAGGCTGGTTGATGAACCCGAGGTCACTGACCGAGATGGCGCGCAGCAGCCGGTTCTCGTGCACGCGGCGAACGAGGGCGTGGGCCTCGAGGCGATCGAGCGCCGCGAGCGAGGACAACCGCCAAACCGCAAGCGGCAGGCTGTCATAGTCGTGCACGAACTGTGCGTCGCCACCGCCCGCATGCGTCGTCACCGCGGCCTTGATCCGCGCATAGCCCGCGCGGCGCGCGCTGAGGGCCGAGGCGTCTTCGAAGAGCAGCCGCCGCCGCATACGAACCGCATCGGCGTCACGCTCGGCGGCCCGGCCGTCGTACTCGACGATGACGTAGGCATACTCGCCGCGCACGAGGCGATCGCGGGTAGCGGAAGTCAGCGGGGCAGCGAGCGCGCCCTGAGGCGCCGCGAGATTCGCAAACGCCAGGCAAGCGACGAACGCCGTGCGCGCACGGATCGACGCGATGTTGAAGACCATCGGGCGCGCCCCCGGCGCAGGCTCAGTCCGTCGAACGGTAGCAGCGCAAGATGTCCGTTCATCGCGAACCCATCGAGCGGGTGCGCCGTGCAGTCACGGTTCTGTCTTGAGGCAGAGGTGAGCGAGAAGCTTGCGTGAGCGTCGATAGGCTCTAACCTGACGCTCCGGCGACCAGGCTCGGCGTGCCGAGGCGCGCACTGACACCGAGGCGAGCGAAGGATGGGCGATGAGCGGACTACCGGCAGCGCGGCCCGCGCCGCGGCTCCCGGTCAGTGCTGGGCCTGGCGCGGACGTCCGATTCCGTCGAGCAGCGCCGATCGGACATTGCGGTGGGCGAGGACGCCCAAGTAGCCGCGAACCCGGGCGTTGAGGTCAAGCTGGGCCAGTTCACGCTCGTACAGTTCGCGGACGTGGTCGGGGTGCGCGTTCGTCTCGCGCACCAGCGCATCGATGATCGCCTGGTGCCGCTTGGCCTCGCGTGTTCCGTGGTCGCCGATCGCCATGTTGGTCAGTCTCACTCTTTATATAGTCGCGCCCTGGCCGCCGATTTCCGACCATGGGCGTCGAACGATACCCGATGACTCGCCGTATCGCCTGGCTCCAATCTGTTCGAACTTGGCGAAACCGCAGGTGGCATTGTCGCACCGCAACACCCGGCGCGATACCTGATCGAAACGAATGCAGAAATGATCTGTAAACCACTGTATTTATTATTATTACAATCCGGCATTCGCATTCGGCTGTATTTAGGCAGCGTCTTACGGCGTCGCCATTGTGGATGACCCCAGTGCCTGTTGGGGTGGCCGGCATATCCCGTCGACCGGTTTCAGCCCGGACCGCAGCAGATCCCGGCCGGTCAGGCGGCGGGCCGAACCGCGAATGCCTCGCGATCGTGTCGGCAGATCGTCTGGATCGCGGCCCGCGCGGAGAGGAGGCCGGAGGGCAGGCCCCCGCCCGGTAGGACCCATTGGCCGGCCATCACGAACTGGCCGAGGCGCGGCAGCGTCCGTGGAAGCGGCCGGAATCCCGTCGCCGGGGTCGGAATCCATCCTTCCATGCTGCCGTGCCAGTTACTCGTGTAGCGCGTGATGGTTGCGGGTGTCGCGACGTCGGTGACTTCGATCGCCTCGCCAGTTCCGGGAGCGACGCGCTCGAGCACCGCCCGGATCGCATCCGCAACGCGCTCCTTCTCGGTGCGATAGGCGCTCGGGTCCTTGAGGCGCAGTTCGCTCCAGTAGGCGTGCGCCCGGGTCGGAAGCACGCAGGTGACGGCGGTCTTTCCCGCCGGCGCGAACGTCGGGTCGTAGTTGAAGATCCGAAATGACACCTGCGAGAGGCGAGTCGCCGGGTCGATGGCGATCGGATCCGTCAGCACGCGCGTCAGGAAACCCGGCTGGTCGGCGAGCTCGCGCGCGACACCGAACGACACCTGAAGGTACGACGGAAACGGCGTGAGTTCCGAATAGGCGCGCTCCACGGCGGCTCCGGCGTAGCGTCCCGCCAGCAGTTCATAGATCGTCTCGTGCCCATCGGCCGCCGAGACCACCCAGTCGGCGAACTCGGTCTGTCCGCCGGCGAGGCCCACGCCCACGGCGGTGTCGCGCTCGACGAGAACGCTCTGCACCCGGGTGCCCGCGCGGATCCGGCCGCCGAGGCGTTGTAGGTTGCCCGCGAGCGCCGAGATCACCGCCTTGGATCCGCCGATCGGATAGCCGGCATTGCCGCTTGCCATCCAGCCGAGGGAGAAGATGACGGCCAGGACGGACATTGCCCCGGTCTCGCCCGAGTCGAAGAAGCTGCGAAGCAGCGGATAGGAGAAACGCTGGCCGTAGGCGGCGCTGCTGAAGCTCGACCAGTGGCGCAGCGCCGCCAGCTCCGGGAGCGCGCGCAGGAGTTCGCGCAGCTGGTGGTGCCACGCTTCGCTAAAGTCCGGGAGGTCGATCTTCTGGAAGCGCCGGATGGCCGAGACGAGGCGCTGAATCTCGGCGGCGTCCCGCGGTGCCTTCGTCGTCAGTTCCCGCTCGAGCCGCGCGATGTCGGCGTAGATGTGAAGACGCTCGCCGCGGTCGGATTCGAGCCTCACGAACTCCTCTGGATTCACGAACGTCAGGCGATCGATATCGAAAACCTCGCTCCACCGATCATGCAAGAGCGAACCGGGCTTCGAACCGAGCAGCCAGTGCAGACACGTTTCGAACGTGTAGCCGCCGCGTTTCCAGCTGGTCGCGAGTCCGCCGACCGAATCGTGCTGCTCAAGCACTTCGACGTCGTAACCGCAGCGGCGTGCGTACACCGCGGCGCACAGGCCCGCGATTCCGCCGCCGATGATCAGGATCTTGCCCGGGCCGGGATTCATCTGCGCCGCTCCCTGCGAAGCTCGCCTCGCGTCTGGTGGCGCCCGCGTCCGCTGCTCGCGCCACCTTCGGCAAATGAAATCTCAGTTCTGTCCGCCATTCAATTCGCAGAAATCGCAGCCGAGACGCGAAGCTCCCGTGAGGCGTCCGAGACTCATCCAGCGGCTGTTGGCGTGCGGCGCACCGATCCGGTGCGGAAATCATCCAACGTCCGCGGCGCTGTCGCATGTCGGACTGCGTGGCCGAGGACCGCGCATCGTCATTTCAATGAATGGCGAGCGCGCGACACGCACCGGCTGGCGCGACGTCGAAGGAAGTTTCGAATGGCCCGCGCCTTTGCGGCGGGGCCGTCACGCTCCCGCTGCGCCTTGCGGCGCAGCGGGAGGAGGGGCACTGAATGCCCTCAGAACGTGAAGCGGAAACCCGCCGTCGGATTGATCTCGTTCGTGTACAGGTAGCCGTTCGCGAGGCCGCCCTTGATCGTCGAGTACATCGCGCCGGTGTACGCGTCGAAACGCTTCGTGACCTTCCACACGAGGTCGGTCGAATACGCGTTCAGGAGGCCACTGCACTGCGCCGAGCGCGTGTCGTTGCAGCCGGCGTTCGCGCCGGACGCGAAGGCACTCTGCTCCTGCCGGTACCAGGCGACCGTCCAGTCGACCGACGGGCTCACCGGGTACTTGAGGCCCACCCAGGTGAACTGGAAGATCTTGTTCTGGCCCGCCGGGATCGAGGCGTTGTTAACGTACGCGAGCACGTAGCCGCCGATCGTGTAGGTGCCGGCCGGCAGCGGCGTGTCCGGGTTCTGGAACTGGATGTGCTCGTACGAGGCGAACAGCTTCGCCTTGCCCCAGTTCCACTGCGTCATCACCGCATAGGTCGTGTTGTCGGTAATCGTGCCCGACAGCGACTTGTCCATCGCGTTGCCGCCGCCGCCGGCGACGGTGCAAGGTGCTGCGGCGCCTGCGACGACCGTGTACGGGCAATTGAGCGTCGTGACCTGCGCGGCGCTCAGCGACGCCGCCGCGATCGCCTGCTCCTTCTTCGCATAGATGACGTCGAAGCTTCCGACCGGGTACGAACCGCCGAGGACCAGCTGCCAGGCGTTGCCCGCCGTGCCGCTGCTGCCGTTGAACTGGTACTGAACGCCGGCGTGCAGCGCGCCGAACTGCGCGTTCCACTTGATCGAGTTGTCGAGGCGCCGGTCCTCGGTGTCGCCGCCGCCGCCGGCGGTGCCCGAGATGCCGATCACCGAGAACGCCTGCGAGGCCGCCATCGGGTCGTACTTGGCGATGCCGTCGGCCAGTAGGCCATTCTGACGGCCCCAGGTGATCGTGCCGAAGTCCTTGTTGGTCAGTCCGACATACGCGGCGCTGTTGAAGAGCTCACCGTCCACGCTCGAGTCGGCGCCGGTCGTGTAGGTGCAGCTGCCGACGCCGTTCGTGTAGCTGCAGGGCCGGCCGTTGTTGACCGTCAGCGACTTCAGCGCGTCGCTGATGTTGCCCGAGAGCGGGTTGATCGCCGTCTGGAGCCTGAAGAGGCCTGACCAGCCGTTGATCAGCTCCTTCTGGCCGGACAGAGTGATATTCGACTGGCTGAGGTTGTTCTCAGAAGCCGTGAACACGCTGCGCGTGTTGTATTTCTGGATGTACGAGTAGAGGCCGCCGCCGAAGTAGTCGCTGAGCGGCGCCGCGTGGTTCGCGTACGTGGCGCCGACGTCGAGGATGCCCGACAGCGTGATGCCGTACATGCTGATGGCGCCGTCGGTCGGTGCCTTCGCGGGAGCTGCGGCAGCGGCGGGCGCTGCGGCCGGCGCGGGCGCGGCCTGCGCCTGCTGCGCCTGCTGCTTCGCCATCGCGTCGATCTTCTGCTGCATCTCCTGGACCTGCTTCTTCAGCGCGTCGAGTTCGGAGTCGGCGAGCGCAGTGCTGGACGCGGCCAGGGTGAGTGCCGCGACGACGGCCGCGGACAGCAGCGTCGTTCTCCGGCCGCTCGCGCCGGACGTCACCCCGTGGTTCTTAGAATTCAGCATCTTCATAGCTCCCGATGAAGTAGTGGATCAATTGGCAGACCGATGCCTGGGTTCGGCCGGCATGCAGGCCCGCAACACTAGCACTGGCTGCGATGCAGCGCGATTTTCATCCGTTGTTGCGTCTACGCAACACTCGAAATTATCCCAGCGCGAAGTCTGGGCGGCGGATATTGCGAATGCGTGACAATGTCCCCACGAATTGCGCACGGTCCCGTTCGGGCGTCCGTACCCTGACACCGGTCATAAGCGGCGTATATAGTGCCTTCGTCTAAGACTTCCGGTGCCTGCCGCGCATGGACGTGACGAATCTCGGTCCGCACATTTCCCGCCGCTTCAATGAGGACCTGGAGGGCGTGCGCAGCCGGGTGCTGCAGATGGGCGGCTTCGTCGAGCAGCAGCTCTCCAAGGGCGTCGCCGCGCTCGTGGAGGCGAACAGCCAGCTCGGCGAGGAGGTCGCGCGCGGCGACCACAAGGTCAACGAGATGGAGGTCTCGATCGACGAGGAGTGCAGTCGCATCCTCGCGACGCGCAACCCCGCGGCCTTCGACCTGCGCATGATCGTCGCGATCATCAAGACGATCACCGACCTCGAGCGCATCGGCGATGAGGCGGAGAAGATCGGCTACATCGCTTCCCGGCTGGCGACGATGGAGCGCCCTGCCGACCGCTACCGCGAGATCAAGCACCTCGGCCGGCTCGCGCAGCAGATGGCGCACGATGCGCTCGATGCGTTCGCGCGCCTCGACGCCGACGCGGCACTCAAGATCTGCCGCGAGGACCGCGTGCTCGATGATGAGTTCGAGGCGATCCAGCGCCAGTGCATCACGTTCATGATGGAAGACCCGCGCACGATCCGCCGCGCGCTCGACGTGCTGTGGGTCGCGCGCGCGCTCGAGCGCATCGGCGATCACGCCAAGAACATCTGCGAGTACGTCGTCTACATGGTGCACGGCAAGGACATCCGCCACACCTCGCTCGACGACGTCGAGCGCGAACTGCGAGCCACGGGCCGCAGCTGATGTCGATCAACCTCGGCTCGTTCGGCGTCACGCGACGCCAGGTCAACCTGCTGGGCGCGCTGGCCTGCGCGACGATGATGGGCTTTGCGCTGTTCGCGCAGTACGGCCTGCATCTGCAGCCCTGCAACATGTGCGTGCTGCAGCGCATTGCCGTCATCGCGCTCGGTCTGGTGTTCCTGACCGCGGCGCTCCACAACCCGGGGCCCGTCGGCGCGCACCTCTACGCGCTGCCGCTCGCGATCGTCGGCGGCGCGGCGGTTGCGGTGTCGGCGCGCCACATCTGGATGTCGATGCAGCCGCCCGGGAGCCTGCCGTCCTGTGGCGCGGATTTCTACACGATGATCGACATGCTGCCGATCACCGAGGTCATCACCAAGATCTGGAACGGCGGCGGCGAGTGCCAGCTTGTGTTGTGGCGCTTCCTTGGCCTCTCGATGCAGACCTGGGTGCTGATCGGGACCGGCAGCCTCGGAGTTGCCGGCGTCGCGGCGGCGCTCTTGCCCGATCGCGCGCCGGCTCCGAAGGGCTGACGCGCCGGCTGTGAGCCTTCAGTCCGTCGGTGCGGCGTCAACGCCGTAGTCGACGGCGTGCAGCGCGACGGACGGGCCGTTCATGCCGTCGCGTCCCGTCAGACGCTGCAGCAAGAACGCCTCGAGTCGCTGCAGTCCCACGCGCAGCTCCTGCACGGCCTCGAGATACGCCCCGAGCATCTCGCGCTGACTCGCTGCGTCGCACGCGGTCAACGCGCCCGCGAGCACGCGATCGGTACCCTGCAGGTCGCGCAGCAGGACGGTGACGCGGCGCTGGTGCTGTTGAAGCGCGATGCGCGCGCGCGCGCTCAGCGGCGAAATCGTGGATGTGACGGCCGGCGCGTCCACCGGCACGAGGCGCTCAATCGCCATGGACTGCCCCCTGTGCGGTCCGTTTCGTTGCGCTGTCGGTCGCGCGGATGTTCAGTGTCGCAGCCGATTGCTGCGCGCGCGTGACCGGAGCATGGCGATCACAAGGGCGAGGCGCCGCACCGCACGTGTCCGACGATTGTCGCGCAGGCGCTATGCGACGAGATTCTCGAGCACCGCGAGGTAGGCGCGCTCGAGCCGCTCGATGTCGGCGACCCTCACGTGCTCATTGACCTGGTGAATGGTGCGGTTGACGACGCCGAGCTCGATGACCTCGGCGCCGAGCGGCGCGATGAAGCGTCCGTCGGAAGTTCCGCCGCCCGTCGAGAGCTTAGGGACCGACCCCGTGACCGCGCGCACCGCCTCGCTCACCGACTCCGACAGGCGCCCGGGCGGCGTGTAGAACGGCAGGCCCGAGACGAACCACTCGAGCGAATAGCGGACCTGGTGGCGGTCGAGAATCTCGAGCACCGTGCGCTGCAGGCTCTCGACGGTCTGCACCGGGGA
>Ga0335080_10003587_pt1 | contig 15709 bp, 8 predicted proteins | sample Lox_Sample_34_FD_206720 | JGI IMG/M metagenome (GOLD analysis project Ga0335080, IMG submission 206720) | Soil microbial communities from Loxahatchee National Wildlife Refuge, Florida, United States - Lox_Sample_3.4 | ecosystem: Environmental > Terrestrial > Soil > Wetlands | place: USA: Florida...
GCTGGGCGCGCTGCTGCTGCGCGACCTAGTGGTGCTGCGCAAGCACCTGTGGGAGTTCGTGCTGCGCACGATCATCCAGCCGTTCCTGCTCTGCTTCGTCTTCCTGTATGTCTTCCCGAAGATCGGCCAGGGCATCGGCGGGCACGGCCCGGCGGCCCAGTCCGCGTTCGCGACCATCCTGGTGCCCGGGGTGGTCGGCATCTCGGTCATGTTCCAGGGCGTGCAGTCGATCGCCCTGAACATGGCGCAGGAGTTCGGCTTCACCCGCGAGATCGAGGACCGGGTGCAGGCGCCCTGCCCGATCTGGCTGGTGGCGATCGCCAAGGTGCTCTCGGGCGCGGCGCAGGGGATACTGTCCGCCGCCATCGTGCTGCCGATGGCCTCGGTAGTGCACGCGCCCGGCGTGCAGGCCCATCTGACGCTGCACTGGTGGATCATCCTGACGTTCGTACCGCTCGCGTGCGTCGCGATGGCCGGCCTCGGTCTCGTGCTCGGCACCAGCTTCGAGCCGCGCAACATCGGGCTGATGTTCGGCTTCGTCATCCTGCCGATCACGTTCCTCGGCGGCACGTACTATGCCTGGACCAGGCTCGCCCCGGTCACGATCGGCGGCTGGCACTGGCTGCAGACCCTCGTGCTGATCAACCCGCTCATCTACGTGAACGAGGGGATGCGAGCCGCGTTCACCAGGGCGCCGCACATGCACCTGTACGTCATCTACCCCGTGGTGTTCGCCTTCGCCGCGGTATTCCTGACGATCGGGCTGCGCAACTTCCGGCGGCGCGTGCTGTCCTGACCCGGCGCCCGGCGGAGGCCGGGTTCAGCCGCTTGCCGACGGCCCAGGCCCGGCGCGCACCGGTGGCGCAGGTGGGTCGCAAACGCCGCACGCCGGCGTCCCGCAGCGCACCCATGAGAGCGATCGAAGTCGTACCGGGCCCCGCCGATCGGTACGAGCACACTTGCGCGGGAGGATTCTCCCGTGCCCCGGATCTTCATCACCGGCTCCACCGACGGACTCGGCCGTGGCGCCGCCGGTGTCCTCATGGCTGAAGGCCATGACGTTGTCCTGCACGCCCGCACCCGCCAGCGGGCAGCGGCGCTCAGCGACCTCGCCCCAGACGCCGCAGGAGTGGTCATCGGCGACCTGGCCAGCGCAGCCGAGACCCGGGCACTGGCCGGTCAGGTGAACGACATCGGCCGGATGGACACTGTCATCCACAATGCCGGCGTCTTCCTTGAGCCTTCCCGCTCTCCGACCGCCGAAGGTCACCCGAAGACCCTCGCGGTGAACACCCTCGCCCCCTACCTGCTCACTGCGCTGATCGACCGCCCGGACCGGCTGATCTACCTCAGCAGCGGACTGCATCACGCAGGTGCCGGGTCGCTGGCCGACATTGACTGGACCGGACGGCAGTGGAACGCCACACAGGCCTACGCCGAGAGCAAGCTGCAGGTAACCGCGCTCGCGCTCGCCCTGGCCCGTACTTGGCCGAACGTACTCAGCAACGCCGTCGATCCGGGCTGGGTCCCGACCAAGATGGGCGGCCCCGCAGCAACCGGCGACCTGGAGCTGGGATACCTCACCCAGACATGGCTCGCCGTCAGCAGCGACACAGCGGCCACCGTGACCGGCGGCTACTGGTACCACCGGCAGCGGCAGGAGCCCGCAGCAGAAGCCCGTGACCCGGCTTTCCAGGACCAGCTGATGGGCCGGCTGGCCGCGCTCACCGGTGTCGCGCTCTTTTAGCGCCGCGGTGCTGTCCAGGCCCAGCCGCCGAGCGCTTCTGGTCTTCGCCCCACCACGCCGGTGCAGATGCCGGGGTACGGCAGGCGGGCTCACTGGCCATACGATCGCGTTGATGGGGCTTAAGGAAAAACCGCCGGGCAGTGCCCGCAGAGGCGGGAGGACCTGGGTGGAGGCAGAGCCGGAGCGTCAGTTGGCTGACCCGCCGGCTACCTGGCAGGAGCACTGGTTCGACCACCGCCAGCTGCTCCGGCTCTACCACAGCGACGGGCACTGCGCGATCTACCTGGATCCCGACGTTCGCCGGGCTGAGATCCGGTGGCTGCCCCGGTTCATCAATGTGACCTGGCAGTACTCCAAGGCAACCTACGGCGACGCGTTCGGGCCCGACCCGCGCATCTATTCCATCCACCACGCCGGGCGGCACGGCGGCGGCCACGCGGGCTACTACGTCAGCCCGGTCCACGACTACCACAACGTCAGCGACTGCGGGCTGGACACCTGGCGGGAGGGCAACACCCTGGCTCGCGAGCTGCCCGCCCATGAGATCGGGCATTCGGTGGAGAGCGCCAGCAACGGCGCCCACGGTTCACCGGCGTATGAGATCTGGGGCGACAGCAAGTGGGCCGAGTTCTACATCTATGACCTCTACACGGCGCTGGGCATGGATCGCGAGGCCAAGGGCGTCTACCGCCGGTTCACCGGCAACACCGACGATTTCCCCCGCCGGGGGACCCGCTGGTTCCGCGACTGGTTCTACCCGCTATGGCGGGACTGCGGGCGGGCACAGGTCATGAACAGGTTCTTCCGGGAGCTGGCCCGGCACTTCCCACGCGACTCCGGTGGCACCTACACCCGGCGGATGAACTGGGGCGAGTACGTCCACTTCACCAGCGGTGCTGCGGGCGCCGACATGAGCGGCCAGGCCGCCCGCGCTTTCGGCTGGCCCCGCGAGTGGGCCGGCCAGCTGGAGCACGCCCGCGAGCAGTTCCCCGGCATCACATACTGAAATACCGGGCCGTGCTACCGGGCCGTCCTCCGAGCCTGGCCACGACGCTGCGGTCGCCGAGCCCACGGCCACAGGCGGTTGATAGCCACGCAAGTGGTGAACGACGGTGCGGACCGTGGATCCGTGCAGTCTGGCCCGCTTGCGGCAACTGCAGCCAGAACGCCGCCGGGGCAAATCAGCAATGGTCTCGCCTCCCCGCGAGGGTGTCGCCCGTGCATGTTGACCCTCCTGCTGCTCCCTTCGCGGGCAGGTGACGCGGCGGCTGGCTGATCATCGCCTGCGTCTGTGCTTCCACGGCGCTATCCGTGATGCCCCACTCGGGATGCCACTCGGGGCGCCCCACGTGGACACCTCGTCGCCGAACACGCACCCGTCATCGCAGCCCACCCCGAACTGGATCTGGGCTGTCCCGGCTGACCAGCTCCCCGACCAGGACCGGCCCCGCGCATGGTGGGACTGCTGCTCGTGGCCGGTGGTGCGGTGGCAACGTTCGTACCCGCCGAACTGTGCCCGGATCTCCTCGTGGCAGCGGGCGGGCTGCCCGCCCGGGACCTGGGTCATGGGGCGTCTCGTCTGGCTGCCTGCCCGGTGCCGGACCGCAGCTGAGTGGTCATCGCCGCTTCCCGTCGTCGCCGAGGTTCTCCTGCGTGAGCGCGGTGTACTCCCGGCTTGTGGTGGCCTGGCCGGCCAGGGCCGTCATCCGGTCCTCACTGTCGAGGCCGTGCTCGATCAGGACAGCGGCTGCTGTGGAGCGCGTCCAGCGCCGGCGGGCACGCATGTCGTCCAGACGCGCCAGCACGCTGGGCGTGAGATTCACCGAGATCTTCTCGGTCCTGGTTTCCTCCATGTGCAGCACACTACCGCAGAGTGCGGAAGTCGGCCCTGGCCGCAGCCCGCTGGCGTGGGAGCGTTCACCAGCGGCCCGGTGGGTACCATCCCCCGGTGCTGTATCGCATCGGCAACGCAGCGGCCGTGTCGCAGTTCCGGTTTCGGGTAAGGGCAGACAAGTCCGAGCCACACGGCCAAACGGGACGGGTCGCCGGCGGACCAGGAGACGTTCGGAGGTGACGCATGAAACCGTTTGTGGTCAACCGGCACGGTCGTCTGGTGTTTCCGGCCAATCTCTTCGGCGAACTGGACTTCTCGGTCCTGGAGACGCTCGACCAGTTCACCGCGGTGATCGGCCGGGATTTCGAGGCCAAGGCGCCGACCGGGACCGACATCCTGGCCCGGGTCGAGTCGGGGGCTTACCAGGGGCGCTTCGAGCTCCTGCGCGATCTGGGCCAGAACCTGTTCTGGGTCAACCGGTACTCGATCACCATGTTCGAGAAGCGGCCGACGCGCTGGCGCGACGTGGCGAAGCATCGCGATGACGTCTTCCTGCCGGTGCTGACCCCGTGGGAGGACAGCGAGCGGAAGGTAGCCGCGGTCGAGCGCGCCTTCCGCGGACTGCCCGCGACCTGGGACGAGGACACCGAAGAAAAGGTGTTCGGCCTGCTGTTCGATCTGTTCCGCAACAAGCTGCACCACGCCACCGAGCTGCCGGCGATCAAGCCAACGGTGGCGGAGTTTCTGGACCGGCCCGACGCGCTGACGTTTGTGATGCCTGAGCACGACCCGGACTACCCGGTCTTCCGGACCGAGGAGATCCTCGACGCCGACGAGAGGGTTCCCGAGCTGGAAGCGCTCATGCGCTGGGCGATGGTGCTGCACAACCAGTACCCGTGGGACCGCTCCCGCACCGAGTTGCGCGGGCCTGGCGAGATCGGCGGCGACGACTTCGTGGTCGTGTTCCACCCTCGTAACCGCGACGTGATGGCCTTCATCGACCGGGTCAAGAGCACGGGTGCCACCAGCCAGCACTCCGGCGGCATGAGCGCCGCCGCGCCGGCCCGGCGCGCGCCGGCGGAGGCCGCCGCACCCGCCGCACCCGCCACCCCCTACCCGCCCGTGCGGGTGCGCGAGGCATTCGCGATCCAGCCGAAGCTGGCGGCGCTCGCGATCGTGCGCGGCGAGCATGTCTGCGACAACAGCGACGTCATACGGAACGCCAGTTTTTCCTGGTCGCCGATGAGCGCCGGTGACATCAGCGCGAAGACCGGTATCGAGCAGCGCCGCTATACCAGCCGGGAGCCGGAGCAGCTGGCCATCCATGCCGCCCTGGCCGCGCTGGCGAAGTCCGGCCGGGCGGTGGCGGAAATCGGGGCGGTGCTGGTCAGCACCTGCACCAGCAACCGGCAGATCCCGTCGGTGGCTTGCTGGCTGTCCGGCGAGCTGGGCCTGCTGCAGACGCACGCCTCGGTCGACCTGGTGGCGGCCTGCGCGGGACTGCCGTACGGGCTGTCCGAGGCCATCCGGCAGCTGCAGGAGGTCCAGCGGCCGGTCCTTCTGGTCTGCGTGGAGAAGTTCTCCGACAAGATCGGCAGCGCCCGGCCCTCGCGGATGATCTTCGGGGACGGTGCCGCGGCGATGGTCATCGCCCCGGCCGCCCCGGGCGAGGCCGGCGATGTCGAGGTCGTGCAGACCTACGCGAGCGGGCCGCGCAGCGAGGTCAACTCGATCATCTGGCCGAACCCGGAGTTCGACAACGACATCACCGTGTATGGTCCCGAGGTCAAGTCGCTGGTGCAGCGCTATCTTGCTCAGATGATCGACGAACTCGGCGCCCAGCCTGATCCGGACGACCCCGGGCGGACGTTGCTGGAGAGCATCGAGCTGATCGTGCCGCACCAGGCTAACAAGACGATGATCCTCAATGTGGCCGCCAAGGCCGGGCTGTCCGCTGACCAGCTGTATTTCAACATCGAGACGATGGGCAACGTGTCGTCGGCGAGCATCCCCATCGCGGTGCACGACGCAGTGAGCGACAGCGTGATCACCCGCCCGACCCGGGTCTTCGCGCCCGGCTTCGGGGCCGGTGCCGTCGGAGGCTACGCGGTGATGCGCATCGACCCCGCCATCGTCGCGGACGAGGTGGTGCTGGACATCCTGGAGGACGTCAGCAGCGGATCCGCGGCAGTATCGCGGATGACCGGGACGACGACAGACGACATGCGCGTTGCCTTCGGCGAGTGACCGGATGAGCATCCAGGGACCCCGGCCTTCTTTCCAGCGCCTCGCGATCGTCAACCGGGGCGAGCCCGCGATGCGGCTCATCAACGCCGTCCGTGAGTGGAACGCCGAAGGGCGACGTCCGCTGCGCATCATCGCCGTGTACACCGCCGCCGACCGGCACGCCATGTTCGTCCGCGAGGCCGACGAGGCGGTGCTGATCGGCCCGGCCGACCCCGACGGCGACGCCGCTTTCGGAGCCAGCCCCTACCTCGACTACGCCGAGCTCGAGCGGGCGCTGCGCGATTGCCGGGCCGACGCGGTATGGCCCGGGTGGGGGTTCGTCTCGGAGAAGGCCGAGTTCGCGGAGCTGTGCGAACGGCTGGGCATCATCTTCATCGGCCCGTCGGCCGAGGTCATGCGCCGGCTCGGCGACAAGATCGAATCCAAGCGGCTGGCCGAGCAGGTCGGCGTGCCGCTCGCCGCGTGGAGCGGCGGCCCGGTGGCTGACCTGGAGCAGGCCCGCGCACATGCCGAGACGATCGGCTACCCGCTCATGGTCAAGGCCACGGCGGGTGGCGGCGGCCGGGGCATCCGGCTGGTCCGCTCGGCCGCGGAACTCGACGAGGCCCTCGAGCGGGCAAGCTCGGAGGCGTCGAGGACCGCCGGGGACGCGACCGTGTTCATGGAGCGGGCAATCCGCGGTGGCCGCCACGTCGAGGTGCAGGTCGTCGCCGACGGCGCTGGCACCGTGTGGGCGCTGGGTGCCCGGGACTGCAGCGTGCAACGACGCAACCAGAAAGTGATCGAGGAGTCCGCGTCCACGGCGCTGGACGCGGGGCAGGAGCAGGCGCTGCGGTCCCATGCCGTCGAGCTCATCCGGGCGGCCGGCTACGTCAACGCCGGAACCGTGGAGTTCCTCTACGAGCCCAGGGAACGGCTGCTGTCGTTCCTGGAGGTCAACACCCGGCTGCAGGTCGAGCACCCGGTCACCGAGGCGACCACCGGCATCGACATCGTCAAGCTCCAGCTGCACATCGCGGCCGGCGGCACACTGGCCGACGTCTCGGCCGGCGCGCCGCCGGCCCGCGGGCACGCCATCGAGGCCCGGCTCACCGCCGAGGATCCCGAGCGCGGGTTCGCGCCCGCGCCGGGCCGGATCGAGCACCTGGCGCTGCCCGCCGGCCCCGGCATCAGGGTGGACACCGGGGTGGCCGCCGGCGACGTCATCCCGCCGCAGTTCGACTCCATGATCGCCAAGGTGATCGCCTGGGGGCGGGACCGTGGCGAGGCCCGCGCCAGGCTCTCGCGCGCACTCAGGCAGACCGCCACGGTGATCCGGGGCGGCACGACCAACAAGGCCTTCCTGCTCGACCTGCTGGACCGGCCGGAATTCGTTCGCGGCGAGGTCGACACGACCTGGCTCGACACACTGATGGCCGACGGCTACACCCCGCCGCGGCGGCTCGACGTTGCCCTGCTCGCCGCCGCCGTCGAGGCGTATGACGCTCACGCGAAACGCCAGCAGGACCGGCTGTTCGCGTCCGCCGAGCGCGGGCGTCCCGAGGTCGGCCACGAGACCTGGCACCAGGTCGATGTCCGCGCGGGCCAGGAGGCCTACCGGCTGCGGGTGTCACGCAGCCGGTACGCCCGCTACCGGGTGGAGCTGGACGGAACCACGGTGGACGTCGACGTCGAGCGCCCCAGCCAGTTCGAGCGAATGCTCCGCATCGGCCACCGGGCCTTCGCCGTGCTCTCGGTCACCCAGGGCCCCGACTACCTCGTCGAGGTCGACGGCGCGGTGCACCGGATGTCCGGCGGCGAGGCCGGACTGGTCCGCGCCCCGGCGTCGGCCATGGTGGTGGCCATCCCGGTCAAGGCCGGTGACCAGGTCGCCGAGGGCGACGTCGTCGCCGTCGTGGAAAGCATGAAGCTGGAAACGGCGCTGCACGCACCGGTCCCGGGCCGGGTCGCCGAAGTGCTCGCCGACGTCAACACCCAGGTCGAGAGCAGCGCCAAGCTGGTCCGTATAGAACCCGACCTGGAGCAGGATTCCAGCGGGGAGCCGGAGCCGGGCAGCCGGTCCGACCTGGGCGCGCTGGCCGAGGTGGCCGCAGTTGACCGCGAGGCGGCTGCCACGGCGGCCGAAGCGCTGGCGGCGCTGCGCTCACTGGTACTCGGCTTCGACCTCGACGAGCGCGAGACCGGCCAGGTGCTGCAGCGGCTGGCTGCCGCGCGGGCCGGCCTGCCCGCCGATGACCCGCGGCTGCTGGCCGCGGAGACCGAGATCCTGCGGATCTTCGCTGACCTGTGCGCGCTGTCCCGCAACCGCCGGATGCCCGAGGAATCGGAAACCGACGAGGAAGCCGCCGTAGACGCCGAGGCCGCCCGCAACCCGCAGGAGTACTTCTACGCCTACCTGCGTTCCAGGGATCCCGATACCGAAAATCTGCCCGAGTCGTTCCGGATCAAGCTACGCCGGGCGCTGGCCCACTACGGGGTGACCGACCTGGAACCCTCTCCCGACCTGGAGCCCGCGCTCTACCAGATGTTCCTGGCCCACCGCCGCGCGAGCGCTCACGTGCCGGTCGTGTCGGAGCTGCTGCAGTGGCGGCTGCGCGATCCGGGGTCGCTGCCCGATGACGCCCGGGACGGCTACTGGCAGGTCATTGACCAGCTGGTGCCGGCCACCCAGCTGCGTCACCCCGCGATCGGTGACCTGGCCCGGCAGGTCCAGTACCGCTGCTTCAACGCCCCGCTGATCGCGCGCGAGCGGGCGCGGGCGCGGCAGCAGGTGCGCGCGGAACTCGACAGCCTCTCCCCCGAGCCCGAGGCCAGGGCGGCCCAGATCGACGCCATGGTCGCCTCCGGCGCACCGATCCTCGGCGTCTTCGCCGAGCGGCACCACGCCGTCATGCTCGAGGTGATGACCCGGCGGTACTACCAGATCAGGCCGCTGCATCAGGTCCGGGTCTTCGAGCGGAGCGGCCGCCCGGTGCTGACCGCTGAGTACAGCCACGACGGGCGTGACTACATGATCATCGCGACCGTCGCCGGGGGCACGGACAGCGCCGCCGGGACCGACCTGCGCCAGCTGGTGGGCTCTCTCCCCGCCAACCGCACCGTGCTGATGGATCTCTACGTGACCTCCGAGACGTCCGAGGACGAAGGCGGCGGCCCGGACGCCCGCGCCGAGAGGATCCGGGACAAGCTCGGGATCATTCCGCGCGCCGTCCGGCGGGTCGCGGTCGCGGTGCGCAGGCCCGACGGCACGGAAGGCGACGAGCCTGTCTGGTTCACCTTCTGCGGTGCGCCGGAGAGCGGGGAGGCGGTCGAGGACCGGACGCAGCGCGGCCTGCACCCGATGGTCGCCGAGCGGCTGGGCCTGTGGCGGCTGTCCGCATTCGAGCTGACCCGGCTGCCCGCGGCCACCGACGTGCACCTGTTCCGCGTGCAGGGCCGTGGGGTTCCCGACGACCAGCGTCTCATCGCCCTCGCCGACGTCCGCGATCTGACCATCCTGCGCGACGAGGACGGCCGGATCCGCGGGGTCCCGCAGATCGAGCGCTCGCTCGACGCCTGCCTGGACAGCCTGCGCTCCGCCCGCTCCGCCGATCACGCCCTGGCGAAGCTGGACTGGAACCGCGTCCAGCTCTATGTCTGGCCGGTGGTGGACGTGCCGCTCACCGACCTCGGCCCGGTCGTCCGGACCTTCGCCCCGCGTACCGCGGGGCTGGGGCTGGAGCAGGTGCTGGTGCAGTTCCGGCTGGCCGACGCCAGTGACCCGGACGCTCAGCCCCGCGAGCTGATGCTGCGGATGTCCCGCCCGCCGGGCGCCGGGCTGACGCTGCGTATCACCGACCCGCCATCGCAGCCGCTGAGCGAGATGAACGCCTACACGCAGAAGGTGATCCGGGCCCGCCGCCGCGGCGCGGTCTACCCCTATGAGCTGATCCCGCTGATCGTCCGCTCGCCCGATCATGACGGCGCCCCCGGCACCTTCACCGAGTACGACCTCGATGAGGCGGGCGTCCCAGCGCCGGTAGCCCGGGCGCCGGGTTCGAACACCGCCAACCTGGTGCTCGGTGTGGTCAGTACGCCCACCAAGCGCTACCCGGAGGGGATGCGCCGGATCGTGCTGCTGGGCGACCCGACCAGCGCCCTCGGCGCGCTGGCCGAGCCTGAGTGCCGCCGGGTGCTCGCCGCCCTGGAGCTGGCGCGGCGCATGGGCGCCCCGGTGGAGTGGTTCGCTCTCTCCGCGGGCGCGAAGATCGCGATGGACTCCGGCACCGAAACCATGGACTGGATCTCCCGGGTGCTGCGCGGGATCGTCGAGTTCACCCAGGACGGCGGTGAGATCAACATCGTGGTCAGCGGGATCAACGTCGGCGCCCAGCCATACTGGAACGCCGAGGCCACGATGCTCATGCACACCAAGGGCGTCCTGGTCATGACCCCGGACTCGGCGATGGTCCTCACCGGTAAGCAGTCGCTGGACTACTCCGGCGGGGTCTCCGCCGACGACAACTTCGGCATCGGTGGCTATGACCGGATCATGGGCCCGAACGGCCAGGCCCAGTACTGGGCGCCCGACCTGTCCGCAGCCGTCGACACGCTGCTCGCCCACTACGAGCACACCTACATCGCCCCAGGTGAGCGTTTCCCCCGCCCGGCCCCCACCACTGACGCCGCTGACCGGGACATCTCCTCGTCGCCGCACTCCGGGTCGGGTTGCGACTTCACCATGCTCGGGGAGATCTTCGATCCCGAGATCAACGCTGAGCGCAAGAAACCCTTCGACATCCGCTCGCTGCTGCGCGGTGTGGCCGATGCCGACCACCCCCCACTGGAGCGCTGGGCCGACATGCACGATGCAGAGTCGGTCGTGGTGCTCGATGCGCACCTAGGCGGTCAGCCGGTCGCGCTGGTCGGTGTCGAATCGCGCCCGCTGCCACGGCACGGGCCCTACCCGGTTGATGGCCCGTCCCAATGGACGGCCGGCACACTTTTCCCCCGCTCGTCGAAGAAAGCCGCGCGGGCGATCAACGCGGCCAGCGGGAACCGCCCGCTCGTCGTACTGGCCAACCTGTCGGGGTTCGACGGATCCCCGGAGTCGATGCGTCGGCTGCAGCTGGAATACGGCGCGGAGATCGGCCGCGCGGTGGTCAACTTCGACGGCCCCATCGTTTTCTGCGTGGTCTCCCGCTATCACGGCGGGGCCTTCGTGGTGTTCTCCGGGACGCTCAACGACAACATGGAGATCGCCGCCGTCGAGGGTTCCTACGCCTCGGTGATCGGCGGGGCGCCCGCCGCAGCGGTCGTGTTCGCCGGCGAGGTCAACAGGCGCACCGCCGCTGATCCGCGGGTGGCCGACCTGCAGGCCCGCATCGCCGAGGCCGTGGATAACGGTGCCCACGCCGACGCCGCCCGGCTGCGCGCCGAGCTGACGTCGGTCCGCCCCGTCGTGCGCTCGGAGAAGCTCGGCGAGGTCGCCGACGAGTTCGACAACCATCACAGCATCGAACGGGCCCGCGGCGTGGGCTCGGTCCACGCCATCGTCCCGGCCGCCCGGCTGCGGCCCTACCTGGCCGAGGCCGTGCAGCGCGGGATGCACCGCACGCTCGCAGCGCTCGGTGAACAGCACGACAGGCACGGATAGGGACGGCAGCGGACAGCCGGATCCGGTGCCCCGGGGATAGGCATGTTGACCGGGCTGTCCGGGGGCTTCACGCCGTGCCTTCTCGCCCCAGACGATTTGCGTCTAGTACTACAGCCGCACTTCGTTATGGAGCCCGGTGGGGTGAGGTGAGGACAGCTGCGCCGCCAGTTGGTGATCTTGGCTCGCTGGGGCCTGTGCTGAGCGGTAACGTTTCCGGAACGGTCCGGGCGTAGCGTTGCGGCCTGTGGGGGACAAGCGCAGCCCGCAGGCGGGTCAGGCGCCGGTGACCGCGGGCACGGCGGGGCGTCGCTCCTGGCCGGCGTCCCGCGTGGCCGCATGGTCGCTGCTTGTGCTGATCATCCTCCTGGTGGCCGCCGGCACCCCGCTGGCTTCTGCGACCTGGTGGGCGGGGACGGGCTACGGCGCGAATCTCGCGGTCTTCATCGCTGTGCCGACCATGACACTCGTCGGGTTCGTCGTGGCGCGGCGCCAGCCCGGTAACCCAATCGGCTGGATGTCTCTCGCTCTGGTGGCGGTGGTCCTGCTTGGCGGTGTCGGGGCGGACTACGCGTGGCTCAGTTACCAGCTCGGTCATCACCTGCCACTGGCCGTGGTGGGCGTGTTCCTCGCGCTGGACTGGGTCTTGCTGCTCGTGGCGATCCCGCTGGCGATCTTGCTGTTCCCGGACGGGAGGCTGCCCTCGCCCCGGTGGCGGCCGGTGCTGTGGGGCTACCTGGCGGTCGCCGCGTGCTGGCCGGTGAGCATCTACGCGGTGACGATCCGCGCCGTCGCCGCGGGCAATATCCACCTCAATACCGGCGGCGACCTGCAGGCGGTGGACAACCCGGCGGGCAGTTCGGCGTGGCTGGGCTCGGTCGAGGCGGTCATCTTGCCGGTGCTGGCGGCGTTCTGGCTGGTATTCGTGGCCAGCCAGGTGCTCGCCTGGCGCCGCGCGGGCGGCGAGCGCCGCCAGCAGCTCAAGTGGCTGATGAGCGGCGCGGCCGTGTGCATGACCGGGCTGGCGTTCACCGCCGTCGTGGGGACCCTGGACACCTCGGCGTCACCCGTCGTCCCGGCGGTGATCGACGTCGCAACTATCGGCATCGCGGCGCTGCCGGTGTCCATCGGGGTGGCGATCCTGAAGTACCGGCTGTATGCCATCGACCGGATCATCTCCCGCACCCTGGCCTACGCGATCATGACTGGCCTGCTGATCGGGGTGTACGCGGGCCTGGTGCTGCTGGCCACCCGGGTACTGGCTTTCCACAGCACGGTGGCGGTGGCCGCCGCCACGCTGGCCGCCGCGGCACTGTTCAGCCCGCTGCGGCGGCGGGTGCAGCAGATGGTGGACCGGCGGTTCAACCGGGCCCGCTACGACGCTGACCAGACCATCGCGGCGTTCGCCGCCCAGTTGCGGGGGACGGTGGACCTGGACGCGGTCCGCGCGGACCTGACCGGAGTCGTGCACGCGGCCCTGGAACCCGCCCACGTATCGGTGTGGATCAGCCACCGCGACTGAGGCTGGCCCCAGCCGGTTCCACCATGACGCCGGGCCGCATAACGAAGTGCGGCTGTAGTACTAGGCGGCGCTGTGCGCCGAGCCTTCGGTCTGGCGACATGGCTATACGCTCGCGAAACAGACGGGCCTTAAGTCGGGCACTCTGTATCCGATCCTGCTGCGGCTGGCCGATCGCGGCCTGGTCGAGGCCTCATGGGAGGACGAACATGTACCAGGACCGCCGCGCCGGCATCTGTACCGGCTGATGGAGGAAACCACTTGAACTCCGATTTCGCCTACCGCCCCGAAGATCTGCTCCGCTTCGTCGATTGCCTCGGCGGCGCGCTCGTCCCCGGCACCGACGCCGTCGTCTACGTCGCTAACACCCTCGATGGCAGCACCGCCAGCGACGCCAGCGCTCTGTGGCTCGTTGAGGCGGGGCAGCATCGCCGCCTTGTGCCCTCCGGCGCCCGCCAGGCACAGCCGGCCATTTCTCCTGATGGGTCGCTGGTGGCGTTCCTCCAGCAGACGGGAGCGGCCCGCGACGATCCCTGGCAGCTGGCCGTCTGCGCGCGGTCCGGGGGCGAGGCGACTGTATTGACAAAGTTCGCCCGTGGGACGGGGCAGGCAGGTCCGGTGTGGTCGCCCGATGGTACGCAGATCGCCGTTGACGCCTCTGACATCCCACGGCGCGACCCGAAAAAGGCATACCGCATCACCCGGCTCAACTGGCGGCTCGATGGCATGGGGCTGATCGACGACGTCCGGGGTGACGTGTGGGTCGTGCCCGCGGCTGGCGGGGAGCCGAGACGTCTCACCGCCGACGACGGGGTGATCTCGTTCCTCGAGTGGTCACCCGACGGTGCGTCGATCCTTTATGGGACCTTCGGTGCCGGCGATGACACCGACTACGCGATCCGGGCCGTTGACGTCTCCTCCGGCGACTGCCGCACGATCACCTGCGGACCGCTGCTGGGTGACGCGTCGTCCGTCGCCGCCTGGCTCGCCGACGGCAAGGTCGTCTACTCCTCCCCGTGGAAGATCAACAAGCGGATCGAGCTTGTCGTCTGTGATCCGCGCGATGGCACCCACGAGACCCGGATGCCTGACCCGGAGGGCCAGTTGTTCGCGGATATGGTGGCGGGCTTCGACTCGCGAGCCATCACTCCCCGGATAGTGGTCGATGCACCTGGCGAGTGGGCGTACGTCTACGTCCAGCAGGGCGGGGCGCTTCGCACCACCCGGGTCGCCCTTGCCGGCGAGGTGAGGGTAGAGCCGCTGACTGATGTCAACGAGTCGGTCGTCCCTGTGGGTATCGACGGAACCCGCCTCCTCGCCATCCGGACCTCCCACACCCGGCCCGCCGACCTGGTCGTTGTCGACACGAAGACCGGGCAGCTTCAGGCGGTCACGGGGCTCAACGGCACCTGGCTGACCGACCTGCCCTTCGACGTCCATCACCTCACCTATCCGACCACCGACGGCCACACGGAGGTCGAAGGCTGGTACCTGGCGCCGCGCGACGGCACCGGGCCGTACCCCACGGTGCTGCACATCCATGGGGGCCCATTCGCCGTCCATGGCGAGATCTTCAATGTCGACAACCTGTTGCTGGCCGCGGCTGGCTACGGCATCCTGATGGTCAACTTCCGCGGCAGCTCCGGCTACGGCGACGCCCACGCGGAAATGCTCATCGGAGACTGGGGCCGCTACGATCTCGCCGATGTGCTCCAAGCGGTCGATGTGGCCGTCGAGCAAGGCTTGGCGGACAGCACCCGGGTCGCCTCCTTCGGGCTCTCCAGCGGCGGCTACCTAACCTCCTGGCTGCTCACCCACAGCGACCGATTCCGGGCCGGCATCTCCGAGTGCCTCGTGTCGGACTGGACCGGCATGCTCGGCTCCGACTGTCCCGCGCTGGTCGCCGCCAGCATGGACAGCAGCCCGGGCCACGGCCCGGATTCCATGGAGCCGTACATGAGGATGGCGCCTGCCACCTACGCTGCGCGCTGCTCAGCGCCGCTGCTCGTCCTGGAGCACGAGGATGACCTGCGGTGCCCGACCTCCCAGGGCGACGTACTCTACAACGAGCTGAAGCTGGCTGGGAAGGTCACCGAGATGTTCCGCCTCCCAGGCGTCCCACACGACCCGTTCGGCGCCGACCTCGCTTTGCGTGTTCAGCGTGCCGAGGCGATCCTCGACTGGATGGACCGTTGGCTGAAGCCGACCGCTGTCTGAGTGGCCCACGCCGGGCGCAGCCGCGAGTCCCTCCACCTCCGGCACGTCGCCGTGGTCGACGGCACCGGCGCCGCCCCTAACCGCCCGCAGGGGTATCCATCTGACCCGGCTTCCCCCTGGCCAGCCTCTCCAGGGGCGTTCAGCATGTGGGCGGTCCGAGCTCGGCGGGTGGCCGCGGCTCCCGGGCGGAACCGCTGGCACCTTCTTCGGACGGGGGTCGGCAACGAGTTGTCGGTAACGAGCAGGATCGTGATCAACCGCGAGTTCGATGGAACAGGAGCTTTGCGCGACTTGCCCGAATGTCCCACACTGCCCACTGAGCCGAAACCCAGCAGCAGCCGTTCCCCGCCACGTCACCAGGGTGGTCCACCTGGCGTGAACGGTTACCCGGGACGGAACGTCCTGCCCCCGTCCCGGTGGCCGTCGGCGCGGGTCCCGTGCCCGGCTGTGCCGCACGCGCAGGGGCGGCGCCAGCCCGCCATGATGTGAGAACCCGGCCCGGTTAGTAATTGG
>Ga0335080_10003588_pt1 | contig 15708 bp, 16 predicted proteins | sample Lox_Sample_34_FD_206720 | JGI IMG/M metagenome (GOLD analysis project Ga0335080, IMG submission 206720) | Soil microbial communities from Loxahatchee National Wildlife Refuge, Florida, United States - Lox_Sample_3.4 | ecosystem: Environmental > Terrestrial > Soil > Wetlands | place: USA...
GGGAATGGGAACGAATCCACAAGCGACCTGAAGACTATCGCGGGGTCAACCTCCCCAATTACGAAGAATTCACCCGCACATTCACATGGGACCAGGCGCGAGCCCTGCTAGACGGCCTTCCCGGCGGCGGCCTCAACATTGCCTATGAGGCGGTCGACCGCCATCTGAAGGCGGGTCGCGGGGACAAGCTCGCGCTCCGCTGGATCGCGCGAGACGATAGTATCCGTGATTTCACCTATGCCGCGCTTGGCGCTCAGATGAACCGGTTCGCCAATACGCTCGCACGGCACGGGATTACGAAGGGCGATCGCGTTTTCTCGCTGCTCGGGCGGGTGCCGGAGCTCTATATCGCAGCGCTTGGCACGCTGAAAAATGGCAGCGTCTACTCGCCGTTGTTTTCGGCGTTCGGGCCCGAACCTATCAAGGCGCGCATGGCGATCGGCGAAGCTAAAGCGCTCGTTACCACTGAAGCGTTCTATCGCCGCAAGATCGAGCCCTGGCGCAAAGAGCTTGTGAGCCTGAAAAAAGTCTTCCTGACCGAATGCTCGGCCAATCTTCCGCCAGACACGATCGATCTCGCCCCGACGCTGGCGCAAGCGCCCGAGGCGTTCGAGATCGTGCCGACCCTTGCCGAAGATATGGCTCTCCTGCATTTCACAAGCGGCACGACGGGCAAGCCGAAAGGCGCGATCCATGTGCACGAGGCCGTCGTCGCCCATAACGTTACCGGCAAGCTCGCGCTCGATTTCCATCCGGGCGACATCTTCTGGTGCACCGCCGACCCCGGGTGGATAACCGGGACGTCCTATGGAATCATTTCGCCGCTGACCAATGGCGTGACCATGATCGTCGATCAGGCCGAGTTCGACGCCGAGCGCTGGTACCGCATCCTGCAAAACCAGAAAATCACGATCTGGTACACGGCGCCGACCGCGATCCGGATGCTGATGAAAGCCGGCGCCGATTTCGCCAAACGATTCGATCTGTCAAAACTGCGCCTGATGGCAAGCGTCGGAGAGCCGCTCAATCCCGAAGCTGTCGCGTGGAGCATGGAGGCCTTCGGCAAGCCGTTCCACGACAACTGGTGGCAGACGGAGACCGGCGGAATCATGATCACAAATTTTCTTTCCATGGACGTGAAGCCGGGATCGATGGGTCGGCCGCTGCCCGGCATCGAGGCGGGCATCGTTGAGCACGTGGTAGGCGGCGTGCGAGAAATCACCAAGCCGATGGCGATGGGCGAACTCGCATTGCGTCCGGGTTGGCCATCGATGATGCGCGGCTACCTGAACGAGGAAGCGCGCTACAAGAAGTGTTTTTTTTACGGCTGGTATCTCACGGGCGACCTCGCGATGCGCGACAGCGAGGGGTACTACTGGTTCGTTGGTCGCGCCGACGACGTCATCAAGAGCTCTGGCCACCTGATTGGACCGTTCGAGGTCGAGAGCGCGCTGATGGAGCACAAGGCCGTCGCTGAGGCAGGGGTCATCGGCATCCCCGAACCTACCGCAGGCGAGGTCGTGAAGGCCTATGTAGCCCTCAAGGACGGTTTTGCCCCAAGCGAGGTGCTGCGCAAGGAATTGCTTGGACATGCGCGGCAACGCCTCGGTCCGGCTGTCGCGCCGAAAGACATCGCGTTTCGCCAGAACCTTCCCAAGACCCGCAGCGGCAAGATCATGCGTCGCCTGCTCAAGGCCCGCGAACTTGGTCTGCCCGAGGGCGACATCTCGACCCTGGAAAGCGAGGAGCGATGACCGTTGCAGCCACAAAGCCGCATTTGTCGCGTGAGCACATGCTGGATATATTGAAGCAGATGATCCGTATCCGCCGCTTCGAGGACAAATGTGCCGAGTTGTACACGCAAGAGAAGATACGCGGCTTCATGCATCTCTATGATGGTGAGGAAGCGGTCGCAGTCGGCGTAATCTCCGCGCTGGAGAAGCGCGATCGGATCGTCGCGACGTATCGCGAGCACGGGCAGGCTCTTGTGCGTGGCGTGCCGATGACCACGGTCATGGCCGAGATGTATGGCAAGCAGGAAGGCTGCAGCCGCGGACGCGGTGGCTCGATGCATCTGTTCAACGCCGCGACGAACTTCTACGGCGGCAATGCCATTGTCGGAGGCGGCCTGCCGCTGGCGATCGGACTTGCGCTCGCGTCCCGCATGCAGGGCGATGATCTCGTCACCGCCTGCTTCTTTGGCGACGGTGCTGTCGCTGAAGGTGAATTCCATGAGAGCTTGAACCTGGCTGCGTTGTGGCAGTTGCCGGTGCTGTTCGTATGCGAAAACAATCTCTATGGCATGGGAACCGCATTGGCTCTTTCCGAATCCGAAACCGATATTCATCGCAAGGCCGAGTGCTATCGGATTGCATCTGAGATCGTCGACGGAATGGATGTGGTGGCGGTCGAGGCGGCCTCCCGCCGGGCGATCCAGGCCGTACGGGAAAGCCGCAAGCCCTATTTTCTGGAATGCCGCACCTATCGGCTGCGCGCGCATTCGATGTTTGATCCTCAACTCTACCGTGATAAGGCCGAGGTTGACTCGTGGCGTCCGCGCGAACCGATCGCGCGCTTCCAGGGGTGGCTCGAGGCCAATCACATGATCCATCCAGACGAGACTTCCCGCATGACTGCCGAGATCGATGCCGAAATCGAGGCAGCGGTCGCCTTCGCCGAGGCTGGAACATGGGAGCCCGTCGAGCAGCTATGCCGCTTCGTTCATGCCGACAGCACCGTGCCGACCGGCCAGTGAGGTGTCATGCAGCAAGAGATCGTTAAGGCCGAAGCAATCGAGATGACGTACCGCGAGGCGGTCCGTGCGGCGCTTCGCGACGCGCTCCGCCGTGACAAACGCGTCTTCCTGATGGGTGAGGACGTTGGCCGCTATGGCGGCTGCTATGCGGTGAGCCACGGGTTGCTTGCCGAATTCGGACCGGAGCGGATTCGCGATACGCCGCTGTCCGAGTCGGGATTTACAGGCGCCGGCATTGGAGCGGCAATGGCCGGCATGCGTCCGATCGTCGAACTCATGACGGTGAATTTTAGCCTGCTCGCGCTCGACCAGATCCTCAACAACGCGGCGACCGTGCGTCACATGTCGGGCAATCAGTTTGGCGTCCCATTGGTAATCCGGATGGCCACCGGGGCTGGCCGGCAGCTTGCTGCACAGCATTCCCATAGCCTCGAAGGCTGGTATGCGCATATTCCCGGCATCAAAGTGCTGGCACCGGCGACACTGGAAGACGCGCGCGGCATGCTATGGACCGCCCTGCAGGAGCCCGATCCGGTTCTGATTTTCGAGAATGTCATGCTCTACAACATGTCCGGCAGGCTCGAGCCCGATGCCGGCGCGGTCAACATCGACAAGGCGGCCGTCCGCCGCCAGGGCCGCGACGTCTCGCTGATCGCCTATGGCGGTTCGCTCTGGAAGACGCTTGAGGCGGCGACCACGCTTGCGGCGGATGGTGTCGAGGCCGAGGTCATCGATTTGCGCAGTTTGCGACCGCTCGACGATGCCACCATCATGGCGTCGGTGAGCAAGACGCGGCATGCTGTCATTGTCGATGAGGGCTGGCGTACGGGCAGCCTTGCTGCAGAAATAGGCATGCGCATCGTCGAACAGGCATTCTGGTCGCTTGATGCGCCGGTCGGCCGCGTTTGCAGCGAGGAAGTACCGATCCCCTACCCGCGCCATCTCGAAAACGCGGCGCTCCCGCAAGCGCCGAAGATCGTTGCAGCCGCGAAGTCGGCGCTTGGCCGAGCATGAGGCAGGGCCGTGACCGAATTCCGCATGCCCTCTCTCGGCGCCGACATGGAGGCCGGCACGCTGGTGGAATGGCTGGTGAAGCCGGGCGATTGGGTCAAGCGCGGCGATATCGTTGCCGTAGTCGAGACTCAGAAAGGGGCGATTGAGATCGAGACCTATCAGCCGGGTCAGATCGAGAAATTTCTCGTCGATCTTCACAGCAGGGTGCCGGTCGGAACACCGCTCGCGCTGATCCGGACTGAAGGCGAAGCGAAAGCTCCCGTTGCGGTCGCTTCACCGCTAGTAGTGTCACCTGTCGCGCCGATGCCCGCGTCACCTGTTGCGCCGCCGTCGGTCGCTGCAGCACCAACGCCGCCACCGGTCGTTTCCGGCGTTGCAGCTCGAATGCCGGCATCGCCCGCCGCGCGGCGGCTTGCAGAGGAACGCGGCATCGATCTTTCAGCAATCACCGGCAGCGGACCCGGCGGAGCAATCACGTCCACTGACGTCGAGCGCTATCTTGCCTCGGCCCCGCCGCCGGCAGAGAAAAAGCGCGCCTTGTGGCTCGACCCCGCAGCGATGCGCGCTGCCATCGGGGCCGCGATGGCACGATCGAAGCGCGAAATCCCGCACTACTATCTCGAGCATCAGATCGACGTTACGCCGTGCGAACGCTGGCTCGCCGAAAAAAACGCCGCACTTCCGCCGGACAGTCGCCTGTTGATCGGCGCGCTTGCGCTGAAGGCAGTCGCCCTGGCCCTTCATCGCTTTCCAAGCTTCAACGGCTTTTACCGCGACAACAAGTTCGAGTCGTCGAAGGCCGTGCATGTCGGTTTGGCCATCGCGATCCGCGGCGGCGGCCTTGCTGCGCCAGCGCTGCATGATACCGATCAGCTTTCGCTCGACGACTTGATGACCGGCATGCGCGACCTTGTGCAACGAACGCGCGCGGGCCGTATCCGTAGTTCGGAAATGTCAGATCCGACGATCACGGTCTCCAGCCTGGGCGAGCGCGGCGTCGACGCCCTCTACGGCATCATCTATCCACCGCAGGTCGCAATCGTCGGTTTCGGCAACGTGGTCACGCGGCCTTGGGTCGTTGACGGCGCAATCGGGCCGCGCTCGGTAGTGACCATGACGCTGGCGGGCGACCACCGCGTCACAGATGGGCATGCGGGCGCGTTGTTCCTCGCTGAAATAGGCAAACTCTTGCAGGAGCCAGAAAAGCTATGAGCGAGACTAACCTTCGGAATATCGTGCAGGAGGAGCTCAGCAAAATTGTGCAGGAGGAACTCAACAACATCGCCCCAGAAGTCGATCTCGCAACCGTCGATCCGGCGGCCGATTTGCGCGAGGCGCTCGATATCGACTCAATGGATTTCCTCAACCTCGTGACCGCGCTGTATCACCGGACCGGCATCGAGATTCCAGAGGTCGACTATCCGAAACTCGCCACCTTGTCCGGCATAGCGGCCTATCTGGCAACCAAGCTGAAATCAGCCAACACCGTTTAGCCATCCTCGCCCGCAGGCGTCACGGCAGTTGGTGCCAGTGCCATGGCCGTAGATATCTGGCCACCCCGGCGTTTCGCCAAATTGAGACCAGGCTGCGCCGCGTTCTGACGGCTTTCCCGCGCGTCTGACGAATTCGTTCAGGAGAGCGCGTGAATTTTATTGCTTTTGCCCTTCCGACTCCGGCCCGACTGTTTGATCGATATCGAGCGTATTGGACGACTCCGTCGGCTCGGGTTCGGCGTTTGTCTCCACGAACTCCGTCACGACGAATACACCCGAAACAGGCTCCTCGATCACATCGACAATCGTCGTTTCGCTCTGCGCAGTCTCCACAATCATCATTTCGGGCTGCAGGGCCCTTTGTTGGGTCGGCGTTCTCCGTCGTCGCGAAGCCGCCTTTTTTGCACCCGGCTTTACAGCCGAACGCCTCGACTTGGCTGTTGTCTTCTGCCGCTTTTCTCTTGTGTTGAGTTGGCCTTTGGCAGCTTTCTTCTTTGGCGCCCTCGCTTTCTTGGCGACCTTCCTGGGCGCCTTTGCCTTCCGCGATGTTGCCCGTTTGGTCCGTTTGCCCATCACACACTCGCTTTGATCAAGCGTCCATGGTGGACGCGGTTGTCTTAGGTATCGACGCAATCACAGACACCGCGAGCCGGTGCACAAATCAATGTCAGCCCCCACTTGAAAGGCCTTCTCCGCAGTCTTGCGATTACGCTGACGTCCCTCTCGTAGCAGCTACCAAAATCCGCGCTCAAAATTCATCTAGGCTCCGAATTCTCAAATCGTGTTGACATGGATCAACTCTGGAGAAAGGACCTGGGCCAGGACTACTAATTGCACCTTGTTCGCGGACAAAGAGTCATCATGACTCAACATAACATCCCCTTAGGCAAGATCCTCGGGATTCAGATTGGTCTGGACTACTCCTGGTTTGTGATCTTTGCGCTGCTCACTTGGATGCTCGCGGGTAGTTACTACCCTGAAGAGTACAAGAACTGGTCGCCCTTGCTCTACTGGCTAACAAGCGCGATGATGCCATGATGCTCTTTGCCAGCGTGCTGCTTCATGAACTCGGACACTCGGTGATAGCTCTGCAGTACAAGATTCCGGTACGTAGTATTACGCTTTTTCTCTTCGGAGGGATCGCTCAAATCGAAGGGGAGCCGCCCAGTGCCGTCGCCGAGCTTCTTATTGCGATCGGAGGTCCACTCGTCAGTCTCGCCCTAGCGGCTTTTTTTTACGCAATACGGGGTTTGGTTTCCGGCGTCGAGCCGCTGTCGGGTCTGACCAAATATCTGGCGTACATCAATTTGGCCCTTGTCTTGTTCAACCTGATACCGGGGTATCCACTCGATGGAGGTCGGGTGTCCTCCGAGCCATTGTGTGGGCGATTACGGGAAGCATGAGCCGATCGACCGTCATCGCGGCAAACGTCGGCCGCTTTTGTGCCCTCCTGCTCATCTTTACGGGTACCTTCCAGATGTTCAGCGGCAATCTTGGTGGCGGGCTTTGGATTGCGCTCATCGGCTGGTTTCTCGACAATGCTGCGTCCGTCCAGGTGCAGCAGGTCACGCTTCGGAGCCTGCTGACGGGCCATCGCGTTGCGCAAGCCATGAGCACGCATTACGCCATTGTCCCGGAAAATTTGACGCTCCAGCAATTGGTCGACCAGCAGATCCTCGGCAGTGGACAACGTTGGTTCCTCGTCAACCGGGGAGACAAAGCCCCCGGTTTGATAACCTTGCATCGAGTCAAAGACGTGCCCCGGCAAAAATGGGCGACAACAAGCGCTACTGAGGTCATGCTTCCCTTCGAGCAGTTGAAATGCCTCGATCCAGACGCGGAGCTGTGGTCCGCGCTCCAGAACATGGATCGCAATGGGGTAAACCAAATGCCCGTTGTCCGGGCTCAACAAGTCGTCGGAATGCTGCGCCGCGAAGACGCCATTACGTTCCTGAGTACACTCCAGGAACTGGGAATCCCGCCCGGCACACCGAGCGACAACCAGGAAACGATGGATGCACCTTCCTCGGGGAGGTCGTGAAATGAGCCTGCTCAGTGTGTGCCGGCGGACGGCGCGCCGGACGTTCGGGATCGAACGGCTCCGCCCTGAGCAGGAATCGGCGATGCTCGCCATACTCGAGGGACATGACGCGCTCGTGGCGCTTCCGACCGGCTTTGGAAAGTCGTTGATTTATCAAATTCCAGCGCTGATCCTCGGGCGGCCGACCATTGTCGTCTCGCCACTCATCGCCCTCATGGCAGATCAGGAGCGCGCGCTGAGGAGCCGCGGCGTTCCTGTCGTGGCGCTCCACAGTCGACTGCGTGCAGCCGAGCGTCGCGCCGCGATCGAGCAGATCGAAGACGGTGGCCGTCTCGTCGTCCTCACCACACCTGAGACGCTCGAATCGCATGCCACTGCGCCCTGTTTCGAGCGCGCTCGCCCGGCGCTCTTCTGTGTGGACGAGGCTCACTGCATTTCAGAGTGGGGGCACGATTTCCGACCGTCCTACTTAAGGCTCGGCGCCGCCCGTGAACGGCTGGGCAATCCGCCCGCGCTGGCGCTGACGGCGACCGCGACGCCGCGCGTTCGCACAGATATCGCCGAGCGGCTTGGCTTGCGTGATCCAGTTGTGCTCATCGCGCCGGCTCACCGCAAAAACCTTCGCTTGACTGTGGAAATCGTACCTGGTCCGCAGAAGTCCGGCGCCGCCGGCCGATGCATCCGGGCCCTGCGCCGGCCGGGGATCATCTACTGCGCCACTACGGTGGCGGTCGATCAGCTCGCAGGCGCGCTCAAGCGAGCCGGCATCCCGGTCGTGCGGTATCACGGCAAATTGCGCGCTGCCGATCGTACCGCGGCCCAGCATCAGTTCATGGATCCCTCTCGACGCCTGATCATGGTCGCAACGAGTGCATTCGGGATGGGGATAGACAAGTCGAACATTCGATACATCGTCCACTGCCAAGTTCCCGGCTCGCTGGAGCAATACGTTCAGGAGATTGGGCGCGCCGGACGCGACGGACGCCCGGCAGATTGCATTCTCTTGTTCGATGCGGCCGACCTCGACATCCAGGAGCGGCTTCAGGCTATGAGCCGTCCGACCGTCAGGCACCTGGTACGGATGGAGACCGCGCTGATGGCGTGGGCGAGCGAGCACCGAGCTCCTACCGCAGCGGCGCTCGCGTATTCGGCCGGTGTACCGGTGCGGATAGGCGAAGCATTGCTGTCCGATCTTGAGCAGGCTGGCCTCATCCAGCGCGATCAGGAGAGCCGCATCAGCGTCGCGGTACCGCTCGAGACCTTTCGAGCTGGCACCCGCGACCTCGTGACCAAGCTCAAGAGATTTCGCTACGAGGGTGAGCGCCGGCTAAGAACCGTCGCCCAATACGCCCAATCCGAAGATTGCCGAAGCGTGTTCCTCCGGCAGTACTTCGGAGAGGAGCACCCGCCCCGCTGTGGGACCTGCGACCGCTGCCGCGATATGGGTGCCGCCGTGACGCGCGCCAGCTGGTCGCGGAAGAGAAATTCTGGAAAAGCGACGCGCACAAATGAGCCGGCCACGAGATCCGCACACCCAAGTTAATAGGCCTGCGGGGGATCAACCTCGGACCGATGACGAGCAAAGCCGCCTTGCTCGCGGCGTGAATAGGCTTCCCTTTTTTCTTGGAGCCATGCTCTCGACATAGCCCGACTCGGAATAGTGCACGTCGCCTTCGATAGCGGCGCGATCAAAATGTTGCCAGACGCGAGCAGGACGTCGTGCGCGAGCGCGACCACCTCGACCATCGTTCTTTTGCGCGGGGGATTTATTGGCGTTCGCGAGCCACCGTGGTCGATGTTAGACATCGAGCAGGTAAGGGCCGGTGACGGTTGCTTCTGTGGTGCCGACATCGGCATCGCCGGCGTCGCGGTGGGGTGTATAGTGCGGCTCAGCTGTTGAGTGGACAGCGGACCATCTCGCGCGGGCACTTTCGGGGGCTGAGCCGGAGCTAGCCCCCCGCGGTTCCCTCTTCACGCCAGGCCGAGACATTATCCGCGTTATCTCTTGACTTCTCTTTTATTGATAAAAGGATTGGTCTTGTGCTTTGCGGCTGCCAAATTTTCGAGGTCAGATAGCGTTAACGGGGCACCCCGCTTTTCCGCATTAATAATAAGCTGCTTGACTTCCTCTAGCTCTGACGCGTGGGATAAGTCGTAATCTGATGGTTGAAAGGTAACACGCCCGATGACCGTATCGGTTGGACCGCGATAGGTAACAGGCCCGATGAACGTACAGTTTGGACCACATGGAGTCCCTTCTTCCAGTTCATCCCAATGGGGTCCGAAGACATAAACCGCATAGTACATCACTGCAGCTTTGATGAGGTCCAAGTTCCGTACGCGCATCCCATGATAAAACATCCGGTCAGTAGTCCACCAGGGCCGCACGAGATGTTTGGGATCGGTGTAGTGATCATGCATTACGGCAGCAGGTAGATAGCCCTGGTCAAAAGGGCTGCCGATTATTGGTCGGAACAATGCGGGTATAGACGCGCCGTCCGTAACGTCTCCCTTGCCGGCCTTCCAAGCCATCTCGTCCAGGTCGAGGAAATAAAGATCTTCATTCAAAATTTTGGTTCTCCCACTCGGGTCTGCAGGATTTTCGGATAATTTCAGTTCCCCCATCCCAAGGGGCAGGCCGCCGCTTACAAAGCAACTTGAGCAAGGGAAGGATTCGAGGGCGCCGGCGCTAAAGGGAACGACACAAAATAATGCGATCAAGCCAATGGCAATTGCATCAAAGCCACAGATATTCATGAGCGTCCGCATACTTGTGCTTGCCTTGTAAGCGCCGGAGCAAACCCAATCATTGGAGCAATCCATCGTTTCCTCCCTTTTTAACAATTTTAAATTGTGTTTCTTGGACGGCACTGCATTGATGCAAGTCAACAGCAGTTTGGTGATCTTGATCGAACTTGACGAACCTTTGCTCCTGGCCCAACGCTGAATTGACTGTCCACATCGGATTTCCGACCCAGCGGTTGCACACGCGTAGGATCGCCGCACAAAATTCGTCACTTGCCCTCGCCCCTTCGCCGATCCCGATCTCCCCGCGCACAATCTCGTCGAGATCGCCAACATGCAACGCAGCAACCTTACGTGGTTTACCGTAAGCTGGTTCTGCGAATGACCTGCGTCAGGAAATGTGCGTGCGGGTTCGTGCGATGATGCCCGCAGCGATCTGCATGGACGCGCCAAAAGCCCAGCCCAAGAACATGGCCATTGCGCCGCGAGGGCGCGCAAGCTCGTCGAGGATGATGCTGCTGACCGCAATAGCGGCCATAACTGCGGTGAGAAACGTGCCGGCCGCACTGAGCAGCTCCACCGCGTCCGCCCTGGACCCGAGTCTGCGCGGCGACGGCTCTCGCATCTTTTGCGGGGCAGGAGGCAGATCGATGCCGAGATAGAAGCCGCTCGCACCATAAATCATCATGCCGAAGATCGCCACGCCCGAGCCGATCAGATAGAAATTGGACCTTGCGAGGTGGGCTGCCACGAACAGCCCGCACGATCCACCGGTCAAGGCAAGTCCCGTTCGCTCCACGACATGGGCGATCCTACTGAGGGGAGAGCGCGCTCTCCAGCTCTCGTAGCGTTTGACCATTTTTTTCTAATAGCGAGTCCTCAAGAGTTCCTCTTGACCAAGATCAAACAACCACCGCAACCACAACACCCCATCACCAACGGTGGCGTTGGCTAGCCTTGAGCTCTCAAACCATTAGATGCGAACTCACCCGCAGCTTACCTCTTTTCGGATCTTTCCCTGATCCTAAGCTGATAAAGGTAGGTCGGATTCAGCTCCCCGGTGTCGGCTGGGGGAAGGATGCGTTCTTTGATTGACTCAGGTCAAACAGATTAGCCTTCCAGCTTTCTATTTTCTTTTTTCTCGCGGTTTTCCGCGGGCCTGATAGTAAGCCAAAACCCATGCGGACGCACTTTGCCCCGGCAGAGAAGCAGCTTCTTGCCCGTTTTTGGCAGAGTGCCTCCGGGTTTTGGTTGGGCAGGTCTGCATGGCTTGCTTGGTTTCTCGTCGCGGTGCTGATCGCTACCGTGATCCTGCAATTGATGACGCAATATGCGCTTAATTTCTGGAACCGCGATTTCTTCGACGCGATTGCCCGCAGGGATCGCGAAGAACTTTGGGGCCAGGCGCTAAGATTCGTGCCGCTGGTTGGCTTCAGTCTTACGCTGATGGTCGTGCAGGTTTGGGCTCGTATGACCACTCAGATCACGTGGCGCGAGTGGTTGAGCAATCAACTCTACGATTACTGGTTGGAAGATGATCGTTACGTTCAGCTGAAGTTCACGGCTCCAGATCATCAAACGCCCGAATACCGCATCGCCGAAGACGTCCGGATTGCGACCGATCAGCCGGTGGACCTTGTGCTCGGGTTGTTCCAGTCGCTGCTCAATGCGGTCACGTTCATCAGCATTCTCTGGTCGGTGGGTGGTAGTCTCGCCGTCCACTATGGTGGCTTTATGCTGACGATTCCCTGTTATCTCGTCATCGCTGTCATTACTTATTCTTTCCTGCTTTCGGCCGCGATCTTCCTGATCGCCCGTCACCTCACGCGGGTGATCGAGGAGAACAAGAGGACGGAGGCCGAGCTACGCTCGATCGGAACGCACCTACGCGAGGCCGGCGAAGGCATGGCCGTGCCAGACAGCAAGAAAGACGTTCGCCACGTAATCGGTGCGGCATTGAAGGGCGTTATCGCGATCTGGCGGATCTATCGCTCGCAACTGATGCGGATGACGCTCGTCACCTATACGAGCCAATTGGTGACACCGGTCGTCGGCCTGTTGCTGTGCATTCCAAAATATCTCGCCGAGACGATGACGCTTGGAGAGGTGGTTCAGGCTTCGGCAGCTTTCGTTGTCGTACAAGCTGCTTTCGGCTGGTTTACGGACAATTATGCCGGACTTGCGGAGTGGGCTTCCTCGGCCAACCGCGTCGCATCGTTGCTTCTCGCGTTGGATGAGGTGAACCTGTCCGACCCCTAGTATGACAGGTGACCGCAGAAGCCGCACCCGGGGCAAAATAGCCGTGGGGAACACGGGCATGCCTGCGAGGACGTATGTTCTAACCGTGGTGCCGCTCGCGCGATTGGCATGAACCGGACGCAATGGGCGTGCAGAACGAACAAGCCCGGTGGCAGCCACCGTTTTGGGGGTACGAACCCTATCTTCGGAACCCTCGCGGCGGCGGGGTCACCTACTCTTATACCATAGGCCCTGCAGGCCCGTGGGGAGGCCGACAGGCGGGTTAGCGCCTTGGCCGGTGTCATCCACTGCCCCCCACCGGAAGGACGCCTGTCGGCGGCCTGCGCCAGCCTAGCGGACCGTTCGGATGGTGATGGTATCTTTCGACCATTATTCAAACGATTGGATAGGCTATAGCAAAACGGCCAGGCTACACGAACCGGGTGCATAAAGTCGGAACCTGGCGTAGAGGAACCCTCACACGCGCACCGCGCCCACCCGCTCAAAAACCCTCCTGCTTCGCGAGCCAGATGGTGCCGGAGAAATCGGTTCGGGCCACTCGGATTGATCGTGCCCGGTGGCTCCCCCGGCGCGCCGCACTGCGTTGGCCGCGCGCTACAAGTAACGGCGCAGATGTTGGGGCCTCGGGCGCCGCTGAGAAGCGCAACGCGTCCATTCCAACGACCACACGCGCGTGGTCGCGGCCAAGAGGCCCGGTTGCCTTCTTCTTGGGGCAGCCGGAGTCATTTCTCACCAACCTTTCCAATGAGCATCGCTGTAGGTGCCCAAGGGCGGATCGACTTCGGCAGCAAGCTTTCCCCTTTGCGCTGCCTCAATGCAGCCGCAAGCGGCCTTCGTGAGCATGCCGCCGCGGACCTCGCTAGAGGCCACTGCTATTTCAGAGGGAAGGTGTTTGATGTCGGTCGATACTGACGATCTGAGTGCGGTGGTGCGGCATGCTCTGCATTCGACTCGTGCCACGGCAGTCTGTCCTTTCCATTTGGATGTGACTGTTCGTGTCGGTGACGACGCCGCCGAAAGCCATGCTTGGGCACGCGCCCGGAACATGATCAAGAGCGACGGCACAAAATGGGAATCGGACACTCTCAGAGAAGCGTTTGATCAGCAACTTGGGAAAGCCGCGGACGGTTACTGCCCTCAGTGCGCGCATGAGACGATGAACCCGCGCGGGCGAGCGGCGTGAACATTAGCTTCGATGAGGGTGCTGGCGAACCTGCGGCTATCCTTTGCTGTGATCGCATCTGAGGGTCGACTGCAGTGGCCCCCTTAGCTCGTCGGAATATCGGGATAGAGCATTGCTGCCTCAATCAGGCTATCTTCAGCAGGAGCAGTTCGTAAGCACCAAACCCCAGTTCTTCGCCTTACCGGCAAACCAGAGCTTTAGATGCCTGGAGCTGCGCCGCGCTCATGGTCTCGACCAGGCGAGGCACACGTTTGGCTGTAGAAGATGGCGTCAGCTCGGATTGGGCAACTGCAAGAGGTCCAGATACGGTGAAAGTCACAAGAGCCGCACACCAGCTCCACGATTTCATTTGAAAGCTCCCTTCGTTCGTAGGTCGATCGTCAGCGCAAATACTCTTACCTTTTGCGCTTACTCGAGGCCCGAAGATGAGACTCGCGGTTCTTCGCGATATTACAGCGGGCTTTGCGGAGACGCGCAACGCCAGTAGGATTAGACCTAGAAAATCCACCAGTTAACCAGAGCGTCAATGCGCCGTTTCTGGCGGCGGCGGTGGTGACGACTTTGGTGCCGGGATCGAACGCGCTATCCCGATGGGATGGCTGTGGCGGCACGAAAGCGCCGTGAAGTTCACCGACCGCGGCGCGGTGCTGTTTGCTCGAACGGAGGACCGCCAAGACGACGCGCTATCAGCCCGCTTTTCTCTCGCGGGCCTGCTTCTCTTTGATCGCTGCCAGTTTCGCTTCTTCCTCGGGGCTGCCCTTAAGGAACGTTCGCTGCCGGGATCGGACCCGTGGGCCGCAGTACAAGCCGATGGTCGTGCGGCCACGACGCCATCGCCGACAGCGTCACAACAGCAATGATGAGAAGCGCAAGACCGCGCATGCTTCGACCCTACTTTCAAATAAAACGGGCCGCCTGGTAATCGACGGCCCATCCGGAAATATCGCTTACGCAATGACCCTGCCCCGGTGGGGCCCTAAGTATGGAGCAGGCATCAAACTTCGTGGAGTCAAAAAATGCAGCAGTTCCAAGGTCGGAACTGCCCAGGCCTCTGTGTTGGCTCCGCGAAGTGCAGCGTTAGCCCGCTTTTCGTTCGCGGTCCTGCTCCTTCTTGATCAATGCTAGTTTTTCTTCCTCTTCGGTCAACTCGCGCTCGATAACAACGCGCTTTTGCGGGTCCGTTTCCGTCTCAAGCAACTTTTGCGCCGCTTCTTGAGCGCCGCAAGTTTTGTCTCTTGTTCAGCTAACAGCCGCTCAATCGTTGCGCGTTTCTTTGGCTCCGTTTCCATCTCAAGTAGCCTTTTGAAGTGCTCGATGTTTGCTTTCGCGATTTCTTCCGGCCTGAGAAATCACCCGCTCCACCCATTCTACCAATGTTGAGTTTAGCCGGGAGGGCACGACAGGCAACATCGACTTAGTGCGAGGGATTAAGTCTCAAAACCCCTGTCGAGCCTTGGCGCGGCCCAAGGTAAGACCGCGTCGCGTCGAAAATCCGCAACTTGATGCAGATCATTTCCGAGACTTCTAAACGTCGCATGCTGCACAAATAAATAAGGGAGGGTGTCACATGGCAACGATGTCTACGCCGCATTTCGAAACATGCCCTCGGTGTGGCTCATGGTTAGTCAGCCTCGAATGGGATGAACGCGTCGACCGAGGGCAAGTCCAAGACCTTTGGCACTGCTGGCAGTGTCAAAACGAGTTTGTCACTCTGGACGCATCTGATGAGAAGGAGCCGTCAGTTCCTGAGATTACCGCGCCATTCTTTACGAGTCTGGTGATGGAATGACGAGGGTGCCGTAGCGGGGGTGGTTGGAAAATGAAGGCGGCGTAATCTCCAGCTTGGACCAACAAGCGATTCCAGCGTTTCAGCGCCGGTGGAGATCACGCCATGACGAAGATTATCACGACGTCTTGCCTGCCGCAGTCCGAAATCGAGACGACTGAGCAGCTTTTCGACAACTGGTTCGACCCAATCGAAGCGCTGGCCTTCGCGAGCGAACCCGGGAATTCCTGCAAACGATGTTCGAAGCTGAGCTCGACGAGGTGCTGGCGCGCTCGCGCTACGCCCGACGGGCGAGGCTGGCGAGCGGCGATTCGGGGGCCACACCCGCCACTGGTCACCGCCACGGGCATCGGCCGCGCTCGCTGCTGGGCACATTCGGGAACGTGGAGATCGCAGTGCCGCGCGCTCGCTTGAATACGTCCGACGGCAAGA
>Ga0335080_10003589_pt1 | contig 15706 bp, 15 predicted proteins | sample Lox_Sample_34_FD_206720 | JGI IMG/M metagenome (GOLD analysis project Ga0335080, IMG submission 206720) | Soil microbial communities from Loxahatchee National Wildlife Refuge, Florida, United States - Lox_Sample_3.4 | ecosystem: Environmental > Terrestrial > Soil > Wetlands | place: USA...
TCTCGTTGCTCGGCCAGCCCCGCATCTTCCGCGCCATGGCCCATGACGGCCTGCTGCCGCACGCCGCGGCAAAAATCCATCCTCGCTTTTTCACCCCGCATGTCGCGACCCTCATCACGGGCATCGTCGCGGCGATCCTCGCAGGTCTCTTGCCCATCGCTCTGGTCGGCGAGCTCGTCTCGATCGGCACCCTGTTTGCGTTTGCGGTGGTCTCGATCGGTACCCTAGCGCTACGAATCGCCGATCCCGGATTGGCGCGGCCGTTCCGCGCGCCCGCGATCTGGTTCGTCGCGCCGGCGGGCGCCGCAACCTCGATCTTCCTGATGTTCGGCCTGCCGCTCGACACCTGGCTCCGCCTTGCCATATGGCTTGCGATCGGGCTTGTGATCTATTTTGGCTACGGCGCAAGGCACAGCCGGATCAGGCAATTGCTCTCATGATCTTCTCGGACTTGCAGAACGCCGCGGCAAGCTAGCCCCGTCGCACGCTCGAGCCGCCATCGACCGGCAAGGTCACGCCGGTGATGAAATTGGCCTCGTCGGATGCCAGGAACAACGCGGCATTGGCGACGTCCCAACCCGTGCCCATCTTCTTGCGCAACGGCACCTTGCTGTCGCGTTCGGCGGCGACCTCGGCGCGGCTCTTGCCGAACTCGCGGGCGCGGGTGTCGACCGCCATCGGCGTATCCATCAGACCCGGCAAAATCACGTTGGCGCGGATGCCGTATTCGGCGTTCTGGTAGGCGAGCTGCTCGGTGAAGGCGATCATCGCCGACTTGGTCGCCTTGTAGGCGACGTAAGGGTAGGTCGTGATCGCGGCCATCGAGGAAATATTGATGATGGCGCCGCTTCTTTGCAGCCGCATGATCGGAATCACATGCTTGGCGGTGAGGATGCAGCTCTTGAGGTTGATTGCGACGCAGCGGTCGAACGCCTCCTCGGTCAAGGCGAGCAGCTCGGCGTCGCCGCCGGCAAGGCTGACGCCGACATTGTTGTGCAGGATATCGATGCGGCGCCAGCGGTTCGTTGCATCCTCGACCATCGCCCTGATGTCCGCGCTCCTGGTGACATCGGCTTTGAACGCCACCGCCGTGCCATTGGCGGCCTTTATCATGTCCGCGGTTTCCTCGGCGGAATCCGCGTGGTGATCGACGCACAGCACCTTGGCGCCCTCGCGGGCAAAGGTGAGCGCGGTGGCGCGCCCGTTGCCCATGCCTTGACCGGGGCTCTGGCCGGCGCCGACGACGATCGCGATTTTGTCTTTCAGGCGCATGTCAGTCCACTCCCGGCATCGGGTACTGGTTGAGTACTTCTTTGTAATAGGGCTCGTTGTCGATCTTCATGGTGGCAAGCACGCGCACCACGGCGCAATAGAACGCGATTGTGAGCACGAGGTCCACCATCTCCTCGTTGGACAAATGCCGCTTGATCTCCGCAAAGGTCGTCATCGACATCCCGATATCGCGCGCCATCTCGCGGGCGCCCTTGAGGATCGCTCGCGCAAGCGGCTCGAGCCGCGACTGAATGCCTTCGGTCTCGGCCATGAGGCCGGCAATATCCTCGTCGGTAACGCCGAATTCCTTGCCGATTTTCACGTGATGGGTGAACTCATATTCCGATTTCTCCAGCCAGCCGACCTGGAGGATGGCAAGCTCGCGCAGGCGAGGGTTGAGCTTGCTCTTGAAGCGGATGAAATTGCCGACGCCGTTGAAGGTGAGCGCCATGTCCGGCGAATTCACCAAAAGCTTGTGCAGATTGGTGTTGCGCTTGAGCATATCGCGATATTCAGGCGCGACCTGATCGGCTTCCAGATAGGGCAGGCGAGCCATTATTGTTGTCCTTCCATCAGGCTTCCTCGCCTCGCTCCTCGCAACGACGTTCAATCATCGGTCTTCCGACTCGCGTTCCGGCGCCTGCAGCGTCACGCCGCCGTCCACCACCAGAACCTGGCCGGTGATGTAGCGGGCGAAATTGCTGAACAGGAATTTCACGGCATGGCCGACATCCCAGCCTGTGCCTTCCAGTTTCAACACCGAGGCCCTGGCGCGATTGGCGCGCGCAGTCTCGCTCATGCCGCGAGCATAGACCATCGGCGTGTACATCGGGCCCGGACAGATGCAGTTGACGCGGATGTTGTCGCGCCCGTGATCGACCGCCATCGCGCGCGTCAGCCCGATCACCGCCGCTTTCGACGTCGTGTAGGTCGTCAAGCCCCGCGGCCGCAGCGCCGAGATCGAGGAGATATTGACGATTGCGCCGCCCTTGGCCGTCTTGATCATGGCGGGAATTGCGTATTTCGACAGCAGGAACATGCTCTCGACATTGACCTGCATCACGCGGCGATAGGTGTCCGATTTCTCCTCGACGACGTTGCCGCGGCTGCCGATGCCGACATTGTTGTCGAGGTAGTCGAGCCGTCCGAAGCGCGCAACCGTTGCCTCGACGAGGCGCTGGCAATCCGTCTCGCTGGTGGCGTCGCCTGCAAGCGCCGCCGCCGTACCGCCTTCGGCTAGAATCATCTCGACCGTGCGCTCGGCAAGCTTTTGCTCGCGATCGGTCACCATCACTTTGGTGCCGGCACGCGCAAGCAGAATCGCCGCCGCGCGGCCATTGCCGATGCCGTCGCCCGCCGCGCCGCCGCCTGAGATCAGCGCGACCTTGCCGGCGAGACCTTCGTCGTCCTCGGGCCCTCTCATGGTGTTTCCCCTTGGCGTTTCCTCTGGCATCCCTCTGGCGTTTCTTCCTTGTTGTCGGGGCACGATAGCACGTGCCGGCCGGCAGAGAAGGGTGCTCGCATTGCGGCTGATGCATGGTCTTTCCACGCCATGGCATATCGCAGCGTTCGCGCGTTGCCGGGCTGTCGGTGCTCATGCATGATCGGTCCGAGAGGAAAGCACGGGGAGGGCGCCGATGAAGATCGTAGATGCGCAGGTCCACATCTGGTCGCAGACGGTGGTGCCGACCTCGGGCCTGCACCGCAAGGTCGAAAGGGTCACCGCCGAAGAGATGCTGGCCGAGATGGACGCAGCCGGCGTCGACGCCGCGTTGATCCATCCGCCCGGCGGCTGGGACCCCAATTCGAATGCGCTCGCGATCGAAGCGGCGAACAAATATCCCGACCGTTTCGCCGTGATGGGACAGTTTCCGCTGCAAGACCCCGCTAACCGCAAGCTGATCCATGGCTGGCGCAATCAGCCGGGCATGATGGGGCTGCGCTGGCCGTTTCTGCTGGAAGAGCACCAGAAATGGCTTTACGACGGCTCGCTCGACTGGCTGTGGCCGGCGGCGGAAGCGGAGGACCTGCCGATCGCCATGATGGGCGGGTTGTTCCTGAAAAAATTCAGCGAGATCGCCCAAGCCCATCCACGGCTGAAGATGATCCTCGATCATTGCGGGCTCAACCGGCATGGCCGAGACGCCGAGGCCTTTGTCCATCTCGACGAATTGGTGGCGCTCGCGAAGCTGCACAATGTCGCTGTCAAAGCGACCGGCGCGCCGCATTATTCGACGCAAGCCTATCCGTTCAGCAACATCCATGACGGGCTGCATCGCATCTTCGATGCCTTCGGGCCGAAGCGCTTCTTCTGGGGCACCGACATCACGCGGATGCAATGCAGCTATCGCCAGTGCGTGACCTTCTTCACCGAGGAATTGCCGTGGCTATCGGGCAGGGACCTCGAGGACGTCATGGGCCGCGGCCTCTGCGCCTGGATCGGCTGGGATTACAGGTTCGACTGAAGCGCGATGACTTGGCGATGAACCCTCATCGCGCTTTGGGCATCGATTTGAACATGATCTCAGCGTCCCGATGACGCCAATCCGAGAACACGGACGCGGGCTGCCGTCGACGTCAGCGCCGCGAATATGACAACGGATCGAACGGATCGCTGACGCCGGTCACCGGGCTGTCGTTCCTGCTCGGCGCCGTGGCCCATCCGATCCAGGGCAATGACATCTATGTCTATTATGGCGAGGACCGGAGCTACGCGAATGCATGGACCGTCGCCGCCACGCAAGGCGGGTGGGGCAATCCGAACTTCGTCAATAACGGCTGCGTCAACCAGAACCTGGGGGGCGGCACGCAGGGCGCCTTCAACACGCCGATCGCGGGCTTTGCCTGCACCTTCGACGTCCAGAAGGCACAGGAGTTCACGATCGGATTCTGGCAGGACCTTTACAAAGGCGATCTGGGGCGGGTCAGGACCGGCCTTCAGTACGAATATGTGAGATTGACGGCGTTCCCGGGTCTGCCCACCGGGACAGGCACGCCGAACCTGGGGCTTAATCCCAACAACAATATCGCCTTCTTCTCGCTTCGCTATTTATCCGTTCAACTGACGCTGGTCGCCTGACCTCTCACGTCGGACCTGTGGTAAAATGACACGAATGGCGTTGCGGAAGCTCGAAAGGAGGCGACCATGGTGTCCCAATCAGATGAGGGCGATGGATTCAAGTTTGTGGTGACCAACACCCTTATCGTTCAGGACATTGGGCGCTCGGTCGCTTTCTATCGTGACGTCCTCGGCGCCACGGTCCTGCGCGAGGGTCAGCCGACCTTGCTGAGGCTCGGCAATGTCTGGCTGACCATCAATGTCGGCGGCGGCCCGACCGACGACAAGCCCGAAGTGATCGCCTCGCCGCCGCGCGACCTCAATCTGCTCAGCATCTTCCTCAATCTTCGCGTCACCGACATCAAACGCTGCTGCGAACTCTGGGGCTCGCGAGGCGCGAAATTCATTACCGAGCCCAAAACCCACGCAACCGAATTGCGGTGCTACACGCGCGATCCGGATGGATACCTGATCGAGATCGGACAGCCGACCACGACCGCCGGCCCCCTCGACGCCTACGTTTAGAGGTCATCGCGACGGCTCGCTGGGCTTTTTTTCACTTGGCCCTTTATCACTTGGCCTTTTATCACCTGGCCTTCGGCGCTCGGCAGTTGTAGGCGCGGCGAAAGCCCGCGGCCTGCGCGTCGTCCTCGGAGCAGAACCAGCGGTCGGGCTTGGTGAGGCCTGCATAGCTGCGGCAGCCCTGCAGATGATAGACGCCGATGTTGCCGGTCACGCGCGCGCGCACGGCGAATTTGCCCTTGATACTGCAGGCGGGCGGCATGGCGAGATCTTCCGGAAACAGCGCCTCGCGAATTTGCCGATCGCGATCGGTTCGGCAGGCGCCGCCGCGCAGCGCACCGTCCTTTTTTCCATGCCGGAAGTCGTCGGGCGCAACGAAGCAGCCCTTCCAAAGGCCTTTGCGGGTATCCCTCGCTTTGGCTTCGTCATCCAGGAAGCGGCCCTTGGCGGACGGCTCGAAATCCATCGCAAAGCCCAGGCGAACGAGCTGCTGGTTCAGGCTCACCGTTTCACCCTCGACGGTGCAAAGGCCAAGATGCCACTTCCTTAGGTCCTTGTCCGGGCCGAGATCGTCGCAATGGACCGGACGCCCGCCGATCAGCTTGGTCAGCTCATCGCGCGTATCCACGCCGCAGCTCCAGGGGTCGGCCTGGTCGTCGATGCAGATCTGGTCGAACTCGGGGGCATCGATGCCGTCGAGCCGGTAGGTGGTCTCGCCCAGCTGAATGGTGTTGCCGTTCCGGACAACGGCAGTCGCCGCCGATCCCGGGTCCGTCGATAGAAGTGTCGCAAAGACGAATAACAGGATCGGAGAAACAACGTCACGTATGCGCATGCCAGCCCGCAAGATTGAAACTCAAGAGATTTCGTCATTCCGGGGCGCCGCGAAAGCGGCGAGCCCGGAATCCATAGCCATCGCGCCTGCGGCTTGCCGCATTCGCGACAAAAAGGGAAGGCGCGCTTCCCTCCTAATGCGCGAATGGCCCAAGGGCCAAGCGCGGAGGGGAGTATGCATTCCGGGCTCCCTCGCTTCGCTCGGGCTCCGGAATGACAGCGAACGGTCCTTAGCATATCCTGCCGTCAGCGCTATGCCAGCTTCAGCTCGTCATAGCCCCTGGCTGCGACCTCGTCGCATTTTGCGCGATAGGCCGGCGCGCTGCCGCTGTAGCGGGCGACAATGCGCGTCGTCTTGCCCTCGACATTCCGGTTGATTCCGGTCATCCAGGAATCGACCTCGTTGGACAGAAGGCCGGCGCCGAGCGCCTTGACGTGATCGGTCCATGACGCGACGCCGGCTGAGGTTGCTTCCAGCCGCGTCAGGCCTTTCTCGCGTGCGAAGCGGATCAGGCCGGTGACCCAGTCGACGCTGTACTCGATGCTGCGCGGGATGTTGCCGAGCGCGGTATGCGGCCCCATCAGCATCATCATGTTGGGAAAACCCTCGACCATCAGTCCGAGATAGGTCTCGGGTCCGTGTTTCCATTTGTCCTTCAGCCGCGCGCCATCCGTCCCGCGCAGATCGATCCTGTCGAATGCGCCCGTGATGGCGTCAAAGCCGGTCGCAAAGATGATGATGTCGAAGGCGTAGTCCTTCTCGCTGGTCCTGATGCCTTCGGGCGTGATCCGCTCGATCGGCGTTTCCGTGATATCGACCAGCTCGACATTGTCGCGGTTATAGACCTCGTAATAGAAGGTCTCCAGCGGCAGGCGCCGCGTGCCGAACCCGTGGTTCTTCGGGATCAGCTTGTCGGCTATCCTCTGGTCCTTCACGCGCTCGCGGATCTTGCGCGCGACAAAATCGCTGATCGTCTTGTTCGCAGCGCGATCGGTGAGGATGTCCCTGAAATTGCCCTGCCAGATGCCAAAGCCGCGCTCGGCATAGAGCTTTTCATAAAACGCCTCGCGCTCCTCGTCGGAGACCTCGAAGGCTCCGCGCGGGTCGGGCGTGTGAATGAAGCAGGCGAAGGTCTCCTGGCAACGGGCGAACATCTCCGGATAGGCCGCCTTGATCCTTTTTTGCGTCTCGGCGTCGATCTTGCCGTTGTGCAGCGGCGCGCACCAGTTCGGCGTGCGCTGGAACACGGTGAGATGGCCGACCTCGCCGGCGATGGTCTGGATGGTCTGCACGCCGGTCGCGCCGGTGCCGATCACCGCGACGCGCTTTCCCGCAAGATCGACCTTTTCCTTTGGCCAGCGCGCGGTGTGGAAGGATTGACCCTTGAAACTCTCGATGCCCTCGATGCGCGGCAGGGTCGGCGTCGAGAGCGGGCCGATCGCGGTGACCAAGAAGCGCGTGCTGAAACGCTCTCCGTTCTCAAGCGTGACCGTCCAGCCGCGCCTGTCCTCGTCATAGACTGCGGCTGTCACTCGGCTCCGAAACTGGATATCGCGGCGCAGATCGAACTTGTCGGCGACATGCTTGCAATAGCGCAGCGTTTCCGGCTGGCCCGCGAAATGCTCGGACCACTCCCATTCCTCCAACAGCTCCTTGGAAAAGGAATAGCCGTAGGAATAGCTTTCGGAATCGAAGCGCGCGCCGGGATAGCGGTTCCAGTACCAGGTGCCGCCGACCTCGGTGCCGGTCTCGAACACGCGCACACGCAGAGCGAGCTCACGCATCCTGTAGAGCTGATACATGCCGGATAGGCCGGCGCCGATGATGATGACGTCGTAGTCCAGATCGGTCGGCGGCACCTGACGTTTGCTCCCGGAATCTTGTCGTTCTTGCCGACGCTAGCCGGTCTTGGCCGGCCGAACAAACCCCTTAACCCATGCGCTCGCGCGTTGCAGGGTTGCGGTTCGCGAACGGCCTTTGACTGCCGACCCGATCTGCCCCTATCGTTCGGCCCGCCGATCGCCCGCGAAGCGACGAAGGCGGAGAGGAATGCCAGGAATGCACGATCCCGTAGACGTCCTGATCATCGGCGCCGGCGCGTCAGGCGCAGCCGTCGCCTGGTCGCTCGCCGACACGAAGATGCACATCCTTTGTCTCGAGCAGGGCGGCTGGATGAATCCGGCGGAATACCCCAGCACCGGGCGCGACTGGGAGGCGAAATTCTATGGCGAATGGTCGACCAGCCCGAACATCCGCGCCCGGGCCGAGGACTATCCGATCAACGACGACAACTCGCCGATCAAGGTGGTGAATTTCAACGCCGTCGGCGGCTCGACCATCATGTACACGGCGCATTGGCCGCGGCTGCATCCATCCGATTTCCGCGTCAGGTCGCTCGACGGCGTCGCTGACGACTGGCCGATCGATTACGACACGCTGGTCCCGTTCTTCGAGGAGAACGACCGCACGATGGGCGTGTCGGGTCTGTCGGGCGATCCGCGATCGCCGCTGACCCATCCGCCGATGCCCCCGCAGCCGCTCGGACTTTCGGGCGCGCTGATCGGCAAGGCCATGAACAGGCTTGGCTGGCACTGGTGGCCGTCGGATACGACGGTCGCCACGACGGACTATGAGGGCAGGGCGCGCTGCATCAATCTCGGTCATTGCACGCCGGCCTGCGCGCAGGGCGCGAAAGCCTCGACCGACATCACCTATTGGCCGCACGCGCTGCGTGCCGGCGTCGAGCTCAAGACACATTGCCGCGTACGCGAAATCTTGACCAACGAGCAGGGCATGGCCTCGGGCGTCGTCTATTACGACAAGGACGGCGTCGAGCAATTCCAGGGCGCCGAAGTCGTGATCATCGCCTGCAACGGCGTCGGCACGCCGCGGCTGTTGCTCAACTCCGCCTCGGGGCGTTTTCCCGACGGCCTTGCCAATTCCTCAGGCCTCGTCGGCAAGAACCTGATGTTTCATCCCTATGCGCAGATCTACGGCTTCGTGAAGGAGCCGACCGATTCCAACCGCGCGCCGCCCACATGCCTCTGGAGCAAGGAATTCTACGACACGGACCTGTCGCGCGGTTTCGTCCGCGGTTACGGCATTCAGTTCGGCCGCGGCGCGGGGCCCGTGTTCGAGGCGGTCGCAAGCGAGCAGAAAGGCATCCTGCCGTGGGGCGCCGACCATCACCGCGTCTTCCGCAAGCTGAGCGGCCACCGCCTGCATGTCTCCGCGATCTGCGAGGATCTGCCCGAGGAGCACAACCGCGTCACGCTCGATCCCGTCTTGAAGGACAGCCACGGCGTTCCGGCGCCCAGGATCGATTACACGATCAGCGAGAACTCGAGGAAGATGATGGAGCATGCGCTGGCGCGCGGCCGGGAGATCCTCGAGACGGCCGGCGCGACCGACCTCTGCGTCAATTCTCCGATCCCCTGGGGCGGCTGGCATCTGCTCGGCACCGCGCGCATGGGCAGCGATCCCGAGCGCTCCGTGGTGAACGAATGGGGCCGGTCGCATGATGTGAAAAATCTCTTCATCGTCGACGGCAGCGTGTTCGTCACCTCCGGCGGCGTCAACCCGACCTCCACCATCCAGGCCATCGCGCTCTACATCGCCGACCAGATGAAGCAGCGCCTCGCCAATCTCTTTGACTGAGGATGCGATGAGCGCAGAGACCCTTACCCCCGCCCAGCGCGACGACCTCCGCACCATCGCGGCAATGATCATTCCGGAAAGCGCGGAGTATCGCGTGCCCGGCGCCGACGACACCCGCATCCAGGCCGATATTCTGGCCACGCTCGGCCGCGACACGAAGCAGGTCGCGGCCGCGCTCGATCATCTCGCGCGCCTTGCAGGCCAGCCGCTGGAAAAACTCGACCCCGCGCGGCGCGATGCGGTCGCGAAGGAGTTTCGCGAGAGCGGCGGCGCGCCGGCCGCGATCCTCGTCCGTGTCGTGCTGCAATGCTACTACCGCGATGACCGCGTGCTGCGCTCGCTCGGGCTCGAGCTGCGCCCGCCCTTTCCGAAAGGGCACGTCCTGCCGGACGGCGACTGGTCGCTGCTGGACCCCGTCAAGGCGCGACCGCCAAATTTGCGGCGGGCGACCTAGCGGCGGGATTTCCTGCCTGCAGTCCCCCGTCCGTTTGCCGGGCGAGCTAACGGGATACCGCGCGTCGCGTTGCTGCTCTCACGGTCCCGAGCGCGTGCCGATGATGGAGCTTTCAATTGGCACTCGATCGGCGTGCAGAGGGGCTGATCGTAGTTTCAACCAGGCTGCCTTTGACACCAGGAGGCGTTACGCCATTGTCATGTTTTTTGGCCAATCCCGACGTCGTCGTCGGGAGCAAACTTTGATGAACGTGACAGGCTGCGGTGCTATAAGAGCCGGTCTCGGTATCTACAGTAAGTCGGCAGCATTGCGCGCTGCTGTACCGCCGCATTTCCGGAAGAAAGGGTGTTTCCATGTCTCATCATCTCGATACCCCTCTCGCAGCGCAGAACGGCCAGCTTTTTATCGATGACATGTACGTGTTCTCGGCCAACGACAGCACCGTGTTTATCATGGACGTCAACTCAAACATTACCGGCGTTCACGTAAAACCAGGCTTTCACCACGAAGCACGCTATGAGTTCAAGATCCACTTCGACCGAGCCGATTTCGAAGCCTTGACGTATCGGGTCTCGTTCGGCGAACCGGATTCGCAGGGCCGACAGGTGATGAGATTGCACGCTCTCGCCGGCAAGGATGCGCGTGAGGACTCCGCAGCTGGCGAATTGCTGCTGGAAGGCCGGACAGGCGAGCCGGCGAGCAAGGGCGGCATCCGGTTATGGGCAGGACGCATCGCGGACCCCTTCTACATCGACCTCTCGCTACTCGCAAAAGTCAACGGGCCAGTCCAAAGCGGGACCGCCATAGACCTGTCGGATTGGCGACCGGAGAAGGCGAAGAACAGCTTTGCGGGGACCAACGTCGAATCGATCGTGCTCGAGGTCTCGCATCGGCATCCCCAATTGAAACCCGGCGCGCACATTGGTGTCTGGTGCGCCACGAAACTCGCTACCGATGCGGGCGGCTGGCGGCAGATCAACCGCGGCGGCTATCCCATGATGTGGCCGATCTTCTGGCCGGATGACACTCACTTTACAAATCCGGCCAACACGAGGCACCCGTCCAAAGACTTTGATACGGAAGGCAAGCACATTGCGGAGCATATTGCTGCCGTCGTCGCAGCCAGCGGGACCTCGGACGACCCGAAAGGCTATGGCCAGACTGTAGCCAGGGAATTATTTCCCGATGTCTTGCCACACGTCGTAGGGACGCCCGCGACATTCGGCTTTGCGACCCGCAACGGCCGGACGCTGGCGGACAATGCTCCCGAAGTGATGCTTTCCCTCGTCACCGGCACGGCTGTGAACTCGGGGCTCAAGCCTTCCGTTGCAAAGAACCAGCGGGAAAACAAGTTCCCATATGTCGTGCCGGCGTGAGCTGGCGGGCGCGTGCTGCGGGGCATGGGCCTGGTTTTGGCTCCCATGTCGCGCGCCGCGAGGTCAAAGCGCAGTTCAAGGAACCAACTGATTTGAGCGGGAAAAGGCCATGACCTATTTCGATCTCGGACCGTACAGCCGCAAAGTCACCACATCCTCGCCGGAGGCCCAGCTTTGGTTCGACAGAGGGCTCAACTGGCTCTTTGGTTTCAACCATGGCGAGGCCATCAAGTGCTTTCAGAAAGCGCTCAAACACGACGACAACTGCGCGATGGCGCATTGGGGCGTCAGCTATGCGTCCGGGCCGAACTATAACCTGCCCTGGAATCGCTATGACCCGCGCGGCCGGCAGATGGCGCTGTCGGCATCATTCGACGCCATGCAGGCAGCGCTCGCCCATGCGCAGAAGGCAAGTCCGGTCGAACGAGCGATGATCGAAGCGCTGCCGGCGCGCTATCCTCAGCGCGAGGCGATCGAGGACATGACGCCGTGGGACAAGGCCTACACGAAAGTGATGCGCAAGGTGTTCGGCGCCTTTTCCGACGATCTCGAAGTCCGCGCGGTCTTTGCCGAGTCGATCATGAACGAGACGCCCTGGCAGATGTGGGACCTGCCCTCCGGCAAGCCCGCCGAAGGGGCAGGCACCGAGGAGTGCAGGGCAGTCCTCGAACATGCTTTCGAAAGCGTCCCGGCCGCGTGGGATCATCCGGGCCTGCTGCATCTCTATGTCCACCTGATGGAGATGTCGCCATTTCCGGAGCGGGCGCTGCGCGCCGGCGACCGGTTGCGCGCGATCGTTCCCGACTCCGGCCACCTGATCCACATGCCGACACATCTCGACGTGCTGTGCGGGCACTACAATGACGTGCTCCTCTACAATCAGAAGGCGCTGGCGACCGACCGCAGGTTCCTCGCCTATTCGGACGATCCGGGCGTCTACCTGGTCTACGTCATCCACAACTTCCACTTCGCGATCTATGGCGCCACGTTCCTGGGCCAGTACACGCCCGCCATCGCAGCGGCGGAGGAGCTGATCGCCACCATCCCCGAGGCGGTGCTGCGCATCGAGTCGCCGCCGATGGCGGATTTCCTCGAGGGCTACCTGACGATGAAGCAGCACGTTCTCGTGCGCTTCGGCAAATGGCGCGAGATCATCGCGCAGAAGCTGCCTGACGATCGCGACCTCTACTGCTCGAACGTCGCCATGATCCACTACGCCAAAGCCGTCGCGCATTCGGCGCTCGGCAATGTCGCCGAGGCCGAGGCAGAGAAGGCGTTATTCATGGCCGCAAAGGCCCGCGTGCCGGAGACGCGGCGCGTGCATAACAACTTTATGGTCAACCTGCTGGCTGTGGGCGAGGCGATGCTGAACGGCGAGCTCGAGTATCGCAAGGGCAACTATGATGTCGCCTTCGCGCATCTGCGCAGGTCGGTCGCGCTCAGCGACGCGCTGCCCTATGACGAGCCCTGGGGATGGATGCAGCCGACACGCCATGCGCTCGGGGCGTTGCTCCTCGAGCAGGGACGGATCGAAGAGGCCGAGGCGGTCTATCGTTCCGATCTCGGTCTTGACGGCAAGCTCAGCCGCGCCTGCCAGCACCCCGACAATCTGTGGTCGCTGCACGGGCTGCACGAATGCCTGGTCCGCCGTGGAGAAAAGGTCGAGACGGCTCTGATCAAGCAAAGGCTCGATCTGGCGCAGGCGCGGGCAGACGTTCCGATCAGGGCGTCCTGCTTCTGCCGTCGAACGGCGATGGCAGCCGAGTAGCCGGGTGCTGCTGTGAGCCGGTACAGGAAAAGCAGGCCGATGCCGCCGTGCGCCCTGCGGCGGGGTCAGACAAACCGAAGCGGAAACGTTACTCCCGGACCTAGAACGTATCTTTCCACTTGCGCAGGGCTTCAAAACTTTCGCTTGGGGTGCTGACCTCAAGACCTTTCTGTGTGCGAATCGACGCCACGATGTCGGGCTCGAGCACCCGCAGAAAAGGGTTCGTCGCCTTTTCCAGCGCGATGGTCGACGGCAAGGTCGACATGCCGTGCTCGCGCTTGGCTTGCTCGGTCCGATAACGGGCAAGCAGCACCGCGTTGTTCGGATCCACGGCCATGGCAAAGCGCAAATTTGCCAGCGTGTATTCGTGCCCGCAATAGACTTCCGTCTGATCGGGCAGGCTGGCCAGCTTGTCCAGCGACTGCGCCATGTTCGACATGGTGCTGAACACCTTGCCGCAACCGCCGGCAAACAGGGTGTCCCCGGTAAAGACCCGCTCGCGAGCCTGGTCCCAAAAGGCCAGATGGCCCAGAGTATGTCCCGGCACAGCCATCACAGTCAGCTCTGTATCCAGGCCGTCGAGCGCCAGGCGATCGCCCGCACCGAGGGTATGGGTGACACAATCCAAGGGAATGGTGCCAGGTTTTGGAAAGGGTGGATGCGTTGCACGGTCGTAATCATTGAGAACCGGTCCATACACCGGCACCGGGAAGCGCTGAAGCAGTCCCGGCACACCCCAGCAATGGTCATAGTGCAAATGGGTGAGCACGATCGCAGACAGGCTTAACCCCATCTGCGCCAGCGCGCTCTCTACAGGTTCGGCTACGCCGGGATCGATGACGACGGCTTTTTTGCCATCGTGCAACAGCCAGATGTAATTGTCCGTGAATGCCGGAATGCCGTGAACCTGCAATTGCGTCATCAGTCGCTCCTAAGTCAGGCGCATCCTCGTTCTTGCACGCATGCGCGATCAGGGCAGCTCCGGCCCGGGCATCGTGCCGCTCCAGGCCTCGATCGCATTGAGCCGATCCCACCATGCCTTGACGTTGGGATAGTCACCGATTGGAATTCGGCCGCGCTCTACGTAAGTGGCCGACCCGGCGACGACGAAATCGGCCAGTGTCACGCTGTCGCCCACAAGGAACTTGCGCTCGGCCAATTGATCGTCCAACAGCTTGGCCAGAGGGGAGAAGCGTTTCTCGGCGTCGGCGACCTGGGCCGGGTCGGGGACCCCCGTACCCAGCATCGGCTTGCGCACGTTTTCGTTGGTGAAGACGTTGATCACCGGCGACCAGGTTCCTGCTTCCCAAAACAACCAACGCGCGATGTCTGCGCGGATTTTGGGATCGGCCGGGAGAAACGATGTATCGCCGGCGCAATCTGCCAGGTACTGGCAGATCGCATTCGACTCCCACAACAACAGGTCGCCGTCGCGCAAGGCCGGCACCTTGCCCATCGGATTGATGGCCAGATAGTCGGGGCTGCGCTGCTCACCCTTGTGCAGCCTGACCAGGACAGGCTCCACATCCTTCAGCTTCAGATGGGCGACAACGGCGGCCGCCTTGCGGGCGTTGGGTGAGGGGGGAAACACGTAGAGCTTCATGGTCCGTTCCTTGCTGAATCGTTGTCGGTACGCGAGCCAAAGGCAGGCGCGTCGCAGTCGACGGATGGCGCCCCTGGCGCCGGCCCATCGTCCGCAAACGGCGGCCGTTTCAGGTGCAGCGAGGATAGGTGGATGGCCGATCTGCGTGGGGTACGGAATCCAGACCAGTCGGCAAAATCGGGGGGCTTTGCCGTGCCGATTGCGTCGCGCTCAGCGCTGACGGAGGACCCTCAGCTTTCTTCCACTGCCCGCAGCCGGTGCCGCTGGCCCGATATGGGCGAACGGATAGAGGTCGAACCAACCCGGAAAGGCACGGGTAAACGCCTTGGGCCCCTCAATCGCAAGCCCCATTCTCTGGGCCTCGACGAAGCTCATGTCGCCGCGCCACCAGGCGACCAGGGCGGCCAGCGGTCCCCGCACGCACACCGGCTCGGGAAAGCCCGGGTTCTGGTGACAAAGCGAAGCTTCGGCCTTCTTGAGGAGCATGAAGCGCGGTCGGTGGCCGCGAACCTCGAACCGCACCACGAGGGGCTTTTTGGGCAGGGCCGCAAAACGGACTCGCCGTTGCATATCGATCAACAACGGCTCCAGGTCGAGATCCTCATTCGCCGGCGCACGCGCAAGCCAGCGCTGTCCCCATGTGCCCAGCGCACTGACAAGGCTCGCCAGCTCCTGCCCCGCTTCGGTGAGGGTGTATTCCGGGCCGTGCGGACCGTCGGTCCGGGCGACTGCCCCGACAAGGACGAGGGCTTGCAGCCGTTCGGAAAGCACAGTGCGGGACACGCGGGGAATGCCCCGGCGGATGTCGTTGAAGCGACGACTGCCGCACAGAATTTCCCGCACGATCAAAAGAGTCCACCGACCGCCCAGCGCATCGTGGGCGCGCGCCATGGAGCAGAACTGCCCGTACCCCGTCATATTGGCAACCTAGCAGGCCGTTGAAAAAGGGGCTCGCCGCAGACCGGCGAGCGTGATTCATTGACTCCGATGAGATTCGGAGATGGCGCGTGCGCGGTGGCGACAATCGAACGGGCGAGCTGTTTAGCTACGTTGACCTGGAAGCGCGGGTGCGGCGTGATCATCCGCTGCGAGCGATCCGGACGATCGTGAACGAGGCGTTGTCGGCGCTGGAGCGCGAGTTTGCGGCGCTTTATTCGCCGA
>Ga0335080_10003592_pt1 | contig 15702 bp, 8 predicted proteins | sample Lox_Sample_34_FD_206720 | JGI IMG/M metagenome (GOLD analysis project Ga0335080, IMG submission 206720) | Soil microbial communities from Loxahatchee National Wildlife Refuge, Florida, United States - Lox_Sample_3.4 | ecosystem: Environmental > Terrestrial > Soil > Wetlands | place: USA: Florida...
AGCTACTGGTGGGTTCGAACTGCGACTCCGCAGGTCACTGGAATCCCACCCTCGCCGCAAAGAACGCGGCTCCGTATGGGCACCCGCGCCCCTGAAAACTAAGAAACGTTCCGTCTGTCCCGGTTTTTCCCGCCACTTGTCATCATTTACAATCGAGAATTCTCTTCTACCTGGAAGGCTTAACTTATGCATCGGTGGTCCGAACTCTTTATTCCTACTTTGCGCGAAGCTCCGGCGGATGCCGAGGTCGCCAGCCACAAACTGCTGGTGCGGGCCGGCTACATCCGGCAACTCGGAGCGGGCATTTACTCTTTCCTGTTTCTGGGCAACCGGACGACGCAGAAAATCATGCGCGTTGTCCGCGAAGAGATGGACAAGATCGGACAGGAGTTTTACCTGCCGGCGCTCAACCCGCGCGACATCTGGGAAGAAAGCGGGCGCTGGACGGTGATGGGCGAGAACATGTTTCGCCTGAAAGACCGCAAGGGCGCGGATTTGTGCCTCGGCATGACCCACGAAGAGATCATGACCGATATCGCGCGCAAGGAACTGCGCAGTTACAAGCAACTGCCGCAAATCTGGTACCAGATCCAGACCAAGTTTCGCGACGAGCCGCGGCCGAAGTCGGGCTTGCTGCGGGTGCGGCAGTTCACGATGAAAGACGCGTACTCGTTCGATCTGGACGCGGCCGGGCTCGATGTTTCCTACCAGAAGCACTACGACACCTATTGCCGCATTTTCGACCGCTGCGGGTTGAAGTATGTCGTCATTGATGCGCACTCGGGCGCGATGGGGGGATCGCAGTCGCAAGAATTCATGGTGCGCACGCCCGCGGGCGAGGATCTGGTGGTGAGCTGCGAAACCTGCGGGTACGCGGCCAACATCGAAAAAGCGACGTCAAAGCTGGCTCCGGTGGAAGACCTGAAACCCGAGGGCGACGGCAAGCCGCTGCCGGTGCATACGCCGGGAAAAGGGGCTATCGCCGATGTAGCGGCTTTCCTGGGAATCGCCGCCACGCAGGACATCAAGACGGTTGCGTACATGGCGCAGAATCCGGGCGAGAGCGGAAAGACGCTCGAGCAGCCGGTCGTCGTGTTTCTGCGCGGCGATCACTCGGTAAACGAAACCAAGTTGCTGACGCTGGTCAAGGCGGCGAACCTGCGCCCGATGCAGGCCGAGGAAATCGAGAAATACTTTCAGGGTCCGGCAGGATTTATCGGACCGATTGGGCTGTTGGTCCGGGGGAAGGAATGCCTTGGCGAATGGGACACAAAGAAATGGCCCGCCGATACGCGCTCCACAACCGTGGTGCTTGATGAAGGGCTCGCCGGCCGCGTAAACATGATCTGCGGGGCCAACCGGCTCGACTATCACCTGAAGAACGTAACGCCGGGGCGGGATTTTCAGTGGACGATAGCGGCGGATGTGCGGAGTGTAAGCGCGGAGGAGGGTTGTCCGAAGTGCGGGGCCGGGCTGCGCATCGATACGGCAGTCGAAATCGGGCACATCTTCAAACTGGGCTACAAGTATTCGCAATCGATGGGAGCGCGCGTCCTCGATAACAATGGCAAGGAAGTGGCGCCGATAATGGGCAGCTATGGGATCGGAATCGAGCGGATTCTGACAGCGGCGGTCGAGCAATCGAACGACGCCAACGGCTTCTGGCTGGCGCGGGAGATTGCGCCGTTTGACGTGGTGGTTGTGAGCACCAACAGCGGGGACGAAAAGATCCGGCAGACGGCGGAGGACATAGCCCAAAATCTGGAATCCGGCGGGTTCGACGTGTTACTAGACGACAGGGACGAAAGGCCAGGGGTGAAGTTCAAGGACGCTGACCTGGTGGGCATACCCTTTCGTGTAAATGTGGGAAAGAAGGTTACCGAAGGCATGGTCGAGGTAGTTCGGCGCTCGACTCTGGAGAGGGTGGACGTTAAGATTTCAGCTATAACCGAACATCTACGAGGGCTGGCATGAGAACCGGCCTGGGCCTGAGCTTGAGTGCGCGCCGGAAGACTGGCGGCAACCGGCAGTTGACGAGCAAATGTTATGGCGACATTAAGACTGGTGCTGGGCTTTGGCGTGGTGGCGCTGGTGGCCTTGATCTGCTTCAAGCTGATTCCACCATTCTTCTCGAACTACGAGTTTGAAGACTCCATCAAGACGGATGCCCTGCAGGCGACGTACAGTACGCGCTCGGAGGAGGACATTCGCGAGATTGTCATCAAGCACGCGCGCAACTACGATATCGAGCTTACGCCCAAGCAAGTGCATGTATCGCGAACCGGCAGCTTTGGAAACGGTACCCTGACAATCGATGCCGAGTACAGTGTGCCGGTTGAGTTCCCGGGCTACACGACCAGTTTGGACTTCCATCCCTCCAGCAACAATAAAGGCGTGTTCTGAGCCGGGCTTGCCGAGCCCGGAGCTAGCGGCACCCCCTTCTTGGTTTCGGGGCGCACTCATTCGGGTAAGGCAGGGAACCTCGTACACGCTGTATTCCGCCTGACACGCATCTAATTGCACGAGGCGGCTTCTGATTTAGAATCTAGCTGCAACTCCAATCATTTGCGGGGGTATTCCGGTCCGGGAGAGGCGGGCGGGAAATTGCTATTCCAGACTGGAAACAACCAATCATCGTGCCGGTGCGATTGAAAATCCCGGGGGCTCGAAGGGGCGGAGGCGGGAAGAGCCGCCTGCGGGTGAAGGATCCGGTGGTGCGCTACGCACTGCTTGGATTCGCCTCGCTCTCGCTGCTGGTAATCGGCTTCTTTGCGTACTGGTATGTAAAGTACGACCGCATCATCGACCAGCGATTCCGGGGGCCGGTATTTGCGACGTCGGCAAAAATCTACGCGAGCCCGAAGCTCGTGCGGGTCGGCTCCAAAGAGACGGTCAACGACATAGCGGCGGAGTTGCGGCGGGCGGGATATACGGAGAAAGCCGGTGAATCGCCGCTTGGCAGCTATCGCATCCATGCCGCGATGATCGAGGTACAGCCCGGGCCGGAATCGTATCACTCGGCAGAACCGGCGACCATCACGGTGGCGGCCGGGGAGGTTGTGGCGATTTCGAGCCGTTCGGCGGGACAGTTGGAGGCATACGAACTGGAACCGCAACCGATCGCTTCCTTGTTTGACGCGGAGCAGCGCTCGAAACGCGAACTGGTGAAGTACAACGACATACCCAAGGTGATGGTGGAGGCGGTGACGTCGATCGAGGACCGGCGATTCTTCCAGCACAATGGGGTGAACTTCATGCGGCTGGCCGAGGCTGCCTGGATAGACTTCACGCATCAACGGCACCAGCAGGGGGGATCGACAATCACGATGCAGCTTTCACGGGCGTTCTTTTTGAGTCCGGAAAAGACGTTCAAGCGGAAGATGGTGGAAATGCTGATCGCGGTCGAACTGGAGCAGAAATTCTCCAAACAGCAGATCTTCGAGTTTTATGCCAACCGCGTGGACCTGGGCCAGCGCGGGTCCTTCACGATCTCGGGCTTCGCGGAAGGCGCGCGCTCCTACTTTAACAAGGACCTCAAAGACATCACGCTACCGGAAGCCGCGCTGCTGGCGGGTTTGATCCAGGCGCCAAGTTACCTTTCGCCGTACCGCCATCCGGAACGGGCACAGGAGAGGCGCAACACGGTGCTCGAGGCGATGGTGGAGAACGGCGCCCTCACGCGGGCGCAGGCCGATAAGGCGAAGGCTACGAAGATGAACCTGGCGCCGCCCAATGTGGAAGCGAGTGACGCGCCTTACTTTGTGGACATGGTGCGCGACACGGTGCTCGGCAGGCTCAACGAACGGGAAGTCAACGAACAGCAGTTCCGGATTTACACGACGCTCGATCCCGAATTGCAGCGAGCGGCAGCCATGGCGGTGGAAACCGGCATCAAGCTGGTCGACGACCAGGTGACCAAGATGCGGACCAAGCGCACGAAAGTTGGGGGCAAGTGGGAGTCCACGGTCGCCGCCGGCCCGCAGGCGCAGGTTGCGTTGGTGGCGATGGATCCGCATACGGGACAGATCAAGGCGCTGGTGGGCGGACGCAATTATGGAACAAGCCAGCTGAATCATGCGCTCGCAAAACGCCCCACGGGCTCGATTTTCAAACCTTTCGTTTATGCGGCGGCCATGAATTCGGCGGTGGATGGAACGGCGACGGTGATCACGCCGGCGTCGGTGGTGAGCGATCAGCCGTCGACGTTCGCGTATGGCGATCAGATTTACGAGCCGCGTAATTACAAGGAGGAATACCACGGCGATGTGACGTTGCGCTATGCGTTGGCCATGTCGCTGAACAATGCCACCGTAAAAGTGGCCGAAGAAGTGGGCTACGACAAGGTGGCGGATCTGGCGAAGTCGGCCGGGATTGCTTCGGTGAAAGCAACGCCGGCGATGGCATTGGGCGCGTATGACGCGACGCCGGTCGACATGACGGCGGCCTATACGACATTTGCGAATGGGGGGACGCGGCTGTCGCCGGTATTGGTGAATTCGGTTCGCAACGCGCAGGGCGACGTGATCGTTAATTTTCCGACGGAACACAAAGAGGTGTTGGATCCACGGATCGCTTTTGTCATGACACGGATGCTCGAGGGCGTGGTGAACTTCGGGACGGCCTTCGGCGTCCGCCAGCGCGGTTTCACATCGCCGGCCGCGGGCAAGACGGGAACCTCGCATGATGGATGGTTCGCGGGCTACACCAGCAATCTGCTCTGCATCGTGTGGGTGGGATATGACGATTACAGCGATATCCGGCTGAGCGGAGCGCAAACCGCGGCTCCCATCTGGGCGGAATTTATGAAGAAGGCGGTGACGTTGCCGCAGTATGAGGACGTCAAGGAATTCACCCAGCCCGAAGGCGTGGTCGACGTCGAACTGGATAAGGTCACGAACCGGCTGGCGACGCCTTCCTGTCCGGAAACCTATACGATTGCCTTCGTGGCGGGCACCGAGCCGCACGATACCTGCGACCAGAGCGGCAGCAACCAGGGGTTCTTCTCGCGCATATTCGGCGGGAAGTCGGAAACAGCCCTGCCTCCAGGTGATGGGAACCAGGCGGGCGCCGGCGGTGTCCAATCGGAAGAGGAAGGCAAGAAAAAGAGGAGTTTCTTCGGTAAGATTGCAGACGCATTCAAAGGGGATGGCGGGCGCGACAAGAATGACAAGAACACGCCGCCGTCCAAGCCGGCGAATGGTAATCCTCCGCCGCAGTAAGCGGCTGGAGTGAGGTGGTAGTTCCGGGAGGTCGCTATGCAGTCCTCACACTCGACAACGCCGTGGGGCGTTGCCAGATCGACCCTTCTCCTGCTGGTCCCGCCGATTATCACGTTGTTGATCCTGCCGGGCGCTGTTTCCTCGCATGCGCAGAGTCTGGAGCAGTTGGCGGTCGGGCCTCCCCAGGTCCATCGGGCCGCCCCGCCGTCGGCGAGCTCAACGGCCAGCGAGCTGGAGAAAGTGGGCGATGAGTTACAGGCCGAAAAGAGCTACCTGGACGCCATCGACTATTACCAGGCGGCGCTCGCCAAGGACCCTCAGAATGCAGTCTTGATGAATAAGATCGGCATTTCACAGTTGCAGGTGCACCGCTATAAAGAGGCGCGCAAGAGCTTCGATCATTCCACTCGAACCGACAAGGCGTATGCCAACGCCTACGCCAATCTCGGCGTGGTTTATTACGAGGAAGGCAGCTTCTCAAAATCAATTCGTTACTACGACAAGGCGATCTCGCTCGATAAGAATGAAGCGGTCTTTTACAGCAACCGGGCCGCATCCTATTTTGCGAAGAAGGAGTTCGAGAGAGCCACCTCCGATTATGCTCGCGCGATCCAGCTGGACCCGGGAGTTCTGGAACGCACTTCGCGAGGAGCCGGTGTGCAGGCGCAGTTACCCTCACCCCAGGAACGCGCGCGTTACGACTATGTTCTGGCAAAACTCTACGCGCGAAACGGGATGTCTGAACGTTCGCTGCATTACCTGAGGAAGGCAATGGAGGACGGCTACAAGGACATCAAAAATGTCTATAAGGACGAAGAGTTCAGCGAATTGCGTAAGGACCCGCGGTTCACGGAATTGATGGCCTCGAAGCCGACGTCGATTCCGGAGTAGCCGACATCGATTTGGAGTAGGAGAGACGAAGAAGATCAATGGGCCTGGAGGCCCTCTCCTGATTCCCGCCCTTCAGATTGTTATCAAAGAGGTTAGGGTCTTCGCCAAAAAATCGGTGAAGCGGGCCGAAACTTTGCCGCGGGGGACGTGTTAGCGCTGATATTGCTCCCGAAAACAAACAGGGTGAGTAGGGAGAAAACCCGCCGGTTGCGAACCCGAGCACGCCCCAAGCAAGCAACCGGTGGGTTTGTTTTTCCAGCCGCGCCGTTTTTCCAGCCGCCCTGTTCTTCTAGCTTGACCGTTCTTCGGTATAGTCGGCTACGGCCTTTTTCCATTTGCCCTGAGCTCTGAGAATGAATTCGACCGCATCCCGGGCCGCGCCTTCGCCTCCGGCGTGAGACGTTACCCAGTGGGCTTCGGCCTTCACTTCGGGGCGGGCGTTCTTCACGGCGATGGCGAAGCCGCACTTGCGCATCACGGGCAGATCGATGACGTCATCTCCCACGAACGCCGCCTCGGCGGCCGTGATGCCGTCCTTTTTCAGAAGCTCTTCGAACACGGCAGCTTTGTTCTGGATGCCCTGGTAAACATGGTCAATTTTGAGGTCGCGGGCGCGAAGGGCGACTGTTTCCGAAATGCGTTTGGTGATGAGACCGGTCTTGATGCCTGAATAGCGGGCGAGCGAAATGCCGGTGCCGTCATGGGCGTGGAAACCCTTGGCTTCGATCAGCGATGTGCTGTGCAGACCGAAACCTCCCTGGCCGCCGTGCTGGGCAGATTGTTGCAGCACACTCTGCTGGGAGCCGGAGGGCGCGGGAAAGATCCATATCTTGCCGTCGGTGAGAACGCCGTCGACGTCGAAGAGGATGAGCTTAATTTTGCGGGCGCGAGCGGCAGCGGATGGTTTTGGCATTGCCGAGATTCTAGCATCCGGAGAAACGCTCTCAAGGCGGCGCTGCGGTCTCGAGAGGCGAACATTTTACGAAAACGCGCGTTCCGGCTACAATCTTCTCTATGCCGTCCGCAGTACCTCCTTCCCTTTCCTGGGCTCATCCACTGGTGCGGGAGTGGTTTGTCGCGCGCTTCGGAACTCCTACCGAGCCGCAGGAGCTCGGATGGCCACACATTCTTGCCGGGCATACGACGCTGATCTCAGCTCCGACCGGGTCGGGTAAAACCCTTGCGGCTTTTCTGGCCTGCATTGATCGGCTGGTGCGGAAAGCGCTGGCGGGCGAACTGCACGACCGCACGGAAGTTCTTTATGTGTCGCCGCTGAAGGCGCTGGGCAACGATATTCAGAGGAACCTGGAAATCCCGCTGGGGGAGATTCTGCAGATGGCGGGCGAGCGCGGGCTGCTGATGCCTGAGATTCGCACGGCCGTGCGCACCGGCGACACACTGGCCAAGGACCGGCGGTTGATGTTGCGCCGTCCGCCGCACATTCTGGTGACGACGCCGGAATCGCTCTACATTTTGCTGACGGCGGAAAAGAGCCGCGCCATTCTGCGTACCGTAGAAACGGTGATTGTGGATGAGATCCATGCCGTGGCGGATGACAAGCGGGGGGTGCATCTTTCGTTGTCGCTGGAACGGCTGGAGGCGCTGACGGAGCGCGTTCCGGCGCGAATTGGCCTGTCGGCAACGCAAAAGCCGATCGAGGAAGTGGCGCGTTTCCTGGCGGGCAATTCCGCGCCGGATGATGTGCGGGCCGATCCCGTTATCGTCAACATCGGCCACCGGCGAACGCTCGATCTGGCCGTCGAGGTTCCGCGGTCGGAGTTGGGGCCGGTGGCTTCGAACGAGATGTGGGACGAGATTTACGAGCGCATCGTGGAGCTTGTGAATGAGCACCGTTCGACGCTCGTGTTCGTGAACACGAGGCGACTGTCGGAGCGAATGGCGCATCACCTGGCGGAGCGACTGGGCGAGGAGAATGTTGCGGCACACCATGGAAGCCTGTCGCGCAAGCTGCGGCTGGAGGCGGAGCGCAAGCTGAAAGAGGGCCAGGTAAAGGTGCTGGTGGCGACGGCGTCGCTTGAGCTTGGCATTGACGTCGGCACAGTGGATCTGGTGTGCCACATCAGCTCTCCGCGCTCGATTGCGGTAGCGCTGCAGCGTGTGGGCCGGAGCGGCCACTGGCGGGGAGCGGTCCCCAAGGGACGGTTTTTCGTCACCACGCGCGACGATCTCGCCGAATGCGCAGTACTGGTGCGAGCCATTCGATCCGGAGATTTGGATCGCCTGATTTTTCCCGAAGCGTCGCTGGATATCCTGGCGCAGCAGATTGTGGCCTGCTGCGCGGTTTCGGCAAGGGTCGCCGGCCAGGCAGCCGAAGCCCACACGGAAGATGGATGGGATGAAGATGAACTTTTCGCGCTGGTAAGACGGGCATATCCGTATCGCAACCTGTCCCGATCTACGTTTGACTCGGTTGTAGAAATGCTGTCGGAAGGAATTGCGGCGCAACGCGGACGGTATGGCGCATACCTCCATCATGACCGAATTAACCGCAGGCTGCGCGCCCGCCGGGGAGCACGGCTTGCCGCCCTGACCAGCGGCGGGGCGATTCCCGACAATGCCCTGTTCACGGTGGTCGCCGAACCCGACGGAACGGTGGTTGGAACGGTTGACGAAGACTTCGCCGTGGAAAGCATGGCCGGCGAGGTCATGCTGCTGGGCAACACGTCGTGGCGCATACGCAGGATCGAAGGCCGGTCGTCGCGCATTGTCGTTGAAGACGCGCACGGCCAACCTCCCGGAATTCCCTTCTGGCGCGGCGAAGCGCCAGCGCGCACGTCCGAACTTTCGGCTCAACTTGGGGAGCTTAGAAAAGACATCAGTGACCGGCTCCGCGGAGTGGTACCAGTTGAAGGCTGGCGGAACTTGCCTGTGGTTGCCGAAGTGGTGGAATGGCTTGGCGAGGAATGCGGGCTCGATCAGGCGGGCGCCGAACAACTGATTCAATACGTTCTCGAGGGGCGCGCGGTGCTCGGCGATGTACCGACACAAACGACCATCATTGCGGAGCGCTTTTTCGACGAGGGCGGCGGAATGCAGTTGATCATCCACGCCCCTTTCGGCGGCCGGATCAACAAGGCCTGGGGCCTGGCGCTGCGCAAGCGCTTCTGCCGCGGCTTCAACTTTGAACTGCAGGCAGCGGCTACTGATAACGGTCTCAATATTGCCCTTGCCGAGCAGCACAGCTTCCCTCTGGCCGATGTGTTTCAGTTTCTGCATTCGGAAAGCATGGCGCCGATTCTGGAACAGGCGGCGCTGGCGTCGCCGATTTTCCAGACCCGGTGGAGGTGGGATGCCACGCGGGCGCTTGCTTTGTTGCGCTTTCAAGGCGGAAAGAAAGTTCCGCCGCAGATTCAGCGCATCCGCTCGGATGATTTGCTGGCGTCGGTCTTCCCGGACGTAGCGGCATGCTTTGAGAACATCGAAGGGGATATCAAGATCCCCGATCATCCTCTGGTTGGCGAGGTCATGAAGGATGTTCTTACGGAAGCGCTGGATATCGATGGCCTGCGGGATGTGCTGCAGAGAATCGAAGATGGCAACATTCGATGTATCGCCGTGGATACGCCGGTGCCGTCGCAGTTCTCGCACGAGATTCTGAACGCGAATCCCTACGCGTACCTGGACGATGCGCCGCTGGAGGAACGGCGGGCCCGGGCGGTCGAAATGCGGCGCGTGCTGCCCGAGTCGGTGCTGGAGGAAGTCGGCGCGCTCGATGGGGAAGCGATTGCGCAGGTGCAGGCAGAAGCGTGGCCCGATATCCGGGATGCCGACGAGTTGCAGGATGCATTGCATACATTGGTCGCGGTGCCGGAAATCAGTTCTCAGTTACCAGTTTCCGGTTCTCAGTTCCCGGTTGGTGGTTCCCGGTCGGATCGCCACACGGGAGGATGGAACCACTTCTTCGAGCAACTGGTGGCGCAGCGGCGAGCGGTCACGGCGGAAGTTGGCGAGAGAAAATTCCGGGTAGCAGCCGAGCGGGTTGAGATGTTCAGGCTTCTCCATCCAGACAGCGTGGTCCTGGACGCAGGATGGCAAGCCTTAGCCAACCAAAACTCGCCCGCAAGTGAAGAATTGCTGACGCGCGCGGATGCCCTTCTGACCGCCGTCCAGGGCTGGATGACGCATATGGGGCCGACAACGGCGTCAGAGATCGGCGACTTGCTTGGGGTGAGCGCGGGCGATACAGAGAAAGCCTTGCTGCGAATGGAAGCCAGCGGGGCGATCCTGCGCGGGAAGTTCAGGCCGCGGTCACTAAAGCCAGAGATTGGCAATCGCGACCGATCGGGCATCTCAGAGATTGCATCGTCTTCGAGCGCAGCGCAGACAGCGGTGGCCGGACCACATGAGGCAGAGATCGAGTGGTGCGAACGGCGGTTGCTGGCGCGCATTCACCGGCTGACGGTCGCGACGCTCCGGAAGCAGATCAAGCCAGTAACCGCGGCGCAATTCATGAGTTGGCTGCTGCGCTGGCAGCACATCGCGCCGGGTACGCAGGTGCGCGGAGAACATGGCACGCTCGAAGTCATTCGCCAGTTGCAGGGATTCGAAATTCCCGCCAATGCCTGGGAACGGTTTGTGCTGGGACGAAGAATCTCGGACTACGATCCGGCGCATCTTGATCAGCTTTGCCTGAGCGGGGTCGTCGGATGGGGCCGCTTGTCCCCGCATCCGGCGACGCTGGAAGCGGAGACCGCCAGCAGCGGAAATGGCGATCAAGACGGGGCGCCTGCTCCGCACAGAACTCGCCGCGTCATTCCCACGCGCGTGGCGCCGATCGCGTTTTTTGTCCGGGAGGATTCCGATTGGCTGCAACCACATCATCCGGCCGCGGAGGATTCCGGTAGCTCATTCCTGAGCCCGATTGCGCGCACGTTGCTCGGCCTTCTCAAGCAACGCGGAGCCTTGTTCTTTCCCGACATGGTGCGTGCGACGGGCAAGCTCAAAGCCGAAGTTGAAACCGCGCTTTGGGAGCTGGTTGCCGCGGGGCTGGTGACCGCCGACGGGTTTGAAAATCTGCGCGCGCTGGTTACGCCGAAAAATGCGAGTGGCGCAGCGACGGGCTTTCCCGGCTCCCACATGGCGAAGGCGAGGCGTCCGCGGCATGCGCCGGGACGCTGGTCGTTGCTGTTTGCCGAGGGCGCGGCGGAACGCGATCGCCACGCGGAATCGTGCTGCTGGATGCTGTTGCGCCGTTACGGCGTCGTGTTCCGCGACCTTCTCGGGCGCGAAGCGAACCTGCCGCGCTGGCGCGAATTGCAGATTGCCTTCCGCCGCCTTGAAGATCGGGGCGAAGTCCGCGGGGGACGTTTTGTCGAGGGATTCCAGGGAGAACAGTTTGCGCTGCCGGTTGCAGTCGAGTCACTGAGAGCGAATCGGAAGAAATCAGCCGTCAGCCATCCGCCATCTGCCATCAGTTCTCAGTTTTTGGTTCCGAGTTCGTCGAACCCAGTTCTCAGTTCCCAGTTCTCAGTTGCCAGTTCTCAGTTGCCGACAGACGAAACGGCTTCGCCGCCGGGCGGGAAAACTGTTATTTCGAACGCAGCTTCAGTGGTTGAGGCGACGGCCGGCGAGCGTGTGGTCATCTCTGCTGCCGACCCGCTGAATCTGGTTGGAATTATTGTTCCCGGCGAACGGATTCCGGCAGTCTCGGGACGGAGCGTCACTTTCCGCGACGGGGTTTGGGAACCGGAAGGCGAAGCGCTAAAAGCCGCGGGAGACTGACCTCGGCAAGTGAATGCGATGGACGCAAGCAAACGGGAGAACATTGGTTGTAGATCGAGAGATGCTCTGACTGCCCGCGCATCCAACGCGTGCTCTGCGCACGCCGTTCGCCGCGCCTGAAGCTCTCAGGCGCCCAACTCGAAACTTCTCCAGAGATCGATAAACTACTTGCCTTTCTTGCCTTTTGCCCCTTCGGTTTCCTTCACTACATCCGCGATGTCGTGAAACTCGGCGCTGTCGCGCTTGAGGTTTGAATAGTCCACGTCCCCGTAGTTATTCTTCAGCTCCGCCATCAGATACGAGCGCCGCTCCGTATAGCTGCTGTGAGTGTCCCACAGTGGGTTCGTACCGACATCCTCGTCGCCCTCTTTCAAGGCCAGCGCCTTCCATGAGGCTGGCGCTTCGCGTATGTCATATCCCGCCGCCAGCATCCACTCCAGCCCCACACGATCGGCTTGATTCTCCAAAGAACGCATGAAGGAACTCTGAATGGCCGAGGCGGCCATGGTGGTAACCAGGGCCCCGCCAAACGGTATGAACGCGCCGCCTGCACGCAGCGCGATCAATCTTGGATCGCGCTGAAACTTCACGTTCTGCCATGTATGCTTTTCCACCGCGTGCGAGATCTCGTGCGACATCACGAATGCCAGTTGAGCCTGGTTCTCGAGGCAATTGAAAACTCCCGAATGCACCACCACTACTCCATTGGGATAGGCTGCCGCGTTGAAGCTCTTCGCTTCCACCAGGTAAAACCGGAACGGAATCTTCAGCGGATCGCCCGCCGGCAGATCCTTCTGGTGCTGCGGGATGAGGCTTTCTCCAATTCTCGCGATGTACTGTTGCGCCTCCTCGTTCGGAACGAGCCGGTATTTCTTCCAGTGCATTTTCAGTTCGCCCGGAACCAGGTTCGCATAATCAGGCTGCTTGACTTGTTTCGGTTCGAAGCGCTTCCACATTTTTGCTTCGCCACCTTCAAGTTCAGCATGTTGAAATTCCACCCGGCTTGCCTCGATACAACCGTCCTTCCTGCGTATTCCCTCGTAGTGAACAAACGTATCCAGGTTCAGTACATCCAGCGTGGTCAATTTCGAGCTGTCGGCGTCATCCGTTTTGTCCGGCGATTTCTTGCGTTCGGACTTATTCGGCTTAAACGTAACCAGGGTCGTCGGCAGCACCGCAATTCGCTGGCCGTCCGAGCGAATCTCTCCTTCCCACTCGCCGTCTTTCTTTGACAGCAAAGGAATTTTTTCGAGCAAAGCATTCCGCTTCACCACGCGCGTGTCCTTGAAAAACGCTTTGATGGACTTTGCCTGCAGCTCTCGCGTGGCCTCGTCGTATTCCCCTTTGATCTCGAGCTCGGTTCCCACCCGAATATCCTCCGCATTGAAGTTCCGCGAAGCCTGTTCCTCCTTGTCATCGCCGAGTTGGAGCTCGACCGTCTTGCTCCGCGTCACCTTATAGTCGTCGATCTCAAAACTCGTAGGCGACTTTATTTCGGTGACAAATCCGTGGATCGTAACTTCCTTAGCGAGAGCCAATGAACAGATGCCGAGAAGGGACGAAAGAGCGGCGGATATAAGGATCTTTTTAATCATTCGATTCGTCTGGGGTAAGTACAGTCCAGGCGCAGCCTAACAGTCTTAAACATAGGCGTCAATGACTCGAGTCACCTGGGTCCAGGACGCGGCGATAACTGGAAGTAAGTAGGTCTGATGTAATCGTGAGGCAGGGGAAAATCGCTTAGGGCAACTGCATTGAGAGGAGCGTCTGAGGGTTAAGGTACACGCCCTGCCAGCGGACGGCCAGATGCAGATGCGGGCCGGTGGCGCGGCCTGTGCCTCCGCTGAGGGCGATGGGCTGGCCTTTTTCAACGGTGTCTCCTTCCTTGACCAGGAATTTCGAAAGGTGCAGGTAAAGCGTCAGGAGGCCCTGGCCGTGGTCGAGGACGACGCAATTCCCTTCGAAGTAGAGGGGCCGCGCCAGAATGACTTTGCCCTGATTGATGGCGGCAACTTCCGTGCCGGGAGCCGCGTGAAAATCGAGCCCCTGGTGGGTGCTTTGGACAGTGCCGTTGAAGACTCGGGCAACGCCGAAGACGTCGGAGATGCCGGTTGAGACGGGCGGAACGAAGGAGCCTTTCCATTCGCGGTCCGCAGTCAGGGTTTTGAAGGCTGCGTCTTTGATCTTCTTGTCTTCGTCAATTTCTTTTTGCTCTTCAGGATTGGGCGCGGTGTACTTGCCGGGGACCTTCAGGATGACGCGCGGATAGCGCTGATGCGCGATCAGGATTTTCTTCTCGAATGATATGGCTTGGCCATCGGCCGTTTGGCCGTGAAGCTGAAGTGGATAGGCGCCGGGTTTTGTTTCCAGGCTCGCTCCGGCGAGCGCGAACCAGATTTTCTGTCCAGCGTCGAAGCTGAAGGAAAGATCGTGACTGAGCCAGGTCGCGGCGAGTGAGTGAATCGGCCTCGGGGTGGAGACGCGAAACAGGATGGGCGATCCGTTGACGATGCGGGCCGGTGCAGAACGAACGATCCAGGCAGTGGCGGGGGCGGCGTAAGCTCGCGCCAACAGCAATACGGCGATCAGCAAGCTTCGGAGAACCGGAAAAAACGAAGAAGCCTGTCGTCGATTTGGGAACGACAGGCTCCATTCGAGATGACACAAGACGATCAACAACTTCGTTCCTAGTGCTTTGAGCTGCTTGGCGGCGGCGTCTTAGCAGGCGCGGCCGGTTTCTGCTGCTGCTTCTGCTGCCACTTCTGATACTTCTCTTCATCCTGCTTCGTCTGCTGCTCGGTCTTTTCCTGAACGGGCGGAGCGGGACGAGCCAGCGGATGCGACCATCCTGACTGCTGTTGTGGCTGCGGCGGCTGTTGCTGTTGTGGCCGCTGTTGTTGAGGCTGCTGCACGGGTTCGGCAGGGCGCGATGGCACGGGCGCCCGAGTCGGCTGCGGCTGCTGCTGCGGGGGCGGCCCTTGCATCTCGATGCGCACCGGCTGTCGCGGTGCCGGCTGGGCCGGCTGCTCGCGGTTCATTTCCTGTGCAAACCCTGGCTGCTGTTGGCGGGCATTGCTGGTGGGTGCTGCCACCGGGCGAACCATGACAGGGCGGGCAACGAGTTTGTCCTCACGCTGAGCGAAGGGCGTGGGCGGTTGGGCGGGCATATGCTGAGCAACAACCTGGCGGTTGACAACGGCCGCGGGCGGAACGACAGACGTGGGCCGGCCAGTTCCGATCACACTGGGACGTTCCGGTTGGACGCCAACCACGTGGGTGACTCGCGCCTGGGCAATCTCGCGCGGCTCAACGGCGACGACATTTCTCGCCACCGGGCGGGCGCCAACAAACGTTTCGCGCGTAACGGCCGTCACGGCATTGGGGGCCGTCTGATTCATGTAGGTAACGCGATTGATCGCCGCCATGTTATTCGTGGTGTAGTGGTTGTAGACGTCGGTCACGCGGGTGACGTTGACCACGGTGTTGGTGACATTCACCTGCGTCACATACATGCGACTGACGTGATAGGCGGGAACAAAAACCTCACCCGGCCCGAGCGGGAACCAGGCGACGCCGCCACCGCCGACATTGAACCCTCCGCCCACGAAGGCAACCAGCGCGGGGGCATAAACGGGATGCACAGCCACCGGGCCGGGAACCCAGCCCCACCGGCCGCCAATTACGGCCCAGCGTCCGTAGTGGAAGGGAGCAAAGCCCCAGCGAGCATCGTCAACCCAGGTCCATCCCCAGGGGGCGACCCAGATCCAATGGCCAAAGCGATAGGGCGCCCAGCCAGCGGGAATCGCGGTCGGGTACCAGACCGGGCCATAGCCTCCGGCGTAGGACCAGG
>Ga0335080_10003593_pt1 | contig 15701 bp, 13 predicted proteins | sample Lox_Sample_34_FD_206720 | JGI IMG/M metagenome (GOLD analysis project Ga0335080, IMG submission 206720) | Soil microbial communities from Loxahatchee National Wildlife Refuge, Florida, United States - Lox_Sample_3.4 | ecosystem: Environmental > Terrestrial > Soil > Wetlands | place: USA...
TGTGACCGACGGGGCCTGCTTCGTGAGCAACGCAGATAAAAATCCGACGCTGACGATCATGGCGCTCTCGTGGCGGGCTTCGGAATATCTGCTGGATGCGGCGAAAAAGGGAGAGCTATAAGGGATGCGGGCTGGCTCCATTTCGCGGCGGGATGTGCTCAGGACGTTGACGATCGGCACCGTGGCTGGTTCGGTGCTGAGGGTGATTCCCGCGCAGGCGGCGGAGTACGCGCACCGCATGATTGCGGAGGAGAAGAGCGCATCTCCGGCGAACGAGTACATTCCGAAGTTTTTTCCGCCGGAGCAATACATGACGCTGCGCGCACTGTGCCAGACGATCATTCCTGCCGATGCGGAATGCGGCGGAGCGGTTGAGGCTGGCGCGCCGGAGTTCATTGATCTGCTGACCAGCGAAAACGTGGACTTTCAAGTCGCCCTGGGCGGCGGGCTGATGTGGCTGGATTCCACCTGCCACGACCGTTATGGCAAGGCTTATCTGGAGTGCGGCGCGGCGCAGCAGAAGGAGATTCTGGACCTGATCGCTTACAGCAAGAACGCGGAGAGCGATGCCGGGCTAAGCCAGGGTGTGGAGTTCTTCTCTTTCTTGCGCGGCATGACGGCGGATGGATTTTTCACCAGCAAGACCGGCATCGAATACTTGAAGTACATCGGCAACACGTATCTGACTTCCTTCCCCGGCTGCCCGCCGGTGCCGGGCGTGTAGGGCGGTTTCTTCTTTGCGAACCGGAGCTTTGCCGACCGAGCCTGGCGAACTCTGCGAATCTTCTGCGCAGGTGCGGTGAAAGGCTGTGCCGCCGCCGGCGAAAATCCTGAACCGCGAAGGAGGCAAAGAAATCCGCGAGAATCGCGAAGAAAAAACTGCCTCAGCCCTTAGCAAAAGGATTTTCCAGCGACGGGCATTGCGGCGTAAACAACTCGGCGCCGCTTTCCGTGATGTGCATGTCGTCTTCGAGGCGCATGCCGAATTCGCCGCGAATATAAATTCCGGGCTCGTCGCTGAAAGTCATATGGGGCTCGAGCCTGAGCGTATCGCCGTGCACCAGATAGGGCCATTCATGGCCATCCATGCCAATGCCGTGGCCCACGCGATGGACAAAGAACTTGTAGCCGGGGCCGTAGCCCGCGCCGGTGATGACTTTGCGGGCGGCGGCATCGACGGCCTGGGCTTCGATTCCCGGCCTCGCGGTTTTTAAAGCCGTACTCTGGGCGCGGTGCACGATATCAAAGACCTGCTTCATCTTCTCCGTCGCCTTGCCCAACACAAAAGTGCGGGTGATGTCGGATTGATAGCCTTCGGCCTCGCAGCCGCCATCCATCATGATAATGACGCCTTCGCGAACCATTTGCGCGGTCAAAGAGCCGTGCGGGAAGGCGGAATATTCGCCCATCTGCACATCCGCGCCGCCGCTGAAACCGAGCTGCTGATGCGCGTCAGAAACCAGCTGCTGCACTTCCGCCTGGCTCATGCCTTCCTTAATGGCATGGTACGTGGCCTCATAGGCGGCGAGAGTGACCTGGTTGGCCAAGCTCATGAGCGCGAGTTCATGCTCGCTCTTGACGCGGCGGCAGCCAGCCGTGACCGCAGTTCCGCTGGCGATGTGAACCTGCGGTGCGGCCTGGGCGACGCCATCACTGAAGACGAACTTGGCTGTCTCCTCGACGCCCAGCCTGCGGGTGAGAATGCCGCGGTCTCGTAGGCCCTGTGCCAGCAGATCGTAGGGGTTCTCATCTTCCTGCCAGACGCGCACATCACCATGGTCGCCCTCCGGGCCGCGGGCCAACTGCTCGCGCGCCCGGCCTTCTTCAAACGCCGGGCACACATAAAAAGCCTGGCCGCGGGTGGGCAGCACCATGGCAAAGAAGCGCTCACTGTCCCACCACTTGACGCCGGCAAAGTAGCGGAGCGAGGTTCCGGGAGTGACCATGAGAGCATCCAGGTTGTTGGCGGCCATTAAGGCGCGGGCTTTTTCCTGCCGCGCCCGCCGTTCCTCAGCGGTGATCGGGTGGGCTTCGCTTTTTCTCGATTTCAGGCCGGCAATCGAAGGGGGCATGGGCGGACAAGCGGGATCGGCCTGGGCGGGGAGCAGGGAAGAGGCGCCCAATCCTGCAGCGGTGAGTCCAACAAAGTGGCGGCGAGATAGCATGAGGTCTCCGATCAGCGAGTTCTGGCAACAGCAGTTGCCGGCCATGAAGTGCGCGCGGTCATGCCCGGCGGCACGAGCACACTCCACGGCGCGACGTGCGATTATAAGATCATAAGAGGAAGCGTGCACCAACAAGGTGCGGCCTGGCGCATGCAAGCAAGCTTTCAATGTGCCGGTTGCGGGCAGCGGAATGAGACTACGGTGGATGATTCCGCCGGGCGTCATCAAACCTATGTGGAAGATTGCCAGGCCTGCTGCAAGCCGAACCTGCTGCGTGTAGAGTACGATCGGAGCGCACAGGAGTTCGTGATTTGCGCGGAGCTCGAATGAGACGCACGCCGGATCTTGGCCGAGATTCCAATATGAGCGCTGAATTCTCCTCCCGCCGCGCCGCCTTCCGCCGATTGCACGAAAGCGGCTGCTTCGTGATACCTAACCCCTGGGACATTGGATCGGCGCGGTATTTGCGCGGCCTGGGGTTCAAGGCTCTGGCCACTACGAGTTCCGGGTTCGCTTTTTCTCGAGGGCTGCCGGATGGCGAGGGCGGAGTTTCGCGCGACCAGATGCTGGCCCATGTCGCGGAGCTCGTAGCCTCAACCGACTTGCCGGTCAACGCGGATTTTCAATCCGGCTATGCGGTCAAGCCCGAAGATGTGGCGAAGAATGCCGCGCTGTGCGCCGCAACCGGGGTGGCCGGCCTTTCCATTGAAGACCGTACGGGCGATTCACGCCAGCCGCTGTTCGAGTTGGCGCTCGCGGCCGAGCGCATCCAGGCGGCCAGCGCCGCTCTGAGGGATTCGGGAGTGCTGTTGACGGCTCGCGCCGAGTGCTTCCTGGTTGGCCACCCCGAGCCGCTGCAGGAATCTATCCGCCGGCTGCAGGCCTACGCGGGGGCGGGCGCTGATGTTTTGTATGCCCCGGGAGTGAAAACGCGAGATGAGATACGGGCGACCGTGAGCGCGGTGGCTTCGAAGCCGGTGAACGTGCTCATGAATAGCAGCAGCATGACTCTGCCCGAGCTTGCCGAGCTGGGCGTGCGCCGGGTGAGCGTGGGCTCAGCTTTGGCGCGGGCGGCCTGGACTGGTTTTCTACGCGCTGCGAAAGCCCTTGCGGAGCAGGGAAGCTTTGCCGGCTTTGACGGAATTGTTTCCGGGGGCGAACTGAACAGCTTCTTCGCCAAGAGATAAGAACAGGCGGCTGCGGCCGCCGGGAGGTGGAGATGGCAACCCATATGCCGCCAAGCGGCCGCATGGTCGCGCATAACATGGTCACTACGCAGTTTGAGCTCGATGGCTACCGCGTGGTGCGAACTCTGGGCGTGGTGCGCGGCATCGTGGTGCGATCGCGATCTATTCTGGGGACCATTGGCGCCGGTTTGCAGACCATTCTCGGCGGCAACATCACGCTGCTGACCAATCTGTGCGAGAAGACTCGCGCCGAGGCCTTCGATCTGATGCTGCAACACGCGGCCGAGCTTGGCGCCAACGCAGTCGTGACCGCGCGCTACGACGCGACGGAAATCATGTCGGGCGTGACCGAGGTCCTCGCCTATGGGACGGCGGTGGTGGTAGAGCCGATTAAAAGCTAAGTCAAAGAACCACGCGAAGGCACGGGACGGAAATCCAGAACCCCAGGCAAAGAACCACGAAGGACACGCAGGTACACGAAGGAAATCTAAATTTTGCAGAGCGCGTCTTGGGTGCGCTATATTGTCGGGCGGAGAAAAACTGCAAGTGATCCTCAAGCGGGCCCGGGTTGTTCTTTCCATTCTTCTGCTCTGTGGTATCAGCCAGGCAGCTTCTTCCTTTCAATACATTCGCATCGGCAACCAAGCCGACGTAGCCACGCGGCCCTCGGCAGGAACGGCTTTGATGGGCGGCGGCAGCGACCTGGACGAGGCCTTTCGCTGGCTGTGCGGCCGGGCCAGCGGGGGCGACTTCCTGATTTTGCGGGCGCGCGGCGATGATGCCTACAACTCGTACGTCAACGGGTTGTGCAAAGCGAACTCGGTGGCCACGCTGATCATTCCTGATGACGCAGCGGCGCACGATCCCAAGGTGAAGGAAATCATAGGCCATGCGGAAGCGATTTTCATTGCCGGCGGCAACCAGGCGCGCTACGTCGAGTTCTGGAAGGGAACACCGGTGGAAGAGACCATCAATGCCAAGGTCGCTGAGGGCACGCCCATAGGCGGGACCAGCGCCGGCCTGGCGGTTCTCGGCCAATTCTGCTATGGCGCGCTGAAAGACCAGGAGAACGACAACGATCTTGCTTCGAGCGACGTATTGCCGAATCCTTATTTTCCGCGCGTGACCCTGGTCCGCGATTTTCTTAAGATTCCTCACTTGCAAAACACCCTCACCGACAGCCATTTCGCCATACGCGACCGCATGGGCCGGACGCTCGGTTTCCTGGCCCGCATTGTGCAGGATGGCTGGTCGGCCCAACCGCGGGAGATCGCGATTGATGAAAAGTCGGCGGTGCTGGTGGATCCGGAAGGCCACGGTACGGTGGTCGGTTTCGGCAAAGGCGCGTATTTTCTGCGCGTGACTCAGCCGCCCAAACTCTGCAAGCCGAATACGCCGCTCGATTTTCACGACATTGCCGTGTATCACCTGCCCACGGGCGGGCATTTCGATTTGCCCGGTTGGAGCGGAACCGGCGGAGAAAAGTATTCGCTTTCCGTTGTGAATGGCATGATTCATTCGACTAAAGCGGGCAATGCGGTGTACTGAACCGGCCCGTGCTTCGTTTGTCACTTTGAGCGCAGCGAGAAATCTGCTCTCACCCTCCGGCGGCAAGTTTGCAGATGAAGTCCGTACTGAAAAATTAGAATCCTCCTTATTACTTTAGAAACCGCATTGCAATTGACTTTGCCCGGCAAGCTCTGACAAACTGCTTTGCAATTGGCTTGGGCAGCTCGGATGACTGACCGGACACAGCTTTCCTTCAGCGATTTCAGTCCTTTCGCTCACATTGCCCATCTGCTGAACCCGGGCAAACTGGAAGCCGGTTTCTGATCGCGTGGGTGAGGGCACGCTTCTCGCGTCTCACGCTTGCAACTTCCGAATTGCCAGTCGAGGTCGGGGCAGCGCCCCACCGCCGAGAGGGGGACCACATGAAAGTTCGCCACTGTAGTCTGCTGGTCGTGGTTTGTCTAAGCATCGCAACTTTTGGCCAGACCTACCAGGGCCGGATTCTGGGCACGGTGACTGATCCATCGGGCGCGGTTGTGCCGGGCGCCACCGTGATCATTACCAATGCGGCTACCAACGTTTCGCGCACGCTGACCACGGGCGCGGGCGGCGATTACATCGCTCCCAACCTTGAGCCGGGGCCATACCAGGTGACCGTGGAGGCCCCCAGTTTCAAAAAAGAAGTGCGCACCGGCCTGCGCCTGGAAGTAGCCAAAGACATGCGGATTGATGTGCAGCTCATTGCAGGCGCAGTCACTGAAATCGTGAATGTTTCCGGCGAAGCGCCGGTGGTGGATAGCACCACAGACGTTCTGGGGGGCACTTTCTCCAACCAGGCGATCAATGAGCTGCCACTCCAGGGGCGCGACTTTCAGAATCTGGCGATTCTACAGCCTGGAATCCAACGGGTTCCGGGGGGCGGTTTTCTTTCCATCAACGCCAACGGCAACCGGCCGGAAGACAACAACTTTATTGTGGATGGCATTGACGATAACGACGCCTACTATGGCGAAACGGTGATCAACGCGGAAGGGGTCGAGGGAACGCCGGCCACGCACCTGCCGATTGACGCCATTCAGGAGTTCAATATCCAGTCCAGCCCTGAGGCCGACTACGGCTGGAAGCCGGGCGCGATCGTCAACGTGGGCATCAAGTCGGGTAGCAATAGTTTTCACGGCTCGACCTATTATTTCAATCGCAACAGCGCGACTGATGCCCGCAATTACTTCAATCCAGCGCCGCAGCCGGTTTCGGCGCTGAACCTCAATCAGTTCGGCGCTTCCGTCGGCGGCCCGATCTTCAAAGACAAGTTGTTTTACTTCGCGAATTACGAGGGCGTACGCGATAAGGTGGGCAACCCAGGCCAGCAGTTCGCGCCCGTCACGGGTTCTCTGGGAGGCGATCCGGATGACAGCGTGGCGGACGCCTTCGCTGCCTGCGCCCCGGACTGCAGCGCGATCAGCCAGAAGCTGGCGACTTTGCTGCCTTTCAACCCCGGACCCTCCGACACGATCAATCTCGATTTCAACAATGTGAATCGCGAGGACAACGGAATTCTGAAGCTGGATTACCACCTCTCCGATCGCCACACCTTTACCGGCATGTATTTCGTGGGAGACAGCCTGCAGAACGAAGAAGATGTGACCGTGCTGAATCCCATGTTTCTTTCCCAGGCGGACACGCGGGCTGAAGTTTTGGGCGGCGGCTGGGTGTGGACGCCGGGCTCGAACTTCACCAACCAGGTCCATATTGGCTACAACCGCTTCTGGCAGAAAGTGGTGGTTGCCGACAACAACATCAACCCGGCAACCTTCGGCGTGAACACTGGCGTCACCAACCCGGTGGATTTCGGCCTGCCCGAAATTCGCATCGGCGACTTCAGCTCGCACACCATCGGTGGCAACGGCAGTTGGCCGCTCTACACCACCCCGAACCAGACTCTGCAAATCAGCGAGACCGCGAATCTCATCAAGAACCGGCACAACCTGCGCTTCGGCGGAGAGTTTCGCACCGGCAGCACCGACAACGTGCGCGACACGTACGGAGCGGGTTACATTCGCTTCGACTCGCTCGAGGACTTCGCCGCTGGCGACCCTGACTATGGCTATGTTGCCGTGGGCAATAGCCACCGCTATGTCACCCAGAAATCCTTCGGGCTTTTTGTGCAGGATGACTGGCGGGTGCGCCCCAGGCTGACCGTGACCGCAGGCCTGCGGTACGACCTTACCTTCCCGATTAAAGAGCGCCACGACCTGCTGGCCAACTTCGACCCGACGCTGGGCATGGTGCAGGTGGGAAAGCAGATTAGTTCGCCCTATGACACCGATTACAACAACTTCGCTCCGCGCCTGGGATTTGCCTTCGACCCGCGGGGCAACGGCAAAACCGTGGTGCGGGCGGGAATTGGAGTGATCTACGAGATCCCTCACATCTCGGTGTTTATCGGACAGAACAGCACCGAGGCGCAGGGGCTGGCGCTGATTCCCACCGGGTTGATGCTGAGCGGCCCAGGGGGAGTGACCGTGCCCTCGCCGGGCAACATTGACGCCACCACGCGGAGCTTCTTCGATTCCGATCAACTGGCGGCCAATTGGCAGGCGGGCGGTCCGATTTTCGGCGATCTCTCACAGCCGGGGCAGTGCGCCTATGATCCGGACAACGGAGTCTATAACCCCTGCCCGGTATTTGGCGTTAACCGCAATATCCGCACGCCCTACGTGATCAACTGGAACTTCAATATCGAGCAGGCTTTGTGGAAGAACGCGGCCATCACCGCCGCCTACGTGGGCAACAAGGGAGACAAGCTGTACAGCATTCGCGACATCAACCAGAACATCTACGCCAATGATTTCGAGGGCGATGAGCAGTCGGGGCGGCCGTTCGTCAACCAGTTTCCTTATCTCAGCTACATTGACATGCTGGGCAACAGCGACGACTCGATTTACCACGGCCTGCAGGTCACGGTGCGGCAGAACACCAGCCACGGGCTTTACTTCGTAGCCGGTTATACCTACGCGCACGCTATTGATACTTCGAGCGGGAACCGGGAATTTTTAATCCAGAACAGCTACGACCCTGCCGCGGAAGTGGGCAACTCCGATACCGACATCCGCCACCGCTTCACCCTGGCGACCACCTATGAGCTGCCCTCGCGCCCCGGGCACGCGCAGATGCTCGAAGGCTGGCGGGTGAACAGCATTCTGACTGCCCAGACCGGCATGCCCATCTTCTTTTTCGACGATTACTACGACATCAGCGGAACCGGCGAGTTTAACGACCGCTGGAACTTCTTCGGCGACCCCTCCAAGGTGCACTGGTCCCCGAGTACGCCTCTGCCGTACTACGCCTATCCGGATAACGGCGGCGAAAGTAATCCTGCCTGTGACGCCGTCGCGTCCCAGGAGGTACTGAACTACGCCGGTTGTTTCGCGGGGCCGGGCTGGGTGATTGCGCCGCAGGAGTTTGGCCAGTTCGGCAATATGCCGCGGAATATGATTTCTGGTCCGGGATACTTCGATATGGATTTCTCGGTGATCAAGACCTTCCAGTTTGGCGAGCGCTTCAAGCTGGAAATGAGGGGCGAGTTCTTCAACGTCCTGAACCATCCCAACTTTGCCGGGGTGGATGGCGACCTCTCGGACGGAGGAATCAGCACCGGCGAGGCTGGTTACACGCCCGACGTGTGGGCCTCGAATCCGGTGGTCGGGTCGGGCGGCTCAAGGCACATCCAGCTGGGAGCCAAGATCATCTGGTAATTCTGGTCCTGAAATCTGGCGTCCTCTGTGGTTTGCGAAGGGAATTCAAAACCACAGAGGGTGCAGGAAACCTGACAGGCAGCCGCCATCCTGAACATCGGCCCGTCCCTCGCCGCTTCCCGGCTGAATTTCCACAGGAAAAATCTCCGGCTTCGAGCTGAAAAATCAAGGGCTTGCACGAAGGAATAGCGAAAGAATCGCGGCCATAAACGCAACCACTTGTGGTGATCTTTTTGGTTATCCCCCAGATGTCGTGCTTTGCCTGAAGGGGTCTCTGGCCGACCTGTAACCCAAAACTTCCCTCTTGACATTCAGTGGGTTACGGCTATCATGTGGTGAAAAGTGGTAGAAAGTGGTAGAAATGATGGTAGTCGTGGGCTAGTAAACAGCAAAGCGAGGCGCCAGTGGAACTGAGTGCTGACACCCCCAAAACAAGCCCCAACGAACCACCAACGCAAGACATTCTGGCCGCTTTAACCTCCCTCGTGGTGGCAGTCGCAGTGAACAAACGGTTTTCCAGCCCAATAAAGGGCAGAGCGCATGTTTCGCGGCAATCACCCAACTCGCGTGGACGAAAAAGGACGGCTCAAGGTCCCCGCCGAGTTCAAGCGGGTGATGGACGAGAAATACGGCAACCAATTTTACATCACCAGCTTAGACGGGAAGGTTGCACAAGTTTATCCCTTCGAGGAATGGGAGCGGATCGAGCAGAAGCTGGCCGGGCTCTCCACCTTCAATCCTACGAAGAAGAAGTTTCTGGACCGGGTGAATTACTGGGGCCAGCAGGTAGACATGGATGGCCAGGGGCGCTTACTGATGCCGCAGCTGCTGCGCGATGCGGCGCAGATCAAGGGTGAGGTGGCGGTGACCGGCAACCTGACCCATCTGTTGGTGCGCAACCTGGAGGGGTATCGCAAGGAGATCGAGGAGCAGCCGTTTACAGCTGAGGATGAGAAGACGCTCGACGATCTGGGCATCTAGTCAGACCCAGCGAATCGAAAGGCGGGATTCGCCGGGGGCCCCGAGATATGGGCGAAAGTTCAACAGACACCCCTCAGGGGGTTGGGCATGTTTCGGTTCTTTTAAAAGAAGCGATCACTTTTTTAGCCGTACGGCGCGGTGGAACCTATATCGACGCCACGGTGGGCCTGGGCGGGCATTCTTACGAAATCGCAAGACGCCTCGGCGCAGCGGGTCGTTTGATTGGGCTCGATAAGGACCCGGCGGCGCTCGAAAGGGCGCAGGAAAGGCTGGCGGTTGGCGCTGGGCGCCTGCCAGTCAGCCAAAACCAAACGCCAACCGACTGGCCGGAGATCACGCTGCTGCATGGTTCGTTTGCGGATCTGGCGAGAGGGCAAGTGGCAAATGCCAGTGGCGGGGTTGATGGAATTCTGGCCGACCTGGGCATGAGCAGCCTGCAGCTCAATGACGCCGCGCGCGGCTTTAGTTTTCAGGCGGAAGGGCCCCTGGACATGCGGATGAATCCGCAGTCGGAGCCTACCGCCGAACAAGTGGTAAACCACCTCGGCGAGCGTGAGCTGGCCGATGTGATTTACGAATTCGGTGAGGAAAGGAGGTCGCGGAGAATCGCCAGAGCCATTGTCCGGTCGCGGCCGATATTGACCACTGCGCAACTTGCAGCGGTAATTTCAGCCGCGGCCCGGCCAATGAATCCGGCGGAAAGAAGAATTCATCCCGCGACGCGCACCTTTCAGGCTCTCCGAATCTTCGTAAACCGTGAATTGGACGATCTGCGGGCGCTGCTTGAGTCAGCCCCGCAGCTGCTCGAGCCGGGTGGGAGGCTGGTGGTGATCAGCTTTCACTCCCTGGAAGACCGCATGGTGAAAGACGCCATGCGCGAGGGCGCGAAGCTCGGCCAGTACAAACTTCTGACCAGGAAGCCGGTGACGGCGAGCGAAGAAGAGATTGATCGCAATCCGCGGGCGCGCAGCGCGAAGCTGCGGGCAGCGGAAAAAGTTTAGGTTTATCCCGGAAAACCAGCCGGGAACCCGGTTCAGCCGTAAAAGGATGTGCCGGGGTGAAATTGAAGTAGTCGTTTCGAGATCGAGCCGACGGAGGGGAAAGCAGGTCCCTCGACTGGGCGTTCCGATTCGCCATGCGAACCCGAACGCTGCGCTCGGGATGACAATTTCTAAGGATGGCTGAAAGGCCGGGGTTTCCGGGGCGGCATCGCCTCTCTCACAACAAGGGCGAAACAGCAACTTACCTTCTCACGATGCCGTCCCGGGAAGGTTCTGGGTAGAGTACGGGAGGAAAAACGATGTACACGGGCACTTTGATTGAACAACTGATCGCGACGGTAGAACTGACCGAGGAACGGCTCCGCGAGCGGGACTCTTCTGAGGAGGCCGAAATGGCAGAGTGGTCCATGGTGGCGGCGTACGAACTCGGGGCAAGTGAACCCAGCCTGCGCGGAGTGGCTTAGATGGCAGCCACGGCCGCGGTTGCTCCGAGTGTTGCTGGCAAACAAGCGCGTCGGCCCTGCTGGACCGGCACTCCGGAAGTCTATTTCACCAAAGCCGTGGACAATTCCCGACTCGTCAAGGTGGATGACCCGCGGCGCAGCCGCGAAATGAAGCAATTCGGCACCGCCCTGGGCTGCCTGTTTTTCCTGGTGATGCTTTTCGCCTGGCAGCATTTCAAAGCCATCGAGTACGGCTACAAGATCGAATCGCTGCGGGCGCAACGCGACAGCCTGACGGAAGAAAACCGGGCGCTGAACCTGGAGGACGCCTCTCTGCGGGCGCCGGAGCGGATTGATGCTCTGGCCCGGCAGCTGGGAATGCAGCCGCCTCAGGCGGGGCAGGTGATCCGCATGGATATGGCGCTGCCCAATGGCAATACGCCGGTGATGGCCAGCATCGCGCCCATTGCGGTGGTTTCTGTGCGGTAAGCCCGAACCAGCGCCGCTCCAGCCAGCGGCCATCCCATCCGGCTGAGGCGGCCGGATGGGAACTTCGGTTCGGCGCGCAACTTCTGATCTGGTTTTTTCCGGCGGCCGCGTTAGTTCTCGCGCCGCCGCATTTGTCTCGGGACCTGAACCGTGACCGCGAATACACCCCGCAACCTTACTCACCGCCGCCTCTATCTGCTGGGCGGGGTCCTGGTGTTGTGGGCCGGCGTCATCTGCGCCCGGCTGGTAGGTCTGCAAATCTTCCAATACGGAGAATTTGAGCAGCGGGCGCAGAGGCAGCAGCAGCGCTTTGCCGATGTCGCACCCAGGCGGGGCATGATCTACGACCGCGCCGGCCGCGAGCTGGCCATGTCCACGGCGGTGGAATCGGTGTTCGCCGTGCCCAACGAAATTCACGATCTGGCCGGCACCCTGTCTCTGCTGGCCCACATCACCAGAGACGATCCACGCGAGCTGCTGGCGCGCTGCCAGGGCAGGACTTTCTGCTGGCTGGCGCGCAAGGCCGATGACGATATCGCGCGCCGCATCCGCGCCCTGAACCTGCGCGGCGTTCACTTTCAGAAGGAGTCGAAGCGTTTCTATCCGAAGGGGGCCCTTGCGGCCCAGGTTTTGGGCTACGTGGGAACCGACGACGAAGGGCTGAGCGGAATCGAGCGCGAGTATGACGAGCAATTGCGCGGCAAGCCCGGCCGGATGGTCATTTCTGTTGACGCCCGCAAGAAGTGGTTCGCCAGCGTGGAAAAACAGCCGGAGCCGGGCGAAAATGTGGTGCTCACCATTGACCAGCAGATTCAGTACATCGCGGAGCGCGAGCTGGCCACCGCCATGGCGCAAACCCATGCGGAGTCCGGCAGCGTGGTCATCGAAAATCCCCACACGGGAGAAATTCTGGCCCTGGCCAACTGGCCGACCTTTGACCCGAATAATTCCCGCGAGATCACCCCGCTGAAACTGAGAGACCACGCCGTGAGCGATGTTTATGAGCCGGGCTCGACGTTCAAGCTGGTGACAATCTCTGCTGCTCTGGACGAAAACCTCACCCGCCCTAACGAAGTCTTTGACTGCCAGATGGGGTCCATTGTTGTGAACGGGCGGCGGATCCACGACTGGCATCCGTACGGCGATCTTTCGGTCGCCGACATCCTGGCCCATTCAAGCGACGTGGGCGCGATCAAGATTGCCCTCCGCCTGGGCGATGACCGCCTCTTCAAGTACATCCGCGGCTACGGCTTTGGCCAGCAGACGGGCATCGAACTGCCGGCCGAGACGCGAGGCCTGAGCAAACCGGTAAGCCGCTGGTCGAAAGTCTCAATCGGCGCGATCTCGATGGGGCAGGAGATTGGAGTTTCGCCGTTACAGCTGGCGGCCATGGTCTCCACCATTGCCAATGACGGGGTTTGGGTTGCGCCGCGCATTGTGGCGGGGGCGATCGAACCCAGCAAAACGCCGCTCATGATCGCCTTCCATCCCTCCGATCAGCGCCGTGTGATTGCGCCCCTGACCGCGGCCGAGATGAAACAGATGATGGAAGGCGTGGTGCTGCATGGCACCGGCCGCAAGGCCATTCTTGAGGGCTACAGCGCGGCGGGGAAGACGGGAACGGCGCAGAAAATTGATCCCGCCACCGGCACCTACTCGCACAGCAAGTACATTGCCTCGTTTGCGGGGTTCGCGCCGGTGAATAATCCGGCGGTTACGGTGCTGGTGGTTCTTGATTCGCCGGTGGGCCTGCACGAAGGCGGCTGGGTGGCGGCTCCGGTTTTCCAGAGAATTGCGCAGCAGGTGCTGGAGTACCTGCACACTCCGCATGACGTCGAGCTGCCTCTCAACCGGCAGGTTCTGGTGGCGGAGAGGAAAGTTGACGAGAAGGATACCGAGGAAGGCTCTCCCGACCGGCTGGGCGATGATCTGGACGTAGCCGAAGCGGGAGGTTCAGAACCTACGCCGCCCGCCGCGTCCGCGCCAGCAAAGCCGGAAGCCGCCGGCAGCGTACTTCCGGCGGCGTTGCAGGAGAGCGAGGCGGCGGAAACTTCTCCGGCTCCGCAGCCTTCCCCGGCGAACGCTCAGCCCGCCGCGGAGGATCGTTTGCTCACCCATGGCACCGTGGTGCTTGAGGTGGAACAGGGCGGCATCGTGGTGCCCTCGTTCGTGGGCAAGAGCGTGCGCGGCGCTATCGAGCTGGCCGAACAAAGCGGCCTGGAGCTGGATGCCGTGGGCAGCGGGCTCGGGCAGCAGCAGACCCCGCTGGCGGGTTCGCACGTAGCCTCGGGAGCGACGGTCACGGTGAGGTTCGGCCGGTAGATTCAGGGCCGGACGGGCCCGCAAGGCGTCAGTTACCGTTTCCCGGTTGCTCAGCTGCTTCGCGGCGGGCAGTTACCGGCGCGTGTCCTATAATTCCATGCAATGACGTTTCGCGATCTTCTGGACGGGGCGGAAATCCTGGAGCAGAGGGGCAACCCCGATATCCGTGGGGTGGAGTACGACTCGCGCCGGGTTGAGCCCGGCGCCGCGTTCGTCGCCATGCGGGGCGAGACCAGCGACGGCAATAAGTTCATAGACAAGGCAATTGCGGCGGGAGCTCTGGCTGTCGTCAGCGACTCTGCCACGGAGAAGCCGCGTGAAAACGTAGCCTGGGCGCGAGTGCCCCACGGGCGGCGGGCCCTGGCGCGGCTGAGCGCCAACTTCTATAAACATCCGGCAGAACGGCTCGCCATAACCGGAATTACCGGCACCAATGGCAAGAGCACGACGGCTTTTCTGATAGAAGCGATTCTCAACGCGGCCGGCCGCAAAAGCGCTCTGATCGGAACGATTGAATATCACGTGGGGGGCAAGGTCATGCCCGCGCCCCACACCACTCCCGAGGCGCTGGAACTGAACCAGATGCTGAATCAGGCGCTGGGAGATGGCGCAAGTGATGCCCTCATGGAAGTCTCTTCCCACGCCCTGGCGCAGGAGCGGGTCTTCGGCATTCCTTTTGACGTGGCCGTTTTCACCAACCTCACCCGCGATCACCTCGATTATCACCGTACCATGGAGGATTACTTTGCCGCCAAGTGCAGCTTGTTTCAGGGATGCGGCACTTTTCCTCCGCGCGTGGCGGTCATCAATACCGACGATGAATACGGCCAGAAGCTGTTGAAGATCAGCAGGAAAGGCTCCGAAATCCTGACCTATGGCTGGAGCAAGGGCGACTTTCACGCCGCGAAGGCGGAGATCTCGCCGCGCGGCACGCGTTTGGATCTGGTCACTCCCGCAGAGGTCATTCCCGTCTTTTCGCCCCTGATCGGCAAAGTGAATGTGTACAACATTCTGGCGGCGGCGGGGGCGGCGTATGCCCGCAGGTGCAGCGCTCAGGCCGTTGCCCAGGGCCTGGCTTCGCTGGCGCGTGTGCCCGGCCGTTTTGAGCGGGTGGATTGCCGGCAGCCTTTCACAGTGGTAGTGGACTACGCCCACACCGACGATGCGCTGCGCAACCTGACCGCCCTGGCACGCGAGTTCGTGGTTCAAGCGGGGCAGAAGGGCCGGGTGATTACCGTTTTCGGCTGCGGCGGCGACCGCGACCGCGCCAAGCGCCCTTTGATGGCTGAGGCAGCTGGCCGGGGCAGCGATTTTGTGGTGCTTACCTCCGACAATCCGCGCAGCGAAGACCCGCTTACGATCATGAATGATGCCGTAGTCGGCTTGCAGCGCTCCGGAGTGAAGTATGAGATGGAACCGGACCGCAGGGCGGCGATCCGGCTGGCCATTGGGCGCGCAAAGCCGGGGGATATCGTGCTTATCGCAGGCAAAGGCCACGAGAAGGTGCAGATCACGCGTGAAGGCTCGGCCCCTTTTGACGATGTACAGGTTGCCGGCGAGGAGTTGAAGGCGGCAGGCTACCTGTGTGAGGCGGTGAACGCCTCCGTGGGAAAGAGGGCATGAAATTACCCCTGGGGCGCGTGGCAGAGTTTCTTTCGGCTACCGGTGAATTCGATCACCGCGCCGTGGCCCAGGGCTATTCCATTGACTCGCGCACCATCGAGCCGGGCGAGCTGTTTTTTGCCGTAAAGGGCGAGCGCTTCGACGGGCATGATTTCGTGGACGCAGCCTTCACCGCCGGGGCGGTGGGCACCGTGGTCCGCAAGGACCAGCTTGCCCGCTATCCGGT
>Ga0335080_10003594_pt1 | contig 15698 bp, 14 predicted proteins | sample Lox_Sample_34_FD_206720 | JGI IMG/M metagenome (GOLD analysis project Ga0335080, IMG submission 206720) | Soil microbial communities from Loxahatchee National Wildlife Refuge, Florida, United States - Lox_Sample_3.4 | ecosystem: Environmental > Terrestrial > Soil > Wetlands | place: USA...
ATCGACGGTTAAATCATTCGAAGCCGGATTGGGCAGCACCCTCGGCCACATCGCCATTGTGGTCGCGCTAGGCACGATGCTCGGCAAAATGATGGCGGAATCCGGCGGCGCCGACCGTATCGCCCACACCCTCATCAGCGTTTTCGGTGAAAAGAATGTAGCCTGGGCGATGGTCGCCGCAGGGTTCGTCGTGGGCCTACCGGTGTTCTTCGAAGTGGGCTTCGTCCTGCTGGTTCCGATTGCTTTCAACGTCGCCCGCCGCACCGGAACTTCGCTGGTAATGGTCGGCCTGCCGATGGTGGCCGGGCTTTCGGTCGTCCATGGACTCGTTCCTCCGCACCCGGCAGCTATGCTGGCGGTCACCGCCTACAACGCCGACGTAGGCCGCACCGTGTTCTATGCAGTCCTCGTCGGCATTCCCACCGCGATCCTCGCCGGCCCGCTATACGCCCGTTTCATCACTCCACACATTCATCTGCCCGCAGAAAATCCCATCGCTGAGCAATTCATCGAAGACAAGCCCGCGCAGGATCTGCCCAGCTTCGGCCTCACCCTGGCAACCGTGCTCCTGCCGATCGCGCTTATGCTTGTAGGCAGTTGGGCCGATGCCATCTCGCCTCCGCAGAGCACGATCAACAACGTGCTGCGCCTGCTGGGCAATGCCGATATCGCCCTGCTGGTCGCGGTCGGCGTGAGCTTCATCACCCTCGGCCGTATGCGCGGCTTCACCCGTGAAGCCATCCTCAAATTCAGCGAAGAGTGTCTTGCTCCCACAGCCACCATCACATTGTTGGTGGGCGCTGGCGGCGGTTTCGGCCGCATTCTTCAGGACAGCGGCACTTCCCAGGCCATCATCGACCTGGCGCTGCACGCCCACATCTCCATCTTGTTTTCCGCGTGGCTTGTGGCGGCGCTGGTGCGACTGGCCACCGGCTCAGCCACAGTCGCCATGACCATGGCTTCCGGCATCATCGCGCCAGTCGCGTTGCACACCGGAGTACGCCCCGAACTGCTTACCATCGCCACCGGCGCCGGCTCGCTCGTTTTCTCTCACGTGAATGACGGCGGCTTCTGGCTGGTGAAGGAATATTTCAACATGAGCGTTGCCGACACCATGAAAAGCTGGTCGATCTGCGAGACTATTATTTCCGTGGTGGGCCTGCTATTGGCGATGGGCCTCGCAGCGGTAATTTGATACCGTGTCCGCAAGCTCCCGCGATAAATGGCTAAATCGCATTTCCTTCGTGAACCTTCGTGCAACCTTCGTGTGAAGGATTCTTGCATGGATCGTCAAAAACCCTTCAGACCAAGAACACGAAGGGTGTGCGAGACGATTATTTCCCTGGGCTTCGCAGCGGTAATTTAGTACGTGTCCGCAAGCTCCGCGACAAATGCCAAACCGCGTCTCCTTCGTGCAACCTTGGTGTCCTTTGTGTGAAAGGTTCTTGCATGGATCGGCAAAAAAGCTTTCACACGAAGGACACAAAAGGGTACACAAAGGAAACGCGAAGAACTGCGCTACTGGCGAGAAACGGAACTCTCACCTCGCCGCCCCCGCCAGCACCGGCTGCTCTTCATACTCCGGCAACACAATCTTGTCCGCCAGTCCTTTGCCGAAGATGTAACTAGCCACCCAGGGAACGGTGAGCAACTTCATCACCTGGTTGCGCAGGAAGAGCGAAAAAGCAGACTCGGGAGCAAACGTACTCGCAAAACCCACCGCCGCTTTCTGCTTCTCGAAGACGAATGGCCCAAACCGCTCCTGATATTGCGCAAATGCCGTCGTATAGTCGCCATTTGCTCGATGCAGCTCCCCGGCAAGAATATAAGCCGCCACCATGGCCAGCGCCGATCCCTGCCCGGCGAGCAGCGAAACGCAGAACGCCGCGTCGCCAAGCAGTGACACGCGGCCGCGCGTCCACAACCCCGGTTCGGCATTCATGTGAATCTGGCTGACGCGGTCGAAGTAGAAATCGCGCGCCGTATCCAGCGCTTCCAGAATCTGCGGGCACTCCCATCCGCTCCCGCCGAAACGCTTGCGCAACAGCGCCTTCTGCGCCGCGACGTCATCCTCCGGCGGGTCCTTTTCCGGCTCATGCCGGAACGCGAACATAAAAACCGTGCTGCCGTCGCGCATGGCGAAGCGCGCCACCCACTGCCCGATCTGGGTGTACATCACGTACACCAGTTCGTCCCGGGGCTCGTAGCCATCCACCACGAAAGCGCCGACTTTGTATCCCAGATATTTTTCGTACCGGCTCTGCGGCCCGAACACCAGTTCGCGAACGCGCGAGTGCAACCCATCGGCCCCGATCACCAGGTCGAAGCGCCGCGCCGGGCCGCGTTCGAACCTGACCTGCACTCCCTGGCTTGTCTGCTCGATCCCGGCGATGCCATCGCCGAATATGGTCTCCACCCCGCCGCCCAGCTTCCCGAAAATTATTGCCGCCAGGTCGCCGCGCGGAAGGCTCACGTAGTGGCCGTTCGTCACCCGCGTAAATACGTCGGCGGGAAAACCTGATACTCGCCTGCCCTCGCGGTTGACGATTCGCACCTGCCGTACCGTGTAGCCTTTGTCGGTGATCTCCTCCCGCAACCCCATGCGCTCCGCGATGTCGAAACCCGCGCCCCAGAAGTCGATCATGTAGCCGCCGGTTCGCAGCCTCGGTGCAATTTCGACAATCGTGGGCTCCATGCCGTAGCGGCTCAACCAGTAAGCCAGCGTGGGCCCTGCAATTCCCGCTCCTGATATCAGAATTTTCATCATATTAGTTAGGATGCGCGGAGCGCCGGTGAGGTCGCCAAAACAGCGCCGTCTTTGCGATCCTCCCGGATTTCGCTTAGGTGAGTGGGCTACGAGGTCTACAGCAGATTTTGCGTTGAAGGTCAAAGCGATGTTGCGCGAAGATCAGAGCAGGCCCAGGCGCTAAAACCCCACTGCATTCTTGGGTCGATTAGGGGCGCGAGTGAACGTGTGCCTTTCCTGCTATGTCGCGGAGTTTGTGTTTTGGGGCGCCCGCGCCGCCGTATGCCGGCGGGACGCCGCCGCTACACGGAGAGCAGAGGGGTTTCGCGTAGTTCGCGGGCGCGGTCGTAGATGCGAATGTATTCGCGGGCGGAGGCGTTCCAGGAAAAATCTTTGCCCATGCCGTTGCGCATCAGAGTTTGCCAGGAGGTCTGGTCGCGGAAGGCGCGGAGGGCGTCCTTGATCGTGAGCAGCAGGGCTTCGCCGCTGTACTCCGTGAACTTGAAGCCGCTGCCCTTGCCGGTGCGGGGGTTCCAGGGCTCGATGGTGTCATCCAGGCCGCCGGTGGCGCGCACAACCGGCACTGTGCCGTACTTCAAGCTATAGATTTGGTTCAAGCCGCAAGGTTCATACTTGGAAGGCATTAGGAACATGTCGCTGCCCGCCTCGATCTTGTGGGCGATGGCGTTGTCATAAGCCACTTTTACCGCGATTTTCTGCGGGAACTGCTTATTGAGGCGCAGGAACATTTCTTCATAAGCTTTGTCACCCGCGCCCAGCGCGACCACAATCATTTCTTCGCGCGCGAGCCGATCCATGACCTGGGCGATCAGGTCGAAGCCCTTTTGCGCAGCGAAGCGCGAGACGATCCCGATCACGGGCAGGCGAGGGTCGGCGCCGCTTACACCGAACGCGGCCAGCAGATCCTGCTTGCATTTGGCCTTGCCGCTCAAGTCCTGCGGCGAATATTTCGCGGCGATGTACTTGTCGGCCTGCGGGCTCCACTCGTCGTAATCCACGCCGTTTACGATGCCGGCGACGGTCGCCGAGCGGTCGCGCAGCACGCCTTCGAGGCCAAAGCCGAATTCAGCGGTCTGAATTTCCTGGGCGTATTTCCTGCTGACGGTGGTCACGAAGTCGGAGTACACCAGCGCGCCCTTGAGAAAATTTACCTGGCCGAAGAATTCCATCTTCGTGATGGTGAATAGATCCCAGGGCAGGGTGAGCAGAGGAAGGGTATCGGGCGGGAAGAGTCCCTGATATCCGATGTTGTGAATGGTGAAGACGGTGGCGGCGTCAGCGAAGGCGGGGTCCTCGGCATATTGGGTGTGCAGGAGAACGGGAACCAGGGCGGACTGCCAGTCGTGACAATGGAAGACGTCAGGCACGCCGAGAATCTTCGAGGCCTCCAGAGCGCCACGGCAGAACAGGGCAAAGCGCTCGGCGTTATCGGTGTAGTCGCCGGCGGAGCTGCCGTAAAGCGCGTCGCGATCGAAGAACGGCGGATATTCGATGAAGTAGTAGCTCACGCCGGAGTGGTTGCCGTCGGTGACCACCGAGCAGAAGCGGTATTGATCGTCAAAGGGAATCGTGATGCTGCGGACTACGGTTTGTCCGCCAATGAGCTTGGTTTGGCGGTAGCGCGGGAGATAGACGCTCACCTGATGTCCGGCGGCGGCCAGGGCGCGCGGCAGAGCGCCCACGACATCGGCCAGACCGCCGGTTTTGGAAAAGGGGACGCACTCGGAGGCGACGAAGGCAACATGCATAAGAATCCTCCCGCGAGCCGGCCGCGGCGCAGGCTATGATGAAGAACGTCCCGCGGCCGTTGCCGCTTCTTAGTAGCACAGGGTTGCTCCAAGTTTACTCCAGGAAGAAGAAAGAGGGTCAATTGTGAGCAGGATCGCCAACGCCCGCCCGGCTCGGGCCAAACCTAAATTGGGACAGCATTTTCTGGCGGACTCCTCGGCCGCCGCGCGCATTGTTGACGCGCTGGGCGATTTATCGGAGCACACCGTGCTGGAAGTTGGGCCGGGGCGCGGAGCGCTCACTTCCCTGCTGGCAGCGCGAGCGCGGCGGCTGATCGCCATTGAGATCGACCGCGTGCTGGCGGCCCAACTGCGCATGAAGTTCGCCCTGCGGCCGAATGTTGAGATCATCGAGGCGGACATTCTGGCGGTGGACCTGCCCAGCCTGTTCGCCCCCAAGCCGGGAACCACGCGGCCCGGGCTGCCTTTCACGCCGGAGAAGGTACGCGTGGTGGGAAATATTCCCTACCACATCACTTCTGATCTACTACTGCGGCTGTTTCGGCATCGTGAGTATTTCGAGAGCATGGTGCTGATGGTGCAGCGCGAGGTCGGCGACCGGCTGGCGGCGAAGCCGGGCGGGAGTGAATACGGATTGCTCTCGGCAACCGCCCAGCTCTATACGCGAGTGGAGAAGCTGTTCACCCTGCCGCCGGGGGCGTTTGCGCCGCCGCCCAAGGTGCACTCGGCGGTGGTGCGGCTGACGATGGAGCCGCGGATTGAAGCTCTGCAAGTGCCGGAGGAAGGCTTTATCGACTTTCTTAAGCTTTCATTCGGGCAGAAGCGCAAAACGCTGTGGAACAACCTGAAAGCGAAGTACGAAGGAGAGGCGCTCAAGGCGGCGTTTCGTCAGGCAGAGGTGAAGCCCTCGGCGCGGGCGGAGCAGTTGTCGCTGGAGGAGAGCGCCGGGTTGTCCAGGGCATTGGGAGAGAGGAATTGAGGTGAAGCGTTTGCGATCCGTACTCTCCCTGTTTTGTAGCGATGCCCAAGAGCTTGACAGAGTTCCCACACAAGTCTGCCAGAGTCATCGCACCGCCAGGGTGTATCCCGTATCGGTTTTGGCAGTGTCGTATACGCCGAAATCGCAGCTGAAGACGGTCCAGGCTTCGCTGGTGTCGGCGGCGTCGGTGGTGGAGGTCCAGTAGTACTGGAAAGAGATGAAGTTGGTGAAAATCGGCGCCTGATAAACAGTCTGGGTGGCCCTGAGAACATAGGTCTGGTCGAAATAATCGGCGTGGTTGGTTTGCATGCGGTCCGACATGCTCTGCATTTCGTTGCGGTTGGGCATTCGCCAAGTTCCGGCCGCGGAGCCATCGGTCAGGCCGCACTGGCCGCTGGCCAGCGTTTTCACAGCGGCGACGGCGGCCGCCCAGGGCTGGTTGATGCAGTCGGCCTGCTTGAGCCATATCAGGCCGGTCATGCTGTCGGTGACCGTCCCGTTGCCGTTATCGATCCAGCGCGGATATGTGAGCCGCACTCCTGTTTGCAAGGTACCGTCGTCGCCGCTCACATAAGGAACATACATTCCAGTTGAGGCCAGCTTGACGGCGCCGTTGGCGCTGCCCCGGACGGCCCAGACCGCATTGTTGGAAGTTGCCTTCACGTTGGACGTGAGATCGTTCATGTAGCGGCCGTCGCTCAGGCGAATCGCCCACGCGCTCGGAGACCCACCCTCACCGCCAAAATAACTGGTGGACGACCAGTAGATCCCGATGGAGACGTTGGTAAACGGGTTTCCCACGGGCAGAGCGGGATTGCTGGAGGAGACGTCGATCAGGCTCTCCAGTTCGTTGAGGTTCGGCATCCGCCACTGGCCGGCGGTCGAGCCGTCGGTCAATCCGCAGGCGCCAGTGGCTAACTGGTTGGCGTCGGCCAAGGCCTCGGACCAGGTGGTTGGAGCGAAGCAGCCGGCATCTTTCAGCCAGATGAGGCCGGTGAGGTGGTCGGTGATGGTTCCGTCCAGATTGTCGGTGAAGCGAGTGCCGGGCCAGGCGGTTCCTTTGTGCTCGGAGGCGTCATCGCCGGCGGTATAGCTGATCTGCTGGCCGGTGTTGGCGAGAGCCACAAGGGGATTGCTGCCGTCGTAGGCGGCGAAATCGGCACCCGTCAGGGAGCCGCTTGGCTGGGAGATAAAATCGATGACCGTAAAGTAGATGGGGATGTCGGTAATTCCATTCCCCACGAACTGGCCCGTATAGTCAAAGCGGGTCACGGTGCCGCCACTGCCGGCGGAAGGATAGAAGCCGTAGCCCTGCTTGCTTGCCCAGAACTGATAATCCGGCGGAACGTTGCCCGTGGCCTGAAGACCAGAAAGGCTGTAGGTCCCGTTGGCGTCCGTGGTCATGACCTGGACGATGGAATTCGTATTGGTCAAGAAGGCGGTGACAGTAGCGCCGGCCAGTGGCGCTCCTTTGAAGGTGACCGTGCCGGAAACGCTGTTTGTGGGATTGGGCGCGGGGGGATCGGTAGGTCCAAAGTTGCTGCTGCCCCCACCGCAGGCGTTGAGGAGAACCAGCGCAACAATCGCCGGAAACAACTTCATGTGACCCGACACGCTGCCCTCCCTTGGTCAAGCCTGGCGGCATATTCCCGGGAGCTGTTTTCAACTCAGCGGGCTTGGGGGAATGCCAGAGGGGATATCGGCAGGAGGGAGACAGATCTTCAGTCGCCCGCCGCCACGGCGTCAGTCTGGCGGGCAGTTCCGGGCTGGTGGCTATCTTTGCTGTGTTTGTGGGCTGTGTTTGTGGAAGAGCTTGCGGCGCACGTCGGGACCGAATTCGTCGAACAGGCCGCCGAGGGTGCCGTAAGCGATCGCAATGCCGGCGCGGCTCATGGTCAACTCGAAGCCGCGATCACCCTTGGGATAGTAGAGGTTGGAAATCCCTCCGGCGGTGAATGCGCCCAGCACATTGGAGAAATTAAAAGTACGACCGCCCCTGTCGGTGTGACATACAAATTCCTGCTTCACGCTGTAGGCCGCGCGGCGCGTGAGGCTGCCCTCACCCAGGCGGAAGTAGCGGGGGTCGTCTTTGAACAGCGTGGGATAGAAGAAATTGCTCCAGAATCCGCTGGAGACCTCGTCGCCGAGAGCGGCGCCGTAGCGCTTGGCGTAGCCTTCCCCGCCCTGGCCGTAGCCGGGAAATTCGTCCTCAGCCTGGCTCAGGCCGGCCTGGGCTCCAACCACGGCAAACTCGACGGGATCGAAAGCCTCTTTGGCGAAGAGATGAAACTTCTGGCGACTCGTGAGCGGGGACGCGTTCTGCCGGTTCGTAACCAGAAACTGCGGCAAAATTCCCAGCGTGCGTTGCGACTGCTCTTTTCTTTCTAGTTCTTTTTCGTCGTCGGCCTTGCTTTTCGACGTGCGCGACTGGGCGCTGGAAGGAGAATCGGGAAGCTGTTGCGGCGACGACTGGGCATGAGCGATCGCAATCGCAACGGTTACGCCGCAAGCCAGCGCGAGGAGAAAGCGCACTTACTTGGCTCCTTTTGATTCCGGGTGCGCGCCGGTGATGATCTGAACCCGGCGCTGTTGTTCGCCGGTCCGCTCCAGGAAAATTTCCAGGTCCCGCTCGCGCTCAAAGCGGGCGAACTTCTCACCCCACTCTATCAGCAGGATGCTGTTTTCGGCGATGAGGTCATCGAGGCCAAGGGTTTCGAGTTCACGCGGAGTATCAACGCGGTAGAGATCGATGTGGTAGAGCAGAGCTCGCGGCCCGCGGTATTCGTGCACCAGGGTGAAGGTGGGACTGGTGACGTCTTCTTCCCTGGCGGCGTGGAATGCCTGGGCGATTCCTTTGACCAGGGTTGTCTTGCCCGCGCCGAGGTCGCCGCGCAGGATGACTAGTTTCGGTGGGGAGAGCATGTCGGCGAGAATGCGGCCGAGAGCGATGGTTTCTTCGGCAGAACTGGTGTTGTACTCGCGAGTTTCCGTCCCCACGCGATCAGTATAGCGGCAGATCGAAGCAGGTCTGGTGAGCTTACGGCTTCGCCAATTGGCGAACTTCGCCTGCGAGCACGATTTTGGGATGGAAGAGCGTGCCAGCAACCCGCGTGGCGATGGCGATGAGGTCCCTTTGCCCCTGAAAGACTTTGACCTGCCGGGCGCGGGAGAGTTCGGGAAGGTTGACGGCGCGGCCGCTGCGGATGTGAGCGGCGGCTTCGTCGGTGGCGGTAACGGAGGGAAACTGCGGCAGCAGTTTGCGCGGGTGAACGAACAGGTCTTCCGCTTGCTCGCGAGCTTGACCACTGGACGCCGCGGCCAGCAAGGCTTCGAGGCTATGGGCATCGGCGAGGTCGAATTCGGCCACCGAGGTTCGCCGCAGGGATTCCAGATGCGCGCCGCAGCCGAGCTTTCGGCCCATTTCGTGGGCCACGGAGCGCATGTAGGTTCCCGACCCAACCCGGGCGCGAAAACGCGCCCGCTCGTCCTCAAATCCCAGGATTTCGAATTCCTTGATCTCCACCTGCACCGGCTTGAGGGGCACCTCTTTATGTTTGCGCGCCAGCTTGTAGGCCGGTACGCCCTGGATCTTCTTGGCGGAGAAGGGCGGCGGCACCTGCTGGATGACGCCGCGAAAGCAGGCCGCCGATTCCCTCACCTGATCGAGCGACAGATGTACACTCTGCGGCGGGCCGGCGGGCTCGCCCTGGGCGTCGTAGCTATCGGTGGCAAAACCGAAACGGATGACGCCCTCGTAGCACTTCTCGGAAGCCGTATAGAATTGTGCGATCCGGGTGAGGTTCCCGATTACCAGGGGAAGCACTCCGGTGGCCAGGGGATCGAGCGTTCCGAGATGCCCGACGGACCGCTCCTGGAGAATGCGACGCACCCGGTTCACCACGTCGTGCGAGGTGAGGCCGGAGGGCTTGTCGATGATGAGCACGCCGTTCATGGAAAATTGGTAATTTTGTAATCGGGTAATTTGTAATTTGAGTACCCGAGCCCTCAGCGCAGTCTTTTAAATTACCAAATTACCCGATTTACAAATTACAAATTCCGCATGATTCCCATTCGTGACGATCAGCCGCACTTCAGTCCGCCGGTGGTGAACTATTTCCTGATCGTGCTCAATCTCGTCATTTATCTGTTTGAGGCGGTGCTGCCGCCGGATAATCTCAACCTGCTGATTTACCAGTTCGGCCTGGTTCCGTCGCACGTCACCGCCCTGCTCACCGGATCCCGGTCGCTGAATCCGGTGGCTGTGCTTACGCCGTTCCTGACCTCGATGTTTCTGCACGGCGGGTGGATGCACGTGATCGGCAACATGTGGTTTCTGTGGATTTTCGGCGACAATATCGAAGATTATCTCGGGCACTTCAAGTATCTGGGATTCTATTTGTTCGCCGGAGTGGCGGCCGCGCTCACGCAAGTGCTGCTCACGCCGGCGCTGCGTGTGCCGACGGTGGGGGCGAGCGGAGCGATTGCCGGGGTAATGGGGGCATATTTCATTCTTTATCCGCGGGCGCGGGTGCTTACCTGGCTGGTGTTTTTCTTTTACCTGCCGGCCTGGGTGATCCTGGGTTATTGGTTCCTGGTGCAGTTTTTCAGCGCGCGCGCCAGTTCACTCAGCTACGCCAGCCAGAGTTCCGGCGGAGTCGCTTTCTGGGCGCATGTGGGAGGGTTCATTACCGGCCTGGTTCTGGTGAAGATCCTGCCGCGGCGGCGCCAGAGCCAGCGCTACGGCACTTGGTAGTTGGATCCGGGCGCCACTGGCCAACTTTCGGCCACGGATTCACGCGGATTCGCGCGGATTTTTTCACCACAGGGTCACGGAGTCACAGAAGAATCTGAACCTGCAAGAAGCGGAAGTAGCGTGGCTTTCAAGCAGTTGGATTTCTCTGTGGCTCGGTGGCTCTGTGGTGAAGACTCTAATTTAGAAGACTACCCGGCTCGCGGTAATCTGGCCAAAACCGCCCCTGGCGTGCTACAAAATAATGAGGCGATGGAGTTCGCCATTAACCGCCCGCCTGGGCTGATAACTCCTACAACTTTTGTAGGGAGAATTCCATCGTGCGGGACTTCATCGCGATATCCCTGGGCGCAATCGTCGGCGCCAATGCCCGTTATATCGTCAGCCGTTTTGCAGCCCGAATGCTGGGTTCGGCGTTCCCTTACGGAACCCTGTTGATCAATGTTGCCGGCAGCATGATCGTGGGCTTCTTCATGATCTGGACTTCGGAGCGGGTGCTGCTCGACCCGCGCTGGCGGCTGCTGGTGGTGGTTGGCTTCTGCGGCGCGCTCACTACCTTCTCCAGCTATGCCTTCGAAACCCTGGCCTACTTCGAGCAGGGACAATGGGCTCTGTTGTTCACCAACTTTGCGGCGAATAATCTGCTGTGCCTGGCGGGAGCGCTGGCCGGCATGGCACTGGCAAGGATGCGCTAAAATGCCAAACGGCATGGCGGTACAGGTCACGATTTATCTGAATGAATCCGACAGATGGCACGGCAAACCGCTGCACATGGAAATTCTTAACTACCTGCACGGGGAAAGCGCCTACGCTGCCACCGCGCTTCACACCGTGGCAGGATTTCTCGGCCGGCATCGGGTGAAGACAGCGCATCTGGTAGACGCGGGCGGGCAGCTCCCGGTAATTATCGTCTTCGTGGACACCGATGAGCACGTCAGCCGATTGCTGCCGAAGCTGAAAGAGATGGCCGCGCACCGGCTGATCGTCCGGGAGAACGTGGTGATCGAGCAGGGGAGTTTGGACTGAGGCTGTCAGCCCGCCATCCGAATGGTAGCTCGGCGCCCGAAGTCGTCGGGCCGTTGCGCCTGATGGGCGCCTCTGAGGATAACTGGCGCGTGCGGCACGTCTGAAGCCGTGCTCTTCCACTTAAACACCCGATGTTGCTTATACACTGATGACCATGCCACTGGATATTCTGGCGATCGCCGCGCATCGCGATGACGTCGAACAGACCTGCGGCGGGACGCTGCTCAAGATGGCGCAGCGCGGACACCGCGCCGGCATTCTGGATTTGACGCAGGGTGAAATGGGAACGCGCGGCACTGCTGAAGACCGCGCACGGGAAGCTGCCGCGGCGGCGGAGATTCTGCGGGTTAGCTGGCGGCAGGCGCTCGATATTCCGGACGGGCGAGTGGAAAACACCTGGGAGAACCGTCTGAAAGTCGCGCGCGTGATTCGCGAGCAGCGGCCGCGGGTGGTGATCCTTCCCTACTGGAAGGGGCGGCATCCGGACCATTACACGGCTTCGACTCTAGGATATGAAGCGTGCTTTCTGGCGGGGCTGGCGAAGTTAGTCGTCAGTCGTCGGTCGTCGGTCGTCAGCGAAGATGTGGCGCGGGCGGGTTCGCCGGCGACTGCTTCAGGCTTGACGGTCGCTGAGGTTGCTGATGATGTCGCCCTTGGCCGGCGGGACGCCGGCGCTACGCTTGAGGGCCGGGACGCCGGGGTTGCGCATCGGCCGTTCAAGATCGTGTATGCCACGCTTTACTACGACGTGCGGCCTACATTCGTAGTGGACATTACCGACCAGTTCGAAACCCGCCTCGATGCGCTAATGGCTTACAAGTCGCAATTCACCGACCAGGAAGCCGGTAGCGGCATCTTCCCGGCGCAGGCGGAAATTCGCGCGCGCGTTGAAGCCATGGCGCGTTTCTACGGCATGCTGGCAGGCGTTACCTATGCGGAGCCGTTCCTGCAGAAGGAAGTTGGGTTGGTAGATGACCTCACGCTGATTCCGGTGAAGTCAATCTGATTCAGGTCCGGGTAGGGCTTGTACTGTGCCTTTTTTTCACCACGAAGCCACGGGAAATCTTAACCTCCTGCGAGAACCGGAAGTGGCTCACCAGGCAGTTGGATTTCTCTGTGGCTCTCCTCTGTGGTGGAGAAAGCAAGATCAGGCAAAGGTTTCAGCTTCCCGGAAACGGGCGCCGTGCTGATCTTTGGCGGAGATGACCGGATCTCCGGCCAGGCGCCAGTCGACCGCCAGGTCGGGATCGTTCCACGCAATGGTGCGTTCGCACTCCGGCGTGTAGAAGTCGGTGGTCTTGTAGAGGACATGCGCGCTTTCGGAGAGGACGGCAAAGCCGTGGGCGAAACCGATGGGAATCCACATCTGGCGGTGATTCTCGCCGGAGAGATTGGTTCCGTACCACTTGCCGAAGGTTGGTGAACTGCGGCGCAGGTCCACGGCCACGTCGAAGATTTCTCCGGCGGCCACTCGAATGAGCTTTCCCTGCGCAGAGCACACCTGGTAGTGGAGGCCGCGCAGCACGTTCCGCGCGGAGAGAGAATGATTGTCCTGCACGAAGCGCTCGCGAATGCCGGCCTCGGCCATGGTCTTTTCGTTATAGGTCTCGAGGAAAAATCCGCGGGTGTCGCCGAAGACTTTGGGCTCCAGCACCAATACGCCGGAAAGCGGCGTGGTCAGGACGTTCAAGGATGCGCTCCTGGTTGTGGTGAGTTGGGTCGTCGTCGGTCGGGTCTGGGTCTCGGCTTGAGCAGCACTCACGTGAACACCTTCTCCCGCAGCATCTGCAAAAGATATCGCCCGTAACCGTTGTTCTTCATGGTGGCGGCGATTTTTTCCACCTGTTCGGCGTTGATATAGCCGCGGCGGTAGGCGATTTCTTCCGGGCAGGAAACTTTTAATCCCTGGCGGGTTTCGATGGTCTGAATGAACAACGAGGCTTCCAGCATGGCCTCGTGCGTGCCGGTGTCTAGCCAGGCCATGCCGCGGCCCATGACCATGACTTGCAACTGGCCGCGGCGCAGGTACGAGGCGTTTACGTCGGTGATTTCAAGTTCGCCGCGGGCTGAGGGTTTGAGCGATTTCGCGATCTCCACCACCCGATTGTCGTAGAAGTAGAGACCGGTGACTGCGTAGCGCGACTTCGGAGCTTTCGGCTTTTCCTCCAGGCTGAGGGCTTTGCCGGTGGCATCGAATTCCACCACGCCATAGCGCTCGGGATCATTCACCGGGTAGGCAAAAACGCTCGCGCCGGTGGTGATGGCGGAAGCCTCCCGCAGGCTCTTGGCCAGGTCGTGGCCGTAGAAGATGTTGTCGCCCAGAACGAGGGCGCAGCAGGACTCGCCGATGAATTTTTCTCCCACCAGGAAGGCCTGCGCGATTCCCTCCGGCTTCGCCTGCACCGCGTAGTGAAAGCAGAGTCCCCACTGCGAGCCATCGCCCAGGAGGTGCTCGAATTTGGGCGTGTCCTGGGGAGTGGAGATCACCAGGATTTCGCGAATGCCCGCCAGCATTAGCGTGGACAGCGGATAGTAGATAGTGGGCTTGTCGTAGATGGGCAGCAGGCTTTTGCCGACCGCCTGCGTGGCTGGGTAAAGACGGGTGCCGGAACCTCCGGCGAGGATGATGCCTCGGTAAGTGGACGGGCGGTTTGGAGCGTCAGGCATTATTAAGTTCACTTCTCTGCGACCTTGGCGGAAGTTCTTGGCGAACTCGGCAGTTTAAGGTTTCGTGCCGGGAGCAAAAAACCCAAAAACGCCGAGGGCGCTGAGAACTGCCGCGGAGGCCGCTGAGAACTGCAGATTCCTCGCTTCGCTCGGAATGACAATTAAAGCCAGGGACGACAATCAAAGCGAGGGCGTCCATTTAAATCTTTCCCTGGATCAGCACCGATCTCAGCATCATCTCACAGCAGCTTCACAGCGAATACTGGGTTGCGATCCATTGGCGGTAGCTGCCGCTGGTTACGTCGCGGACCCAGTCTTCGTGCGCGAGGTACCACTCTACGGTCTTGCGGATCCCGCTGTCGAAGGTTTCGCGCGGACGCCAGCCCAATTCGCTCTCGATTTTGCGCGCGTCCATGGCGTAACGGCGGTCGTGGCCGGGGCGGTCCTTGACGAAGGTGATGAGCTTGCTGTGCGGAATCACGGGATCGCCGGGCCGCAGTTCGTCGAGCAGGGCACAGATGGTGCGCACCAGGTCAAGGTTCGCCTTCTGATTGTCGCCGCCGATGTTGTAGGACTCTCCCGGCGTGCCTTGCATCAGGACGGCGCGCAAGGCGTCGCAGTGGTCGGCGACATAAAGCCAGTCGCGGACGTTCTGGCCGTCGCCGTAAACAGGAATCGGCTTGCCGGCGCGGGCGTTCAGGATCACCAGCGGAATGAGCTTTTCCGGAAACTGAAATGGCCCGTAGTTATTGGAGCAATTGGTGGTCAGCGTGGGCAGGCCATAGGTGTGATGATAGGCGCGCACCAGATGATCGGCGGCGGCTTTGGAGGCCGAATAGGGACTGTTGGGCGCGTAGGCCGTGGTTTCGGAAAAAGCCGGATCGGCGGGGCCGAGCGAACCGAAGACTTCATCGGTGGAAACGTGCAGGAAGCGGAAAGCCGATTTCTGCTCCTGGGGCAGTGCGCTCCAGTAGGCGCGGGCTTCTTCAAGCAGGTGAAACGTGCCGTTGACGTTGGTGTGGATGAAATCGTCAGGGCCGTGGATGGAGCGGTCCACGTGGCTTTCGGCGGCGAAGTGGACGATGGCGCGCGGCTGGTGCTGCTGCAGTTGATCGCGGAGGAGATCGCGGTCCGCGATGTCGCCGTGCACGAAGTGGTAGCGCGGATCGGCGGAAACCGGTTCCAGGTTCTGCAGGTTTCCTGCGTAGGTGAGCTTGTCGAGGTTCACCAGGGGCGAGGCTTCCTCGGCGAGCCACTGCAGGACGAAGTTGGAGCCGATGAAGCCGGCGCCGCCGGTGACGAGAATGGGAGATCGAGGCATCACAGGAATTCTGTTGGCGTTCAGCGAAGCGAGCGCTGTCAGTATCCCCCTCCCCCCTGCAGTCTTTTAGGATCATGGATCTAGCGCGATTTTCGCGCGAAATCCCAGAGTAATAAAGACTTAGGGTTCAAAATATTCCAGAATAAGCACTTAGCGGCCGATTCCTTCTCGACCGGCGCTCGCCTGAGTCGAACCTAGCTTGGGTGGGGTGGTCAGGTCAATGCAAAAATGGCGGGCGAAGGTCGCAGGTTCCGGATTGGGAAAGCTGGGGCTTGGAAACTGCAGGAGAGGCTGACGGTGGGTTCCGTCATTCGCGGAGGCGAGTCCGTGGCGCTGCCCCCACTTCTCGCGCAAAGAACGCGCGAGAAATGGGGCACCCGCGGCGGGGTGAATCTCCAGCGGCTTAGCGGCCATTGAGAATTGCGGAAATTTGCCGGCGG
>Ga0335080_10003596_pt1 | contig 15695 bp, 14 predicted proteins | sample Lox_Sample_34_FD_206720 | JGI IMG/M metagenome (GOLD analysis project Ga0335080, IMG submission 206720) | Soil microbial communities from Loxahatchee National Wildlife Refuge, Florida, United States - Lox_Sample_3.4 | ecosystem: Environmental > Terrestrial > Soil > Wetlands | place: USA...
GGGGGGGCGCCCCGGTACAGGGCCATCATGCCGACGCTCACAGGAATCAGAATCAGGATGCTGTGCGACAGCGCCGACAGCACGAACAACTTCCAGTCCGCGCGGCCGCGGATCCATGCGTCCGGAAAATAGGGCCCCACAGGCCAGCCGCGCGGAGGCGCGGGCCCGCGGAGCAGCACCAGAACGGCGCTCCACAGTCCTGTCTGCGGCCAATCCCACGCGGAGCCAAACAGATGCGGCGTTCGCTTTACGCCGCGGTGTTCCCCGAGCGATGGCGCGTGCCTGCTTGCAGCAGAGGCGCTCATGGCCAGACATTATAGCCGCAGTCAACGCGTGGCGCGGACACTCTTGTCGTCATGCTGTTGCCCGTACGGTACCGACGCCTGGCGCCCGCGCCGTTTGTGGTTATCACGAGAGGGCGAAGAAATCGAGCGCCGCGTCGCCCTGCACCACGCTGCGCACACGCTGGAGCGTTCCGTGCGCGGCCGGCAGGCTGTGTTTCTTTTGCCGCTCGAAGATCACCAGGCTTTGCGGGCCCACGAGCGCGGATTCTGAGAGGGCGTCGAGAACGCGTCCGTACTCCCCGACCTCGGCGTAGGGAGGGTCGAAGAAAAGAATGTCGGCGAGCGCTCCCCGCGCGGCCAGAGCCGTGAGGCCGGCCGCCACGTCACAGGCAAGAATCTCCGCGCCCGCAGTGATGTCCAGTTCGGCCAGATTCTTGCGGATCAGCGCCGTACCCGAGCGATGCTTCTCCAGGAAAACCACTTTGCCCGCGCCGCGGCTCAACGCCTCGATCCCCACCGCGCCGGTGCCCGCGTAACCGTCGACAAAGAAACTGCTGGCGATGCGCGCCTGCAGGATGTCGAAGAGCGTCTCACGCAGCCGGTCGCTTGTGGGGCGCAGTGCCATCCCGCGGCCGCTAGCCACGCGCCGGCTCCGGTATTTGCCTCCAATCACACGCATTGCCAGAAGCCCCTATTCGCGCTGCCTCGTATGCCTTGCCGGCCTTGTCGCTCGAGTTACCCTACCGCGGCCAATTGGTACCGGCGCCGCCACTGCGGGCCCAGATACGCCAGCAATCGCTGCAGCTCCGCCGCCCCGCCGGCTTCAAATAACGCCAGCGCCTCGCGCCGCGCCGTCTCCAACAAGTCGAAGTCGCGCAGCGGGTTGGCGACGTGAAAGCCCGCCTCGCCATGCTGACGCGTGCCGAACAGTTCTCCCGGGCCGCGCAGGCGCAGGTCCACCTCCGCGATTTCAAAGCCGTTGCCGGTTCTCACCATCGTCGTCAGCCGCTCGTTCGCCACTTCGCTCATCTTGCGCGGCGCCACCAGCACGCAGAACGAGCGTTCCCCGCCGCGCCCCACGCGCCCGCGCAACTGGTGGAGCTGCGCCAGTCCGAAGCGGTCGGCATGCTCGATCACCATCAGCGTGGCGTTCGGCACGTCCACACCCACCTCGATCACCGTCGTGGAAACGAGGATCGAAACTGCGCCGCGCCGAAAGCTTTCGATCACCGCTTCCTTCTCCTCGCTCTTGAGCCGGCCGTGCAGCAGGCCGAGCTTCAACTCGGGGAACACGCGGCGCGAAAGCCGCTCGTACTCCTCCGTCGCGGCCTTCATCTCCGCCTTCGATTCTTCAATTACGGGATAGACGATGTACGCCTGCCGGCCCTTGTTCACCTCGGCGCGTGCGAACTCCCACACGCCCGGCAGACTGTCCTCAGAAGTGACGCGCGTCTCCACCGGCCTGCGTCCCGGGGGCAATTCGTCAATCACGGACTGGTCCAGGTCGCCGTAGAGAGTCAGTGAAAGGGTGCGGGGGATCGGCGTGGCTGTCATCACCAGCACGTCGGGCTGCTTTCCTTTCTCCATCAGTTGCTTCCGCTGGAGCACCCCAAAGCGGTGCTGCTCGTCCACGATCACCAGGCCCAGGTCGCGAAACGCCGCCGCTTCTTCAATCAGCGCATGCGTACCTGCGACGAACTGAGTGGCGCCGCTGCGCAGCCCCTCCAGCACCTCGCGCTTCTGCGCGGGCTTCATGCCGCTGATCAGCAGGTCCGCGCGGTAGCCGGCGGGGCCCAGCAGGCGCTTCGCCGTCAGGTGGTGCTGCACGGCGAGGATTTCCGTGGGGGCCATCAGCGCCACCTGGCTGCCGTTCTCCATCACGATTACTGCGGCCTCAAACGCGACCAGAGTCTTGCCGCTGCCCACGTCTCCCAGCAGAAGACGGTTCATGGGCGCGGGGCGCTCCAGGTCCGCCGCGATTTCGCCGAGCACCTTTTTCTGCGCGCCGGTAGGTTTGAACGGCAGAATCTTCTTCACCGCCTCGCGAATGCGCGGCTCGCGCACCGAGAAGGCTCGGCCCGGCTCGGCCTTGGCCTCGCGCCGCCGCGCGGCCAGGCCCAGCTGGTAGTAAAACAGCTCTTCGAAAATCATCCGCCGTTGGCCGGGCGAACGGAACGTGTTCAGCGATTCCAGGCTCGCGCTTGCCGGAGGAAAGTGAATCTCCGCGGTAGCGGTACCGCGCGACGGAAAACCGTGGCGCCTCCGAATACTCTCGGGCAGCGGGTCGGGCAGATTCGGTTCGAGCTGCGTGACGGCCTGATGAACCATGCGCCGCAGCATCCGCGAGCTGATGCTGCCTATCGCTTCGTAGATGGGAACGATGCGGCCGACTTCGGTCGAATCCTCCGCATCGCCGGCCAGCAGCTCGAACTCCGGATTGATCATTTCCACTTTTCCCGGCCGGTAGGTGTCGAAGTCGGCCTTTCCATGCAGCACGATGCCCTGGCCGGTCTTGAAGCGGCCGTCCAGATAGTTGCCATGGAAGAAGCGGCAGTAGAGCGTGCCGCTCGCGTCGCGAACGGTCAGGTAGTAGACAGCGCCCCGCCCGCGGCGGAATCCCCCCATGCTGCCGTGCACCACCTCAGCGCGGATGGTTACGACGCTCCCGCCACGGATTTCGCGGACCGGTGTGAAGTGAATGCGGTCTTCATAGCGGAAGGGCAGGTAGCGCAGCAGGTCTTCGACGGTCACGATGCCGCGCTCCGCGAGGGCCCCGGCCCGTGCCGGGCCCACGCCCTTCAGGTACATCACTTCCGTGCTCAACGCGATTGTTTTGGACCCAGTGGGCAGACGATCCCCCGGCAGCTTGCTTCGCTAGCTTATACCATTCGCATTGTGCGAGAGATGGCGCGCGCCAAGGGGATGCAGTACAGTCGGTCGCTCAACAAGCCCATGGCCACACAGAAACCCAGCAAATCCATCTTCTCGGGACTCGGAGAAACATTCCTCGCAGTCGTGCTGGGGAACATCCTATATTTCCTCGGTTCTCCCTACCTGCCTGAGCGCTGGCAGCACGAGCTTTTCAGGATTGATCCGGGCCTCATCCTGGATTTTCTGATTTGCGCGGCCGTCTTCGGCCTGATCCGCCTAATCCGCAAGAGGCGCTGACCGGGCGGGCTGTTCGCGCCGCCTATTCAGCCCTCAAGGCAACGTCGGCTAAATCGCCTGGCCGGCCGGAATGATGTGAAGGCCGTCTTCCAGCCCCGTAAGTGATTGCATGGACGGCGGTTATGTCTTCGCCAGTCAAGCCACAAGGCGGAACCTCTAGGCTGGCTGCCGCGTCTCTTACTATGGTGCTCACGATAGGGAGGAAGCTGCGTCAGAATAAAGTGGTGGCGCATTCGCATGCGTCGCGACGAAAGGCTATGCTCCCCTCGGAAACGACTTTGACATTCGAAGCAGAGGCGCGAGCACCCGCGATCAGGACGCTCGAAGAAGACGCCTTGGTTCGTTCCGCGCAGTCGGGCAACCGCGATGCGTTCGAGGAACTGGTGCGGCGTTATGACCAGGACGTTTTGCGTCTGGCACTGCAGATCACGCGCCGGCCGGATGACGCGCACGATCTCTACCAGGAGGCCTTCCTCAAGGTCTACCGCAATCTTGATCGCTTCCGCTTTGAGTGCAGCTTCTACACCTGGCTCTACCGCGTCGTCACCAACGTTTGCCTCGACCATCTGCGCCGACGCTCGAGCCGCCCCGAGGACCAGGCGCCGGAGAGCGTCAATCCGGCTTCGCCGGCTGACGACGATTTCTTCGACCGCCAGGCGCATCCCGCTCCGCAGAGCAATCCCGAGCGCGCGCTCATGGGCAAAGAGCTGGGCCAGCGCATTTCCACCGCCCTCGACCGCCTCTCCGCCCGCGAGCGCATGGTTTTCGAGTTGAAACACTTCCAAGGTCTCCGGCTGCGAACCATCGGAGAAATGCTGGGCACTACGGAAGAAACGGTGAAGAACTCTCTGTTCCGCGCAACGCGCAAACTCCGCATGAACCTCGAGGCCTACCGATGACGCGCGCGCCGAATCTGTCGAAGCCGGCGCCGTGCGCTGAGTTCGAACGCCGGCTGGCGTTGTACGCCTGGGATGAGCTAGAAGCCGCCGATCGCGAAGCTGTCGAACAGCACGTGCACGGCTGTGCGGCTTGTGGCGCCGCGCTGGCTCGCGAGCGCACGTTGCTCGAACAGTTGAGTTCCGTCGTGCCCGACCAGCCGGACGACCTGCTGGTTGCGCAGTGCCGTCGTTCGTTGTCGCAGCATCTCGACCGCGCTGCCGCCTCGGGCCAATGGCTCCGGCGCTGGAAGGCCGCGTTCCGTCCCGGCGCGTGGCTGATCGCGCATCCCGCCTGGACCGTGGCCACGCTGGTGCTCGTCGGTTTTCTAGCCGGCCGCATTGCCTCGCGCTCTTCGATCGCCGTTCCTGCGGCCTCGGAGTTTGCGGAATCGTCGATGACGGGCGATGTTGGCTCCGCCGCGCCGCAAAACGCTTCAGTCACCAGCATCCAGCGGTTGCCGAGCGGCGCCGTGGCTGTGCGTCTCCGCACGGAACAACCCGTCGTGGTGGAGGGCGCTCCGAATGACAGGGCGATTCGCCAGGCGCTCCTCTCCGCCTTGCAGGCCTCCGACCGGCCCGACCCGGATGCGCGTCTCGAGTCGGTCGAATTGCTGCGCCCGAGCCGCACGGACCAGGCCGTGCGCACGGCACTTTGCTACGCCGCCCTTCACGATACGAACCCGAGCGTCCGGCTGAAAGCCGTTGAGGCGCTGCGCGGCCTCGAGCAGGAGCCCGACGTTCGCCAGGCGTTGCTGCAGGCTCTCGAGCACGACCCGAATCCCGGCGTTCGCGTGGAGGCGGTCAGCTCGCTGCGCTCGTACCTCGACGCTTCCCCCAACGTCGATTGGACAAGTGACGCCGGTCTGGAGCGCGTTCTGCGCGACCGCCAGCGCAGGGACTCCAACGAATTCGTGCGCCTGCAGAGCGATGCCGCCATCCGCCAGATTTCCTCGCGCAATCCGCAGTGAGACGGCGCAGCCGGAAGGAGAGCAGAAGGGCAGTGAACCAGCGGGAACAGCACCGCATGCACCACCAGCCCGTGGACTGGCGTCGTGGCCTGTGTCGCGTGGCGGCCGCCCTGCCGCTGGCCCTGCTGCTGGCACTGCTGCCTGATTCCAGCCGGGTCTTGGCCGGTCCGGGTGCCGTCGGCGCGCGCAGAGTGGCCAGCAGCCAGGACGGCACCCTCACGATTCGCGATGGCGAGCGTGTCCGCGTGACGCTCGAAATAGGCGACGTCCGCGTGCGCACGCAAGCCGGCGGCTCCGTGCAGTATCGCTTGCGCGTGGAAGTACCCGCGGCGAACCCTCCCGGCGGCGCGGCTCCACGGTTCCAGTTGAATGCCCGCACCGAGCCCGAAGGGGCCGTGCTCGTGGGCCGGACAGTGAAAGGCCGTTCGCCGGATCACTACTGGGTCACGCTCGAGCTCGATGTACCCCGCAACACTCCCCTCGAAGTTTCCACGCAGGGAGGCAACATCGACGTGGGCGACATCGACGCGCGGCTGCTCTGCGAGACAGCAGGCGGCAAGATCCGCGTGGGCCGCGTGGGCGCGCCGGCTCGCCTGCAAACCGCGGGCGGCGACGTCGTCGTGCAGGATGTGAATGGAGACCTCAACGCCAGCACCGGCGGCGGCAACATTCTGGCCGGGGCCGTCAGCGGCAACGCCACGCTGCACAGCGACGGGGGACACATTCGCGTGGCCAGCGTGGCCGGTGAAGCGCGCGTGGATACCGGCGGCGGCAACATATTCCTTGAACGCGCGGGCGCGCGCCTCATCACATCCACGGGCGGCGGCCGCATCATTGTCGGTGAGGCCGCGGGAGAATTGAGCGCCAAGACCGTTGGCGGCGGCGTACGCGTATGGCGCCTTGCAGGACCCGCAACCATCAATACGGGCGCGGGATCGATTTTTCTGGCGGGCGTCACCAGTCCCGTGCGCGCGTCGACTGCGGCTGGCGGCATCACCGCAGTTTTCGATGCAGCGGCGGCTTCCGCTCCTCCAGCTCCAACGACGCCCGCGCAGCGGCCGAAGGTTCCTCGTGGCCCCCGCCCCGACGGCACGCTCGGCGAGCTGCAATGCAACGGCGGTGACCTCGTCGTGTTCGTTCCCAAGGGCCTGGCGTTGAATCTCGACGCAGCGATCGAAGGTGGCGACTACGGCATCGTCGTGGACCCTGCCTTCGCGCTCATCTTGAAGACGAACGAGATGGTCAGGGGGAAACTGTTTCGCGCGGAAGGCGTCATGGGTGGCGGAGGTCCGCTGTTGCGGCTGCGCGCCACCGCCGGGAATATTCTTCTGCGTCCCACAAATCTGCCGGGGGCCATGGCCCTCCAGGCACTCCCACCGCTTCCGGCTATCGCGCAGGTGCAGCCCGTTCTGCCGGTCCAGCCGTATCGTCCTTCGCAGAACATGGACATTGTGTTCGCCGATTTGGAGCGGTCCGTATTCGACATGCAGCGCCAGATCGAATCCCGCCAGCAGCAGTTGGAAGCCTACACTTCCGCTCAGGAACTGCAGGCCCAGCGTACAGCGCAGCGATACGCCGAAGACCAGCGCTGGCAGCAGCGCAAAGTGCAGGTTTGGACGTTCTCTGCCGGTGATGACGCAAACATCGAGTACGACGGCAGCAGCCAGCAACTGGCACAGGTGGACGGCCTGCGCGAGAAGGTTGCCTCGCTCCTTACCGACCGCGTCATCCTTTCCGCGTCGCAGCTTCGCCCGCTCCTGGTTCATCGCGTGGATCCTCAGTATCCGGAGAAGGCGAAGGCGGCGGGAATCGAAGGCGCGGTGCGCCTCCGCGTGGCTATTTCCAGGGAGGGCTCGATTGAAGATGTCCAGGCCCTTTCCGGCGAGCCGCTGCTGGCCGAATCGGCTATCGCCGCGGTGCGCCAATGGCGGTACCGGCCCACGGTGCTCAACGGGCGCCAGGTGCCGGTGTTGACCGTCCTTACGATCACGTTTCACCGGCCGTAGTGTTCGGGTTCGCGCGTGGCATCCCCGCGCGGGTCTGCGGCCTTGCGAGGTGCTTATGCAGCTTCGAACCGCTTCACGAATGGTTCCACTGGCAGGTGCGATCGCCGCCGCGGCGCTTTTCTGCGCGCCGATGGTCGGCGCCGCCCCGTCCGCGCAGTTGCCGGGCGTCGAAACCTTCGAACGTACGGTGCCGTTGGCCAAAGGCGGCAGCTTTTCGTTCTCCAATATCAATGGCGCAGTCGAAATCGAGGGATGGGACCGGGACGACGTGCGTATTTTCGCGCGTAAGTTCTCTTCCGGCTCCCCGGGCGACCTTGCGCTGGTTGGCATCAGCGTCACCGCCACCGCTGGCAGCGTTGCGGTGGCCACCCGCTATCCGGAGGGGAGCGGCGTCGACGTGAATGTCGACTTTCAGATCCGCGTTCCCGCGCGCGTCGTTCTCGGCTCGGTCACCACGGTCAACGGCTCGGTGACGATTCACGACGTCTCCGGCTCCGGCAGCCTGGCCGCAGTCAACGGAAACGTGGTGATGCTCCGCAGCGCGGGGCCCTTTTCCGCGCGCACCACGAACGGCAATATCTCCATCGAGCTGGTGAGCCTCGACGGCGCCGGCGCTTCGCGCGCTTCCGGGGCGCCACGAGGCATTGCCGCCCAGACCGTGAACGGCTCGATCGCACTTTTCCTTCCGGCCGACGCCGGCGCGGAGCTCGATGCCCGCACGCAAAACGGCGACTTTTCCAGCGACCTCCCCCTGCTGGCGCACACCTCATCCGCCGGGCGCGTGGTGCGCGGCCGCGTGGGCGGAGGCGGTTTGCCGGTTTCGCTCCGCACTGTGAACGGTTCGATCCGCTTACGGATCGCGCGCCCCCTCGTCTAACCGCTCAGGTGCCACATTCAGGGAGGAACCAAGATGATTAGCAGGTTTGCCACTTCCATCGGCGGAGCGCTTGTAAGCGGCGCGCTCGCGCTGGCGAGTTCGAGCTCTGCGGCCCGGCCCGGCAAGCTCGTCGCCGCACCGGCCCAGCAGCAGGAATGCGGCCTGGCGGGCGACGACTTCCGGCAAGCTGCTGCTGAGTTGCGGGCAGAGCTGGCAGCCCTTGCGTCGCGCGCGGGCGAGGAAAAGGCTCTCTTCGCTGCGGATGCCGCCGTGGTTTCAGCGGAGCTCAAGCAGGCCCTGGCTGACGCCCAGGACGAAGCGCGCCAGGAGGTTTCGTGGTTCTCGGTGAGTGACGAGACTCCCGGCTGGCTGGGGATTCGCATGGAGGAAGTCGGCTCGGCGAAATCGAAAGAATTGAAGCTTCCGGCCGAGCGCGGAGCCCTGGTCACCCAAGTGTCCGAAGATTCTCCCGCAGCAAAAGCCGGACTGAAAGTGAATGACGTCATTACGGAATTCGATGGCCAGCGCGTGGAGAGCACCATGGCGTTGCAGCGCATGGTCCGTGAGACTCCAGCGGGACGCACCGTTTCGCTCAACGTCTGGCGTGACGGCCATTCGCAGACGCTGAACGTCGAACTGGCCTCGCGCCGCTCGGCTGCGAAGCGGGGTGGCGACGTCTTTTTCTGGACTCCCGACGAGAACGACATGGACATGCATATCGCGCCTGTTCCTCCGATTCCCGCTATGCCGGCGATTCCCCCGGTTCCCGCGATTCAGATCGGGCCGATGGGCAGGATGCGAATGTTCGGAGGCCCCGTGCTTGGTGTGGATGCCGAAGATCTGTCCGGCCAGCTTGGCCAGTACTTCGGCGCGCCCGATGGTGAAGGCGTGCTGGTCCGCGAGGTGATGCCCGGCACGGCAGCGGAGAAAGCCGGCTTGAAAGCCGGCGACGTGATCCTTCGTGTGGACGGAAAGCGCGTGCGCACCAGCGAGGACTTGCATGAAGCGCTTGCGCAGAAAACATCCAAGGCCGCCGGCGCCGATTCGGACAAGGCGCCCACGACGAACGCGGATCTCTCTGTGCTCCGTGCCGGCAAAGAGATTGTTGTCCGCGTCGAGTTGCAGTCGCCCCAGCGCAAAATACGTTCCGGCCGGCGCGTCGCCGTCTAGAGCCCCTGGCTGCTATTCATGAATCGCGAAGCCCCGGGCAGTCGGCCGGGGCTTTCGCTTTCTTGTGCGGAGAGCCTTCCAGGCGGGTACCTACTTCTTTGTCCCCTGGCGGACGATCACCACCTTGGCCGCGGGAACCTCCAGCCGCATCAGCTTTCGCTCAGCTCCGTCGCAATACAGTTCGACTTCCAGGTCGGCGCTCTTTACGCGCAGCATCTCCAGCTTCTGTCCGTTCACCGCCTGCGGCCCCGCGTATTCCACGGTGATGCTGCCCGGCGTCAGGTCCTGCGGGATGAGCACCGCGTAGGTTTTCGGCTCTTTGTGCTCCCAGTCGTAAATGTGCGCCAGAATCGCGTACTGGTGGTACATGTTGTTGTCGAGGATGACCACGGGCGGGGCGGGGAAGTTGAACTCCTGCGTGTAGGGACCGGTCGCTCCGTCCATCCGCAGCTCCATCTTGGCCTTGGTGCCCTCGAATACGATGGTTGCCGCGGCCTTGCGCGGGCTGCTCGCGGTCCAGTCGTAGCGCAGGGGCGCCCCGTCCGGTGCCAGCTCCAGCTTTCCGGTCACCTTGGATGTCGCGCCGTTCTCGCCGGGCACTTCCGCACTGCCCCGTGCCGTCCATTCGCCGGCGCCCGGGCGGATCTCAAATTCCTCCGTGCCCGCTGGCTGGCCGTCCAGGGTGATCTGAAATGTCCCGTGTTCTTCCACGAACACGCCGGAGACTGCCACGCCCTTCTTGTCCTTCTGCTTCTGGCCCGCCGGCACCACCGACGCGGCGATTGCCGTGCATCCGGCCGCCACAATGAGGATCAGGCCCGCTGCTCTCAATCTTGTCATCGCCCCACCCGCTCGAATGGATCCAGCTCCAGAATACGCGAGATTACTTCGCGCGGCTCGCCCCCGCTCTCCACGCGTGCGTCAGCGGAACGGTAGCTCGGCAGGCGCTCTTCGTACAGCCGCCTCAGGCTCGCTTCATCGCGAAACAGCGGACGGTGCGTCATCGTTGCGCAGCGCCGGATGAGTTCCTCGAGCGGACAGTCCAGCCAAAGCACCGCAGCTCCCGCGTCGCGCAGGATTTCTTGATTGCGCGGCTGCGCGAATGTGCCCCCCCCCAGCGCCACCACGGCGGCGGCTCCCGACTCGCTGATCTCGCCCAGCACGCGCTCCAGGGTTTCCTGTTCCAGGGCCCTGAAGGGAGGCTCGCCGTGCCGTTCAAAGAACTCCCGGATGGAGATCCCCGCTGCCTCTTCGATGCGCTCGTCCAGATCGACAAAGCGGCATCCGGTCTGAGCCGCGAGCAGGCGGCCTACGGTGGACTTGCCGCTGCCCATGAATCCGGCCAGGCAAACCAGTGCCGCCTTGCGCAGGCGTTCCCGTGCGGTTTTCGGTTCCTGTGAGGTCAATTGTAGGAAGCGGGATGCCGGGCGAATGTTGCGAATCAATCCCGCTTGCGAATCAGGATCTTACCACTGAAGGAGGTCAGCTCCAGCCGCGCAAGCCCCGTGCCCGTGGTACCGACCAGGCTGTTTTCCTTGCGCCCGCCGAACAGGCTGGGCAGGTGGCTGTCGGGCTTCAGCGTCACCTGGTTTTCCACGTTCCCGGTGCGCGAGTGGGCCGTCAGCTTTACCGAATCCTTTTCCGAGAGCACCACTTCAATCGCGCCGGAGGCTGTGGTCAGCCGGTAGGTGCCGTTGGGGGCGAAAGTCCCGTCGTAGTACAGCTCGCCGGAGAAGGTCTGCGCGTGCAGCGAGCGGCTGGTGGGCTGGATGAACCGCGCCCCTCCGGACGTAGAGCTGAACTCGATGCGTCCCACGCATCGAGTGCATGTGAATGCTCCGTCCACCGTGTGCACGGTCAGGACGCCGGAGACGTCGCTCAGTTCGACTTTCGAGAGCACCGTGTCCACGCTGATGTCTGCATACACCTGCGCCACGCTGACAAAGCCGCTGTCGTTCTTGATCTCCATCTCGGTTTCTTCAGGGACATGAATTTCGTAGTTGGCTTGCATGTCGGCGGGAGAGACGCCCTGCTTCAAAACGTGAGTGACCACCTCGATGCGGTTTCCGTTCTGCACCGCGTCCACCTCGACCGCGTCGCTTGAGCGGGTCGCGATGATCTCGACGTCGGAGCGTTCCCACGACTTCACTGTCACCGCGCCCTGCGCGTTCCGCACCGTTACCATCGCCCGGCCGTCCACTGTGAAACGCTTGTCCAGCCGATGCGGAGCAACCGCCGGAGCCGCCAGATCTGTGGCGACCGCCGGCGCCGCGCCGGCTGTCGTGCCCGGGGCAGCCTGCGCCGTGGCCGCGACGAGTGCGATCGAGAGGCCGAGGGTCCAGCCGGCCGGCAAGGGCTTAAGAGGGGCTTTCATGGTCAGTCTCCCATCGCGTCGCGTTCCGACAGAGCGTTCAACAGGTCCGCCTTCTGTTGGTATGCGCTCACCAGATATTCGCGAGCCATCTCGTCATCGGGATCCTCGTTCACCTTGCGCTGGCATTCACCGATCAGGTTGTCCACCATCGCCAGGTTCTGCTGGTACGACGCCTCAACCGCGGGATCGCGCAGATGGAAGTTGCGGCTGGCATCGGCCTCTTCGCTGGCCAGCGTTTCGCTCACGCGGCTGAGGTTCCACGGATTGCCCTCTGTCTTGTCCGCCACGGGCGACTGCGGCCCAACCAGCAGCACCACAGCCAGCGCCGAAATCATCGCGGTGGCAAATGCTGTTCGCGGCCTGGCCGGGAAGAGCTCACGGACGCGGTCCAGCCAGCCCTTCTGCTCGCGCAGCAGCCCTTCCGCTTCCAATTGTGCTCTTAAGGAAGTCCAGACTCTCTCGGGGGGATCCAGTTCGGGGAGGGAAGCGGAGGCGGAAACAATAAGCGCAAGGTCTGCCAGCTTTGCGCTACAACGTGTGCAACTCTGCAGGTGGCCGGCGGCTTCCGGCGTTCGTTCGCCTTCCAGCCACGCCGGCGCATACACGTCGAACTCGTCACAGCGAATCATCGTCAGGTCTGGCGCTCCCTACCCTTACGTCCCTGCTGCTTTACTGCCGTGCCGGGCGGCCGCTACGGCTCCGCCTTCTCACTGTCCTCAAGCCGCTGCTGGCGTGCCCTGTCTCGCTCGAAATCCTTCAGGATTTCCCGCAGGCGAGTGCGCGCTTTGTGCAACTGCGACTTCGAGTTGCCGATCGAGCAATCCATGATCCGGGCAATCTCGTTGTGTTCATAGCCTTGCACATCGTGCAGGAGGAAGACCATACGGTATCCCGGAGGGAGTTCCGCCACGGCACGTTCCAGATGCACACGATCCACCGAGCCTTCAATCAGCGGATCCGCCGCGCCCACATCCCGCTTCGGACCGCTCGACTCATCTTCCGCGTCCGCTGGTTCGTCCAGCGATGTCACCGGAAGGGCCTTTTTCCGCAGCCGCATCAGCACGACGTTCACCGCCAGCCGATGGAGCCACGTGGAAAAAGCTGCGTCGCCGCGGAAGGTATGAATCTTCCGGAAGAGCTGGAGAAAGGCCTCCTGCGTGAGGTCTTCCGCCTCAGCCGGATTTCCGACCATCCGCAAGACCACCGAATAAACCCGCCGGCTATGCTGCCGGTACAGCTGCTCGAAAGCTTCCGCGTCGCCGCCCTGGGCCCGGCGTATCGCTTCCGCTTCCGGAATCTCACCACCTTCAGCAGCTCGTCTTGGTCGGGCCACGAAACCCGTCCAGACGCATCCACCCACCACATGGGATGCGCCTGCCTCCCTGGGAGTTGTCCCCTGCCGGGCGCGGGCTGGTTACAGGTATGGACGCCCCTCGGGATGCGAGGTTTCTTCTTCTGCCTCCTCCATCTCCCGCCATTCGGACGGCCGCTGGGCCTCCACCTGCTGCTGTTGCTCGAACTTTTGCTGGAGTTCGCGTCGCAGGTCCCTCACTTCTCCCGGCGCGAGCATGGTCAGCAGGCAGCGCAGCAGAATCGTCGTCTCCTGCATGCACGTGTTCCAGTCGATGTAGGCCAGCTTCAGCGTGTCCCAGTCTGCTCGCGAGGAAATGGAAGTCCCGTCCGCCAGTTCCCGCGCAGTGAGCGTGAACGTCGCGGACACCTCCTCAAAAATCTCCTGCAGGATCAACAGTTTGTGGAACCAGCGTCCTCGCAGGCCGAACAATCTCAGGTGCAGCAGCCGGTTCCACGAGCACTTGGACTTCGCCACAGCGGTGCAGAAGTCCTCAGAGTCCAGTGCGTGCACTTCCGGCACCAGGCCATAGTGCCGCGAGCGGCGCTCCAGCACACGCAGTGTGCCGGCCACCACTGCCGCATGGCGTTCCGCCACATCGGCGCACAAGCGCGCGCACCCGCGCGCCTTCCAGAATTCCCCCGCGGCGCACAGAACAAGGCCGTCGCTCAACACGACGCTAAGCATCTCGTAGCCGATACCCAGCTCTCGCACGGAGAAGTCGAAAACGGCGACCTGTTCCGCGGAGTGCCGGGCCAGCCACGCGGAAAGAGCTGAGTGTTTCCGCCGGGCGCCCAAGGTTCACCCCTCATCCTCAGAAAGCGCACATTGTAGCAGAGCCGCCCAAACGCGCCTATGGTTCCTGCAACTTCCCGGTTCCGGTAGTGCCAGACGTCGCCGACGACGTGGGCAAGAAGATCCGCGTCTTGGGACTCGCGGCAGGGTGCCGTTCCTTGACGCTCGCTCCGCGCGGCACCTATACTCGCTGCGCGACGTGCAAAAGGGGCCTGCGCTTGCCGTTTGAACCGCTCGATCAGTACGAACAAAGGAAGAAAAACCTCGAGGAGATCGTAAAGCTCGGGGAAGAAGCCTATCCGCGCCGCTTCGATTTCACGCACACTCCCGCTGAATTGATCGCCGAATTCGACTCGCGCACACATGACGAACTGGAAGCCTCGAAGCCGCCCGTGCGCGTCTCCGGACGTCTCGTCGCCTTGCGCGGGCACGGAAAGGCCGGCTTCGCGCACCTGCAGGGCGACGGCAAACGCATCCAGATTTACGTGAAGCTCGACGTGGTTGGCGAACGCGCTTTCCAGCTTTTCCGCCTGCTCGACCTGGGCGACCTGATCGGTGTGGACGGCCACATGTTCCGCACGCGCACAGGTGAGCTGAGCGTGTGGGTCACGTCTCTGCGTCTGCTGGCCAAGGCGCTGCTGCCGCTGCCCGAAAAGTGGCATGGGTTGCAGGACGTAGAGTTGCGTTTCCGCCAGCGCTACCTCGACCTGATTTCCAACGAGCGCGTGCGCGAAGTCTTCCAAAAGCGCGCGCGCATCATCCAGGAGATTCGCCGCTTCTTTGATGCGCGCGGCTACATTGAAGTGGAAACGCCGATGATGCATCCCATCGCCGGCGGCGCGGTGGCGCGCCCGTTTGTGACTCATCACAAGACGCTCGACCTGGACCTCTACCTGCGCATCGCTCCGGAGCTGTACCTGAAGCGCCTGACCGTCGGCGGCCTGGACCGGGTGTACGAGATCAACCGCAACTTCCGCAACGAGGGGATCTCGTTCAAGCACAACCCGGAATTCACCATGCTGGAGTTCTACGAGGCCTACTCCGACTACAACGTCTTCATGCAACTCACCGAAGACCTGCTTCGCCTGCTGGCCCAGAAGGTGACGGGGAGCCTGCAGGTGAAGTTCGGCGAGCGCACGCTCGATTTCTCGCGCATCGAGCGCCTCACCATGCGCGAGGCCATCACCCGGCACTGGCCCGCAGCGGCGGGCGCTGCGCCCACGTCCGCGGAGCTAGCGCAGCCGGAAGGCCCGCGCACCGCTGCCGAGCGCTACAACACCTGGGCCCGCGCGAATCGCCACGAGCCGGTCGCGAACATCGCCAAAATGTCCGCTGGAGAAACTACCGGCGCGCTTTTCGAGCACATTGCCGAGAGCAAGCTCATCCAGCCCACGATCCTCTATGACTTTCCCATCGAAATCTCGCCTCTCTCCAAGTGCCGCCCCGACGATCCCGCGCTTACCGAACGCTTTGAACTGTTCATTGCCGGGATGGAGATCGCCAACGGCTTCTCCGAGTTGAACGATCCGGAAGAGCAGGAACGCCGCTTCCGTGAGCAGGTGGCCCGCGGCGGCGACGACGTTCCCCGCCAGGTGGACATGGACTACGTGCGCGCGCTCGCGCACGGCATGCCGCCGGCGGCCGGCGAAGGCGTCGGCATCGACCGCCTGACCATGCTGCTTACGGATTCGCACTCCCTTCGTGAAGTCATCCTCTTTCCCCTGCTGCGCCCGGAAACCGTCGCAACTCCGCAGCCCGCAGGTG
>Ga0335080_10003601_pt1 | contig 15690 bp, 17 predicted proteins | sample Lox_Sample_34_FD_206720 | JGI IMG/M metagenome (GOLD analysis project Ga0335080, IMG submission 206720) | Soil microbial communities from Loxahatchee National Wildlife Refuge, Florida, United States - Lox_Sample_3.4 | ecosystem: Environmental > Terrestrial > Soil > Wetlands | place: USA...
GGCGAGATTCGCGAGGGAATCCAGGGCGAGATTGACGAGCAGGCACTGGATGAGAAGCGCTTTCTGCTGGCGAGCCGGCTTCGCGCCCGCAGCCCCCGGCTTCTGGCCCGCTACGGCCGAGCCTCGTTTGCCGGGACGGCGGCTGAATACGTCCATTGCCTCTGGCATGATGTTACTGCCCGAACTGGAGCGGATTACTTGCCGGGGCCACAGTTACGCCGGCGTCTGGAACTGCTGGCCCACTGGTTTCCACCGGACCGTGGCTACCGGTTGTTCGCACACTGACGATTGGGCCTTTTGACCCAGATCTGGGCTTCTGACTCCTGCGCCTTCACACACGGTCTGAGTCTTCCTGTGTTTTCCGTTTGGGTCATTCGCTTGCGGGTCTTCAAAGGAATCCCAGAGGTGATGCCATGATTCTCACAGCCGACAAGAAAGCGGACCTGGCTGGACCGGGTATCGGTAGCTACGAGGAAATCGAGAAGATACTCCCGCAAGACTACAGCTCTCTGCTGGATGCCAGGGAAACGCAAAAGGCCATCTTTGCCGCAAAGCGGTATATCGAGGAAAACCTTTGCCGGGAACTCAAGCTCATGATGGTGACCGCCCCTCTCATCGTCGACGTGGAGAGCGGCGTGAACGATCTCCTCGATCGCGATGGATCGCGCACCCCCATTCAGTTCCACATCTCCAACGATCGCGAAAAGCATCCGGTCGACGCACAGATCGTACAGGCCGCCACCAAGTGGAAGCGCGTTGCGTTGAAGCAGTTCGCGATCGAAGCGGGTCACGGCTTGTGCACCGACATGCGGGCAGTGCGCAAAGATTATTTTCTCGATCACGATCACAGCGCATACGTGGACCAGTGGGACTGGGAAAAGGTAATTACTCCCGCACAGCGGAATCTTGAGTTCCTGAAAGAAACCGTCAGCCGGATCTGGAGCGTCCTGGTTGGCGCGGAGCAGCACGTTCAGGAACTTTTCCCGCAACTGAAAACGGACAAGTATCCGTGTCTGCCCGAAAAACTGACGTTCCTGCACGCGGAAGAAATTTTGGAGATGTATCCCGACCTGCCGCGCAAGCAGCGCGAGACGCTGGTGCTCCAGAAGTACCCGGCGGTTTTCATCATCGGGATCGGCTGGACGCTAGCAGACGGCTACCCGCACGAGATGCGCGCTGCCGACTATGACGATTGGGTCACGGAGACGCGATCCGCGGACGGCAAGCCCATGCACGGCTTGAACGGCGACATTCTGGTCTGGAACCCCGTCACGCGGCGCCGCCACGAACTCAGCTCCATGGGAATTCGCGTCAACGCCGAAACGCTGCACAAGCAACTCGAACTCACGCACCAGTTGGATTTCCTCAAGTTTCCCTACCATCAGGCGATCACGCGCAATGAGCTGCCGCTGAGCATCGGAGGAGGCATCGGCCAGTCCCGCACCTTGATGCTTCTTCTAAAGAAAGCGCACCTTGGCGAGGTGAGCGTCAGCGTGTGGCCCAAGATCCTGAAAGAGATGTGCGCGAGCAAGAATATCAACGTGTTGGAGTAGGCAGCCCCACCAGCCGGTACAGGGCCGTTTCCTGTTGCCATCCTTGTACATGGTGGATGTTGGGAGGTCAAGCTGACGACCTGCCTGAAAATGTCACTTCCTTCGAACTTCTGCCCGGAATTCACCGAGCGATTACCCGGCTATCGTGTTGTTGGCCCACTCCGGAGTAGAGGATGCGGCGCACGTTCCGGCTAATCGCGCGGTGCTTGTGGGACGAGGCGTGAACACAGCAAGACACTGATCGCAGGCGCCATAATGGCTGCATGAGCGTGATATTCCTATCGGGTCCCATCGGGGCTGGGAAGACGGCAGTAGCGCAAGAGTTACTCCAGTTGCTCCCTGCGCCGCTCTCCTACATTGAGGGCGATACGTTCTGGTCGTTCATCAGGAAAGAGGGCGAACGCGGGTTACGGGACAACTTTCCCGTGCTGGTGCGCTCGATGACGGCCGCGGCAGTCCCGTTAGCGCGTTCGGGATTTCGAGTCCTGATTGATTTTTCAATACCGCCGGCCTACGTAGACACGGCACGCAAGATCCTGAAAGAGGTGCCCTTTGACTTTGTGCTGCTGCGGCCCAGCTTGCAGGTTTGTGTAGGACGGGCGTCCTCGCGAGAAAAGGGCGCGATTACAGAATATGCGAGGTTGAAGAACTTCTACGCCCTTTTTGAAGAGGGAAGCATAGAACCAATTTGCGATGACCGTGCTGACCCAGCTTCCCTGGCCCAGCAAATCGCGGAAGGACTGAATCAGGGCCGGTTCCGGGTGGTCTGAACGGCTCATCAGTGCGGCACGATTGGTTTCCAATCTTGAGGTTCGATCTCACAAACCAGATTTCGCACCCCGAATTAGGAAAAGTGGGCACGTGCAGCTCAGGGCTGGCGCAGATCCCAAGTCGTCGGTCATCCACCCACGATTCAGCAACCACTATGCGGCTCGTTACTAGTCTGGCGGTTCACATCCGCGTCGGCCTCTCAAGGCGTTTCTCTGAGCTAGCCGTTTTCGACGCGCTCCTTTATATCTGAGTACGCCGTATCGATGAGCCTGCTTAGGGCTACGGCGTTTGTGGCCGTTCCCGGTCTTAGCTTCACATGGCGCATGAACTTGCCGTTGCCTTGCAACAAGCCGGCCGGATCCGGCAGCGCTGCGCCGTGAAAGAACCCCACGTTTACATGCGAAGTGAATACATTGACGTAGCCGAAGGGCGCGTCTCCCAAACATGCAACCGGATAGCCGTCATGCAAGAGCTCCCGGACTTCGTCCCCGCATTTTCGCATCATCTCAAACCATTGAAGCGCGATGGCTCCCAATTCACCGGCATGCTCTTTCATCCACGCATCGATGGCGGGATCCCGCTCGACAGCTCCGTTGAATCGCAGCAGTTCCGTCCTCATCGCCGCTCCACTTTCTGCTTTCGAAATTTGTGGTCACGTAACACCTTATTTTTCCTCCAGCAAAATCCCTCGTCTGGAACAGTCCTTCTTGCCCTAGGAGTGTGGTTGCCGGCTAACGCCACAGTCTTTTATAACCCGGACCGAGTTCCTTGGTGACGAGTGGTCTCACCCGTTTGCGCGTACCTCGCTCTTGGGTACAAGCGTCTACTTGACCTTCTCTCTATCATCTTATATAAAGATAGAGAGGTTAAAGAAATGGTCGCCAAACATAAAATTCGTCCACTGCATAGAGAACGCGACCGGGATCAAACCACGGGGGCAAACGACCCGGTTTTGGCAATGCTTGGAGTTGGCAGGCAACTCTGGGAGCTAGAACCGGGAGACAACTTTGTGGATCGCCTCAGGTCGGAGGATCTGCCGGTGCCGCCGGCCATGCATCCGTCCCCCGGCCCTGCGGGAAATCTGCCGGAGACAGTTTGGCGACGCATTGTCAGCCACCAAGGAGAGCCGTTTCAAACCGTGAGGGGACTGCCATTTACCTTCGAGGTGGAAGGATCAGGGATTTGGTTTTTCCGCGATGGGAAGCGCGTCAATCGTAAGCTGACGCGGACGCAATTTGAAGTGGCGCTTTCCCGTTGCCCGCTGGCACGCACCACCGAGATCAGTGACCTGATGGACTACCCATACGTATTCGCTGTGCTTACGGACAGAAGAATACGGGGCCAGGAATGGTGATCGGATGGCGCGAGTTTTTTGGGATACCAATCTCTTCATTTATCTGTTCGAGAAGAATGCTGAGCGGTCACCGCGCGTAATCGAACTCCGTCGAAGGATGTTGGCCCGTGGCGATGAGTTGCTGACGAGCTACCTTACGGTCGGCGAGGTAATCACCAAGCCAAAACAACTGAACAACGCCATGCTCGAAAGGAGTTATCTCAACTTTTTCTCGGGTGGTTCCGTGGAATTGGTTACCTTCAGCCTGGACGCAGCCCAGCGGTATGGAGACATTCGAAGCCGGGAACGCATTCGGCCAGCCGACGCGATCCAATTGGCTTGCGCTTCCGCGGCAAGGACTGATCTGTTCGTGACCAACGACAACAGGCTCTCAGGGCTGGTCGTTTCGGGCGTCACGTTCGTTACCGGCATCGAGCGCGTTCCGTACTGAATTGGCGGGTGTCAGGCCGGTTCATTGGCTCGATCGAGAGTGAGATTCGGCCATCTGCAAACTGTTTCTCTAGCTCCCCAGTCTGGACACGTTTCGAACTTTTGAGGGCCAACTGGCACTGTGATCGAACCTGTCATTGCCCAATGTAGTCAGAATCATCGACGTGGGTCGCCGCCGCACGTCCATGGCGGGCACCCAGTCTGGACACGTCTCGAACTCGCCAAGGGAGCCGCTGGTGACTTCCGGATGGCGCGGAATCCGCCCGGAATCGGTAACACTTAGCGACAAGGCCAGGGTTATTCCCAAGGAGGCGATCCAGTGGCACAATTGTCGAGTCCGTGGGCGTGGCGGACGCTCTGCGAGATTGCCCAGGTCTGAACTGTGATGCCAGCCGCAATACCGCCATCCGGGCTTCACTTCATGTAGCCCAGCGACTCCAGAAATCTGTTTTCGAACCGGAAAGCCTCGGCGGCAAACGCGGGATCAGGATCGAAATCCCTGTACTGAACTTTGAGATTGCGGGTAAGCAGATGTCCGACACCGGGATAGATATGAAGTTCACACCTGACTCCAGCAGCCTTAGCCGCCGAGCAGAACGCGCGTGCATCGCTCGCTTTCACAATAGTGTCTTCCTCGCCCTGAATAATCAGGGTCGGACGTAAAGCGCGCCCGATAAACTCTGCGGGAGAATAGAGCGCCGGGGCGTCTTTGCCGCCCATGAGAGAGATAAAGTACTCGTCCTTTGCCATATTGAGCGCGGGAGAGAACATGACGAGCGCGTCGGGACGTGCGTTCCTCCCGATGGCCTTGCCTCGGATAGCGGGCAAGGTCGCGGCAGCCGCAACGAGATGTCCGCCAGCAGAAACACCGTAGCCGGCAACACGTTTTGGATCTATACCGAGTTGCCTCACGTGACTACGGGTCCAAACGAAAGCCGCGCAGGCGTCCTCAACGGAGTCGACCGGAGTGAGGCCCTCATTGATTGGGAGTGGGGCTACGCCGCCCGCGCTTAGGCGGTAATCGACCGCTATCGCGACGATACCGCGCGCCGCAAATTCCTTTGCCCGATCAAAAACCCAGGAAGCGTCTCCCAGATTCCATGCGCCGCCGTGGAATAGGAGGAGGGCGGGACGGTGAGTCCGGGCGGGAAACACCCCGACTGGGGGCGAGAAGACGAAGGCCTTTAGTTCACGCGAGCCAACTGTACGGTAGACAAGAGCCTCGGGAGCCGCCACGTCGGAGGCCGACGCGCCAGAGAGCGCGACCACATAAGGCAATACGCCGAGTACCGTCAGAGTGCGATTCATGGGTTGTTCAGGTATACATACTGGCTCCGCTGGGAAAGGTTACCGCAATGGCGCAGATCAACGGCGAGGGTAGTGTAATCCGCCCGACCCCCGGATCGTCGTCCGCTCGGAAGTTGCCCGCTAACCGAACGGATTAAGACAGTTGTCGTTGAAGCAATCCACGATGAGCCTGTTCCTGCGGAAGCCAGAGAACCATCGTCCTAGGCGAGCATCGCATCATCGTCAGGTAGGGCTCAAGCGATTGGGTCCCATGCTCGTTCTAGTCCAGGCTGGGGTAGCAGATCTACCGGCAAAATTCGAGGTGAAGCATTAAAGACACGCAATGAAATCAATCAGATAGCGCGAGCTCCGGGAATTGATAACTGGCTCCCCACCTTGGACACGTTTCGAACTTTTGCTGCATGAAACCCGTCTGTTCGAACCAGTCTAGGTTCTTTCAAGCCAACGACTTCCGAGAGGAATTGGCATGCTTATCCAGCCTGGGTACCCAGCGCGGACATATCTCGAACCGAAGCTTTGGCAGAACGGCCGGCTCCCGGTTCGTCTGTCATGGGCGAGAGAGCGGGCTGGCGATTCCGAAGAAAGAGAGCAGCTTGGCAACTCGAGGAGACCAGCATACCTTGGTCCACCGGGCGTCAATGTGGAGCATCGAGCCCGCGCTGGTTGAGTAGCTCCTTTTGAATGTCGTTTTTTTTCAGCCATGATTTCGCTTATGCGATCTTGCAGACGTTTTGCCTTGTCGAGCTGTCCCTTTTCTCGCGCGTTGTTGAAGTCCTTAACAACTGTCGGAAGTTCCTTGTCCAATTCCTTGAGGCGAGCTTCGCGCTGCGCTTGTTTCCTGTTGTGACGCCAGCGGGCGATCCATCGCGTGATATTCATGTCACTCCCTTGGGATTCTACAGCAAACGCAGATGAAGGTGACAATGCCCTCCAAGACCCAGCCCTCATGACGTTGGTTCTCGATCTTCTGACGGCGGTTCCAACGGTGACCTGGGTTCGACCCCAAACTACAGAGCCGAAAGGGCGATTTTATCTGGCTCCCCAGGTAGGACTCGAACCGCATCTCTGACTAACAACTCGGCTACTCCCGCTGCAGCTCTTTGTACACCTCCCGCTTGCCCAGCCCGCGATTTTTCGCCACCTCTTTAATCGCATCCATGCGGCTCATGCCGGCGTGCTCGCAGGCCTCCACGGCTTCAATGATGGTGGCGGAGTCCGCGGGCGGTTCCGTGGCCTTTCCAATGAGCAGCGTGATCTCGCCTTTCACCAGCGGCCGCGACGCCAGCGTGGCGCGGACTTCCGCCACCGGGCCCCGCAGAAATTCCTCGTGGACTTTGGTCAGCTCACGCGCGATCACCACTTGTCGCGGGCCCAGCACTCGCTCAACGTCCTCAAGCGCTTCGAGAATGCGGTGCGGCGCCTCGTAAAAAATTAGCGTGTGCGGGTGGTCTCGAAGATCTTCCAGCGCGCGCGTCCTCTGGCCGGATTTCGCCGGCAGGAACCCGCCGAAATAGAACGAATCGGTAGCCAGCCCTGAAGCCGCCAGTGCAGCCACCACCGCCGAGGGACCGGGAACAGGCACGACGGGAATGCCCGCGGCAATAGCTGAGGCGACCACCCGGTATCCGGGATCGGAGACCAGCGGCATGCCCGCGTCCGACACCAGCGCCACGCTTGCGCCGCCGAGCATCTTTGCAGCCAGCTCCGCAGCCCGCGCCGCTTCGTTGTGCTCGTGATAGCTGATCACCGGCTTGGAAATGCCGTAGTGGTCCAGCAGCTTTCGCGTGTGCCGCGTGTCCTCGCACGCGATCAGGTCCACTTCCCGCAGAATCCGCACAGCGCGATGCGTAACATCCTCCAGGTTGCCGATGGGCGTGGCGACGAGATAAAGCCGGCCGGTCATGTTGCTGTACCGTTTCTCATCCTTCTTCCAGCATGCGGTAGTTCACCAGTTCCACTCCGCTTTCATCGAGTGCGCGACGCGTTTCCGCCGCCGTCAGCGCAGCCAGTTCCTGCTCGCGGCTTTCCTTGAGACGCGTGCGCGCGGCGCGTAGTTCGGCGGTTGCGCGGCCGGGATGGCACATCAATTCCGTCGACCCCTCCGGCAAAGCGCGGATCAGCGCCACCAGTTCGCGCGTGCGGAACCGTCCGGTGATCTGGAATCCCGCGAAATGATCCGTGGTCCGGCAATGGCGCCGCTCGAGAACGCGATGAAAACGAGCGCGCACCACTGCGAGACTGTCGCTGGTGGCGCGCTTGAACCACGGCGCTCCGCCCCGGGCCGCGGTGAGCGGAAGATCGAATGGCCGCCGCACCCAGCGGATGCCGGATTCCTCCGCAATCCGAGCCACTGCGTCCAGCACCGGCGGCGCCAGATGAGTGTGCTTGTGGGTGTCCAGGTGCGTCAACCGGATTCCCGCGTCCTGTATGCGCTTCACCTGCGCCGACAGTTCTTCATAAATTTGAATCCGCCGCGCGGCGATCGCGCCCAGAAGCTGGGGAACGCCCGCGGGGAGCGGCTTGCCCGGAGTCGAAAGCGCCCTGCCGCCAATCAACACCAGGTGCGCCCCCACGTCAAGCCGCGGGTTCTCGCGCGCCAGCCGCGCGGCATCCTCGAAGGCCGCTCCGTTGGCCATGAGCGTCGTGGCGGTCAGTATGCCGCGCTGGTGGGCTTCGATGATTCCCTGATTGACATCGCTGGTGAAGCCGAAATCATCGGCGTTCACGATCAGTTGCTTCGCGGAGTGAATATCGGTCCCCGCCTCAAAAAATGACCAGCTTGATGCTCAGGAATTTCTTGGGGTTCGCCCGCAGATCTTTGACGAAATGATTTAGCTCAACCGTGACGCCGTTCAAGCTTTCATACAACTGCGGGTTCACCATGAGCTGTCCCAGTGTTCCCTGCCCGGCGTTCAGCTTATCGATCGTGCTGTCCACCTTGGCAAGGAGCTCATTGATCTGGTTGTACAGCCGGTCGTCTTTCAGGATCTTGCCCGCGCTACCCTTGCCCGCCTGGAGATCCGTCAATAGCTGGTTGAACTGCGTGGTGGCGCTGCGCAAGTCATTGTAAAGCGCTTCGTCCTTGAAGAGCTTGCCCGCCGTGCCGCGTCCCTGTTGCAACTCCGACAGGATGCCGTTGAGTTTGTCCAGCGTCGCGTGCATATCGTTGGCCAGCGTGTCGTCGTACAGCAGCCGGCTGATGGTTCCTTTGCCCGAGCGCACATCCTTCAGAATCTGCTGCGTCTCCGCGACGGCGCTGTTCAAGCGCGAGTACAGCTCCTCGTCCTTCAGCAACTTGCCGATGTTGCCCTTGCCGGCCTCCACATCGTTCAAGATGGAATTGGCGCGCCCCAACAGGCTCTGAAATTGCGCCAGCAGACCGGCGCTCTGCGCCATCAGCTCCGGAATGTCCTGGTTGGGCACGCTCGCGATCTCGTCTCCAGGCTGCACGTGATCGGCCTGCATTCCTTTGGTGATGTTGATGAATTTGTCACCCAGCAGGTTGGAAGCCGAGATGCCGGCACGGGAGTCTTTTGGGATCTCGGTGAGGTAGTCGTACCGGATTTCCATGACAATTTCCACGATCCGGCGCGGGTCTTTCGATCCCGACAGCTTCAACTTGTCCACATCACCGACGGGAATGCCGTTCAGACGCACTGGGGCGCCGTCTGTCATGCCGGACGAATCGTCCATGAATGTGCGTAGTTCAAATGTGCGCCGGAGCAGATTCTTGCTGCCGGTGAGCAGAAAAATCAGTACCCCTACGATAATCATGGAGACAATTGCCATGATTCCAACGCGAAGCTGCGCGAAGCTTACCTTCTTAGGATCGGCCATCAGCTATCCGCCCGTTCGCCTTCGGAATATGGAGATGTAGGGATCACGGGATGCTTCGAGCTCGGCTTGTGTGCCTTCAAAAAGAAGCTTGCCCTCGCGCAGGACCATGAATTTGGTCCGCTGCTGGGGCCGGTGCCCGTTTTCGCGAGCCGGTACAAGCTGGCCATTGTCAGGATTGTATCGGAAATTCGCCACCAGGTTTCCATCCTGATAGCGGTGCGTGACCATCAGCGTGGTTGTCCGGCTGACATCCCGCTCCTTGATGATGAGGGAGATGATGGTGTGAGCCGTGATGGGGTCGAGCCCCGCCGTCGGCGAATCGTAGAGCAGCAGAGGGGGCACGCTGACTACCGCACGCGCGATCGCCGCTCGCCGCCGCATGCCGCCGGAAAGTTCGCTGGGAAATCGCGCCAGCGTCTGATCCAGCTCGACGAAATGCAGCGCTTCTTTCACCCGCCCCTCCACCTCTTCAACCGGGCAGCGGATCGCTTTTTGATTCACTAACGGGTAGGCCACGTTTTCCTCGATGGTCAGCGAATCGAACAGCGCTCCCTCTTGAAAAAGCATGCCGATCTTGCTGCGGATATCGAAGAGCTGTTGCTCGGTGAGACGCGTGATGTCCGCTCCAAACACGTACACAGACCCGGAGTCGGGCCGTACCAGGCCCAGAGCCGTCTTTAGCAGTATGGTCTTGCCGCTGGCCGCGGCACCCAGAATGATCCGCGATTCTCCCTCGCCCACCTCGAACGACAGATCCGCCAGCGCCGGCACGCCGTCAAAAGACACGTTGACGTGCTCGAATCGTAGAATCGGTTTCGCGCCATTCGAGGGCATCACGAGGAAGTCACAAGCTGGCTGGTGAAGATGCGGGTAAGGAAGAAGGTAAGCACGAAAATCAGCACCGATGCGGTGACCACCGCCTGCGTGGTGGCCCTGCCCACGCCTTGCGTGCCGCCACTGGCCCGCAACCCGTAATAGCAGCCGACCAGCGCCACCACAAAAGCAAAAACCAACGGCTTGAGCAGCCCTTGCGTCAAGTCATTCCACTCGAGCGCCTGCCACGCTGTGCTCCAATAACGGCGCCCGTTGAGATCCACCAGCAGCACCGCCACGATGTATCCGCCGAACATCCCCACGAAATCGGCGATCACGGTAAGCAGCGGCAGCACCACGCAGGTAGCGATCAAGCGAGGCGTTACCAGCTTCTGAATCGGATCCGTGCCCAGCGCGCGCATGGCGTCGATCTGCTCGGTCACTTTCATGGACCCGATCTCGCTGGCCATGCCCGAGGAGTTCCGTCCCGCAACCATCAGCGCCGTAAGCGCCGGGCCCAACTCGCGCACCAGGGTCAGGGAGACGGCCGTGCCTACCTGCCCCTGCTGCCCCCAGCGCGCCAACGCGCGTGCGAGTTGCAGCGTCATCACCGCACCGCTGAAAAAGCCCGTCAGCACCACGATGAGCAGGCTGCCCACACCGATGCTGTCCATCTGTAAGATGATGTCGTCGCTGTAGTGGGGTTGCCGGAAGATGTTGCGTAAGGCTCTTCCGGTCAGCATGTAGAAATCCTGAACCGCCAGAATGATTGAGATTATGAATCGGGGCAAGCCCAAGCCACCTCGTTCACGATGCTACCATACAACTAAATTATGAAAGGACTTACGGACATTGCGGGTATCCGCGTGGGGCACGTATCGGACTACGAGGCTCTGACCGGTTGCACCGCAATTCTGTGCGAGGGTGGCGCCGTGGGCGGCATCGATATCCGGGGCGCCGCCACCGGAACCGAGGAAATCGATGTGCTTCGTCCGGAACACGTCACGGACCGCGTGCATGCCGTCGTGCTGGCTGGAGGCAGTGCGTTCGGGCTCGAGGCCGCCTCAGGCGTGCGGCGTTTTCTCGAACACCGCGGCGTCGGTTTTCAGACCGGCGCGGCTGTAGTGCCCATCGTGCCGTGTGCGATTCTGTACGATCTTGCCATCGGCAAGCCCAACGTCCGGCCCACGCGTGAAATGGGAGAAGCCGCGGCTGCGGCAGCCACCGCCGAGACTGTGAAATCTGGAGCCATTGGTGCGGGAACCGGCGCCACCGTCGGCAAGATCTTCGGCATGGGGCAGGCCATGAAGAGCGGCATCGGTTCAGTGACCGTGAACCTCACCGAGACCGTGCGCGTGGCCGCTTTGGTCGCTGTCAATTGTTTCGGCGATGTCCGCGACTCTGAGACGGGCCGGTTGATCGCCGGAGCGCGCCGCGCGGCGAGCAGTATGGAACTTGCGGACACGGAAGCGGCTATGAAACGCGGCGCCGGCCGCGACTGGAGCCGTCAAAACACGACCCTTGCCGTCGTGGCGACCAACGCCAAGCTTTCAAAAGTGGGCGCCACTCGTCTTGCCGAGATGGCCAATCTCGGCATGGCACGAACCATCTTCCCGGTCCACACCAGCTTTGATGGCGACCTGTGCATTGCACTTTCCCTGGGCAATGAGACAGCCGAACTGAATACGCTGGGGGTGGCAGCGGCAGAAGCAGTGGCGAAATCCATTGTGCTCGCGGTCACAAACGCCCCGACTCTGGGCGGTGCGCCGGGACTCGCAGGTCTAAAAAAAAACTGAGAAGGATCCGAGCCGGGACCACTAAATTGGTCCTGCTCAAATGGCGGAAGAACCCATTCCCCTCAAAAAAATTCTCGACCTTGTGCGCGCTGGCGATCAAATCGCGGCTGCCGAGTGGATGCGGACTTTTCTTCCCGGCGCTTGCTTCCTCATTCGACGCCGGCTCGGTAAAGCCGATGTCGAGGGGGAGGCGCGATCGGTGCTGGAAGCCGTCCTCGCCGCCAGCCGGTCCCATGCTTCGGTGACGGCAGAACAGTTGCCAGGAATGATCCGCGACCTGATTTATCAGCGATTTCCGGTCGAAGCCGGTCCGGCCGAGTGCTCTGATCCCAAGAGGATCAAGGCTGCGAAAGAGGTTCTCAACAAGATGTTGCCGGTGGAAAGAGACGCTCTCAGAAGGTGTTACGTGCTGGGCGAGGCTCCTGAGTCCTTCTTAAGTGGTTTAGAACTAACAATTGACGATTTTCGGGCAATTCAGACCCGAGCCCGAGCCGAATTCAGTCGAGGAGAATCGAAACAAGCAAATGTTGCGTGACTAAAGTTGCGTGAGAGTCCTTCGTCCTAATCCCACTCTATTAGCGAGCTACGGGATTCAGCCTCCCCCTAAGCTGAGAGGTAAGGTTTTAGCCATGGAATTTATTAATAATCACCCGAGTGAGGAAGTTCTGGAACAGTATTTGTTTGGGGCACTGCCGACTCGGGAAATCGAGGGCTTAGAAGAGCACCTACTGGTGTGCCATTCCTGCATTGCATCCGCGGAACAAATCCTGGCTTTTGTGCAGTCGTTACGGAGCACGCTCCGCGATAAGCCCAAGGTGCGGCGGGCAAGCAGCACGGTGGTGGATCACTAACCCGAACCCTCCTTTTCTTAATCATTTAGACGAGCAGTTAACGTTTCGCAATATTGCGGGGACCCGTCCACGAGAGCGATCCTCAGCGAAGGAGGTATCGTGGCTGTCCCAAGAAAACTGCTTAGTGTCTCTCTGGTGTTCAGCGCACTCGCCTGCGCTGCCGATCCAGCACTCCTCAACCTGGTAATGCCCGAAGCTCGGATCTTCGCGGGTGTGAACGTGGAACGAATTCTGGCTTCGCCGATCGGCAAGCAGATCGACTCCAAGATTCAGGAACAATCTCCGCAACTTCAGCAGATTTTCAACGCGACGGGGTTCGACTTACGGCGCGACCTGAAGGAGATTCTGATCGCCGGCACGGCCAAGGGGCAAAGCGGGGCGGCCGTGATTCTGGTGCGAGGCACGTTCGATGCGGCGAAACTCGGCGCATTCACGCGCAGCTCCGGCCAGAAAGCGGTTTCCTACGAGGGTGTAGAGATTCTGAGCAATCCGTCCCAGAAGTCCGGCTCGCTGGCGATTCTGGATAACAACATCGCCGTGGCGGGCGAACTGGATCAAGTGCAGGCCGCGATCCACCGCCGCCATAGCGGGACTTCACTGCCGTCGGCACTGGTGAGGCAAATTACCATGCTCAGCGAGCGTTACGACGTCTGGTTTCAGTCCAACGGTCCGGTGATGCCGCCGGACGCGAAGATTTCCGATGCCAGATTTCAGCAAGCGGGCGATCTGATCAAGAGCATCCAGGGATTGAGCGGCGGCGTCAAGTTCAGCTCCGGCGTGGAAATGGCGGCCGAGGTGGTGACGCACAACGAAAAGGAAGCAGCGAGCATTCTCGGCGTGCTGCAACTATTCACCGGTTTTCTGGCGGCGAACCAGCAGAGTGCCGGATCACTGAAACCCGGCGATGTCCAGCTCACCACCGAGGGCAAGACGGTGCGCCTGGCTCTGCACATATCGGAAGAGCAGTTGAAGCAAGCGTACGAAGCCCAGCAGGCGCGCATGAAGCAAAACGCGGCTCATCCCGCCACCGTTCCAAAACCGCGGCCGGCTGACACAGGCCTGGTGATTCAAGGCTCGAGCAGCGATATGGGGACCGTGCATCTGCCTCCCTCCAACTAGACGGCCACTGATTCGAAATCTGCGGCATAATAGCGGGTCAATGTGCAGAATCGTTGTAGTCGCGTTGTGTCTTTCGTGGGTCGCTATGGCAGCCGTCAAAATTGAGAAGGCCAGTTATCAAGGCTGGCCGAACTGTTATCGCATTTCGAACGGCGAGGTCGAGGTCATCATCACCAGTGACATCGGCCCGCGCATCATGCGCTACGCCTTCACGGGCGGGCAAAACGTGTTCAAGGAATTTCCGGAAGGGCTGGGCAAATCGGGCGAAGCGACCTGGCAGGCTCGGGGCGGGCACCGCATCTGGTTCGCGCCGGAAGACCGGGTGCTGACGTACGCGCCCGACAACGGGCCGGTACACATCGCTGTGAAGGGCGGCGTGCTTGAGGCTACGGAGCCCACCGAGCCGCTTACCGGCCTGGAAAAACAGATCACGGTGAAAATGGCGGCAAGCGGAACAGGCGTCGAGGTGCTGCACAGGATTCGCAACACCAACAACCATGCGATGGAACTCGCGCCGTGGGCGCTATCGATGATGGCACAAGGAGGCGTGGGGATTCATGGATTTCCACCGCGCGGCACGCATCCCGAAGACCTGGCGCCCACCAATCCGCTGGTCATGTGGGCCTTCAGCGATCTGAGCGACAAGCGCTGGCAGTTCACTAAGAAGTATTTGATCCTGCGGCAGGATCCCAACAACCACGGCCAGCCGCAGAAGCTGGGAACCTTCAACGCGCACACCTGGGCGGCGTATCTGCTGGGCACGGACCTGTTCATCAAACACTACGAAGCGGACCCCAAGGGCGCCTATCCGGATATGGGCTGCTCATTCGAGACTTTCACCAACGCCGAATTTCTTGAACAGGAGACGCTCGGGCCGCTGACCAAGCTGGCTCCCGGAAAATCCGTGCAACACACGGAGCGCTGGAGCCTGCACCGCAACGTCCACATTCGCGCGTGGACAGATGCGGAGCTGGATCGTGTGGTACTGCCGCTGGTGATGCAAGGAGAGGAAGCCGCGAAAGGAAAGTAGCGAGAGACATGAAGGACTTTACACTGCCGCAGGTGCCACGGACCGGCTGGCCGGCGCCGTTGAAGAGCGTCATGTGGTTTGTGTGCGGGCTGTTCGTGGTGATGACGGGCTGCAGCTCGTTCCAGATGGTAGCGACAGGACACGTGGGTGTGGTCACGCGGTTTAACAAAGTGACCGGCGATGTGATGAGCGAGGGTCTGAATTTCAAGTTTCCATGGGACAGAGTTCACGAGATGACCGTCCGTCAGCAGCAGTTGCACGAACAAGGCAACGTGCCGTCGAGCGAGATGCTGGTTCTGGGACTGCAGACGACGCTACTTTTCCATCTGCTGCCGGACAAGGCGACGACGGTGTATGACAAACTCGGACCCAATTACGTGCAGGGAACCGTGGAACCGAACTTCATATCGGCGATGCGCGAGGCGACCGCTAAGCACAAGGCCGAGGAACTCTTCAGCGGGCAGCAGCGCGACGTGATTGCGGAGGAAGCATTCCAGCGGATGCGCACGGATCTGACGCCTTACGGTGTGGAAGTGGAGCGAGTGCTGCTGCGCGACATCTCGCCGCCGGAGACGCTGAAGCGGGCGATTGAAGCCAAGCAGCAGGCGGAGCAGGAAGCGCTGGCGATGACGTTCCGGCTGCAAAAGGAGCGCCAGGAGGCCGAACGGAAGCGCATCGAGGCGCAAGGCATTAAAGACTTCCAGGACATTGTGCGGCAGGGCATCGACGAGAAGCTGCTGGTGTGGAAAGGAATCGAGGCGACTGAGACGCTGGCCAAGAGTCCCAACACCAAGATCATCGTGGTAGGGAACAAGCAGGGGTTGCCGCT
>Ga0335080_10003603_pt1 | contig 15687 bp, 11 predicted proteins | sample Lox_Sample_34_FD_206720 | JGI IMG/M metagenome (GOLD analysis project Ga0335080, IMG submission 206720) | Soil microbial communities from Loxahatchee National Wildlife Refuge, Florida, United States - Lox_Sample_3.4 | ecosystem: Environmental > Terrestrial > Soil > Wetlands | place: USA...
CCACCCAGCCGAGGGCGATCATCGGCCAGTTGAGCATGGCGAGGTACGCGCCGAAGGCCACGAACTCGCCGAGGGTGATCCGGCCCCCGACCACCATCCGCCCGCCCAGCCAGAGCACGGTCAGCGAGCCGAGGCCCATCAGGAAGCCGATCCCGGGATGGAGGACGCCGCTGATCGCGACGAGGCGGCGGTTGCGCGCCACGTACTCCTCGTTCGCGGCCGCGAAGCGGGCCTCCTCGTGCGCCTCCTGCGCGTAGGCCCGCACCACCCGCGCCCCGGCCAGGTTCTCCTGCACGAGGGCGCTCATCTCCGCGAGCTGGGCCTGCACCTCCTCGAACCGGTCGTGGACCTGGCGGCCGTAGTGGCGCACCAGCCAGGAGACGAAGGCGAGGGGCACGAGGGCGAGGGCGGTGAGGCGGGGCGAGATCGCGATCATCAGGGTGACCGCGCCGGTGAAGCTCGCCACCGTGCTCGCGGTGTACATGATCCCGGGGCCGAGGACCATGCGCACGGCCGACATGTCGTTCGTGGCCCGGCTCATCACCTCGCCGATGCGGTTCTGCTGGTAGTAGCGGGGGGCGAGGAGAGTGAGGTGGCGGAAGACGTCGTTGCGGAGGTCGTACTCGATGTCGCGGCTCACCCCGATGAGGACCATCCGCATCCGGTAGCGGAAGAAGCCCTCGGCGACGACGAGGGCGAGGACCGCCCCCGCGTAGAGCCAGAGCTTCTGGCGCGTCACCGCGACGGTGAGGTCGTCGATCGCGTGGCGGAGCACCCAGGGGCCGGCCACGGAGAGCGCGGTGGTGGCGAGGAGGGCGAGGAGGCCGAGGACGAGGGGCCGACGGTGGCGGGCGAGCTCCGGGAGGAGCCTCCGGAGGTGCGGCATGCGGACCGGCCTACCGCGTGGCGGCCCGCGCGGCGGCCCGCGCCGCCCTGCGTTCGCGATCGAGGGCGCGGCTGGCCCGCAGCAGCTCGGGGAGGCTCTCCTTCTCCCACGCCAGCGCCTCCCGGTGGTGGGGGAAGCGCGCCTCGGCCTCGCGGAAGGCCCGCGAGTGGTAAACCGTCCGCCCGGCCCGGTCGGGCACCCCGCCCATCTGGTGGTGCAGCATCTCGTGGTGGACGACGCTCTCGAGGAAGTAGCGCGGGACGTCCGGCCGGTCGAGCACGGGGTGGATGCGGATGAGGCCGAGCACCGGGTCGTAGCTGCCGAACGTGAGGCCTCCCCGCCGCGCCCGGCCCACCCCGCGGCCCCAGGTGATCGGGACCCGGAGCCGGCCGCCGAAGAAGCGGCGGTTCACGTCGGCGTAGACGAAGGCGAGGTCGTGGACGCGGCCGCTCGTCACGAGGGGCGGTATCTCGCGGCGCGTCTTCCGCACGCGGTGCAGGTTGGCGTTCATGAAGCGCCGCACCTCGCCGCCCGCCGCGCGTCCCCGACGCCGGAGGTTGCGGGCGAGCGAGGCGACCACCGCATCCGGCGCGTGGAGGAACATCCGATGCAGCCGCATGAGGAGCCCGGCCGCCTCGCGCTTGAACGAGAGCAGCACCGACCGGTTGTCGGTGAGGACGAGGCGCAGCGGCTTCCCCGCCTCGCGGGCGAGCGCCGCCTCGAGCGAGGTCGCGTCCCAGCGGGGCGCGTCCTCGAAGGCGAGCTCGAGCTGCCGGGCGGGGCTCATGGGATTCCGGTCGGGTTGAGGATGGCGCAGCGCCGGCCGCTCGTCAAGCGAGGTCGGGCCCTTCCCGACGTTCAGGCGTGGCTGCGGGGCACGTAGTACTGCGTGCCCCGGCCCATGGCGCGGATCTGCTTCAGCAGATCGTCGAGATCGTCCGGGCTCTTCACGAAGTCCACGTCCGCGGTGTTCACGACGAGGAGCGGCGTCGCCGAGTAGTGGAAGAAGTAGTGGTTGTAGGCCCGGTTGACCTCGGCCATGTACTCCTCGGAGAAGCCGTCCTCCTCCGGGCGCCCGCGCGTCCTCACCCTCCGCATGAGCACCTCGGTCGGCGCCTGGAGGTACACGACGAGGTCGGGCTTCGGCAGGCCGCCGGCCAGGAGCGAGAAGAGCTTGTCGAAGATGAGCAGCTCGGAGTCGTCGAGGTTCAGGTAGGCGAAGAGCCGGCTCTTCTCGAAGACGTAGTCGGTGAGCGTGGCCTGGGCGAAGAGCTGGCGCTGCACCAGCTCCTGCTGCTGCCTATAGCGCGAGAGGAGGAAGAAGAGCTCGACCTGGAACGCCGCCCCCGGCCGGCCCTCGTAGAAGGAGCGGAGGAAGGGGTTCGTGGCCCAGTCCTCGAGCACCTTGTTGGCGTCGAGGAGCTCGGCCAGGCGGTCCACCACCGTCGTCTTGCCCACGCCGATGGGGCCCTCGACCGCGATGTAGTGGTGAGCCATCAGGCGCGCGCCTCGCCCCGGACGTGCCGCATCACCGCCGAGCGGTCCGGGCAGCGGGCGAGGAGCTCGGCCACCGTCACGCCGAGCGTGGGATGCAGGACGCCGCCCGCGATCTCGGCCAGCGGCTCGAGGACGAAGCGCCGGCCATCGAGCCGCGGATGGGGGATCTCGAGCCCCGGGCCGGACCGGCGCTCGTCGCCGAAGAGCAGGATGTCGACGTCGATCGTGCGCGGCCCGTTCCTCACCGTGCGCACCCGCCCCATCTCCCGCTCGGTGGCGAGGCAGGCCTCGAGGAGGGCCTCCGGGGTGAGCGCCGTCTCGCCTCCCACGGCTGCGTTCAGGAACCAGCCCTGGGGCGGCCCTCCCAGAGGCTCGGTGAGCCACAGCGAGCTCCTGCGCGTGGTCCGGAAGCCGCGCGCGGCCAGCCGGTCGAGGGCGCCGTCGATCGCCGCTTCGCGGTCGCCGAGGTTGGCGCCGAGGCCGAGATAGACGGGCGGGGCGCTCATGCCGCTCCCATTATCCACGGCGCTCCCATCCCGAGCGACGGGAGTATCATCGGACCGCACTCACCGGGGCCCGACCCGCTTCCCCGCTGCCGGCAGCGAGAGGAGCGGGGCTGGAGGCGAACATGGCCGTCCAGACCGTCTGCGACCTCTTCTACCGGTCGGTCGACACCTTTCGCAAGGCGGAGCACCTCAAGTTCAAGAAGGAGGGGACGTGGCGCGCGGTGAGCTCGGAGGAGCTGCGGGCCGCGGTCGAGGAGACGTCGATGGGCCTGCGGGCCCTCGGCGTCGGACGCGCCGACACGATCGCCATCCTCTCCGAGAACCGCCCCGAGTGGGCCTACGCGGACCTCGGAACGCTGTGCGCGGGGGCGGCGGACGCGACCATCTACCCCACCCTCACCCCGCCCCAGGTGCAGTACATCCTGGGCGACTCCGAGTCGAAGCTCGTCTTCTGCTCGAGCGCAGCCCAGGCGGCCAAGGTCGCGGAGGTGCGCGGCCGGCTGCCTCTCCTGCAGCACGTCGTCTGCTTCGAGCCCGTCCCCGTCCCGGGGACCCTCTCCATGGACGAGCTCCGGGCGAGGGGCAGGGAGGCCCTGGCCACCGACCGTGACGCAGTGCGTCGTCGCGCCGCCGAGGTGGCGAGGGACGATCTGGCCACGCTCATCTACACCTCGGGGACCACGGGCGACCCCAAGGGGGTGATGCTGACCCACGGCAACCTCCTCCACAACGTGCTCGCCGCGGAGAAGGTCTTCCCCCAGGTGAGCCACGAATGGACGGTGCTGAGCTTCCTGCCCCTCTGCCACAGCTTCGAGCGCACCGCCGGCCACAACTTCATGCTCCATGCCGGCCTCACCATCGCCTACGCGGAGAGCGTCGAGAAGGTCCCGGAGAACATGCAGCAGGTGCGCCCGCACATCATGTGCTCGGTGCCGCGCCTCTACGAGAAGATGTACGCCCGGATCAACGAGAAGGTCGCCTCCGATCCCCCGCTGCGGAGGAGGATCTTCCGGTGGGCGATCGGGGTCGGACGCGAGTCCTTCGCCCACACCGCCGCCGGGACCAGCCCCGGGCCGCTGCTGCGGGCCCGGCTCGCCGTCGCCGACCGCCTCGTCTTCTCGAAGATCAAGGAGCGCACGGGGGGACGGCTGCAGCTCTTCATCTCGGGGGGGGCGCCCCTCGCCCGCGAGATCGCCGAGTTCTTCGGCGCCGCGGGGATGCTCATCTGCGAGGGGTACGGCCTCACCGAGACGAGCCCGGTCATCACCTGCAACCGCCCCCAGCACGTGAAGCCGGGCACGGTCGGCCTGCCGCTCGAGCACGTCGAGGTCAGGATCGCCGAGGACGGCGAGGTCCTGACCCGCGGTCCCCACGTGATGAAGGGCTACTTCAAGAGGCCGGAGGCCACCGCCGAGGTGCTCGACGGCGACGGCTGGTTCCACACCGGCGACGTCGGCTTCCTCGACCGGGACGGCTTCCTCGTCATCACCGACCGCAAGAAGGACATCATCGTCACCTCGGGGGGCAAGAACATCGCCCCCCAGCCGATCGAGAACCGGCTGAAGACGAACCGGTTCTTCGCCGAGGTCGTGATGATCGGCAACCGGCGCAACTTCGCGAGCGCGCTCGTGGTGCCGAGCTTCGAGGTGCTCGAGGCCTGGGCCGGGGAGCGGGGGATCGCGGCCGCGAGCCGCGAGGAGCTCGTGCGCCGGCCCGAGGTGGTGGCGCACTACACGGGCCTCGTCGAGCAGATGACGGCGGACCTCGCCCAGTTCGAGAAGATCAAGAAGATCGCCCTCCTCACGAAGGAGTTCACCCAGGAGTCCGGCGAGATGACGCCCACCCTCAAGGTGAAGCGCCGGGTCGTCGAGGAGCGCTACCGGAAGTCGATCGACGCGATGTACCAGGGTTCCTGAGGGCGCGTGAGCGACCGCCTGGCCCGCGGCCTCTACCTCGCGACGCTCGCTCTCCTTCCCTGGGGAAGCCTCGTGCGCTTCCCCTGGCTCCACGAGCACGCGCAGTGGAGCGACGCGGTCTTCGCCCTCGCCACCGCGGCCTGGGCGGCGGCGCTCCTCCTCGCCCGGCGTGTCCCGCGCCTTCGGCCCGTCCACGCCGGCCTCGCCCTCTACCTCGGCTGGGCCTTCGTCTCGCTCCTCGCCGCCTCGCCCCGCGCCCCTTCGGGCCCGGCGAAGCTCCTGGGCATGGGGATGCTCGCCGCCCTCCTCGTCGTGACCTCCGACATGATGGGCCGGCCCGGCATGCCGGCGGCCGTCGGCCGCACGCTCGCCGCGACCTCGATCCTCTCCGCCCTCGCCGCGGCGGTGGGCGCGCTGCTGTCGTACTTCGGGCGGACCACGCCCTTCGTCGGCACGTGCGGCGACCTGCTGCCCGGGCCGCTCGCCCGGGCCCAGGCCGGCTTCCCCCACCCGAACCTCCTCGCGAGCTGGTGCGTCTTCGCCTCGGGCGCCCTCGCCCGCGACGACGCCGGGCTCTCTCGCGCCGCCCGGCGGATCGCGCAGGCCGCCCTCGCGGTGGCCGTCGTCCTCACCACCTCGCGGGCCATCCTCGCCTTCGTCCTCGTATCGGCCGTCCGCGGGGCCACGACCCCGCGGCGCCGGCGTCTCGCGTGGGCCCTCGCCGCGGCCCTGGCCGCGGTGATGGTCGCGCTCACCGTCTTCAACCTCACCTTCTACCCCCTGCGCCCGTGGGACGTGCGACTCCTCCCCGGCCCCTCGCCGCGCCTGCAGGCCGTCGTCACGTCCTTCCACACCCTCGTCGCCCGGCCTCTCCTCGGGACCGGTCCCGGCACCTCGCCCGGCCTGCGCGACCTCCAGCCCTTCGACGCGCACCTCACCCCGCTCAACGTCGCGGCGACCCTGGGGCTGCCCGCGCTCGGCGGCCTGGCGTTCCTCGTCTTCGCGCTCTGGCGCGGGCGGGCCCGGCCCACGGACCTCGCCACGTGGGGGATGCTGGCCGGGCTCGGCCTCGACGGCCTCGGCCAGGACGTCGAGGACTTCCGGCACGTGTGGGTCGCGTTCGGTCTCGCCGAGGCCGCGCGCCGGGAAGGAGGGAAGAGCACGTGATGCGCCGGGCCCGAAGCACGCTCCTCCTCTGCGGGGCCGTCCTCGCTTCCGCCTGCGGCGGGCGTGCCTGCATCGGCCGGGGCGGCCTGCCGCCGGAGCCGCTCCCCACCGTGAAGCGCAGCGACGGGCGGGAGTACCGCGTCCTCGACAAGGGCGCCTGGAAGGGCTACTACGACGGACAAGGCCGGCTGGCGATCGTCGAGTACGACAGCGACGGCGACGGCCGCCCCGACTACATCGCGCACTACGACGAGCGGCGGCAGATCCGCCTCATCGAGGTGGACGAGGACCACGACGGCTGGGTGGACCGGTTCGAGTACTACGACGCGGCCGGCGCCCTCGAGAAGGTGGGCCGCTGGCGGAAGCAGCGGGGACGCGCCGACGAGTGGACCTACCGGGGGCCGGACGGGCGCGTGTCCCGGATCGAGTACGACGACGACGGGGACGGCGTGCCGGAGCGGGCCGAGATCCTGAAGGACGGAGCGGTCGTCCGCGTCGAGCTCGACACCGACCGCGACGGCCACCCCGACCGGTGGCAGGTGTGGGACCACGGCCGCCTCGTGAGCGAAGAGCTCGACACCGACGGCGACGGCCGCCCCGACCGCCGCCTCGTGTTCGGACCCCGGGGGAGGCTCCTGCGGGTCGAGCGCATCCCGCGATGAGCCCGCGGGCGGGTGCCTCGGGGCCCTTGCGCGTCCTCCTGCTCTTCCTCGTCGCGTCGGGGCCCTTCCTGGCCGGCGCCGTGCACGAGCCGGTCTTCGTCCCCCTGCTCGTGGGTTGGGCCGCGGCCGGCATCGTCGCGCACGTCCGCGCGCGGCGGACCCACCGTGGAGTGGAGCCCCTCCCCGGACGGCGCCTCCTGGCCGGCCTCCACGCGCTCGTCCTTTTGCAGCTCGTTCCCCTGCCGCCCGCCGTCCTCCGCCTCGCGAGCCCGGGCTCGTTCGCCTTCTACGAGACCCAGTCTCTCGGTCCCTTCGTCGCGTGGCGAACGATCAGCGTCAGTCCGCCCGACACCCTGCGCGGGCTCGCCTTCGTCGTCGCCTTGACGCTCCTCTACCTCGCCGTCTTCCGCGAGCTGGCGGAGTCGCCCTGGCGCCGCCGTCTCCTGGCGACCGTCGTCGGCGTCGGGGTCGCGATCACGGTGGTCGCGCTGCTGCAAGCCGTCTCGCCCGAGCCGCGGAAGATCTACGGCCTCTGGCGTCCGCGCTGGGATTGGGGCGTGTTCGGCCCCTACGTCAACCGCAACCACTTCGCGGGCTACCTCGTGATGGCGGCCCCCGTCTCCATCGGCTTCGCGCTCGAGGCGATCTCCCGCCTGCGCGCGGAGTGGTCCCGCCGCCGTCGGGCCTGGCTCCTCCTCGGGGACCGAGAGGGGACGGCGGTCGTGCGAAGCTCGGCGGCGGTCATGGTGCTCGTGGCCGGCCTTCTGGCGGCGGGATCCCGGGGAGCGGTCGCCGCCTTCGCCGGAGCGTCGCTCGTCCTGCTCCTCGCCTCCCGCCGGCGGGGGGCGACCGCGCTCGCCATGGCCCTCCTCGCCGGGCTCGGGATCGCCTGGATCGGCTTCTCGGGCCTCCTCACCGCGTTCGCTTCGCGGGGCATCCGGGCGAGCCGCCTGGAGCTCTGGCGCGACATGCTGCCGATGGTCCCGCGCTTCCCGGTGTTCGGCGTGGGCTGGAACGCCTTCGCCACGGCGTACCCGTGGTACCGGACCATCCCCGGGCCCGACTGGATCGGCGAGGCCCACGACGAGCTCCTGCAGGCGCTCGTCGACGGAGGGCTCGTCGGGGCCGCGCTCGCCCTGTGCCTCCTCGCCGTGGTCCTTCGCGGAGCCCTCGCGCGGGCCCGGTCCTCGCCGCTCGACCTCGGCCTGCTCGGCGCGCTCGTCGGCCTCGCCCTGAACGCGCTCGTCGACTTCAGCTTCCAGATCCCCGCGAACGCGGCCACCTGGACGGCGCTCGCCGCGCTCGCCACGCGCCACCCCCGCGAGCCGCACCACCGGATCCGAAGGTCTATTGAAGCCGGCGAGGGGGACCCCTAGAATGCTCGGGTCCAGGGCTTCAACCGTCTTCCCTCCAGACGGGACAGCGAGGGTGTGATGGCCGACACGAATACGGCGTCGTTGACCGTGCTGGGAGGGCCCCTGGCCGGGGCGCGCTGCGTCCTGCCCGAGAGGGGCGCCATCACCGTCGGCTCCGAGGTCGGCTCCACCCTGCGCCTCGACCTCCCGACCGTGAGCCCCACCCACGCGCGAATCCTCGTCGAGGGGGGCCGAGTCTCCGTCTACGGGACGGGCGCGGGCCGGGAGATCCACGTCAACGACAACCCGGTCGAGGCGGGCGGCACGGTCCTGCGGAACGGCGACATCCTCTGGCTCGGCTCGCCGGGCGACGACGACGTCGTGATGCTGCAGTGCGTCCTGCCGCGCCGTCCCTCCGCCGTGCCCACCCCCGTGATCGTGCCGGACGCCCCGCCGGCGACGCCGACGCCGCACATCGAGACGGTGGCTCTCTGGACCGGGGGCCCGGAGTCCCCCGCGCAGTCCCTGGCCGACGTCGCGGCGGAGAGCGTGGCCGAGGGGACTCCTCCCTCGGCCGAGCAGCCGATGGCGGTGTCGCTGGACGAGGAGAGCCTGGTCGTCGCCCCGCCGGCCGACGAGGATCTCGTCTTCACCTCCGCCATGCCGGGGCCCGTGGAGCCGGCCGAAGTGCTCCCCGAGGAGCCGGCGGAGGTCGTCCCCGAGGTGGCGGCCGAGGTGGTGCCGGAACCCGCGGCGGAGGTCGTTCCCGAGGTGGCGGCCGAAGCGCTACCCGGGACCGCCGCGGCCGAGCATTCCACCGACACCGCTTTCGTCGAGGACACCGATTTCGGCGCCGAACCGGCGCCGACGGTGCTGATGGCCGAGGAGCCGGAGGTGGTGGAGCCCGTGCTGCCTCCGCTACTCGCGCCGGTCGCTCCGGCACCGGCCCCGCCTCCCGTCGCGAAGCCCGCTGCCGCGGCGCCCGCGCCCCGTCCGGCTCCGCCGGCGTCACGTCCCGCGCTGCGCCCCTCGGCGACCCATCCGCCGACACCTCGCCGCGACCTGCGCCACGCCCCGACGCCGCGGCCGGCGCACGCGCCGGCCGAGCCGGCGCACGCGCCCGGGGAGACGCCCGCCGCACAGGCGTCCGCGCGTCCGCCGTGGCTGGCGGTGGCGGGAGTCGCGGGCGTCCTCGCGATCGCCGGCGTCGGCTGGGCCGCCTGGCGATTCCTGGCCGCGCGTCCGCCGGCGCCGTCCGCCCCTCCGGTCACGCTCGCGCAGGCGACTCCTCCGCCCGTCGCGCTGCCGGCGACACCCGTGCCGGAAGCCGTCGCGACGCCGACCCCCGCGCCCGAGCCGACCCCGACCCCTGCGCAGGCGGCGCGCCCGACTCCCGCCCCGACTCCCGTGCCCACGCCGACACCGCGCGCGACTCCCCCCGCGGCCGCCCGCCCCACGCCGACCCCTCCTCCCGCTCCGACAGGACCCTCGGAGGACGCGCAGCGCGCGCAGCAGGCGGCGCAGGTCCAGCAGCTCCTCGGCCAGGCCGAGACCGCGCTCGGCGCGCGCCAGTACGACGCCGCGGTCTCGAGCCTCGACGGGGCGCTGCGCCTCGAGCCCGCGAACGCCCGCGCGACGAGCCTGCGCGCCGACGCGGTCCGCCGCCGGGACCTCGCGAGGCGGCGCTTCGTGGCCGGGCGGACCGTGGTCCAGACGGAGAAGGCGCAGAAGGCGGACTCGCTCGCCGGCTTCGACACCGGCGACGCCGACCTGCGCAAGGCCCCCGACTTCACGGGACGGGTCGAGTTCGAGATGAACCCCGCGACCGGCGTCGAGCCGGGGGACGCGTGGACGCTCCGCGTCTACGTGGTCAACGAAGGCAAGAAGCCGATCCGCGTCCAGGGCGTGACGGTCGGGACGAGCGTCAACGGCGCCGCCGGCGGCGGGGCCGTCTCGCCCCGGGCCCGGGAGATCGCCCCCCAGCAGCGCGCGCTCGTGGCGGAGACCGGCGGCTCGTGGGCAGAGGGCACGACCGCCTGGACGACGGACGTGACCGTCTCCGCCGGCAAGGCCGACAGCCTCAAGAACACGCTGAGCTGGCGGTAGTCGAAGGCTTCAGCGGAACGTCGTGATCGGCGGGGGCGGCGTCCCGGTGGGAAGAGGCGTCGGAATCGGGATCGGCGAAGGCGTCACGACGACCGGGGGCGGCGTCGCTCCCCCTCCGGGGCCGCCCACGACCCCGCCCACGATGCCGGCCGCGGCGGCGCCGCTCGCGATCAGCGTCACCACGCCGACCACGATCCCCGACGCGGCAGCGGCCGCGAACCCCGCGGGGGCGAGGGTCGTCACTCCGGTCGAGGCGGAGAAGATCGTGATGGCGCCCGGGGGGCCGAAGGCGGCGATCTTCCGGTCGCCGCAGTCCGACTTGTCCTGGACCACGATCGCGTCGATCTCGCGGGTCTGGCTCTCCTCGAACTCCGTAGTCGTCGACTGGAGGTAGTACGTGATCGGGCTCGCCTCGACGCGCGGCCGGGGCAGCTTGCCGAAGAAGCGGCCCTGGTCCTGGCTCATCTCGACGTAGTAGAAGGCGCCGCCCGTCGCGCCCTTGAAGTAGACGCGGGCCCGCGCCACGGAAGCGAGCGGCTCGATGCCCGCGTCGAGGAGCGGGAACTCGCCGGCGACGAAGCAGGTCACCGGCTCGAAGCGGATCTGCGCCCCGGTGCCCGTCGTCTCCGCCCACAGGGGGCCGGCCGGCACCTGTCCCTCCGCGGGGGTCGTCTGGCCCTCCGTCGGCGTCGGCGCCGGCGGGGGGGCCTGGCCGGCGGCCGCCGGCTCCTGCGGGACCGCCGTCGCCACCGCCACGAGGGCGACGTCCGCCGTCGCGACCTTGCCCTCGGCCACGGCCACGCGCACCGGCGCCTGGCCCACCGTGAGACCGGCCTGGCTCTCGGTCGTCACCGCGTACTCGCCGGCGGGCGCAGTGGCGGTGAACGCGCCGTCCGCGCCCGAGGTGGCCCGGACGACCGCCCCCGACTGCAGCTCGATGAAGGCGACGGTCACGCCCGAGAGCGGGCGCCCGTCCATCCGGACGACGCCCTGGATCGTGCCGTTCGAGGGGGCCGAGCGCACGTCTCCGACCGGCACGGCCAGGAGAAGCGCGAGAAAGGCGGCGGCAGCGCGGCGCATGGAGTGCGACCTGCGCAAGCGTAGCCCCGCCGGGGCCCCGGCGTAAAGTCGCCCGACGCTCACGCGCTCCTCCTCATGCTCCCCGCGGGGGCCGGACCGCGGGCCGCGGGCCCGTCCTGCGTGTCGGCTCGGCCGCCGTCCGGCCGGCGGCGGCCGTCCCTTCGGCGTAGTAGCTCCGGTAGTACTCCCCGTAGTACTGGCCGTAGTAGTACGAGTTGCGCTCGAGGTTGACCCGGTTGAGGACGACGCCGGTCAGCCTGCCCCCCACGCTCCGGAGCTGGTCGATCGCCCGCGTGACCGCCGGCCTCGTCGCCACCTCGGCGGCGAGGACCATCACCACCCCGTCGGCGATCGAGCAGAGCACCGGCGCGTCGGCCATGGCGAGGAGGGGCGGGGAATCGACGAGCACCCAGTCGTAGTGCGCTCGCAGCGCGTCCAGGATCTGCTTCATCATCGGCGAGCCGAGGAGCTCGGCCGGGTTGGGCGGCAGGTAGCCGCAGGCGAGGAGCTGCAGGCCCTGGATGCGCGTCGACTGGATCGTCTGCGAGGCCTGGGCCTTGCCCACGATGAGGTCCGAGAGCCCGGGCGTCTTCTGCAGGCCGAGGTGCTGGTGGAGGGTCGGACGCCGGAGGTCGGCGTCCACCGCGAGCACCTTGGCGCCGTTGTGGGCGAGGGCCGCGGCCAGGTAGGCGAGGGTCGTCGTCTTGCCCTCGGCCGGGGTCGCGCTCGTCACGACGAGCACCCGCCCCGTGGTCTCGGCGGACGTGAAGATGAGGTTGGTGCGGAGCACGCGGTAGGCGTCGCCGACCGCCGAGCTCGGGCTCCTCAGGATCTGGGAGACGCTCGGCCCGCGCGGGGCGCCGCTCGCCGTCTTCAGGCCGAAGTCCGGCACCATCCCCAGGAAGGGGACCCCGAGGTGCTCCTTCACGTCCTCCGGGGTCTTGTACGTGTTGTCGAGGTGCTCGAAGGCGATGGCGAGGCCGATCCCCAGCACGAGGCCGAAGAGGGCGGCGATCCCGTAGTTGCGCATCGTCTTCGGACCCATCGGGGCCCGCGGCACCTCGGCCTTCTCCACCACGCGGATGTTCGTCGTCTTGAGCTCGGTCTCGAGGCCCGTCTGCTTCGTCTTGGTGAGCAGGGCCTGGTAGAGCTGGCGGCTCGTCTCCACTTCGCGCTTCAGGACCCCGAAGTCGATCGACTTGCGGTTCGTCTCCTGGGCCTCCCGCTTGACCCCCTCGAGGCTCGCCTCGAGGCGCGACTCCTTGGCGAGCGCGGCGCGGTACTCGGCCTCCGCCTGGCGGGCGACGTTCCTGATCTCGCCCCGGATCCTCTCCTCGGTCGCGCGGATCTGCGAGCGGACCCGCACCATGTCCGGGTGCCGGTCGCCGAGCGTCTCGGAGAGCCGCGCCTCCTCCTTCTGGAGCTGGCCGAGCTCCGCCTTGAGCGCCTGCACGGCCTCGCTGCCCACGACGAGGGGGAAGCTCTCCGCCTGGGCCGGGCCGAGGCTCGAGATCTGGTTGTAGAGCGTCTCCTTGGAGATGCGCTCGGTCCGCGCCTCGAGCACGGCGCCGTTCAGGGCCTGGAGCTTCTGCTCGACGAGCCCCTGCTTCTCCTCCTGGTTCACGAGCCCTTCGCGCTCGCGGTACTCCTGGAGGGCCTTCTCGGCCGCCTCCACCTTCGCCTGCTGCTGCTTGAGCTGATCGGAGAGCCAGCCCGTCGCCTCGGTCGAGGTCGTGAACCGCAGCTCGAGCGACTGCTCGATGTAGAGCTGGGCCAGGGCGTTGACGGCGTCGGCCGCGACCTGCGGGTCGAAGGCGAGGAAGCGCAGGTTCACGAGGCGTGATCCGGGGACCGGGGCCACCTCGACGCGCGAGCGGAAGGCGGCCACGGCCGGGGAGAGAGGCATGCCGCTCGGGTCGACGGCAACCGACGGAGGATGGCCGAGGAGCACGCGGAGGCGCTCCCACGGGCCGAGCATCGGACCGGTGGTGAGCTCGGGGCTCGTCTGCAGCTTCAGCCGCTCCACCGCGCGCTCGGCGAGCGTGCGGCCCCGCAGCAGCTGGTACTGAGTCTGGTAGTAGTCCATCCCGCCCTGAACGAGCTCCACGAGCTCCTTGTTCGGCAGGAAGTTCGGCGTGTCGCGCTCGATGAGGATCTGCGACGTGGCCTGGTACACGGGGCGGGTCGTGTAGTTGTGGAGGACGGCGATGGCGAGGCTCACGCCGAGGCAGGTGAGCACGATGCCGCGTCGCTTGTGCAGCGTCGCGAGGTAGCGACGGACGTCCTGGAGGACGGCCTGCTCGGTCACGGAGACCCCTCCCCGGGGCGGGCTTAGTTTAGCGGAAAACGTCGGAGAATCAAAGGGTTATGTATCCGATGGTGATGTACATCACGAACGCGCGCTTCGGCAACAGCATCTTGTAGCTTGCGGGCGCGCCGACCCCTAGAGATAGGGTTCCGGTCGATCCGCACGCCTCAAAAGAAGCGTTCGGGTACGACGAGCGTGTCCTCGGGCAACACGAGCTCGGTCGGCTTCGGCTTGAGCTCGACCTTCTTCCCGTTGACGATGCGCACCACCTTCGTGCGACCCGCAGAGCCCCGGTCGGTCGCTCCACCCGCCAGGGTGAGCGCCTGGAGCACGGTCATGCCCTCCTGGAAGCGGTAGGGGCCAGGGCGGGCCACGCTGCCCATCACGTACACCTGCGCCGCCCGCGGGAAGAAGACCGTGTCGCCGGCCTTGAGGGCGATGTTCTTCTCGGGGTTCCCCGACTGCAGCTCGAGGAGGCTGACGTGGAAGACCTCCGAGCCGGGCGCCACGAAGGGCAGGCCGGGTATGCCGCTCGGGGTCGGCGTGGCGGTCGGGCCGGGGGTCGAGGCCTCCGCCGGGGCGGAGGCCTTCTCCGCGGCGCGAGCGGCCTGCGCGTCGGCAGGGAAGAGCACGGCATCGTCGGGGGGCACCGCGACCCCGAGCGTGGGCGGGCCGCCGGGCGTCGCCGGCGCCGTGGCCGGCGGCGGTCGCACGACGATCACCTCGTGACCCGCGTTCGCTCCGAGCGCGCCGATGTCCCCGAGCAGCGCGAGCAGGCTGCGGTCGGCCTTCAGGGCGTACTGCCCGGGCCGCTGCACCTCGCCGGCGACGAAGACCTTCTGGCTGCCGTACTCGGCCACGCTCACCGTGACCTGCGGCCGCTTCAGGATGCCGTCGGCCAGGAGCGTCGTGAGCTTGCGCTCGAACTCCAGCGTCGAGTGCTCGGACGCCTTGAGCTTGCCGAGCACGGGGAAGGTCAACATCCCGTCGGCATCGACGGGGAAGGTTCCCGACATGTCGGTCTGGCCGAGCACGACGATCTTCAGCACGTCGCCGGGGCCGATCTCGTACTCGGCGGCGGGGAGGGCCGACCCGAGGAGGGCCATCCCGGCGAGAGCCCAGCCGGCCGCCGCGTGTCCGCCCACGAGGCCATTGTCGCGGCGGCGGCCGGCGGGGTCAATGCGACCGGCGTTCGGGGCTGCGGGTCGGCCGCGAGGAGCGGCTAGCGGAACGTCGGCTGCGGCGGGTTGTACTTGACGGTGAGTCCGGCCAGCAGACCGTCGATCCCGAAGGTCGAGATGGTCGAGCTTCGCTTCGTGTAGATGGCGGTCACGCCGATCCGCAGCCTCGTCCGGAACTGGTACCCGAGCTCGGCCCCCGCCTCCCGGCCGCGGTCGTTCCTCACCGCGGTCTCGACTCCCCCCTCCGGCGGCACGATCGTGACCGCTCCGTCCGAGGCGAGCCGGTACACCCGGCCGTAGACGTGAAAGTAGACGTTGCTCGCCATGACCTTGTCGAGGAAGACCTCGGCCGACTCGGTTGCGTTCGTTGGCGTTGGGCCGCTCGTCTGGAAAGCCGAGTAGTCGATGTCGCGAAGGTACCGTCCGCCCAGCTTCGTCTTCGGAGACAGGTTCCAGGTCGCGTCCACGTTCGCGTACACGCCCTGGCGCGTTCCACCCACGTCCAGCCGGAACCAGCGGTAGCCGGCGAGGGCCTGCCCGGAGACGAGCGCCGTCGGATCCGTCCGCAAGCCGCCGTAGGCCAGCGTCGACTGGCCATCACGCTCCGGCAGCCGCGGGAAGCGGTACCAGTCCTCCTCGCCTCCGCCGACGATCTGCGTCTTGGCCGAGAGGGCCAGGCGCAGCTCCCCCCCGGCCTGATATCGGTCCTCGCTCAGCGTGTCGCCGACGTTGGTGCCAAGGTAGAGCTGGCTGTCGGTCCGGGTCCGGTCCCGGCTCCCATAGAACGCGACGGCCCACCGCTCGCCGAGGTTGCGCCGCAGGAAGCCCTTCGTGCCCTCCGTCTCCTGCTGCACGCGGTCGTTCACCTCGTAGTTCGGCCGGCCGAAGGACGAGGCATAGTGCTCCTCGGCGGCGAGCCGGGTGTTGACACCCACGAGGTCGAGCTGAGCCGTCCCGTAGCCGTTGAGCCTCCGCTGCGAGTCGGTCCTCGCGAAGTACAGGTAGTCGATCCCTCCGTCGAGC
>Ga0335080_10003604_pt1 | contig 15682 bp, 13 predicted proteins | sample Lox_Sample_34_FD_206720 | JGI IMG/M metagenome (GOLD analysis project Ga0335080, IMG submission 206720) | Soil microbial communities from Loxahatchee National Wildlife Refuge, Florida, United States - Lox_Sample_3.4 | ecosystem: Environmental > Terrestrial > Soil > Wetlands | place: USA...
GCCAGGTGACCGCGCCGATCTCGAACGTGGCGACCGGCGTCGGCACCACTACCCGCGCGCTGGCCGACGCGATGAAGGCCGCGGCGCAGAGCCGCTCCGAGATCGGCTTCGCGGGCCGGCGCGCGGGCGACTTGGAGCGCTCCGTGCTCGAGCCCGAGCGCGACGGGCGCACGCCGATCTCGCTCGAGGCCGGCCTGCGCCGCACGATCGACTGGTTCAGGACCAATCCGAACGATTGACTCCGCTCGCCTGCGGCTCGCTGCGCGCGGCTTCGCCGCTTGCGGCCTCGCTCAGGGCGGCCTTCGCTCGGCCTCATTGACTACGTTCGCCTGCGGCTCACTGCGCGCGGCTTCGCCGCTTGCGGCCTCGCTCAGGGCGGCCTTCGCTCGGCCAACCTGATATCGTGCTTTGGTGGCTGGCGCGCCGGTCCGGTTCCTGTTCGACTACATCTCGCACAACGCCTATCTGGCGTGGACGCAGATCGGGCCGCTCGCGGAGCGCTACGGCCGCGCGGTCGAGCCCGAAGCGGTGCTGTTCGCGGGTCTCCTGAACGCGCACGGGCAGCTCGGTCCCGCCGAGGTGCCGCCCAAGGCACGTTGGATGATGCTCGACGTGGCGCGCAAGGGGCGCCGGCTGGGCGTGCCGATCGCGCCGCCCAAGACCCACCCGTTTCCGCCGCTCTTGGCGCTGCGCGTGACTCACGCGGCGGCGGCCGGCGCGCCGCGGCGCAAGCTGATCGACGGCTTGTTCCGCGCGGCCTGGGGTGAGTCGCGCGACGTCTCCGACCCGGCCGAAGTGAGCCGGATCGCACAGGTCGCGGGACTCGACGGCGAACGACTGGTCGAGGAGGCCGCGACGGACGCGGTGAAGGCGCAGCTGCGCGACGCGACCGAGCGCGCGCTGGGCGAGGGCGTCTTCGGCGTGCCGACGATGCTGGTCGACGGCGAGCTGTTCTGGGGCTTCGACGACTTCGCGCACCTGGAGCTCGCGCTCGCGGGCCGCGATCCGTTGCAGCCCGGCGATCGCGAGCGCTTCACCCGCTACTCCGCCAGTGCCCGCCGGCGCCGGCCCGAAGAGAAGTGACTCGCGTCAGCCGGGCAGGAGCTCGGCGGCGATCCGCCGCGCCTCGTTCCCGTCGACGTCGCCCTTGTGCGCCTTCATCACGGCGCCCATCACCTTGCCGACGTCCTTGCCCGACTTCGCCCCGGTCTCGGCGATCGCCGCCTTCACCCACTCGCGCACCGTGGCCTCGTCCGCCTGCTTGGGCAGATAGCCGAGGATGACTTCGAGCTCGGCGCGCTCGGCGGCCGCCTGCTCGGTGCGCCCCGCGCCGTCGAACGCCTCGATGCTCTCGCGGCGCTGTTTCTCGAGCTTGCGCAGGATCGGAATCGCCTGCTCGTCGGTCAGCGTGGTGGAGCCGTCCTCCTTCAGCCGCATCAGAAAGGCGGCGCGGATGTTGCGGAGCGCCTGCAGGCGCAGTTTCTCGCCCGAGCGCAGGGCGTCCTTCATCTTCTGGTTCACGTCGTCGAAGATCGGCATCGCGCGAGTGTGCCACACGATCGCGCTGCTCGCGCTGTGCGGCTGCGCGGTCTACGACTCGCACCCCAAAGTATTTCGAACGCACATGCTCGGGCTGGGCGGGGGTGAGCGCTATTCGGCCTGGTTCGCGGACGAGCGCGACGGAGTGATCTACTTCGGGCTGTCGCCGTTCTGGACCGAGCTGCACGCGCACGGCGGCGACCCGAAGGCGGACCTGTTGGAGCCGAGCGCGCACGCGATCGGTCGCTTCGACACCGAGCGCAACGAGTTTCTCGCGCCGCTGATCGCGCGCAAGCCGGGCGACGACTCGCGCTCCTCGGTCTGGGACGTGCTCGCCCATCCCAACGGCTGGATCTACTACACGACCTACTTCGAAGAGATGGGCCGGGTGCGGCCGGGCACCGGCGAGGCGGAGCACTTCGACGACCTGGGCCCGGGGCTGAACGAGATCGCGCTGGGTCCCGACCAGAACCTGTACGTGACTCGCTACGGTGCGGGCGGGAACGACGGCGGCGTGGCCGTGATCTCGCCCGAAGGCGAGCGCGTGCGTGAGGTCAGCTTGCACGCGCGCCGGGGCGCGCAGACCGCGGCGAAGAGCATCGCGGTCGACCCGCACAGCGGCGAGATCTGGGTGAACGCCGACGTGGTCGCGCCCGACAAGACCGTGAGCTTCGCCGCGTTTCACCTGGCGCCCGACCTGCGCGTGTTGGAGCAGCTCGACCCGGCGGTCGAGCTCATGTTCATGGCCTTCGACGCCGGCGGGCGGGGCTTCTTCGTCGAGGACCGCGCCGGCCGGCTCGACCTGCGAGTGACTCGCGACGGGGCCGAACTCTTGCGCGTCGACCTCGGACCGCGCGCGCCGCACGACTTCGCGCAGGACATCCACGTCGCGCCCGACGGCACGGCCGCGATCGCCTTCTGGTCCGGCCGGGTCGACCTGGTGCGACAGCAGGACGGGAACTTCACGCACGCCGAGCTCGAGCTGGAGAAGCCCGAGCAGTGCAAAGGCGAGGGCGAGACCCCGCTGTTCTACAGCGCGTTCGTGATTCGCGGCTCGGTCTACGCCACGCTCTATTGTGACGCGGCGATCGTGCGCGAGCCGCTACCGGCGCAGCTGCAGTCTGCGCCGCAACGCGTTCGCTAGAGCGCGGGACTCACAACGACCGATCGTGCGCCTGGCCGGTCGGACGCATCAGTCCTTCCTGGGCGACCGAAGCCACGAGCTCGCCCGCGCGCGTGAAGATCGTGCCGCGCGCGAAGCCACGCGCGCCCGCCGCGACCGGGCTCTCCTGTGCGTACAGCAGCCACTCGTCCGCGCGCACGTCCTTGTGGAACCAGATCGCGTGGTCGAGGCTCGCCATCATCAGCGGCCCCAGTGGACCGCTGCGCCCGTGCGGCAGGATCACCGTGTCGAGCAGTGACATGTCGGAGGCGTAGGCCACCGTGCAGCGGTGGAAGAACGGATCCTCCGGCAATACACCCGTGGCGCGGAACCAGACCAGGTTTCCGCCGCGCCGGGGCGGCCCGCCGAGAAACGTCGGCGGCTCGACGTGGCGCAAGTCGATCGGGCGGTCGCCTCGCGTCCAGGGAAAGGCGCCCGGCGGGAGCGCGCTCGCGCGCTCCTGCCAGGTGGGGAGTGACTCCGGCGGGGGGGCGGAGGGCATGTCGAGCTGCTGATGCTCGTAGCCCAGCTCGTGCACCTGGAACGACACGGCCACGCTGAAGATCGCCTGGCCGTGCTGCACCGCGACTACGCGCCGGGTCGTGAAGCTCTGACCGTCGCGGATCCGGTCCACCGTGTACAGCACCGGGATCTTGGGATCGCCCGGCCGGAGGAAGTAGGCATGCAGTGAGTGGGCGGCTCGCCGTCCGTGGGTCGCATGGGCATCCGACCCATGCTCCACGGTCCTTCCTGCCGCCCAGAGCGCTTGAGCGGCGACCTGGCCGCCGAAGAGTCGCTCGCGCTGCCCGGCCTCGTTCTTGCCGCGGAAGATGTTGCGCTCGATCTCTTCGAGGGCGAGCAAGTCGCACAGCCCGTTCTTGGATTCCGCCATCGCCGTTTCATAGCACGCGCGGGTCGCTGCTACACTGCGCGCATGGAGATCAACGGCATGGCGCACGTGATTCTGACCGTGCGCGACTTCGCCAAGGCGCGGAGCTTCTACGGTGAGTTGCTTCCGTATCTCGGGCTCCGGCCGGTGGTCGACGGCGCCGAGTACTTCTACTGCGTAGGTGGCCGGACCGCGCTCGGCATCCGCCCCGCGGGGCCGGAGCGCGCGCACGAGCCGTTCGACCAGAACCGCAGCGGCCTGCACCACCTGTGCTTCCGCGCGCGCTCGCGCGACGACGTCGACTCAGTGCACGCGCTGGTCGCCCGGCTCGGCGCGAAGATCGTCCATCCGCCGCGCGAGGACGGCTTTGCGCCCGGCTACTACTCGGTGCTGTTCGAGGATCCCGACGGGATCCGGCTCGAGGCCAACTTCGTGCCCGGGCGTGGCTTGCTCGAGCCGGGCGCGGTGCGCGCCCCGTGAGTGACTCCGAGGGCGGCGGGCCGCCGCTCGAGCTGCTGCGCAGCGCCACCTTCGACTGGACGAACACGCTCTCCGCGCGGCTCGAGCAGGAGGGCGTGCCGCACCAGGTGCTCGCGGTCGGCGCGCGCACTTCGGACGGCCTGTGGGCGGTCTACGTGCCGCCCGAGGAGCTCGAGCTGGCGCGCGAGATCGACCGCGAGGTCATGCACGAGCTGTTTCCCGATCTTCCCGAAGACTACGACCCGGCGGCGCTCGACACGAGCCGCTGCCCGGCGTGTCAGGAGCCGGTGCCGGAGGGCGCGGCCAGCTGTCCGGAGTGCGGCCTGGCGCTGCTCGAGGGCAACGGGTGAGACGAGTCACCCTGCGAACGTCGCTCGTGCCCGTGGCCTGCGCGCTGGCGGGCGCGGCGCAAGCGCAAGCCGATGCGCTTCCCTCCTGGAACGACGGCCCGGCCAAGCGCGCGATCGTGAAGTTCGTGACCGAGGCGACCCGCGCGGGCGCGCCGGGCTTCGTCGCGCCCGAGGCGCGGCTGGCGGTGTTCGACAACGACGGCACGCTCTGGTCCGAGCAGCCGGCGTACTTCCAATTGCTGTTCGGCGAAGAGGCCGTGCTGGCGCTCCTGGCAGCGAGTCATGCGGGCATGACCAGTGACGAATTCGCGTCGATCGTGAGTGACTGGATCGCGAAAGCGCGCCATCCCACGAAGAAAGTTCGCTACACCGACCTGGTGTACCGGCCGATGCTCGAGCTGTTGGCCTATCTGCGCGCCAACGGCTTCAAGACCGATGTCGTCTCGGGCGGAGGGATCGAGTTCATGCGTCCCTGGGCGGAGAAGACCTACGGCATCCCGCCGGAGCAGGTGATCGGCAGCTCGATCAAGACCCGCTTCGAGCTCGCGCACGGCAGGTTCGTGCTGCGCCGGCTGCCCGAAGTCGACTTCGTGAACGACGGGCCCGGCAAGCCGGTGGGCATCTACCGCTTCACGGGCCGGCGGCCCGTGTTCGCGTTCGGCAACTCCGATGGCGACCGAGAGATGCTGGAGTGGACGGCCGAAGGCCCCGGTCCGCGCTTCGCGGGCCTGGTGCACCACACCGACGCGGAGCGGGAGTGGGCTTACGACCGGAAGTCCGCAGTCGGAAAGCTCGACCGGGCGCTCGACGAAGCGACCCAGAAGGGGTGGGCGATCGTCGACATGAAGAGTGACTGGCAGACCGTCTACCCCGAGCCCGCGCCGGAGTGAGTGGCGAGTCGCGCAAGACGCTCGCGCTGCTGGCGGGCGCGCTGGCGCTGGTGGTCTTCGGCGCGGCGCTCATGTTCCGGTCGCCCAGGCATGCCGTCCCGCTCGCGGAGCTCGCTGCGCCGGGGGCCCCAGCCGCGGCCGAAGCTCCGGCGGCGCTGGAGTTCGTGGGCAGCGAGGCCTGCGGCGGCTGTCATGGGCCCGAGGCCGCCGACTGGCGCGAGTCACAGCACTCGCGCGCGATGCAGCCCGCCGACGATGCGCACGTGCTGGCCGCGACAATCGGCGGGCCGATGCGCGCGCGCCGCGGCCACTTCTCGATCCAGGCGATCGGCCCCGACGGCCGGCTCGATTCGTTCGCCGTGCGCTACACGTTCGGGCTCGACCCGCTGCAGCAATACCTGGTCGAGCTGCCGGGCGGGCGGCTGCAGGCGTTCACCACGGCCTGGGACGTGCGCGCGCGGCGCTGGTTCGAGCTCTACCCGCACGAGAAACTCGTGCCGGGCGACGAGCTGCACTGGACCGGCCGTGGACAGAGCTGGAACTACATGTGCGCCGACTGTCACTCGACCGACGTTCAGAAGCGCTACGACCCGGGGTCACGGACCTACGACACGCGCTTCGCCGAGGTGGCCGTCGGCTGTGAGTCGTGCCACGGACCGGGCTCGCGCCACGTCGCCTGGATGAGAGAGGAACGCAAGGGCCCGAGCGGCCTGTCGGCCGTGCTCGACGAGCGCGCCGGCGTCCACTGGACGATCGACGCCGCGACCGGCATCGCGGTGCGCAGCGCGCCGCGCAAGGGCGACGTCGAGATCGAGGTCTGCGCGCAGTGTCACTCGCGGCGCTCGCAGATCGCCGAGGGCTATCGCGCCGGCGCGCCTTTCCTCGACCACTACCGGCCCGCGTTCCTGGTCTCGCCGCTCTACCACGCCGACGGTCAGCAAGACGGCGAGGTGTACAACTGGGGCTCGTTCCTGCAGAGCCGCATGTACGCGAAGGGCGTCACCTGCAGTGATTGCCACGAGCCCCACTCCGGACACCTGCGGGCGGAAGGCAACGCGCTGTGCGCGCAGTGCCATGCGCCGGAGAGGTACGACGCTGCGAGTCACTACTTCCACAAGCCGGGCACCGCAGGCGCGAGCTGCGTCGACTGTCACATGCCGGCTCGGACGTACATGCTGATCGACCCGCGCCGCGACCACAGCCTGCGCATCCCGCGCCCCGACCAGACCGTGGCGCTGGGCGTGCCCAACGCCTGTGACTCGTGCCACCACGAGCGCGGCGCGAAGTGGGCGGAGGAGAAGATCCGCGGCTGGCACGGGCGTGACCCGGCCGGCTTCCAGCGCTTCGCGACCGCGTTCCACGAGGACGACCTGGGCAAGCCGGGGGCGGTGCACGGCCTGGCGGCGATCGCGCTCGACTCGACCGAGCCGGCGCTGGTGCGCGCCTCGGCGCTCGCGCGCATGTCCGGCGCGGTCGACCCGTCGGTCATCGAGGCGATCGAGCGGGGCGCCAAGGACGCGAGCGCGCTGGTTCGGCTCGCGACCACCGAGCTCGCCGCCGACTTGCCGCAGCAGCCGCGCGCGAGCGTGCTCTTGCCGCTGCTTCAGGATCCGATGCTGGCGGTGCGGATCGGCGCGGCCGACGCGCTCGCGGAGCTCACCGACGACCAGCTCTCCGAGTCACAGCGCGCGGCGCGCACGCGTGCCAGCGAGGAGTACGTGGCCGCCCAGCGCTATGCGGCCGATCGGCCGGAGGCGCGCACCAATCTCGGCACCTACTACGCGCGGCGCCAGCAGTTCGACGCGGCGCAGGCCGAGTTCCAGGCCGCGCTCGCGCTCGATCCGAGCTACGTGCCCGCGTACGTGAATGCCGCCGACGCGTTCCGCGCGGCCGGCCGCGAAGACGACGCCCTGCGCCTGCTCGAAGAGGCGCGCTCGCGCGCGCCCGCGAACGCCGACGTCGAGTTTGCGTTGGGACTCACGCAAGCGCGGCGCAAGGACGGCGAACGCGCGATCGCAGCGCTCGAGCGCGCGGTCAAGCTCGGCCCCGACCAGGCGAGATACACCTACACGCTGGCGATCGCGCTGCACTCCTTCGAGCGCACGCCCGAAGCGCTGAAGCTGCTCGAGAGCGCCGCCAAGAAGTGGCCGCAGAACCGCAGCGTGCTGTTGGCGCGCGCCACCATGCTGCGCGACGCCGGCCAGACCGATGCCGCGCGCCGCGCCGCCGCCGACCTCTTGCGCGCCTTCCCGGACGACCAGGACGCGCGCACGCTGCGCGACGAGCTGGCACCGAGGTAGCTCAGACGGGCGTCTTATGTTCGCGTGGGCACCCTACCCACGCTCGGGTTCGCGTGGGCACCCTACCCACGCTCAGTCCAGCTGCATCGCTCCCATCATCGCGCGCACGCGCTGGTGGAAGTCGTAGGGGTAGACGAGCTCGAGCGCAGACACGTCCTCGAGCTGCTTCCGGGCGTCCTCCGGCAGCACCAGGTCGGCCGCGCCGAGGTTGTCTTCGAGCTGCTCGATCGTGCGCGCGCCGAAGATCGGCGAGGTGACGCCCTTCTGCTGCGCGCACCAGCCGAGCGCGATCTGGCTCGCGGTCTTGCCGAGTGACTTGGCCACGCCGGCCACGGCTTCGGCGATCGCCAGGTTCTTCTCCGAGCGGAAGCGCTCGCGGTTCGTCGGGTCGACGGCGGCGCGCGAGCCGGCCGGTGCGTCGCCGCCCTTCTTGAACTTGCCCGTGAGCAGGCCGCCGCCGAGCGGGCTCCAGGGAATCACGCCGATCCCCTCCTCGAGGCACAGCGGCAGGTGCTCGCGCTCGATCGAGCGGCAGACCAGGGAATACTGCGGCTGCAGGCAGTCGAAGCGCGCCGTGCCGAGCTCGCGCGCCAGCGCCGTGGCCTTCATCAGCTGCCAGGCCGAGAAGTTCGAGCAGCCGATGTATCTCACCTTGCCCGCGCGCACGCAGGCGTCGAGCGCGCGCAGCGTCTCGTCGAGCGGCGTGGTCGGATCGTAGGCGTGCACCTGGTACAGGTCGAGATAGTCGGTGCCGAGCCGGCGCAGGCTGGCGTCGATCGCGTCGAGGATGTGCTTGCGCGACAGACCGAGGTCGTTCGGCGTGCTGCCCATGGGCCCTGCGACCTTGGTCGCGAGGATCACCTGACTGCGCTTGTTGCGGATCGCGCGGCCGGTGATCTCTTCCGAGACACCCGTCGAGTACACGTCGGCGGTGTCGATGAAGTTCCCACCGGCGTCCAGGAAGCGCGCCACGATCCGCGCCGAGGTCGGCTCGTCGCAGCCCCAGGTGCTGTTCCCGAAGGTCATCGTGCCGAGACACAGGTTCGAGACCTTGAGCCCCGTCCGCCCGAGCTTGCGCAGCTTCATGGCCGCCTCCCTGCGATCGCCGGATCGCCGGGCCGCGAGCCTATCAGATGGCCGCCGGCGAGTCAGACCCGGAAGGCGGCGACCAGGGCGCGCAGTCTCTCGACTTCGCTCGCGACCTTGTTCGCGACGCCGAGAGTCACGTTGGCGACCTTGCGGTTCTCGAGCGCCGAGGCGGCCACGTCGCGCACCACCTCGCGCGCGGCGAGCGAGCCCTGCACCGCCTCGGCGGCGCGCTCGGACATCTCGACCGACACCTTCTTCAGCTCGTCGCTGCCGCGCGCCGAGCTCTTGCTGGCGTCGGCGGCGCTGGCGATCGCGCGCGTGATCTCCTCGGTGCGCTCGACCGAGTCGGCGACGCTGGCCGCGATCTGGGCGCTGGTGCTGGTCTGCTGCTCGACCGCGATCACGATCGTGCGCGTGTTCTCGTGCATCTCGTCGATGATGCGGCCGATGGTCTCGATCGCCTCGACCGCCGAGCGGGTCGAAGACTGGATCGAGCGGATGCGCTCCTCGATCTCCTGCGTCGCGATCGCGGTCTGCTTCGCCAGCTCCTTGACCTCGTTCGCCACCACGGCGAAGCCCTTGCCCGCCTCGCCGGCGCTCGCGGCCTCGATCGTGGCGTTCAGCGCCAGCAGGTTGGTCTGGTCGGCGATGTCGTTGATGACTCCGACCACGTTGCCGATCTCCTGCGCGGCGACGCCGAGCTTCTCGAAGGCCTGGTTGGTCTCGCGCGCGGTCTGCGCGGCCTTGCCGGCGATGTCGGCCGAGTGATTCGAGCTCTTGGCCACCTCGCCGAGCGAGGCCGACAGCTCCTCGACCGCGGTCGAGACGGAACGGATCGAGGCGGCGATCGACTCCACCTGCTCGCGCGCGGTGGCCATGCTGTTCATGACCACGCCCGCGCCCTCGGCCAGCTCGATCGCGCTGCGGCTCGACTGACCCGCGGCCGCGGCGACGGCGCCGAGGTTCTCGCCCGCGGACTGAGTCGCGTCGTCGACCTGGCGCGAGCTCTCGCCCAGCGACTCGGCGCCCTTCTCGATCTGCTCGGCGGCGGGCGTGAGCTCTTCGACCGTGGACGCCAGCACCTCGACCGAGCCCTTCACCTGGCCGACCAGCGAGCGCAGGCCCTCGATCATGCCGCGCAACGCCTGCGAGACACTGCCCAGCTCGTCGTCGCGGCGCACCTCGACCCGGCGCGTGAGGTCGCCGTCGGCGACGGCCTGGGCCAGCTCGGTGGTGGTCTCCACCACGTCGGCCACGATCTGGCGCGAGATCCGGGCTGACGCCGCGAGCCCGGCGGCCAGCGCCGCCAGCAAGGTCAGCGCCAGCACGATCGCGTTGCGCCGCGAGTAGGCGGCGATCGTTTCGAGATCGTCGGAGATCGCGGCGGCGCGCGCGGCGCGGAAGTCGTCGATCATGCGCGACAGGCGCGCGGCGACGTGTCCGTCGCGCTCGACCTCGTCGCGCAGCCGGTCGTTGGCGTGGCCGCCGAGCATGGCGGTGCAGTGCTCGAGCGAGTCGCTTGCGTACTTGCGCACCGCGCCGCGCAGCTCGCCGAGCTGCGGGTCCGAACCGAGTGACTCGAGCTTGGCCAGCTCGCCGTCGAGGTCCTCGGCCATGACGCGCGCGTGCTCCAGCGCCGCCGAGTCGAAGCTCGCGCAGGCGCGATCGACGGTGGACTGGAACGTGGTGAGTCGCGAGCCGGCGCGGCTGGCGCTGTCGAGCACCGGATAGTGGTTCTGGGCCAGGGAGCGCGTGTATGTGCGCACCTCCAGCGCCCCGCGGAACGCCCAGATCGCGGAGCCGATGGGCAGCATCAGCACGGCCACGAAGCCGAGCATGAGCCGTCCCCGAAGCGTGAGTCGCTGCACGGTTGCCCCCCGGAAGCTGCGAGCCCATGATCGATCGGCCCCGCGAAATCCCTTCTTAAGAAGCGTGCAAGAGCACGTCGCGCTCGTACGAGGTCGGGTCGCTGAACTCGCGGAAGGGCAGGCCGCGCGCCGCGCCGCCGTCGGGCAGCGGTACGGCGCCGCTGCGCGCCAGAAGCTGCGCGAGCAGCGCGCGCAGCGCTTCGAGCGCGTTGCCTTCGCCCCCCACCAACGCGCGCGCCCGGAACGAGTCACTGCGCAGGCGCAGCACCTCGAGCACGCCGTCGCCGCACTCGGCCCAGTTCTGGACCAGGTCGATCACCACCACGGGCTTCGCACTGAGTCCCGAGACCAGCCCCACGCCGACGGCCTGGACGTGGTCCCAGGTGAAGAGCGTGGGCTCGGCGCCCTCGACGCGCAGCCGAAGCCCCGCCGGATCGAGCTCGATCGGCACGGCGGCAGTCACCTTCACGCTGCTCGGACCGACATGGGGCGAGGCTGCCGGGGGCGCCGCGTAGAAAACGGTAGCGAGCTCGTCCTGGCGCGAGTCGCGTGGAACCATCGGCGCCGGCGCCAGGGCGTCGTTGCGCTCGAGCTCGAAGCTCTCGGGCTCGGGGGCCGGCTCGGGCGGCGATGCTTGAAGTGACTCGTGCGGCGCGGCCGGCGCAGTCACCAAGAGCGGCGCCGAGTCACCCGGGTCGGGCGGCGGAGGCAGCCGGGCCGCGCTCTCTTCGAGGCTGCGCGCCAGCTCCTCGAGCTTCACGCGCTTGTCGTCCGCGAGGTCCGGGGCCGCCAGGGCGATCCGCGCGGCCGCCAGCGCCGACTGCGGGTCGAGATCGATCGCCAGCTCGGCCGCGCGCACCGCCTGGCCGACCGAGAGCGCCCTGCCGTCGGGAGTCACCACCGCGCGCAGCGCGGCGATCGCCGCGTCGCGCCGCGCCTGCACCACCAGCTCGGGCACGATCCGCAAGAGCACGGTGGTCTCGGTGCGCGTTCCGGGCAGTGCTCGGGAGAGCTCCTCCCAGACGCGCGCCGCCGGCGCCAGCTTGCCGTGCCGCGCGTACACCTCCAGCAGTCTCTTGGCGGCGGTGGCGCCCTGCGTCTCGCGGCCGGCGGCGACGTGCGCGCCCCAGATCGCCGCGAGCGCGTCGGGATCGTCGGGCCGCTCGCGCAGCACCGAGGTCGCGAGTGAGATCGCCTGGTCGTACGAGCCGCGCGCCTGCGCCTCCTGCGCCTTGCGGATGCGCGGATCGAGCGCCGAGGCCCGAAGCCGCGCCTCGGCGCGCGCAGCGCGGCGCTCTTCCAGCCGCAGCGCGCGCAGCCCCAGCGCTCCGCCCGCGCCGACCAGCAGCGCCGCGAGCGTCGGCGCGAGTGACTCGCCGGTCTCGACCGCGGCGCTCGCGAAGCTGAAGCGCCCGATCAGGCCGAGGGCGGCCCAGGGCAGGAGCACCAGCCAGGTCGGCAGGGCGAGCGACAGCCCCGACACGCGCGCTTCGTGGCGCGCGTAGCGCACGAGGAAGGCGCCCACGAGGCCCGTCGTCAGGCCCCAGGCCCCGACCAGCGGCACCGGCGAGCCGGGCCGAGTGAGTACGTGCGCCGCTGCCGCGGCGAGCGTTGCGGCCGCACACAGCGCGGCCAGCAGCCCGCCGCCGAGCGCGCTCTCGAGCGCGGGCGCGGCGATCCAGATCAGCAGCAGCACGGCCGCCAGCCGCTCGAGGCCCGACTGCATCGCCCAGTGAGTCCATAGCGACGCGAAGCCGGGCGCGGCCGGCACGACGCCGTAGCGCCGGAACGGGTGCATCGGTCCGGGCGCCAGGTCGGTGCCGCGCAGCGCCAGGCGAGTCACCAGGTCGAGCTCGGACTGCTCCTCGGCGCGCGCCTCGTCGCCGGGCGGCGGGACGTGCGCCGCCCGCGCCTGTGCCACGCGCTCCTCGTACGACGCCCCGCTCTTGCGCTTGCGAAGCTCGCTCCAGAGCTTCGAGTCGAGCTCGAGATACGGGTGATTCAGCCACAGCTCGACCGCGCTCTCGAGCTCCACGGGTGTCGAGTCACCGACCAGGCCCGCCTCGCCGCGCGCGGTGAAGAAGCCGGCCACGAGCAGCGCCAACAGCGCGAACGTCGCCCATGGCAGACGCTGTCTGCGGTCCGGCTCGGCGCTCTCCGGCACGACCATTCGTTACTCCGGCGTTCGGCCCACGGAGTATCGGCAGATGGGAAGCAGACTTAGATGCGAATCTCGCCGCTCGCGATGCGCCGGTGGGCGTCCGCGTCGAGCGGCACGTAGCTGCGCGCGCCGTCGTCGCGCATGAGCAGGGGCTCGCTCACCTTCGCCGGGTCATAGCCTTCCTGCTGCAGCTCGACCTTGCGCAGCTTGAACGTACCGGTCACTTCGGCCTCGTGCTGCAGGCGCAGGAAGACCGGCACGGCGTACGAGGGCAGGGCCGTCACCGCGTGCGCGTAGAAGGCGCGCGGGTCGAAGCTCTCGGCGCCGGACAGGATCAGCGCCGCCATGCCCGCCCGGCCGTCCAAGCCGGGCACGGCGACGCCGTAGACGTTGACCATCTCGACGCCGGGGAACGCGGCCAACGCCTCGGCGACTTCCTGGGTGGAGACGTTCTCGCCCTTCCAGCGGAAGGTGTCACCGATCCGGTCGATGAAGAAGAAGTAACCCTGGTCGTCGTGCTTGAGTAAGTCGCCGGTGCGGAAGAACGCGTCGCCGTCTCGGAACGAGTTGCGCAGGATCTTGCGCTCGGTGGCTTCCGACGACGTGTAGCCCTCGAAGCGGCCGCGGTTGTCGCCGGCCCGGGTCGGCAGTGCGCCGATCAGCTCGCCGACCTCGTTCGCGCCGCACTCGATCAAGTGACCGTTCGCGTCGCGCGGATGCCGGTCCTGCTCGACGTCGTAGCGGACCAGGCGCGCGTCCATCAACAGCCGCGTCGGGATCCGGCCCACCGAGCCCACGCGGTTGTCGAGATTCAGGAGCGACACGTTGCCTTCGGTGGCGCCGTAGAACTCGACGATCTGCGGGATGCGGAAGCGGTCGCGGAAGGGCTCCCAGATGTCGGGCCGCAGGCCGTTGCCGATGCAGAACTCGAGCGCGTGCTCGCCGTCGGTGACTTCCGAGGGCTGGTTCAGGAGGTAGCGGCAGAACTCGCCGATGTACTGGAACGCCGTGGCCTGGAAGCGCCGGACGTCGGGCCAGAACTCGCGCGCGCTGAAGCGGCGCCGCAGCGCGAACGAGCCGCCCGAGAGCAGCGAGGCGCCGAGCGCCATGCAGCCGCCGGCCGTGTGATACAGCGGCAGCGCGCAGTACATCACCGAGTCCGGGCCGAAGCCCGCCAGGCGCGAGGCGGTGGCGGCGGTCATGAAGCGCAAGTGACTGAAGCGCGCAGCCTTCGGCAGGCCGGTCGTGCCCGAGGTGTAGATGTAGAACAGGTCGTCACCGGCGACGCAGTCCTCGCGCGAGCCCGGCGGCAGGTTCGCCGACGGCCGGGTCGCCAGGTCACTCGGCAGATCGAGCGCGCCCGCCGGCAGCTCCGATGTCGGGGCGCCCGGCTCGGCCGACACCCACAGCTGCCAGCGCCCGGTGTCGAGACCCGCGCACAGCGACAGACACTCGGCGCCCACGATCCAGTGCTTCACGTCGGCCGTCGTGAGCGCGTGCTCGAGCGCGCGCCCGGTGAGATTGGTATTGATCAGCGCAGTCGTGACTCCGGCCTTGGCGAGTCCCGCCCAGGTCTCGATGAACTCGGGCCGGTTCTGCATCAAGAGCGCGACTCTCTGGCCGCGCCCGAGGCCGTGCGCGCGCGCCCAGTGAGCCACGCGGTTGGCGCGCCGGTTCAGCTCGTCGTAGCTCAGGCGCTGATCTTCGAACAGCAGGAACGTGCGGCCCGGCCGCTCGGCGGCCTGCTCCTCGAGCACGTCCGGGACCGTGCGGTGCGCGGTGGGGCGCAGCCGCGCGAGCGGCAGCCCGTACTTCGCGAAGCGCCAAAGCTGGCTCACCCGTTCCAACATCGGGCGCGAGGGTATCAGATGGTCCGAGCCCGGGAAGGCGGCCGCGAAGGCACCTTGATCTTCCGCTTCTCGGGCTCGCGGTTCTGGCGGAACAGGATGCCCACGTGACCCACCACGCCCACGAGCTCGGCGCGGGTGCGCTCGGCCAGCTCGGCGAGTAGCTCCTTCTTGCTCTCTTTGCGCGACAGGAAGCGAATCTTGATCAGCTCGTGCGCCAGGAGCTCGGCCTCGGCCTTGGCCACCACGGCGTCCGAGAGTCCGTCTTTGCCGACCATCACGACCGGCCGAAGAGGATGCGCGAGCGCGCGCAGGTGGCGGCGCTGAAAGCCTTCGAGCTCGTCCATCGATCTCCCCGCGGGCGCGCCGCGGTGCAGAACGTATCATGCGCGCAGCCCAGGGAGGTCAGGGGATGTTTCGGGACCGCAAGGTCGTCGTGGTGATGCCCGCTTACAACGCGGCGAAGACACTCCGGCGTACCTACGACGAAGTCATGGCTCAGGGGATCGTCGACGAGCTGATCGTGGTCGACGACGCGAGCAAGGACGACACGGTCAAGATCGCCGCGACCCTCCCGCGCACGATCGTGCGCGTGCACGAGCAGAACCGCGGCTACGGCGGCAACCAGAAGACCTGTTACAAGGCCGCGCTCGACATCGGCGCCGACGTCGTGGTGATGGTGCACCCCGACTACCAGTACACGCCGCGGCTGTTGCCGGCGATGGTCGCGCTGGTCGGCGGCGACGTCTATCCGTGCGTGCTGGGCTCGCGCATCCTGGGCGGGGGCGCGCTGCGCGGCGGTATGCCCGTCTACAAGTATTTCGCCAATCGCGGCCTGACGCTGCTCGAGAACTGGCTGCTCGGCTCGAAGCTGTCCGAGTTCCACACAGGCTACCGCGCGTTCTCGGCGCGCCTCTTGCGCGAGCTCCCGCTCGAGGCGAACTCCGACGACTTCGTGTTCGACAATCAGATGCTCGCGCAGATCCTGTGGGCAGGTCACGAGATCGCCGAAGTGACTTGTCCGACGAGCTACTTCGCCGAGGCCTCGTCGATCAACCTGCAGCGCAGCATCAAGTACGGCTTCGGGTGTCTGGGCACCGGGCTGGA
>Ga0335080_10003606_pt1 | contig 15679 bp, 24 predicted proteins | sample Lox_Sample_34_FD_206720 | JGI IMG/M metagenome (GOLD analysis project Ga0335080, IMG submission 206720) | Soil microbial communities from Loxahatchee National Wildlife Refuge, Florida, United States - Lox_Sample_3.4 | ecosystem: Environmental > Terrestrial > Soil > Wetlands | place: USA...
GTCGGCCTGGGCCGGATCCGCGACTGGATCGCCCGCAACCAGGAGTCCGCGCTCGCGCTGATCTGCCTGGTGCTCGCCGTCTGGCTCGCGGGCAAGGGGATCCGCGGACTGGGCGGCTAGGTCGCCGGCCGGTACCGGTCTTTGGCGAAACGGCTGGAGTACGTCGCGGCGTCGAGGAAGACGCCGAGCGCGACGAGCACCCAGCCCCACCCGCTCACGCCGTACAGCGGCCCCCACGCGAGGGCGTACATCAGCGTCGTCCACGGCAGGAAGATGAAGCCGAGCACGGGCCAGACCCAGCTGCTGAAGGCGTCGCCGAGCCGGCTGCTGAAGATCCAGACGAAGATCAGCCCGATCCGCGGGCCGATCCCGAACGCGAGGAGGAAGGCACAGCACACGGCGGGCACTGTCCCACGTCTGTCCCACCGGGGTCAAGAACGGGCGCGTCGAGCGCGCTCGTCAGGCGGGCTTCGTCGCCCGCACGAGCGCGTCGATCGCCTCGGCCTCGCCGACCGGTCGCCTGACACGCTCGGCCCGTTCGACGGTCAGGCCCGTGAGGTCGCCGACGACGTCCTCGGGCGAGTACAGCACCTCTTCGTCCTGGGGCCCGCCGATCCCCTCGCTGAGATTGAGCAGGTCGTGAGCGACCACGAGCACCGTGCCGCCGGGCGCGAGCGCCTCCGCGGCACGGGAGAGCACGAGCCGGCGCTCGTCGTCGGGGACCTGGAAGTAGAAAGCGATCACGAGGTCGAGCCCGGCCGGCGGACGGTAGTCGAGCAGGTCGGCCGCCACCCAGTCGACCTCGACGCCGCGGCTCTCCGCGAGCTGCGCCGCCTTCGCGAGGCCGACCTCCGAGAAGTCCACCCCGGTGACCTGCCAGCCCCGCTGCGCGAGCCAGACGGCATTTCGGCCCTCGCCGCAGGCGAGGTCGAGCGCGCGCCCCGGCGCGAGGCCGTCCAGCTCGGCGACCAGGAACCGGTTGGGCTCCTCGGTCCAGAGGAACTCCGAGCCGGCGTACTTGCGGTCCCAGGCCTCGCGCTCCACGTCGCGCGATAGTAGCGCCCGCGACTAGGACTGCCGTTCCGTCGGTGTTAGGGTCAAGGCGAATGAGCGCTGTGCTGATCGCGTCATCGGGCGGCTGGCAGGTTGGGATCGCGCTGGGCGTCGTCGTGATCGCGGTGGCGGCCGCGATCGTGATCGTGATCGTCGCGCTCGCGTTCAAGATCGCGAAGCAGGCGAAGGTCGCGGAGGGTGCGGTCGAGGTGCTGCGCCGGCAGACCGACGGGCTGCCGGGTGTCGCCCGGATCAACGACTCCGGCGTGCGGATCCTCCACTCGGCGCGCGCGCTCCGGAAGGTCGCGGTCGGCAAGTGAGCGCCACCGGCTACTGGGAGCTCGCGCTCCTGATCGGGCTCGTCGCGGCGCTCGCGGTCGCCGTCCTGCTCGCCCTGCTGATCTCCGCCGTCCGCAGCATCGAGAGCTCGGTCGACGGCCTGCTCGAGACCGCGGGCAAGGTCGCGGCGAACACGGCGTTCATCCCGCAGCTCGAGGCGACGGCGCCGGTGCTCGCGCTGATCGTCGACGAGGCCATGGTCCAGGACGGCTACATGAACGCGCTCACCGACGGGTTCGGGGACGCGGCGTGAGCCATACGCTCCTCGTCGTCCTCACGGTCGCCCTCGCCGCGGTCGTCGTGCTCGTGCTCGTCGTCGCGCTGATGGAGGTGTGGCGGGGGCTGAGGCGGATCTCCGAGGGGCTCGCGGCGCTCGGCGGCGCTCTCGAGGGCGTCGAGGCCGAGCACCTGCGCCCACTCGAGCCGGCGGTGAAGGCGATCAACGCGCAGTTCGAGATCATCCTGGGCGCGCTGCCCGGGATCGGGCGCAAGGCGGCGATCGTCGCCGAGCGGAGGCCCCGATGATCCTCTGGTGGATCGGCAACGCCGTCCTCCTCCTCGTGGTCGTGCCGGTCGCCGTCGTGCTGCTGCGCGGCGTGCTGGGGGCGGCGAAGAGCATCGTCCCGAGCGTGAACCAGATCGCGACGGTGGCCGCGGCAGGCTCGAAGGACCTCGACGCCGCGCCGCTCCTCCTGACGACGCAGGACCAGGTGGCCCAGACGATCGCCGGCGTGGCGAACTACGGCGGCTCCCTCGACGTGATCCTGGACGACGCCTGATGCTCGCGATGCAGGCAGTCGCGGTCGTCACGATCGCCATCGTCGTCCTGATCGTGCTCGCGCTCGTCTACTACCTCGTCTCCGTGATCCTCGAGCTGCGGAAGATCACGCGCGGCCTCGACGACGTGATCGCGAACGTCGGCGAGATCCTCGCGAAGACCGTGCCGGTGAACGACATCGTCGAGAACATCAACGCGAACCTCGACGCCGGCGTCGACGCGCTCGAGGGCCTGCTCGTGAAGAAGGCCGGACTGACGGACGCCGTGGGCCTCGTCGACGGCCTCTATCCGGGCGCGGCCTCAGCGGGGCTCAGGAACTTCCCGGAGAGCACCGAGGTGACGGCGCCGCGGATCGGCGAGGTCTACACGCGGGGCACGCTCACGCTGGCGCGGCTGGGGCGCGAGGCGCCGGTCGCCGCCGCGAGCCCGAACGGCTTCCCACTGCGAAACGTCGAGGGCGGCAGCCTCGCGGCCAGGCTCCTCTACCCCGACCTCCGCCAGTCGAGACCGGACTCCCTGCCGAGGTCGCCGGTGATCGGGACCGACGCCCCCGTGCAGTACGAGCAGCGGGACGACATCGGCGCGCCGCGCAAGCGGCTCCCGGCGAACCGCCGGTAGACTGAGCTACGAAAGGAGCCCCTCGTGCAGACCCCTGCGGCATTCGAGTACGAGCGTGCCACGAGCGTGGACGGCGCAATCGCGTCGCTCCAGAGGCTCGGTCCCGAGGCGCGCATCATCGCGGGCGGTCACAGCCTCCTGCCGATGATGAAGCTCCGGCTCGCGAACCCAGCACACCTGATCGACATCAACGACCTCGAGGAGCTCTCGTACATCCGCGTCGACGGCGACGAGATCCGGATCGGGGCGCTGACGCGCCACGTCGAGCTGCTGAAGTCCGAGCTGCTCGCCGAGAACCTGCCGGTCTTCCGGGACGCCGAGACCGTGATCGCCGATCCCGTGGTTCGCAACCGTGGCACGATCGGCGGCTCGCTCTGCCAGGCCGACGCGGCCGAGGACCTCTCCGCCGTCTGCTCGGCGGTGAAGGCCAGGGCCGTGATCCGGGGCGCCGGCGGCGAACGGGTGGTCGGGATGGACGACTTCCACGTCGGGCCCTTCCAGACGGCCGTCGGCGACGGCGAGCTGCTCACCGAGGTTCGCATTCCGCTGCGTCCGGGCGCCGGCAGCGCGCACGAGAAGGTCGAGCGCCGGGCCGGCGACTGGGCGATCGCCGCCGCGTCGGCCGCCGTCTGGCTCGACGGCGGCACGATCGCCGACGCGGGGATCGCGCTCAGCGCGGTCGGGCTCACCACGATCCACCTCACCCGGGCCGAGGAGCTGCTGCGGGGCAAGGCTCCGTCGGACGACCTCTTCGCGCAGGCCGGCGCGATCGCCTCGGAGGACTGCTCGCCGACCGCGGACGGCCGCGGGCCGGTCGACTACAAGCGCCACCTCGCCGGCGTGCTCACGGCCCGCGCGTTGACCCGCGCCACCGCCCGCGCCCAGGAGGCCCGCTCATGAACGTCACGATCTCGATCAACGGCGAGAAGGTCACTCGCGACGTCGAGCCGCGGCAGCTGCTCGTCCACTTCATCCGCGACACGCCCGGCCTGACCGGCACCCACTGGGGCTGCGACACCTCGAACTGCGGCGCGTGCGTCGTGCAGATGGACGGCGAGCCGGTCAAGTCCTGCACGATCCTCGCGGTGATGTGCGAGGGTCACGAGATCCGCACGGTCGAGTCGCTCGAGGTCGACGGCCGGCTCGATCCGGTGCAGCTGGGCTTCCACGAGACCCACGCGCTCCAGTGCGGGTTCTGCACGCCCGGGATGCTGATGACCGCCCGCGCCCTGCTCGACGAGAACCCCGATCCGACCGATCAGGAGATCCGTACGGCAATCTCGGGGGCGATCTGCCGCTGCACGGGCTACAAGAACATCGTCGCCGCGGTGCGCTGGGCCGCCGACTACGAAGCCGCCGCGAAACAGGAGGTCTGAGGATGGCAACGCTCGAGAACCTTCCCAGCGCCGGCACCGAGCGCCCGATCGGCTTCGGCCGGCTGAAGCGCAAGGAGGACGCCCGCTTCATCCGCGGCAAGGGCACCTACCTCGACGACATCCGCCTGCCGGGCATGGTGCACGGCGCGATCCTGCGGAGCCCGTACGCGCACGCGCGCATCGTCTCGATCGACACCTCGCGCGCGCTCGCGCACCCGAACGTCGCGGCCGTCGTCACCGCCAAGGACCTCGAGACGCTCGGTCTCGCGTGGATGCCGACGATCTCCTACGACACGCAGGCCGTGCTCGCGGGCGACAAGGTGCGCTTCCAGGGCCAGGAGGTCGCGTTCGTGATCGCGACCGACGAGTACTCCGCGAACGACGCGCTGCAGCTGATCGACGTCGAGTACGAGCCGCTGCCGGCGATCGTCAACGCCCGCAAGGCGCTCGACCCCGATGCACCGCTGATCCGCGACGACAAGGTCGGCCAGCGCGACAACCTCGCGAGCCCGACCTGGGAGGCCGGCGAGCGCGAGGCGACCGACCGCGCCTTCGCCGAGGCCGACACCGTCGTGACGCGCGACATCATCTACCCACGCTGCCACCCCGCTCCGCTCGAGACGTGCGGGATCATCGCCGACTTCGATCCGGAGACCGGCCAGCTCGACATCTACAACGGCAACCAGGCGCCGCACGCGCACCGCACGGTGTACGCGCACGTCGCGGGCCTCGCGGAGCACATGATCCGGATCCGCTGCTCGGACATCGGCGGCGGCTTCGGCAACAAGGTACCGGTGTACCCGGGCTACGTGTGCGCGATCGCCGGCTCGATCGTCGCCGGCGTGCCGGTGAAGTGGGTCGAGAACCGCTCCGAGAACCTGATGTCCACCGGCTTCGCGCGTGACTACGTGATGCACGCGGAGATGTGCGCAAAGGACGGCAAGATCACCGGCCTGCGGGTCGACGTGATCGCCGACCACGGCGCGTTCGACTCGACCGCGCAGCCGACGAAGTTCCCGGCCGGCTTCTTCCACATCGTCTGCGGCTCGTACGACCTCGAGGCGGCGCACGTCCAGGTCAAGGCGGTCTACACGAACAAGGCGCCGGGCGGCGTGGCGTACCGCTGCTCGTTCCGGATCACCGAGGCCGTCTACCTCGTCGAGCGGATGGTCGACGCGCTCGCGCTCGAGCTCAAGGCCGACCCGATCGAGCTGCGGATGCGCAGCTTCATCGGGCCCGAGCAGTTCCCGTACGAGACCACGACGGGCTGGACGTACGACTCGGGGAACTATGCCGAGACGATGCGCGTGGCGATGGAGATCGCCGGCTACGAGGAGCTGCGTCGCGAGCAGGCGGAGAAGCGCGCCCGCGGCGAGCTGATGGGCATCGGCGTCTCCTTCTTCACCGAAGGCGTCGGCGCGGGGCCGCGCAAGCACATGGACATCCTCGGCCTCGCGATGAACGACGGCGCCGACCTGCGTGTGCACCCGTCAGGCAAGGCGGTGGTCAGCATCAGCGCCCAGACGCAGGGGCAGGGCCACGAGACGACGTTCGCGCAGATCGTCGCCGAGGAGCTCGGGATCCCGCCGGAGGACGTCGAGGTGCGCCACGGCGACACCGACCGCTCGCCGTACGGGCTCGGCACCTACGGCAGCCGCTCGACGCCGGTGTCCGGAGCCGCCGTCGCGGTCGTCTCGCGGAAGGTGCGCGACAAGGCGCGCCTGATCGCGGCGACGATGCTCGAGACGAGGCCCGAGGATCTCGCCTGGGAGAAGGGCCGCTGGTACGTGAAGGGCGACCCCGAGAAGGGCGCGATGATCGAGGAGATCGCCGCGCGCGCCTACAGCGGCGAGCAGATGCCCGAGGGCATGGAGGGCGGGCTCGACGCACAGGTGATCTACGACCCGCCGAACCTCACCTACCCCTACGGCGCCTACATCGCCGTCGTCGACATCGATCCCGACACGGCCCACGTCACCGTCAGGCGCTTCATCGCCGTCGACGACTGCGGCGTGCGGATCAACCCGATGATCGTCGACGGCCAGATCCACGGCGGCCTCGCCGAGGGGATCGGGATCGCGCTGATGGAGGTCATCACGTTCGACGAGGAGGGCAACTGCCTCAACTCGTCGTTCATGGACTACCTGATCCCGACCGCGCTCGAATGTCCCGACTACGAGCTCGGCGAGACCGTGACGCCGTGCCCGCACCACCCGCTCGGCGCGAAGGGCGTCGGCGAGTCGCCGAACGTCGGCTCGCCGCCCGCGATCGTGAACGCCGTGATCGACGCGCTGCACGAGACGCACGGCGTCGACCACATCGACATGCCCTGCACCCCGGCCCGCGTCTGGGCGGCGATGCAGGGGCGACCAGAGCCGCCGCAATGATGACGGACGCCGTGTCGCGGCGGGCCGCCGAGCTCGCGGCCGAAGGCACGGCGTTCGTGATCGCCACGGTCGTGCGGGCCAAGCGCCCGACGAGCGTGAAGGCGGGAGAGGTCGCGCTCGTGCTCGGCGACGGCACGATCGAGGGCTTCGTCGGCGGAGTGTGCGCGCAGCAGAGCGTTCGTGTGTATTCGTTGAAGGCGATCGAGACGGAGGAGGCGGTCCTGTTGCGCATCGTTCCGGACGGGCCAATCGGCGAGGACCCGGAGACCGGCCGGGAGGTCTCGGTCGAGGAGGGCGCCGTCACGGCGCAGAACCCCTGCCTGTCGGGCGGCGAGATCGAGATCTTCCTCGAGCCGGTCGTCCCGGCGCCTCGCGTCCTCGTCGTCGGCGACACGCCGATCGCGGCCGCGGTTCTTGCCCTCGGCGCCGAGCTCGGGCTCGAGATGGTCCCCGCGGCCGAGCCCGCGGCCGGCGACCTCGCGCTCGTCGTCGCGGCCCACGGCCGGGACGAGCTCCACCTGCTCCGCAGGGCCCTCGAGGAGGGGCTGCCGTACATCGGCCTCGTGGCGAGCCCGAAGCGCGGTGCGGGCGTGATCGAGGAGCTGCGCGCCGACGGCGTCTCCGAGGAGCAGCTCGCGCTGATCGACGTCCCCGCCGGGATCGACATCGGCGCGCGCACCCCGCCGGAGATCGCGCTCTCGATCCTCGCGACGATCGTCACGGTGCGCCGCGGCGAGCGCGCCGCCCCACCCGTCCCTGCGCGGCCGAGCTCGCCGTCGCCGGAGCTCGCGGTCGACCCGATCTGCGGGATGACGGTCGCCGTGGTCGCGGACACGCCCTCGGTGGAGCTCGACGGCGAGACGTTCTACTTCTGCTGCGACGGCTGCGCGGCCAAGTTCCAGGCACAACACGAGCATGCCCTCGCGGAATGAGGTGACGGGCGAGGCGGCCGGCGAGGTCCGGCAGCTCGTGCCCGACATCGAGACCCTCGCCCGGCGCCTCGCCGACGTCGACTACCTGGTGGACGAGGGCCTCGCGACCTCGATCTTCCTGAGCGTCCGCCTGCCGCAGCCGCTGCTGCTCGAAGGCGAGGCGGGCGTCGGCAAGACGGAGGCCGCGAAGGCGCTCGCCCTCGTGCTCGACACGCCGCTCGTCCGCCTGCAGTGCTACGAGGGCATCGACGCGGCGGAGGCGCTCTACGAGTGGAACTACCCGCGCCAGCTCTTGAGCATCCGTCTCGCCGACGCGCGCGACACGCCCCTCGGAGAGGAGGAGCTGTTCGGGCCGGACTACCTGATCCGGCGCCCGCTGCTGCGCGCGCTCCAGCATCCCGGCCCGCGGCCCGCGGTGCTCCTGATCGACGAGATCGACCGTGCCGACGACGACTTCGAGGCGTTCCTGCTCGAGCTGCTCGCGGATGCCGCCGTCACGATCCCCGAGCTCGGCACGATCCGGGCCACGCATCCGCCGGTCATCGTGCTGACGTCCAACCGGACGCGCGACCTCCACGACGCCGTCAAGCGCCGCTGCCTCTACCACCGGATCTCGTACCCGACCCCGCAGCGCGAGGTGGAGATCGTGCGCCGGCGCGTCAAGGGCTCGTCGGAGACGCTCGCGGTGCAGGTGGCGAACGCCGTCTCGCGCATGCGCGACAGCGACGTCCAGAAGCCGCCCGGGGTGGCCGAGGCGATCGACTGGCTGGCCGCCCTGAGCCTGCTCGGGATCGAGCGCCTGGACGCCGCGGCGGTCGATCGCACGCTCGGCTCGGTGCTGAAGTACAGCGAGGACCAGGAGGTGATCCGCGCGGCCGGCCTCGAGCAGCTCGTGGGCGCCGATGACTGACGCGCCGGTCTTCGGAGTCGAGACGATCCACCTCGACCTGCCGCCGCTCGTCGGCGCGCTGAGCCGTCGCCTGCACGAGGTCGGCCTGCCGATGACGCCCGCACGCTCGGCCGAGCTCGCGCGCGCGCTCGCAATCGTGCGGCCCGTGAGCCGGCGGCGGCTGTACTGGACCGCCCGCGCCGTGCTCGTCTCCGACGAGACACAGGTCGCCGCGTTCGACGCGGTCTTCTTCTCGATCTTCGGCACTCGCGACAGGGCCGAGGGCTTCGAGCCCGACGAGGTGAGCTCCACCACCGCGGCCGCGCCCGCCGGCGGGCCGGGGCCCACGCGCGGCGACTCGCTGCGCGGGGGCGTCTCCTCGTCGCCGCGCGGCCACGACGAGGACGCCGCCGAGATCGAGGTGCCGCTGGCGCTGGCGAGCGACGAGGAGCTGCTGCGCGCCAAGAGCTTCGACGCGCTCGAGCCGCACGAGCTCGTCCAGCTCTACCGGCTGATGTCTCGCCTGCAGCTCGAGACGCCGCTGCGGCAGACGCGACGCCGCGAGAGAGCCCGCCACGGAGCGCGCATCGACATGCGGCGAACGCTGCGCGCCAGCCTGCGCACGGGAGGCGACCCGATTCGCCTCGCGCGCCGCCGCCGGCGCCTTGCCCGCCGCAGGCTCGTGATGCTGTGCGACATCTCCGGCTCGATGGAGCCGTACGCACGCGCCTACCTGCAGTTCCTGACCTGCGCCGCAGCCGCCGGCCCGAGCGCCGAGGCGTTCGTGTTCGCCACGCGGCTGACCCGCCTCACCCGGGCGCTGGCGTCGCGCAACCCGCAGCGCGCGATCCAGCGCGCCGCGGCGGCCGCGCCCGACTGGTCGAGCGGGACGAGGATCGGCGAGGCGCTGAAGGAATTCAACGACCGGCACGGCCGCCGCGGGATGGCGCGCGGCGCCGTGATCGTGATCCTCTCCGACGGCTGGGAGCGCGGCGACCCGATGCTCGTGGGCAGAGAGATGGAGCGCCTCGCGCGGCTGGCCCACCGGATCGTCTGGGTCAATCCCCGTGTGGGGGCCGGCGCGTTCTCGGTACAGGCGGGCGGCATGGTGGCCGCGCTCCCGCACTGCGACGCGCTCGTGAGCGGCCACAGCTTCGAGGCGCTCGGCGAGGTCGTCGAGGCGATCGGGGCCACGTCGGCGGATCGTCTGCCGTCTGTTCCGGCCGCCGCCGCGGGCGAGCCCGAGCCCTGGGCCAGCGCCACCCCCGTGCCCGGCAGCTCGGTCGCGATGCCGAGCGGGCACGGACCGGGCAAGGGCAGGACGACACCGGGCTGGGTGACGGATGAGTGAGCCGGCGCCCAGGCTCTGCATCTACCCGGGCTGCGAGCGGCCCGCCGTGCCGCCGAACCCGCTGGGCGGCCCGCAGCCCGCGTTCTGCGACCTGGAAGAGCACAATGCGCTGACCGCCCATCAGGAGCGCCAGCGCCTCGCGAACGAGAGGAGACCCGACGATGGCTAACGAGGCGTACCGAGCCGTGTTTCTCCGCGTGCACCCCACAGGCAAGATGGTGCTGAGCCTGACCAGCGAGTCCGACGGGAAGGAGGCGGAGTACGCGCAGCTCGTCGCCGACGAGCTCGGCATCCCGGCGCTCGACGTCAAGGTCGTGCCGGCCGACACCGACCGCTTCGGAGTGGGCCACGGCTACAACACCAGCCCGTCCGCCGGCACCCCGGCGGCCATAGTGAGCGCGACCGGGAAGATCCGCGCGAAGTCGCAGCTGCTCGCGGGCATGGCGATCGGCGCCCCACCGGAGACCCTCGAGTGGTTCAACGGCGCGTGGGTCGGCTCCGGCGGCGACGACCCCACGCAGGTCAAGACGATCGAGGAGATCGCCCTCTATGCGCACGGCACCGGCGCCCTGCCGCCGGGGGTCGAGGGCGGGCTCGACGCGCAGACGGTCTACAAGGACTGAGGCAGAGTCGCGTCGAGGGCGACCTCGACCTCGTCGACGACCTTCAGGGTCCCGAACAGCGTCGAGTACGGCGCGATCCCCCAGTCGCTCTGCTTGACGACGACGCTCGCCGCGAGCCTGCCGTCCGCGAGCGCCAGGTCGAACGCGAGCGGACGGGTCGTGCCGCCGAGCGTCAGCTCTCCCTCGACGCCGATCCGGCCGCCGTCGGCCTGCACGGAGGTCGAGCGGAACTCGATCGGCTGCCGCTCCAGCACCTCGTCGTCGATCGTCTGCGCGATGCTCGCCCTGTCGTCGTCGCCGAGCGCCTGCATCCCGCCCGTGCCTTCGAGCACGCGCAGCGATGCCGGATCCACGCTGAGCACGAGGCTCGACTCCTCGAGCGTCGCCTCCCACGCAGTGACCTCGATCAGCAGGTTGTGGCCGGCCTTGGCCGCAGCCCCGGTGCGCCCGGTCTTCACCGTGAGTCTGCCGTTCTCGGGCCCGAGTCGCATGGGCAGAGCCTAGTAAACTGCCCGCAGATGGCCGTCGAGCTCGACCATGCCTTCACCACCGCGAGGCCGATCGACGAGAGCTACGCGACGATCCTCGACCTCCAGCGGGTGGTGCCGTGCGTCGAGGGGGGCAGCGTGCTCGAGACGATCGACCCGGGCTCGGTCAGGGCGGAGATCAAGGTCAGGATGGGAGCGATGTCGATGACGTTCACCGGCACTGTGGAGATCGTCGAGCAGGATGCCGCGGCCCACCGCGTGCTCATGCGCGTCAAGTCGAAGGAGGCGGGCGGCCAGGGATTCGCGAACGCCGACGTCACGTTCGCGCTCGCCGACGGCGGCGGCACGATCCACACGAACGCGCAGATCACGGGGAAGGCCGCCTCGATGGGCGAGGGCGTCATGGTCGGCGTGCTCGACGCGCTGATCGCGGACTTCAGCGGCAAGCTCGCCGCGCTCTGAGCAGCCGATGCGCGTCACGATGCGAGAGATCCGCGAGGGAGAGGTGCCCCCCGACGGCGGGACGGCGGTCCAGGAGGATCCCGACCGGCCGGTCTTCCACGGCAACGGGCCGAACGACTACGTCTGCGTGGAATGCGGCAACGTCCTCGCCACGGCGATGAACCCGGAGCAGATGACGAAGAAGGTCCGGGTCCGCTGCGGCCGCTGCTCGACGGTCAACGTCTCCGTGATCGACGGCTACGAGCTACTCCACAAGCCCTCGTAGCGACGCCCGGTGGCGGCGGTAGGCGGCCGCGCCGTCGCCGTCCAGGGCCGCGACTCGGATCACCGGCGGGAGGCCCATCGCGGGAGCGGCCAGGTCGAGGAGCGCGTCGTGGTAGGCCCGCTCCCGCTGCACCCCGCCGAAGCCGAAGCCCTTCGCCGGGAGGCCGCGCGCGAGCCCGTCGGTGGTCGCGCACCACGTACGGCAGAGCTCCTTGTGCTCGTCGAGGTCGAACCCCACGGGCGCGTCGTCGCGGTAGAGCGCGAGCGCGGCGAGGCGGAACGAGGTGAAGTGCGGCGACTCGTCGACCGCGATCACCGTCCCGGTCGGCTCGTGCACCAGCTCCACGGGGAGCAGGAGGTTCTCGCGCGACGCGTGGAGCACGGAGACGTCGCCGCCGAGCCGCGCGTAGATCGCGCTGAGCTGCTCGATTGCCGCCGTCACCGGCGCGACGAGCGCCGCATCGCGCCGGGCCTTCGCTACGCGTTCGAGGCCGACGTGACCCTGCTCGCAGAGCCAGTCGAACGACCCGGCGGCGAGCATGATCCCGTCCTCGGCCGCCGCCTCCGCGAACGCCGGGCGAGCCGCGCTCACGCGGTCGGATACGTGAGCACGAAATACAGCCCGATCACGAGTAGCACCGCCGATACGGCGATCAGCCCGAGCCGCACCTTCGGCACCTTGAATCGCTGCGACAGCGCGGTCAGGAAGAGCACGGTCGCGAGCAGGACCGTGTTGCGCAGGTACTTGTCGCCGCTCTCGCGCGCAGCGGTGCCGGCGGTGAACGCCGCGCTGGCCCGAGCCTCCCATCTCGCCGAGGCCTCGAGCTGGGCGTTGTGGTACTGAGGCATCACGAGCGGGCCTGGAGGCGCCTTCGGGTTCGTGAACGGATGGGTCTTCTCCCACGCCGCGAAGGCCGGCCTGAACTCGAGCCGGAACCGCCTCTCGAACGCCGCAGCGGTCTTCTGGTTGCCCGACGTGACCGCCTGCAGCCAGAACGAGAAGGTGGTCGAGTCGTAGATCTGCAACTGGCCGCCCCGGCCCGCGGCCTGGGAGCCCAGGAGGCGGTACTTGGAGGAGAGCCCGTACAGGTGCGCCTGCCGCCCGTCGAAGCGCGCCGCCTGGTAGCCGCTCCAGGCGGTGGCGACGGCGACGACCGCGAGCAGGATCGCCTCGAGGATCTCGACCGACTGCGCGCTCCAGTGGCCTTTGCCGCCGTCGTGCCCGTGCTCGTGACCGAGGTGATGGGCGACCTCTCCCGCTCCGAATCCCTCAGGCATCGCGCTGAGTCTATTAGGGTCCCGCAGATGATCCTGGAGCTGACTCCCGACGAGCTGCTCTCGACGACGCGGGCCGTCCGCAAGCGCCTCGACCTCACCCGGCCGGTCGAACGCGAGGTGTTGGAGGAGTGCCTGGCCCTCGCCCAGCAGGCGCCGACCGCGAGCTACTCGCAGAACTGGCACTTCGTCGTCGTCACCGACGCCGACCGGAAGGCTGCGCTGGGAGAGCTCTGGCGCAGCGTCGCAGGCCCGTACCTCGCGCGGCGCGTCGCCGACGCCGGCGGGCAGGTCGGCCGGATCGGCGAGGCGGTCACCTACCTGGCCGAGCACATCCACGAGGTTCCCGTGCACGTGATCCCGTGCGTGGAGGGCCGGACCGAGGACGCGCCGGTCGTCGCGCAGGCGTCACGCTGGGCCTCGATCATCCCGGCCGCCTGGAGCTTCATGCTCGCCGCCCGCTCGCGCGGGCTCGGGACGGTCTGGACGACGTTCCACCTGATCCACGAGCGCGAGGCGGCCGAGATCCTGGGGATCCCCTACGACGAGGTGATGCAGGCCGCCCTGATCCCGGTCGCCTACTCGATCGGCACCGACTTCAAGCCCGGCGCCCGCCGGCCGCTCGACAGCATGGTCCACTGGAACAGCTGGTAGGCGGGCGTCTCCGGCCGCAAGCGTGGGGCCGAGTACGGATGTCACGCGGCGCGAACGGTGCTAGCTTCGAGTGACCGCCAGCTACGGAAGGAGCTTTCGATGGGGGACACACCAGTGCTCGATCTGCTCGCCGGCATGAACGCCGACGCGATCGAGGCGTCGAGCCTCGACCCGAAGTCGCTGATGCTGGTGCGCATCGCCGCGCTCGTGGCGATGGACGCACCGCCGGCCTCGTACCTCCTCAACCTCGAGGTCGCCGGTGAGGTCGAGGTGGATGCCGAGGACGTCCAGGGCGTCCTTGCCGCCGTCGCGCCGATCGTGGGCACGCCCCGCGTCGTGTCGGCGGCGGGCAAGATGGTCCGCGCGCTCGGGATCAAGCTCGACCTCGAAGAGCTCGAGACGAAGGCGCCGACGGCGTAGCTTCGGCACCGCGGCGACGCCGTTCCCGTCGAGAGATGGTGAACGGCGTCGCCGTCCCGTAGGGTTGTCCGGTGAACTGGCTGGACGCGGAGCTCGTGCTGATCGCGCTGGCGGCGATGGTGTCGCCGACGACGCTCACCTTCTCCGTGCTCGCGCTCGTGCTCGGCGACCGGCCGCTTCGAACCGGCCTCTGGTTCTACCTCGGCGCGTTCGTCGCGACGCTGGCGATCGGAGTCCTCGCCGCCTTCGTGCTCGGCAACGCCGCAGCGCCCCCGTCCGGCGGGGGCCAGAAGACCTGGGTGAGCATCTTCGACATCGTCGCCGCCGTGCTCGCGGCGGGTTACGGCTGGCGGCTGCTCCGGCGCCCACCCGACCAGGCGAAGATCGAGGGCATGGTCGCGCAGATGAGCAAGGTGGCCTCGTCGCCCGTGATCGCGATCGTCGGCGCCGGGGCCGCGCTCGCGAACCCCGGCGGGTTCATCCCCCTGGCCCTGAAGGCGATCTCGCAGCTGAACCCGAGCGCGGCGCAGTACATCGTCGACTGGCTGTTCTTCACGCTCGTCTCGCTGCTCCCGCTCATGGTCGCGATCGTGATGCTGATCGTCGCCCGCGACTGGGCCGAGCGTGTGCTCCATGCGGCGCGCGACTGGCTGGTGCGCAGGGCGTGGACGATCGCCGCGGTGCTCCTCTTCCTGCTCGCCGCCAGCCTGCTGAGGAACGGGATCGCCGGGCTGACGAGCTAGAGCGGCAGCTCGTCGGCGTGGCGCTCGAGGATCGCGGCTACCGTGAGCGGCTCGAGGCCGGTGAGCCGGCGGTAGTCGTCGGTGACCACGTCGAGCTCGCCGTTCCGGATCGCCTCGTACGCCGTGTGACCCGCCTCGAGCTCCCAGCCGGAGTGGCCGTCCGCGCGCCACCGCTCGTCCCACTCCCCGTCGGTCGCCGGCTCGTAGCCGTACGGGTCGCCGGTGACCTCGGCGGCGATCCGGGCGAGCTCGCCGAGGCTCACCGACTCGGGCGTCGTGATGTCGTAGACCTGCTCGGCGTGGCCCGGTTCGGTCAGCGTGACGGCGATCGCCTTCGCGAGCTCGGGCCGGTACGAGAAGCTCATCCGTGCCTCGCCGAGCGGCTCCCGCGCGATCCCGTCCGGGTCGAACCAGCCGGGGATGTGATCGGCGTACATGGTGTTCCGGATCGCCGTCCACGGCACGCCCGAGCCGGCGAGGATCTCCTCCGTCGCCCCGTGCGAGCGCGCGTGGACGAAGGTCGCGCCGGGCGCCGCGTTCGCGAACGAGAGGTAGACGATCTGGGCGACCCCGGCGCGGGCCGCGGCCTCGGCGAACGACCGGTGGAGGGGAACGCGGCGGTCGGGGCCCTCGTGCAGCGAGACCATGAACACGCGGTCGCCCTCGCCGAGCGCCTCGGCGAGGAGGTCGGGGCGGCCGTAGTCGGCCGTGACGACCTCCGCCCCGGGAAACTCGGGTGCGCGGGAGGGGTCGCGGACGACCAGGCGGAACTCCGCGCCTAGCTCGAACAGCTCCTCCGCGACGAGCCTGCCCACGTGCCCGGTCGATCCGGTCACGACGATCATCGGCGTGTGGTCGTCATCGTGCCGGCAATTCTGGCACGCGGGAGCCTCCCGCAGCTGGGGCGTCAGGCCGTGGCGGCGGGACGGCCCGACAGCTCGGCGCACAGAGCCACGGCCTCCTCGACCGAGAGCGCGCGGCCCCGGGCGGTCCCCGCGGCGTACGCCTCGTCGCCGAGCGCGCCGCG
>Ga0335080_10003607_pt1 | contig 15679 bp, 8 predicted proteins | sample Lox_Sample_34_FD_206720 | JGI IMG/M metagenome (GOLD analysis project Ga0335080, IMG submission 206720) | Soil microbial communities from Loxahatchee National Wildlife Refuge, Florida, United States - Lox_Sample_3.4 | ecosystem: Environmental > Terrestrial > Soil > Wetlands | place: USA: Florida...
GTGCCACTGGTGGCCGTTCAGATTCCAAACTCGCGACGCGGTCTGAGGGCGGATTTCCGCGGCAAATCCGTAGGGGTCGGCCTTCGCAACTTCGTATCCTCCGGAACGCGCGACGATGTGGTATTTGTACAATGCGCCGGATCCGATGTCCGGCACGAAGCCCTCCCATACCCCGGCCTGCGGATGTAGGGACAGCGGGTTCGCGTCCGGACGCCACTGGTTGAAATCGCCGATCACGGAAACTCGCGCGGCATTGGGCGCCCACACGGCGAAGGTCACGCCGGAGCGGCCTTCCACATGACGCGGGTGCGCGCCGAGTTTTTGGTACACCCGGCGATGGGTGCCCTCTCCGAAGAGGTGCAGGTCGTACCCCGTTAACCAGTCGCTGTGAGTTGCTGGTGTGATCGCTTCCATCCCTTCACCTACAGGTAGTAGTCGAATTGCCGCTCGGTGCGGACCCAGCGGCGCAGGCGGATGATGTGCGCCGGGAGGCTCTCCGGCGAAAGCTCGAAAAAGACCTTCTTCCCATGCCACAAGTATCGTCCTGCGCCAAGGAGGTCGTGTGCCTGAGTCGCGTGGCCTTCCGGGATGCTCATGCCCGCCAGGTCCAGCGTGACCCAGCCTCGCTGGGCATGGAATGCGTCGAGGTTCACAATCATGAAGAGAACATTGGATAGGTCCGCGGTCGCCTGGCTGTAACAGATCACCAGGGGATTGTCGGTCTCGTGGAATCGCAGGCTGGCTCCACCCTGGAGCGCCGCGTTCTCTCGGCGGATGCGATTGACGCGAGCGATGAAGTCTTTCAGGCTACCCGGCGAGTTCAAGTCGCGATGCTTGACCTCGTATTTCTCCGAGTTCAGATACTCCTCGCTTCCGGACTCGCGTGGCGCATTCTCGCACAGCTCGAAGGCTGGCCCGTAGATCCCGTAATTCCCGGAGAGCGTTGCTGCCAGAACCAGCCGAACCATGAAGGCCGCTCGCCCGCCTGTCTGAAGATACTCGGGGAGAATGTCGGGTGTGTTCGGCCAAAGATTAGGACGAAAGTATTCTCGCGATCCGCTCTGAATAAGCTCGCGAAAATACCCTGTGAGTTCTTCCCTGGTATTTCGCCAGGTGAAGTAAGTATAGGATTGTGAGAACCCCAGCTTGGCAAGGCGGTACATGACGCTTGGACGGGTAAATGCCTCGGCCAGGAAAAGGGCCTCCGGGTAACTGGTTTTGACTTCTCCAATGACCCATTCCCAAAAGGCGAATGCCTTGGTGTGGGGGTTGTCCACACGGAAGATACGCACACCCCGGCCGACCCAGAAGAAGAGAACGCGTCTCAGTTCCTCCCAAAGCTCCTGCCAGTTTTGGGTTTCGAAATCGAGCGGGAAGATGTCCTGGTACTTCTTCGGCGGATTCTCGGCGTATTGAATGGTGCCGTCCGGGCGGCGCCGGAACCACTCGGGATGCTCGTGTACATACGGATGGTCCGGCGTACACTGGAACGCTACGTCGAGCGCGATCTCGATTCCATACTCCGCTGCTCGCGCAAGCAGCCGGTCGAAGTCGTCAAGCGTGCCGAGATCGGGATGCACGCTGGTATGGCCGCCGGCTTCGGAGCCGATCGCCCACGGGCTGCCGGCATCGTCGGGTGCAGGCTCGGTCGAGTTGTTTTTGCCTTTGCGGAAGGCCCGGCCGATTGGGTGTATGGGCGGCAGGTAGAGGACATCGAATCCCATGGTCGCGACATACGGCAGCCATTCCTCGCAGTCTCGAAACGTGCCGTGCCGGCCCGGCTCGCGCGAGCAGGATCGGGGGAACAGTTCGTACCAGGTCGAGAAGCGGGCCTTCTGCCGGTCTACAACTACCCACAGTTCGCGTCCGTAACGGCCGGCGAAGGACTGCGGCCGGTTCCTCCGGACCAGCGCCGCCAGTCCCTCGTCGGTGGCCAGTTCGCGGCGAGTGTCCTGGTTCGCCTCGTTGCGCACTTTCGAGGACCACTCGCGCAGCGTGGGTGCATCCGCGTCTGAAGCCGAAGCCGCCGCGTCATCGATCAGCGAGGCCCCGATCTCGAAGTCCACGCCCATATCCTGCTGCGCGGCGATGCGCCGGACCAGGTCGCGCCTCCACGTCTCGAATGGCTCGATCCAACCCTCGACGGTATAGAGGTACCGGCCCAGGCGGGATAACGGAAATTCGCCTCGCCACCGATCGTTCGCCACCAGGCGCATCTCGGTACGCCGCCATTCGGGTTCGCTTTCGTGGCGGTATACGAGCGCGGCGGCAATCTCGTCGTGACCGTCGGCGAACACATCCGCCTCGACGACGAAGAGATCGCCGAGCACCCGTTTGGCGGCGAATCGCCCGCAGTCCACTTCCGGCGCGACGTGCTCCACAACCACGCGCACCCGTCCATCGGAGGCCGGCGCCGTAAAATGCTCCGCACTTTCCAGAGCACGCAAAGTCACGGGAAACGGCAGGCACACAGACGGCCAATGCATGCGAGGAAAGAGGAAAGGAATTGCTCGCCTTAGCGGGAATATCCGAGCCCGCGAAGTGAAACTTGCCATGCCGGTGTGAAAAATTTTCCGATAGCACGAGTTATCGAGCTTACTTTTGGAATGGAAGTCGGCTTGCAGTGCAATGGAACGAGCCTGGACCATGGGATATATTTGTGTGCACGGTCACTTTTATCAGCCTCCGCGTGAAAACCCGTGGCTGGAAGCTATCGAGCAACAAGACTCCGCTTATCCGTATCACGACTGGAACGAGCGTGTAACTGCCGAATGCTACGCGCCGAATTCCGCGTCCCGCATCCTCGATGATCAGGTGCGGATTGTCAACATCGTGAATAACTACGGCTGCGTCAGTTATGATTTTGGACCTACACTGATCTCCTGGTTGGAGGCTCATTCGCCGCGCGTTTACCAGGCGATCCTCGCGGCCGATCGCGTCAGCCGAGAACAGTTCAGCGGTCATGGCTCGGCGATAAGCCAGGCATACAACCACATGATCATGCCGCTGGCTAACTCGCGGGACAAGAAAACGCAGGTGATCTGGGGCATCCGCGATTTCGAGCACCGCTTCGGGCGAAAACCGGAGGGGATGTGGCTGCCGGAGACTGCAGTCGACCTGGAGACTCTGGATCTTCTGGCGCAGCACGGAATCAACTTCACCGTGCTGGCGCCGCACCAGGCGAAGAGGGTGCGCAAGATCGGCGGCCGAAACTGGCGGGACGTAAGCGGCCAGCAGGTCGATCCGACCATGGTCTACCGGCTCCGCCTGGCGTCGCGGCGAACGATCAATATCTTCTTCTACGATGGCCCGATTTCCCGCGGGGTGGCCTTCGAGCGCCTGCTGGATAATGGGGAACGTTTCGCGCAGCGCCTTTTGGGCGCATTCAACGAGGACCGCACCTGGCCGGAGTTGGTCCATGTCGCCACCGACGGCGAGACTTACGGCCACCATCACCCCAAAGGGGAAATGGCCCTGACTTATGCGCTCGAGTACATCCGAAACAATCAACTGGCCGACCTGACGAACTACGGCGAGTATCTGGAACGCCACCCGCCTACTCATGAGGTGGAGATTTTCGAGAACAGCTCCTGGAGCTGCGTTCATGGGATCGAGCGCTGGCGCTCCGATTGCGGCTGCAACGCGGGGCATGCAGGCTGGAACCAGGCTTGGCGCGGGCCGCTTCGCAATGCTCTGGACTGGCTCCGCGACACGTTGGCCCCGCGATTCGAAGCCAAGGCCCGCGAGTTTCTGAAGGACCCCTGGGCGGCCCGCGACGACTATATTCTCGCAATGCTCGACCGGAGCCCGGAAAAGCGGGCCGAATTCCTGGCCCGGCATGCGGTACGCGAACTCAGCGAGGCCGAGAGTGTAACGGTTTTCGAGCTGATGGAGCTGCAGCGCCATCTGATGCTGATGTACACAAGCTGCGGCTGGTTCTTCGACGAGCTCTCGGGACTGGAGACGGTGCAGGTGATCCAGTATGCCTGCCGCGCCGTTCAGCTATCTCAGGAAGTGCTGGGAGACCAGGTGGAAGAGGGCTTTCTGCAAAAACTGGCGGAGGCGAAGAGCAACGTTCCAGAGCACCAGGATGGAGCATGCATTTACCGGAAATTCGCGCGGCCGGCGGCAGTGGATCTCGAAAAGCTCGCGGCGCACTATGCCATCACGTCGCTCTTCAAGCCATACGGCGAGCACGCGGGGATCTACTGCTACTCCGTGGACCTGATCGATAATCGCAGCATGGAAGCCGGCCAGATGAGGCTGGCGCTCGGCCGCGCCCGGTTCACTTCGGAAATCACCAGGGAATCGCAGGAGATCGTTTTCGCGGCGCTGCATTTCGGCGATCACAACTTGCATTGCGGCACCCAGCTGTTTCGCAGTGAGGAGACGTATCAAAAGCTGGTGGAGGAGATGACGGCGGCATATTCGAAGGCCGACATACCCGAAGCGCTGCGGGTCATGGACAAGGAACTCGGGTCCACTTACTCGCTGAAATCCATGTTCCGCGACGATCAGCGGGCCATTCTCAAGCAGATACTCACCAGCTCGCTGGAGGAGGCTGAGGGCGCTTACCGGCAGATCTACGAGCACCACGTCCCGCTGGCGAATTTCCTGCGCGATCTCGGTATCCCGCTGCCGAAGGCCATCCGCACTGCGGCGGAATTCGCCCTCAACAGCCGCCTGCGGCGCGCATTCGCGAGCGAGGACATGGATGTAGAGCAAATCCGAAAACTGCTCCAGGAAGCCCGGTCCGGCGGCATCGCACTCGATTCGACAACGCTCGAATACACGCTCCGTATCACGATCGAACGGCTGTTCGAGAGATTCGCCGCCGGCCCCGGCGACAGGGTGCTTCTTCAGCGCTTGGAGTCCCTGGTCGAGATGGCACGCTCCCTGCCGTTCGAGGTGGTCTTGTGGACGCCGCAGAACGCCTGGTCGGACGTGCGCCGGACAGGTTTCGCGGAATTCAGCCGCCGGGAGCAGGAGGGCGACGCGGAGGCGCGCGCCTGGATGCAGGATTTCCTGGCACTCGGCGAGAAGCTCAAGGTGCACATCCCCGAAGACGCGGCGGTGCTGGCGCATACCGGCTGAATACTTGGCGGCCCCTTTGGCAATACACCCGCGCAACTGAGGAGGTAAGCGTGGCGCAGCAGCCCCGAGACGATCCAAGCCACATCCCTTCGTCCACATACCGTCTCCAACTCAACCGCCAGTTCACCTTTCTCCAGGCTGCCGAAGTGGTCGATTACCTGTATTCGCTGGGCATCGACGACTGCTACCTTTCCCCTTTTCTCATGGCGGCGCCGGGAAGCCTCCACGGTTACGACGTCACCAATCCGGCGCGCCTCAATCCCGAAATCGGAACGCGCGACGAACTGCGGCAGCTCAGCGAAAGATTGAAGCAGCACGGAATGGGGATCGTCGCGGACGTGGTCCCGAATCACATGTGCATCGACAACCGGGCCAACGAATGGTGGTGGGACGTGCTCGAGAACGGCCCGAGCTCTCCTTATGCCCGCTACTTCGATATCAACTGGAATCCTCCGAAGCGCGACCTCGTCAACAAGGTACTGCTCCCGATCCTCGGCGATCAGTATGGAAAGATACTGGAAGATCAGCAAATCGCCGTGACCTATGAAAGCGGCGCTTTTTCTGCCAGCGTGAATCACAAACCGCTGCCGCTGGCGCCGCGCACCTGGTCGATGATGCTGCAGCCTGCGGCCGACGCGCTGAAGGAAAGGCTCGGCGAGAATAGCGAGCACGTTCTGGAACTGGAGAGCATTCTGACTGCGCTTTCCCACCTGGCACCCCCTGACGAGAAGGACGCCGCCAGAATCCGCGAGCGGCAGCGCGAGAAAGAAGTCGTTCGAAAGCGGCTGGCGGCCCTGATGGATTCCAGCGGCGCAGTTCAGGAGGAAATCGAGAAATCCCGAAGCAGGATCAACGGCGTAAAAGGGGACGCCCGCAGCTTCGACCGCCTGGAGCAAGTGCTCGCGCAGCAATCGTACCGGCTATCGTTTTGGAGGGTCGCGGCGGACGAAATCAACTATCGCCGGTTCTTTGACATCAACCAGCTTGCCGCGATTCGCGTCGAAGACCCCGAGGTGTTTCAGGCGGTGCACGTGCTTCTCTTCGAGCTGGTCAAAGAAGGTATCGTTGACGGACTGAGGGTAGACCACTCCGATGGCCTGCTGGATCCCGCGGAGTATTTCCAGCGAATGCAGACCGCCTGCATGTCTGCCAGGGAGTCGCCCCGCCGCTGCTATATTGTCACCGAGAAGATTTTGGTCGGCAACGAAAAGCTGCGCTCCGACTGGGACATCGAAGGCACCACGGGCTACGATTTTCTGTCCCTGGTTAACGGAATCTACGTAGACCGCAGCCGCCGCCGCATGATGCAGCGATTCTACCTTGCATTCACCGGCTCTTCTCCTTCCTGCGACGATCTCGTGTATGCGAGCAAGCGGTTGATCCTGCAGACCTCGATGTCGGGTGAGTTGAGCGTGCTGGCCGGCAAGCTGGACAAAATCTCCGAGCAGCACCGGTGGTCGCGCGACTATACCCTGGCCAGCCTGCGTCACGTCCTGCGGGAAACCGTCGCCTGCTTTCCCATCTACCGGACCTACATCACCTATCGGGCAGGCCGCCCCGATCCGGAAGACGAACGCCATATACGAAACGCCATCACCCTGGCCAAGCGCCGTAACCAGTCTACGTATGGGTCGATCTTCGATTTTCTGCAGAGCGTTCTGCTGCTCGAAGATCCCGAGGGCATCGATCAGGACCAGCGGACCGAACGCCGCGAATTCATCATGTCCTTGCAGCAATTCACCGGTCCGGTGATGGCCAAGGGGCTGGAAGATACCGCATTCTACCGGCATTTCCCGCTCTCGTCCTTGAACGAGGTAGGGGGGAATCCGCGCCATTACGGGATCTCGCTGGCCGTGTTCCACGCACGAAATATCGAGCGCGGCCGGTCCTGGCCGCATGCGTTGCTGGCCACGTCTACGCACGATTCCAAGCGGAGCGAAGACGTGCGGGCGCGCATCAACGTGCTTTCGGAAATTCCCGGCGAATGGTACCGTGCGATCCGTTCCTGGCAAGCTCTGAATCGGCCGCACAAGGCACCAGGTGGCGAGAGCGAAGTGCCCGCGCCCGTCGACGAGTATCTTTTCTATCAGTCGCTGGCCGGAGTCTGGCCACTGAGGGACCCGGATGCCGGCGAGCTCGAGGAGTTGACCGCGCGCATGCAGGCTTACATGCGAAAGGCGCTTCGCGAAGCCAAGGTTCGTTCGAGCTGGATCAATCCTAACGAGGTATACGAGGAGGGCGTCGACCGGTTCGTTCGCCTGTCGCTCGATCCCGGGCCGCAAAACACGTTTCTGAAGGAGTTCAGAGAGTTTGTGGAGAGAATTAAGGCTGCCGGTATGTGGAATTCCCTTTCGCAGACCGTGCTCAAGATCGCCGCGCCCGGCGTGCCCGACTTCTACCAGGGCACCGAAGTCTGGCGCTTTACATTGGTTGATCCCGACAATCGGCGCCCCGTCGATTACGCGCGCCGGCGTGAATTGCTGGATGACCTGCGGGACCGTCAGTCGAAGGGGCCGGTGCCGCTGATTGACAATCTGACGCGCGATCCAGCCAGCGGAGCGATCAAGCTGTACATCACCAGCCGCGCTCTGTGCTTCAGAAAGTCGCATCGGGAGCTGCTCGCCAGGGGTTCCTATGTAGCCTTGCGCGCGGCCGGGGAACGTCACAATCATGTCATCGCATTTGCCCGCATGCTGGGACGCCGGGCCGCCATCGCCGTGGTTGGAAGGTTCTTCATGGGACTGGGCGCGGAGAGGGTTCTCCCCACGGGCCGCGAGATGTGGGGCGATACGGTGCTGCTGTTGCGGCGCGACCTCTCGCGCGCCGCGTTTCGCGATGTGTTCAGCGGTGTGACGATCACGACCGTGGAGCGGGATGGCAAGACCGTGCTGCCATTGGCCGAAGCGTTCGCGCATCTGCCCGTGGCGCTGCTCGAGAGCACGGAATGAGACGTGTATGGGGGATGCGGTTCGGAGCCTCTGTGGAGGGTTCGGGGGTCCGGTTCCGTCTTTGGGCCCCCCGCCTGCACGCAGTGCAAGTGGCCATCGCGGGGCAAGCGCCGCGGACTGTCCCCATGGAGCCCGAGGCCGGCGGAGAATTCGTCGTTTATGCGGACGGCGTGTCCGCGGGTGCCGACTACCGCTTCCTGACCGATGGCGGCCGCCAACTGCCTGACCCCGTGTCACGCTGGCAGCCGGACGCGGTCCACGGACCCTCGCGAGTGGTAGACCCAGCGAGCTTCGACTGGTCCGACCAGGCGTGGCGCGGCATTCCGCTCGAACAGTTAGTCATCTACGAATTGCATACGGGCACGTTCACCCCGGACGGCACGTTCGATAGAATCATTCCGCAACTGCCCTACCTGTGCGACCTGGGTGTGACCGCGATCGAGTTGATGCCCGTGGCGCAGTTCCCCGGCAGTCGCAACTGGGGCTACGACGGCGTGGACCTGTACGCCCCGCAGTCGAGCTACGGCGGCCCGAACGGTCTTAAGCGCCTGGTTGACGCGTGCCACCGTTCCGGGGTCGCGGTAGTGCTCGACGTCGTCTACAACCACCTGGGTCCCGAAGGCAATTACCTCGCGGAATTCGGTCCCTACTTCACGGACTCGTACCGCACCCCGTGGGGACAGGCGATCAACTATGACGGCGCGGGGAGCGACGGCGTGCGCCGCTTCTTCGTCGAGAATGCCCTCTACTGGTTGACCGAGTACCATGTCGACGCGCTTCGCCTCGACGCCATACACGGGATCTTCGATTTCAGCGCCTGCCACATTCTCCAGGAAATGGCGAGCGCGTTCCACGCGCAAGCGGAGGAGTTGGGCCGGCGTGCCTTCCTGATCGCGGAAAGCGATCTCAACGACGCGCGCGTGATCCGGCCTCGGGATCTGGGCGGCTATGGCGTCGACGCGCAGTGGCTCGACGATTTTCACCATTCGCTGTACACTGCCTTTGCCCCGGATGCGCGCGGATATTTCGCGGATTTCGAGGGCCTGCGCAGCCTGGGCAAAGCGTTGCAGAACGGGTTCGTCTACGAAGGCCAACACTCGGTCTATCGCGGCCGGCGTCACGGCTCTTCTTCCCGCGACTGCCCAGGCCGGCAGTTCGTGGCGTTCACGCAGAATCACGATCAGATCGGCAATGCACGAGGCGGCATCCGTCCAGCGGAGGAGTCTTCGCTCTCTCGGCAGAAACTCGCGGCCGCCGTGCTTCTCTTTGCTCCGTACATCCCGCTTTTGTTCATGGGGCAGGAATATGGCGAGACTGCGGGATTCTATTACTTCACCGAGCACGGCGATGCCGCGTTGGTCCAGGCCGTGCGCGAGGGCCGGAGAAGCGAGGTCGGCGCGTTCCTCCCCGGGGTCGAGTTTCTGGATCCGCAGCACGCAGCCACATTCGCGAGGTCGAAGCTGAAATGGGATCTCCACTGTAGGGCGCCCCATTCCGGCATTCTTGCGTGGTACCGGGACTGTACCGCGGCCAGGAAGGGACATGCTGCGCTTGCCAACTGCCGCAAGGACCTGGTGCGCACGGAATGGGACAGCCGATACCGGTGGCTGGTGTTGGAACGCGGCGATCCATCCGGTGCGGCAGCGATGCTGGTATGCAATTTCGCGGACGCGCCCCAAGCGGTCGAGGTTCCATTTCACGGAGTGCCGTGGTCGCTGCGCATGTGGAGCGGCGACGCGCGCTATGGACCGCCCTGCGCGCCGCCGGCCGCCAGGATCGGCGAAGGCACCTCCAGCGCCCTCGAAATGGCCCCGGTGTCTGCTGCCCTCTACTTCGGGACGTGAGACCCAGGCAATGCCGGGTCACCCGCCGATCAGAACCGTCGGCAATCCGATCACAATCGAACCGCCGTGGGCGGTCATGTCACCCAGGCGTGCAGCGGGCATACCGCAGACCAGCACGGTCATGGAACCCTTGACGATCGCATCGGGTGGGCCGACACAGGTTGCCATATCACCTACCCGGGCCTGCGGGATGCTGCCGGTCAGAACCGTCACCGCGCATGGCGGCAGGATCGGTCCGCCGACGTGAGGAATCGGCGGCACGCCGGGCGTCTGCATCGGGCAAGTGTGCATGTCGCCTACGCGAGCGGCGGGTTGTCCCATATCACCGGTTCTCCCTCTCCCAGAGTTTGATGCGTTTCGCCACTTCCACGCCTTGATCCACGAACGCCCGGAACCTCTCGGCGGCCTTCTCGGGCTCTCCGGTCAGTGCCGCCACCACGACAGCCGTGGAGACCGACTTGGCCGTGAGATACGGTCCTGGCGGCACCGGAGGCACATCCGGGGGCGCGATGCTCCCGGTGCTGAAGAACGCTGCCAGGCCCGCGGAACCCGCTGCGGTCGCCTCGTCGGCTGCCTCGGCCGCAGCCATCGCCGCCCGGCGATTCTCGTCCGTCGGCTGCGCGATCCACTTTTCCGTAGCGTCCAGCGACGCCTTGATCTTCGGGGCCGGCGCCGCTCCCGCAGCACGGCGGGCGCATACCCATGCCCACCAGACCGCCTCCCGCTTCGGCAGCGAATACGCCAGAAACTTGATCGCGTCTTTGAAGAGGCCGTTTTCCATCAGGACCGCCAGATAGGGTTGCTGTGCGTGGTCCTGCTGCAAGAGAGCCAGCGCCTGCTCTCCGAGTCCGGCGACGGAGCAGATCTGCGCGGCGGTGGGAGTTGCGGGTGTCATCTCAGTTGATCTTCGTTAGGCCCCCGTTCAGAGTCAGGATGCCGCTTGCGTTAACCTGCGTCATGGGCGCCGCGACGCTGATCTTGGCATCGCCGTTGATGTCGATCTTCACCGAGCTGATGGAGATGCCGGCCGGATCCATCTTGATCGTGCTCTCTCCGCAGGTAAGCGTAATCGACTTGCCCGCGGTGATCGAAATGTCCGTGCCCACGCTGATAGTCTGACTCTTTCCGATCGTGATGCTTTCGTCCTTGCTGACGGACTCCGTGCGGCCGCCCGAGATGGTAATCGATTCGTTCTTGTCCACGGTCTCGGTCCGGTTCTTGTGGATCGTGATGGTTTCATCCTTGTCCACGGTCTCGGTGCGATTGCCGTGAATGGTGATCGTCTCGTTGTTATCGACGGTTTCCGTCCGGTCGTGCTTCACGTGGGTGGTCTCATCGTGGTCGATGGTTTTGGTCCGGTCATGGCCCACCCAGTGCGTCTCGTCGTTCTCCACTTCGATGTCCTGGTTCTTCTCGGCGTGAATGAAGAGCTGCTCGCTTCCCTTCTTGTCCTCGAACCGGATCTCGTTGAAGTTCGTCGGCGTGCCGTTCAGGCTGCTGCGGCTCTTGACGCCGCTCTGGGTCTTGTTCGCCGGCAGGGTGTACGGCGGCATTTGCTCGGCGTTATACACGCTGCCTACCACCAGCGGATGGTCCACGTCGCCGTCGACGAATTCGACCACCACCTCCTGTCCCATACGGGGAATGTGAACCATGCCCCACTGCTTTCCGGCCCACGGCGTGGCCACACGAACCCAGCAGGAACTGTCCCCGTCCTTCTTGCCTTCGCGGTCCCAGTAGAATTGGACTTTGATGCGGCCGTACTTGTCGGTGAAGATCTCCTCGCCCGACGGGCCGACCACCAGCGCCGTTTGCGCTCCGTAGACTCGCGGAATCTCGGTCACTCGCGCCGGCCGGAACGGCAGAGCCAGCGGGATGCAGGTGAACGAATTGTCGTAGGTCAGCGGCATGTCCGCCGCGGCGCTCCGGTATTCGCCCGGAAGCGTCGCGCGATGCTCGATCGCCGTGAGAACGTAAGTGCCGTCGGCATTGAAGTGCCGCTCCATGTCGAACCGGTATCCCGCGGTGAACTGCGGGCACGTCGAAGAAGCGCGAATCTCCAGCCCGAGGGCCGCCTCCTGCTGCATCCGGATCTCGACTGTCCGGCTGCCGTCGGCGAAGATCTTTTGCAGCTCGCTCGGGTTCTCGCCTCCGCCGCGGGTCACGCCGTCAAAGCGGTTCGCATACCCGCCGGGGAAGTCGTAGACCTCCATCTGGTCGTTGCCGCCCACCTTGAACTTGTGCGTGACCGTTCCAGCCTGAATGTTCTCCACAATGGGCCTTTTGGCCTCCAGGTTCTTGCCCGGCAGCTCGAAACTGGCATCCCACAACGTGCATTCGCCCGACCGCAGGCTCTGCGTCTTCTGCCAACTGTAAATGCGCTGCTCCGGACGGGTGCCGCCGGTGATCTCTTCGTAGATCGCATTCGCCGGCCTGCAGTCCTTGTGCGATTGCGGCGTGTTAGCCAGCAGCATCCTGTGGCCGCCGGCAGTGTGCGTGAAATAGTAGTAAATCCCTTCGTCCTCCATCAGCCGGGAAGCGAATTCGAAGTCCGTCTCGCGATACTGGACGCAATACTCGCGCGGTTCGAACGTCCCCTGGAGCTCGTAATCCACATCCATCCCCGCCAGCACCTGGCGAAGAATGTCCGGCACGGCGAGGTACTGAAAAATGCGGCTCCTCCGCCTGCGGGTAAGCAGCCAGAACTGCGGGACGACCTCCATCGAGTAGGTGGTAAACGTCTGGTCGCGCGACCCCTGCGAGACGCGCGCGACAAATCCCGAGAAGTACCGCGATTCGCGGCTCGACGTCTGCAGTGCGGCGGTGACCCGCTGCCCTAGCAGCGCGTCGAAGGGAACCGCCGTGCCGTTTTCTGCCAGCAGGTCGAGCTCGAAGCGGAAGAGCGCCGAAATGCCTTCGAACGCGCGCAGACCGACCAGCAACAGCTTGTCCGCGCCTAGCGGAGTGGTCACCGACAGCGGCCGGCCGGCCTGCGTGAACGCTGGCATGATTCCTCCTACGAGTAGACGAACGACCCGCCTTCGCCGACGCTCACATGGATCGGCGCCAGGCCCTGGCGCTCCGCCATGCGGCTGAGAATCTGCCGCGACACCTCGGGCAGCAGAGTATTGGTCAAAATGTTGTCCACGTTGCGGGCGCCGCTCTCTACCTCCGTGCAGCGGCGCGCGACTTCGTCGATGAGCCCGTCGTCGTATGTCAGCGCCACCCGGTGAGTCTCCTGCAGTCTGCGCTGGATCTTCCCGAGCTTCAGCACGATGATGTGTTTTAATGCCTCGTCGCGAATGGGGAAGTACGGAATGATCACCATCCGCCCGAGAAACGCCGGCTTGAAGATCTTGTTCAGCTCCGGCTTGAGTGCCTTCACCAGGCCCTCGGGACTGGGCATGGTCTCTGGATCCGCGGTTAGCCTCATCAGCGTGTCGGTGCACGCGTTGGAAGTCAGAATGATGATCGTGTTCTTGAAGTCGATTTCGCGGCCCTCGCCGTCTTCCATCATCCCCTTGTCGAACACCTGGAAGAACAGCTCCAGAACGTCGGGGTGCGCCTTCTCGACTTCGTCGAGCAGCACCACCGAGTATGGCCTGCGCCGCACGGCCTCGGTGAGCACGCCGCCTTCCCCGTATCCGACGTAGCCCGGAGGCGAGCCCTTGAGCGTGGATACGGTGTGCGCCTCCTGGAACTCCGACATGTTGATCGTGATCAGGTTCCGCTCACCGCCGTACAGCATGTCGGAAAGCGCCAGCGCGGTCTCCGTTTTTCCCACGCCGCTCGGCCCGACGAGGAGAAAGACACCGATCGGCTTGGAGGGATCCTCGAGGGCCGCTTTCGATGTCCGGATGCGCTCTGCGATCCCTCCCAGCGCATGAGACTGCCCGATGACTCGCTTGCCGAGATGCTGATCGAGAGCCAGGACTGTGGTGATCTCGTCGCGCATCATCTTGCCGATCGGGATTCCGGTCCAGGCCGAGACCACATCTCCCACGATGTGCGAATCGACGCAGACACGAATCAGGGGCGATTCCCCTTGCAGCGTCTCGAGCTCGGTGTTCAGCTTTCCCAGGTCGGCGCGTAAACCGTCGGGGGCGGCGGCAGCCGCGGCCGGCGCTCCGTCGCCTGCGGTCGCAGCTGCGGCGGCCGATGCCGTCTCTTCGAGCTTGCCCCGGATCTCGCGGATGCGGTTCACAAGGTCGCGCTCTTTCTCCCATCGCGCATTCAGCCCGGCAAGCTGCGCCTCCACCTTCTGTTTCTGGGCCGCGATCGCTTCGAGGCGCTCGCCGTGCTCGGCGCCCAAGGCGTTCTCGCGCTCGAGGACGCGCGTCTGCACTGCGAAATCGTCGATCTGGCGCAGGGCGTCTTCGATGGCCGCGGGCGTCGTGTTCTGCCCGAGCGCCAGCCGCGCGCAGGCGGTGTCCAGAACGCTGACCGCCTTGTCGGGCAGTTGCCGGTCGGGCAGGTAACGGTGCGATAGCTTCACTGCTGCGGCGAGACCCTCGTCCAGGATGCGGACGTTGTGATGGCGCTCCAGCGCCGGAACCACGCCGCGCAGCATCACCCGGCACTTCTCCTCGGTGGGCTCCTCCACCTTGATCACCTGGAAGCGGCGCGCCAGCGCGGGGTCCTTCTCGAAATATTTCTTGTACTCCGACCACGTGGTGGCCGCGATGGTGCGCAGTTCGCCGCGCGCCAGCGCCGGCTTCAGCAGGTTCGCCGCGTCGTTTTGGCCGGCCTGGCCGCCCGCGCCGATCATCGTGTGGGCCTCGTCGATGAACAGGATGATCGGTGTGGGCGAGTTCTTGACTTCCTCGATCAGGCCCTTCAGCCGGTTTTCGAATTCGCCCTTGATGCCTGCGCCGGCCTGGAGCAGGGCCAGGTCAAGCGAGCGGATAGCCACGTTTCGCAATACCGGCGGCACGTCGCCGTTGGCCACGCGCAGCGCGAAGCCCTCCACCACCGCGGTCTTGCCGACTCCCGCCTCGCCGGTAAGGATCGGATTGTTCTGCCTGCGCCGCGTGAGAATATCCACGATCTGCCGGATTTCGAAGTCGCGTCCCAGTACGGGGTCGATCTTGCCCGCCTTCGCATTGGCGGTGAGATCGACAGTAAACTGGTCCAGGTTTTGCGTCTTGCCGCCCGCCGTGCGCGGCGCTCCCGGCGCGCCGGAAGTGGCGGCCGGTCCCGCGATCGCGGCGCGCTCCCGGGATGCCGCCACGATGTCGGCGAAATCCTTGCGGAGTTTTTCCGCGTCGATCTTCTCCAGCTCCCGGCCGATCTCGCGCGCGATGCGCGCCAGGTCCTCGTGCGTGAGCAGTGCCAGCACCGTGAATCCCGAGCGGATATCGGCGGCGCCGAACTCCAGCGACGCGATCACCCACGCCTCGCGAATCATGCTCACCAGCGACGGGCTGAAGGCCGGCGTGCGCGCGTTGCCGGTTTTCAACTTGTCCAGGCTGCGGCCGATCTCCGCGGCAAGGCGCGCCTTGTCCACGGCAAATGCCTTCAGGATGGCTGCGAAATCTCCATCCGATACGTCCATCAGCTTCAGCAGGTAGTGTTCGATTTCGATATCGTAGTGCGTCCGGGCAAGGCACAATCCCGCGGCGGCCTCCAGCGCGCCGCGCGTCGTTTCGTTCACTTTGGCGATCAATGATTTCAAATTCACAGCGTTCTCACTCCCGGCAGGCCCGAAGCCCGCCTCACCCTTATTCCAATAACAAAACCGCCTCGTCGGGATGACGATTCATGGGCGCGGATTTCGTCCACGTTGTCCACCCA
>Ga0335080_10003609_pt1 | contig 15677 bp, 10 predicted proteins | sample Lox_Sample_34_FD_206720 | JGI IMG/M metagenome (GOLD analysis project Ga0335080, IMG submission 206720) | Soil microbial communities from Loxahatchee National Wildlife Refuge, Florida, United States - Lox_Sample_3.4 | ecosystem: Environmental > Terrestrial > Soil > Wetlands | place: USA...
TGTGGCACCTGGCCTCGCACGAAGCGCCCGCCGACAAGCGCGTCGTCTCCGCGCCGCCGCCGGTGGTCCAGGCCGCGCCGAAGACGGAAGAAGAAGCTCGCGCGGCTCGAAAGCACAACCGCGTGCAGATGAAGACTTCCGGCTGCGTTCGCGAGCCCGGCTTCGGAATCGACGACTACGTGCAGGTGGAAGACATGTCGCGAGGCGGCTTGAGTTTCGTCAGCGCGAATGCCTACCGTAACGGCGCGCTGCTGCACGTGGCGGCACCCTACATGAAGGGCGCGGAGAACGTGTTTACGCTCGCGCGCGTGCGGCGCGTCGAAACGCTCAAAGACCCGAAGTTCAAGCGCTACGGCGTCGGTTTCGTCAAGGGCGTGGACGACACTCTCTGACCAGCGCCCTGACGGCGTGCGTCACGCCCTCAGTGATGCGTCATCTGCTTGCCGGAATCGAGCATCCCGTCCGCTCCGGCCGTCAAGGAAACAAACGCAGGGTCATCCTTGATGGACGCGAAGACGGCGTCCACCCGCGCTTCCATCATTTCCTTGCTGCGCACGGCCTGGTAGCGCTCGTACTCGAAGAAGTGGCGTTTCAGCAGCTCCAGCGCCTTTTCCTTCTGCCCGTTTTGCGCGTAAATCGCCGCCAGGTTGTACGACGCCGGCAGCAGCGCCACGTTCGCCTGCGCCACCTTCAGCGCTTCTTCGCCGCGTCCGTTCGCCGCCATGAACACCGCGGCAAACACCACGTTGAACGGGTCCGCCGGAGCCAACTCCATGGCCTTCTTCACGTAGAAGTTTGTTTTCTCCGCGTCGCCTTCTGAGTTCCAGTAGACCGCCAGGTTCCGGTACGCCAGCGCCAGCGGGAACGTCTCCACCGACCCCTCCATCAGCGCCAGGCCGCCCTTGAAGTCGCCTTCATGAATCGTCATTTTCCCCAGGCCGTGCAACGCCACGGCGCGCGACATCGGGTCCGCCTGCATGGCCAGAATCTCGTTGAACACTTCGCGCGCCTTCTTCCAATCCCCGATTTCGTGGCGGTAGTTCTCCGCCATGTATCGCAGCGGAGTGGGGTCGGCGGGGTCGACGCGGTGGGCTTCCGCGTAGAGCTTCTCCGCTTCCACGTAACGTCCGTTGTTCTCCGCGTCCAAGCCCTGCTGCATTACCTTCACAATCTTCACCGTCACGGCGGGATCAAGGTTCGGCCCGTCGTGAATCTCGGCCACGTCTGTGACGCCCAGCTTCTTCAGTTCCTTGGCGGCGTCCTTCGCGCGCCCTGGGAACATGCATTTCTGCGCCACGACGCCTTTCAGCTCGTCAATGGCGGCCTGCTTGTCACCCGATTTCGCCTTGCTCTTGCCGTCTTCGAGCCGCTCCTTCACCGCGGCCTCGCGCTTCTTCATCTCGTCATCCACCAGCTTCTCGACGCGTTCGACCTGCAGCCTCCCGTCTTTGTTCTCGACGCGCCCCAGGACGGTGTCGTCCGGCTGCGCCAGTACGGCTACGGGCAGCGCCGCGCCGCCAGTCAGTTTCTGCGAGGTTTCTCCCGCGCCTCCCGCCACCTGCATCGCCACACATTGAGAGGCGTAGACCGAAAGAATCCGCGAGTTTCGGAGGCTGGACTTGTCCCACTCCGTCTGGTTCACGGGGAACCAGTAGAGCACCAGCCCTTCCTTCACGGCGGGCTCGCCGCCCCGCAGGACCTTCCAAGGGACCTGGTACGCGGGCGTGTCCGCACCCGCGCCCATACCGCCCATGCCGCCGCCACCACCGCCGCCGCATGTGGCCCACAGAGGCGCCTGAGGCGCAAGCAGCGCCGTCGCAAGTAGAAGGGAAATGGCGCGAAAGGCATGGTTTTTCATGGCTGGCATTATACCAATGCTGTGTAACGGGAAGGTATTTCCTGCGGCTCGAAGCCGTCTCGCTTTTCTGTCGGCGGCGCCGGCGGGGGTAGCGCATCTCCGCGGGGCTGTTCCCGCAACCAGGGACCAACTCGGGTTCTCCCTAGTCAATCGCCAGGTTGCTGAAGTATCCGTCGGTGTCCTGCCCGATCCACAGCGCCACCGGGCCGTGGCTCGGTCCGTGTTTCACGTCGTTAACCAGCAGCGTGGGCTGTTTCGCGCCGTTTACGTATAGACGGGCCTTGCCGCCGGCCACTTCGATGCGCAGGTGCGTCCATGCGCCCGCCTCGAGGTCCACGTACGATTCGTACACTCCCGGAAACTCCTTGCGCAGGCGCTGCCACGGAAACTCGGGCTCGGCGATGAACTGGGTGGCGTGATTGCGCCGCAGTTGATCCTCCGCGCGGCCATTGGTCGGCCGCAGATAGAAGCAGTCGAACCTGCTTCCCCCATCCCGGACGTGGAAAGCGATGCCGATGAACCCGCGGGCGCCTTCTTCCGCCCCGGTGCGTGGCCCGCCCGCAACGTCCACCTCGATGGTTCCCTCGTTGAAGTCCGTTCCCGTCAGGACGGCAATCGTGTTTCCGTTCGCAACGCCTTGCTGGATCTGCCCCGGCTGGTCCAGCAGCCGCACCGCCTTGCGGCCGCGATAAGTCACCGCTTCCACTTTGGTGTTGATGATTTCCAGACCGTCGGTGTTTTCGAAAGAGAAGCGGCTCCTGCTGCCCTTGGCGTGGCCTGCGCCGGCCAGGAATGCCGCGGCGAACAACACCAGCGCCACAACGGGGAAACGGGGTGGAAATGAAAACGCCGACGCTGCGCGGACGGGCCTGCCAGGCTGAGCGTGCATGCCCTAGAGACGGCGCGAGCGGCCCGTCCGTTTCGCAGCCGATCCAGTTGCTTACTTCTCAAGCGTGCGGAGGTACTCGAGGCTGGCCAGGGGTTTCCATGCGTCCCCGGCTTTTTCTTCCAGCGTCCAGATGTAGTCGTCGTTGGTCTTCCGCGTCAGGTTCACGCGCAGGTCCGCCATCTTCCCTTCGAAGTCCTGCGCGCGGAACGACAACTGCGTCACCTGTCCATCCACCTGCACCGGCCCCTGGATGATGGAATTTCCGGCGTCCATGTACCACATGGACAACGTGGCCTGCTCCGGGTTCCAGAAGAACTGGCCGTCGTAGTTCTTCATCGTGCCCCTGTCCATCACGAAGTGCGTGTTGAAGCGGACATACGCGTTGTTGTCCGCCCACGTGTACCGCGTCTCGATGCGCTGCATGCCTCCGCCCATCTTCGAGGCGTCCGCCGTCCATACGCCGCCCACCAGCCACTGCAGCACATCAATGTGCCGCGCCTTCTTGGGCGCGCCCTCTTGTGCGGCCGCCGCCATCGCCACCATCACCGCCAAAACCGTTACTGCCAGCACTCTCTTCATCTCCGTCTCCTTTGGGGTTGCTATGACCAGCCGACCTGCATTTTTTCGACCTGCACACCGAGAGAGGAAAAACAGATCCCTCACGCCGCCCCGCTTCGCGGGGCGGTTCGGGATGAGAGGCTCACCCCTTCTGTTTCCTCTACTTGTTTTTCTCCTTCTCCATCAGCAAAGCGAAATAGCCGCGCAAGTGGTCGACGGACGCGTCGAACGGCCCGATTTCACGGTGAGCCCGGGCTTGCATCACTCCGCCCTCCATCACCGTGAGCACAAACTGCGAGAGTGTCTTCAGGTTCGTCCCAGGGGGCAGTCGGTCCCGGACATCCTCCAGGCACTTCTCCACGGCCGCTGTCCAACCATCGAAGTTGTCCGCAAGCCGCTTGTGCACCTTGAATTGCTCCTCGGGAATCTCCAGCGCCAGCCGTCCGATGGGGCAGCCGTAGGTGCATCCGGTGGCCAACAGGTTGTTCCGGTAGAAGGCCAGAATCCCGAATACGCGCTCGATCGGGTCGGTGATTTCGCTGAAGACCGGGCCCACGATGACCGGCTGAAGGCCTTCGATGTAGGCCTCCAGCACGGCCAGCAGCAGTTCCTCCTTCGTCTTGAAGAAGTAGTAGAAGCTGCCGGCGTTGGCCTTAGCTCTCGCAAGAATGTCCGCTATGCCAGTAGAGGCATAACCTTGAAGCCAAAAGAGATACAGGGCCGCTTCGATGAGTCGCTTCCGTGTGTCGGTGGCGCGCCGCATCCTTAGTTGAGTATTCATATAAATATGCTCCTGTCAAGAGTGCTTGTCAGCCTTCACAAACCTCTACGATTGGCGTCGCTTGCCTAGCTGAGGGCTCTGGAGGGATCTAGACGCGTGCAGGTCTACGAGATGGAGGCGTTTGGAGTCTGCCCCCTTGGTGGTCGTAGGCCGCAAGGCCGGGGGCAGACCCGCGAGTCTCTTCTTACCGTTCTTCGGTTCTTGGCAGATTACTTCGCCGCGTACTTCTTGATCTCCCCGGTCCGCGAGTTGAAGACATCGAAGCTGCCGTCCTTGCGCCCCGTGACCTTCAGATAGTAGCCGCCGTCCGGGCCCGCCGGATTCGCGATTCGCGCCGGGTCCTTCACGTTGTGCTCGGTCCCGCCAGCGCTCGAGAAATGGAGCTGCCACAGATCTTCGAGCCCGGGAGAACTCTTCACCGTGTCCAGCACCCTGACCGAGCCGCCCTTCGTGGCTCCGTTGTCCATCACCGCGATGCGCGGGGCAGCGCCGTAGACGAGCGCCGGGCTGCTGCTGCTGGGTGTACCGTGATGGGAGACGACGAGGATGTCTACTCTGCCCAGCAGGTTCTTCGGGCACATGAACAGCATCTCTTTGTCGGACGTCAAATCGCCCAGGTCCAGGATTCGCAGCTTGCCGAACGTAAGCAGAGTGCCCAGCGAACGGGGATTCTCCGATTTGTCGTCCGGATAGGGTCCCGACTTTGCGCACGCGGGATTCTCTTGCCCGGCGCCGGGCAACGCCTGCGTGATCGTGGCGCCATCCGAGCTGATCACTTCCACGCGCATTCCGCGGACGGGCAGCACGTCGCCCACTTTTGGCGTCGTGCGGTGAGTCTTTTTGTCCGCCACGGCCTTCTGGTACGCCTCCCACGTCTGTTGCGTCGCGGGCTCATCCGTTTGCCGGTTCGGGCCGTGATCGAACACGTGACCGATCGGAATCTTGGCCGCCAGCTCTGGAAAGCCGCCGGCGTGGTCGATGTGGTAGTGCGTGATGAGCACGAAGTCCAGTCTCGTCAGGCCGGCTTCATTCGCTGCGGCGGCGATGCGGTCTGCGTCGCGCCCGTTCGCGCCGGACCATCCCGTGTCGATCAGCAGCGAATGCTTGTCGGGGGTAACGAACAGCGTGGCCTGGCCGCCCTCCACGTCAACGAAGTAGATCTGGAGCTCTTCAGCCTTGTGGGCCGGCCGTGCGCTGCTCTGTAGTGGCAGAAGGCCGCCCGCCAGTCCAGCGAAGAGGCCGGCGGCCAGGCAACCGCTGCGGACCCTTGGAGACACAATCCGGGGCCATGTCACTCTCATCTCGTTCCGCTCCTGAGGCGGCGTCCAGCGCGCCCGCGTGAAAACGCGACGCAATCCTAGCACGCCGCCAGCGCGCCCCTCGCACTGATGTTATTCTCCAGCCCGGCCTTTGCTTCAAGGGAGGAGCACGAATGGACTCCGAGCGCTCAACGCGCAGCCAGCCGCGGGCCTCGCTGGATGATGGTTCCGAGGCCGAAGGCGTCACCCGGCGCGATTTTCTTTCTGCCTCCGGCAAGTTCTCCGGCGCGCTGGCCGCCGGCGTACTCCTCGAGGGCGCCGCGGGCGGTCCTATTCCGGCCTCAGCGCCGGCGTCGAATCCGCCAACCGAGATCGTGCGCATGAGCGCGGCCGAGCTGTCGCACGCCATCCGCACAAAGCGCGTTTCCTGCCGCGACGTGATGGCGGCATATCTCGCGCACATTGACCGCCTGAATCCAAGAGTCAACGCCATCGTCTCGATTCAGAACCACGACGCGCTGATGAAGCAGGCCATCGAACGTGACGCCCAGTTTGGCCGCGGCGAATACCTGGGCTGGATGCACGGTTTTCCCCATGCGGTAAAGGATTTGGTGTCGGTGAAGGGAATCCGCACCACCTTCGGCTCTCCGCTCGCCGACTCCGTCCCCACGCATGACGACATTCTCGTCGAACGCCTTCGCAGGGCGGGCGTGATCATCATCGGCAAGACCAACGCCCCGGAGTTCGGCCTGGGCTCGCAGACTTACAACACGATCTTCGGCGCCACGCGCAATGCCTACGATCAGTCGAAGTGCGCCGGAGGGAGCAGCGGCGGTGCGGCCGTCGGGCTCGCTTTGCGCATGCTTCCTGTGGCCGACGGCAGCGACATGATGGGCTCGCTGCGCAATCCGGCGGCGTTCAACAACGTTATCGGCTTCCGCCCGTCGTTTGGCCGCGTTCCCTCGGGTCCCGATAACGAAGTCTTTGCCAGCCAGCTTGCCGTAGACGGCCCGTTGGCTCGCAGCGTTGGCGACGTGGCGCTGCTGCTTTCTGTCCTGGCGGGCCCGGACGCTCGCTCGCCTCTCACCCTTGAGCAGGACCCGGCGACGTTCGCGCGCCCGCTCGAGCGCGACTTCAAGGGGACCCGTCTCGCCTGGCTCGGCGATTTTGGCCGGGCCCTGCCGATGGAACCGGGCGTCATGGGCCTGTGCCAGCAATCTCTGCAGGCCTTCGAATCGTTCGGATGCGTGGTCGAGTCCGCTCTGCCTGATTTTCCCCTCGACCGGCTCTGGCAGACCTGGCTCACCCTGCGCCACTGGAGCGTCGGCAGCGGCCTCGCGGCGTACTACAACGATCCGGCGAAGCGGGCAAAACTCAAGCCCGAGGCGCAGTGGGAGGTCGAAGGCAGCCTCAAGCTCACCGCCCAGGACATCCACGACGCGTTCGTCGCCCGCAGTTCCTGGTACGAAGCCATCCGTCACATGTTCGATTCTTACGATTTTCTGCTGCTGCCCAGCGCCCAGGTCTTCCCGTTTGACGTAGACGTGCACTGGCCGCGCGAAATCAACGGCGTGAAGATGGACACGTATCACCGCTGGATGGAAGTGGTTATTCCCGCCACGCTAGCCGGCTGCCCCGCGATCAACGTACCCGTGGGATTCAATTCCGCAGGGCTGCCCATGGGCATGCAGATTATCGGCAAGAATCACCAGGACTTCGCCGTCCTGCAAATCGCCCATGCCTATGAGCAGGCGCGCCCCTGGGTGCGCGACCATTTGCCCACGCTGTTCCAGGCCGGCTAGCGCGGAAGTTAAGATGTAGCGGCCGCCCCGCTCGGCGCCGCGGCGTCCGTGCTCCTGCGTCCCCACTTGCGCGCCGTCGAGTCTGGCCCGGCCACCTGGGGACACAGGACCTTCGCCCGCTCCAATGCCTCGGCGATGTTCGCGCAGACGTTCTCCGCGCCCACGTGCTGCTCGAATTCCGCCTGCTGCATCATCCGGGCGGGCTGCTCGCGCGCGCCGCACAGGATCAGCCCGCGGCCCGAAGCGTGAATCGTGTCCGCCAGTTTTTCGAGCGCCTGCAGTCCCGTCGAGTCGATGGCCGTCATGTTTCGCAATCGCAGGATCACCACGGGCGGCAGTTCCGCGAGCGGCCGCGTGATCTCCTCGATCTTGTCCGTAGCGCCAAACAGGAACGGTCCGTGGATGCGGAAGATGGTTACGTACGGCGGGATCTCCTTGTGCTGCAGGATGTGGGCATAGCCTTCGCGCACGTAGGCTTCCGTCACCTCGGAGACCGTTGTTGTCAGCGTTACGCGCCGGATGAAAACCAACGCCGCGAGGATCATGCCCACTTCCACCGCCACGGTCAGGTCCGCAAAGACCGTCAGGAAAAGCGTAATCAGCCAGGTGGCGATCTCCATCTTGGAAAGCTTCAGCAGTTCCGGAATTTCCCGCCAGTCGCCCATGTTGTACGACACGACGAACAGGATCGCCGCAAGGACGCACAGCGGCACGTAGGCAGCGAATCGCGCGGCGAACACCACGATGGCCAGTAGCGTCAGCGCATGCACCATCCCCGCCACCGGCGTCTTCGCGCCGGAACGGATGTTCGTTGCCGTTCGCGCGATTGCCCCCGTGGCCGGAAGCCCTCCAAACAGCGGAGAAGCTATGTTGGCGAGGCCCTGGCCAACCAGCTCGACGTTCGGGTTATGCCGGTCGCCGCTCATGCGGTCGGAAACAACCGCAGACATCAGCGATTCAATCGCGCCGAGCATGGCCACCGTTACCGCTGGAGAAATGAGCGGTCTCAGCAGGTCGGGGCGAAACTGCGGAATCTTCATCGGAGGAAAGCCCTCCGGAATTCCTCCGAAGCGCGTGCCAATCGTATCCACCGGCAAGCGAAACACCACTACCAGCGCCGTTCCCGCGAAAAGTGCGACGATGTACCCGGGCACTTTTTTCGCGTAGCGCGCGCAGAGCAACACCAGAACCAGCGCCGTCACACCCAGCGCCGTCGCTTCCGCGGAAAGGGTGTGGAAGCGCGAGGCCATCAGCTCGATCCGGGCGAGAAAATCGCCCGGCACCTTGTCCGCTTGGAGGCCGAAGAAATCCTTGATCTGCGTGCTCGCGATGATTACCGCGATACCGTTTGTGAAACCGACCACCACAGGCCGCGGGATGAATTTCACAGTCGTGCCCAGGCCGGTCACTCCGAGCACCACGAGCAGCACACCCGCCATCATCGTGCACATGAACAGGCCGTCCACGCCGTATCGGGCCACGATTCCGTACACCACCACCACAAATGCCCCCGTTGGCCCGCCGATCTGCGTGCTGGATCCCCCGAGCGCCGATATAAGGAAGCCAGCCACGATGGCGCAGTACAGCCCCGACTGCGGTGGGAGGCCTGATGCGATAGCAAAGGCCATGGCCAGCGGCAGGGCGACCAGCCCGACTGTTACTCCCGCCACAACGTCAGAGGCGAGCTTTCTGCCGTCGTAATCCTGAAGGCTCAGGATCGACTTGGGGAGCCACTCACGCCCGTTCATGGTCGGTGTCATCTGCTCTTGCCGTCCCGCATCCGCAATCCACCACAAGGCGCCCCGCGAGCCGCGCCGAAAGCACCTGTAGCAGGGAGTTCGGGCGTGAAGCCCGGACTCGCGGCACTGCGATGAACAAGGACGGGGTCCGACCAACAATTATAGTCCATCGTCCAACCCCCGGCGCGGATCGATGCCGGCTGTGTGTGATCAATCGTTGGCTCGCTGCTCCGAGCCCTTGGTCGCGGTTGCCTGGCCGGAGCCTCTGTAGTAGCTTTCCTTTACTGCTTTTTCGGGGCGAAGTTGTGCGCGTACTCGGCAACCTGTAAGCAACATAAGCACTCTTATATCCGTCTCCCGGCTGCCGAGCCGCCAGTTAAGCCCTGAAGTGAAGCAGGTCAGACAGGCTCACTCGATTGATGACGCATTCTCGCGTAGCAGCGTCGCGTTTCGCGATGGCTGCAGCGGTCGCATTCCTTTTCGCAGCGGCAGGCTGCAACAGCCGTCAGCAGGCGTCTTCCGCCTCGGCTGCCGCGCCTTCCCCGCCGGCTTCGCCCTCTGACGTCAGTGTTTCGCCGGACAGTCAGGGAATCGAAACCGTTGTCGCCCGAACACAGGCGATTCTCGTCACGGTCACGTCCCCGGGGCGCATCGTCGCCGACCCCGCCCGCCTGGTCCGCGTGTTTCCCCCCGCGGGAGGCCGCCTGCTCACCGTCAGCGTGCATCCCGGCGACCTCGTTCGCAAAGGCCAGGTGCTCGCCACCCTGCAGAGCAGCGACGCCGTCGGCGCCCTCTCCGACTACCAGAAGGCGCAGGCCGACCTGGCCCTGAAGCGGAAGGCGCTGCAGCGCGCGCAGGAATTGAAGGACCACGGAGCGCTGTCCGAGCGCGACCTCCAGCAGGCCCAGGCCGACGCGCAGACCGCCGAAGCCTCTTCCACCGCCGCCGCAGCACGCCTGCAACTGCTCGGTGTGAACGCCAACGCGGCGCTGCAGCAACTCGAGGTAGTCGCCCCTCGCTCGGGGGCCGTGCTCGAGACAGGAGCTGCCCCCGGCGAGCTCTCTAAAGCGCAGGACTCGCCGCAACCCCTCTGCACCATTGCCGACCTGAGTGAAGTCTGGGCCGAAGGCGACATTTACGAGAAGGACATCGAGTCTGTGCACGCCGGCGACGAAGCTACGGTCGAGCTGCCGGCGTTTCCCGGCAAGGAATGGAAGGCGCGCGTCGCCAGCGTCGGCTATGCGCTTGATCCCGTTTCCCGCACGCTCAAGCTGCGCGTCATTCTCCCGAATCCCGCGTTGAAGCTGAAGCCCGACATGTTCGCCTCCATCCGTCTTTCCGCCGCCGCGCGCACCGGTATCACGGTTCCCTCATCTGCGCTGCTCACGTCCGGCAACCAGTCGTGGGTATACGTGAAGAAGTCGCCCGGCACATTCACGCGGCGCGCGGTCACGGTGCGAGCCATTGACGGCTCCTCGGTCGAGATTACGTCGGGCCTCGCGGCGGGAGAGGCCGTGGCTGTGCAGGGCGTCCTTCTTCTGCGCGACGCCGGCTCCTAGCCCGCCATGAAGCGACTCACTCTCCTGCTGCTGCGCTACCGGGCGATCCTGGTCTCCGTGCTTGCCGGCTGGCTCGCGGCCGGCGCGTACGCATTCAGTCTGCTCGACATCGAAGCGTACCCCGACCCCTCTCCGCCACTCGTCGAAATCATCACGCAGAACCCCTCGTGGTCCGCAGAAGAAATGGAGCAGCAGGTGAGCGTGCCGGTGGAAACGGCGCTGTTCGGCATCCCTCACCTCGCTACGGCCCGCTCCATCAGTTTGTTCGGACTAAGCGACGTGAAGCTCTACTTCGATTATGGCAGCGATTACTTCCGCGACCGGCAGGAAGCGCTGAACCGCATCCAGCTGATCTCCCTGCCCGCCAACGTGCAGCCGCAGCTCTCCCCGTGGTCTCCCACGGGCGAAATCCTGCGCTACGTCGTCCGCGGCCCCTCCTACTCCCTCAACGCGCTCAAAGCCGAGCAGGACTGGATGATCCGCCGCGAGATCAAGCAGGTCCCCGGCATCATCGACGTGACCACATTTGGCGGCACCACGCGCCAGTATCAGGCGGAAGTAGACCCGCAGAAGCTGCTCCAGTTCAATGTCACGCTTCCGCAGGTTACCGCGGCAATCGCAGCCAGCAATGCCAACGTTGGCGGGAGCTACCTGACGCTGGGCAGCCAGAATGGAAACGTTCGAGGGATCGGCCAGCTACGGTCCGTCGACGAGATGAAGCGCGTCCTTGTTGCCGAACACCGTGGTGTTCCGGTCTTTCTGGAAGATGTCGCTGAAGTTCACGAAGGCATTCAGCCGCGCCTCGGCAAGATCGGCATGGACGGCGATTCCGACATCGTTGAAGGAGTGGTGCTGCTCCAGCTCTACCAGCCGTCGCTGCCCGCCCTCGCCGCCCTCCGCCCACGCATCGAGCTGCTCAACCGCCGCCTTCTCCCGCCGGGAATGCGCGTCGAAACCATCTACGACCGTAACGACCTGATCCGCACGACCACGCACACCGTTCGTGAAGTGGTTCTGTTTGGCCTGGTCCTGGTCAGCGTTCTCCTGCTGGTTTTCCTGGGCGATCTGCGCATCACGTTCGTCGCCGCCGTGGCCATTCCAGCTTCTCTCCTGTTTGCCTTCGGTTGCATGGTGGTCACCGGCCAGTCCGCGAACCTCATCTCCGTCGGCGCCATCGACTTCGGCATTCTGGTGGACAGCGCCGTGATCGTCCTCGAGCACATCCACCGCCGGCTCCGCTTTCGCAATCCCGACGCGCCGGTTTACGACGTAATCGCAAGTTCCATGGGGGAGGCTTGGCGGCCCGTGCTTTTCTCCGTCGGCACGATCCTCGCCGCGTTCATCCCCCTGTTCGGCATGAGCGGCGTACCTGGAAAAATCTTCGCCCCGATGTCGGTCACCTACGTCTACGCACTGCTCGGCGGATTTCTGTTCGCCATGATTTTCGCGCCCGTCCTGGCCTCCTACGGCGCGGCGCGGGCCCACGAACGCGGGCCGGGGGAAACGCGCCTCGTCCGCTGGCTCCAGCGGCGGTATGAAGTGCTCCTGCCCGCCCTGATCGCTCATCCCCGCCGGGTAATGGCCCTGGCGTGCGTTCCATTGCTCGCTGCGGGCGTCGCCTACCATTACCTCGGCGGCGAGTTCATGCCCAAACTCGAGGAGGGGAACCTCTGGGTCCGTGCCACGCTCCCGCAGGACGTTTCTTCGGAAGCCGCCTTCGCGCTCGCCGATAAGATTCGTTCCGAGCTGCGCAACTATGCCGAGGTGACCCACGTCATCTCGCAATGCGGCCGCCCCGACGACGGCACCGACGTCACCACCTTCAACAACATTGAATTCTTTGTCCAGCTCAAGCCGCGCGGCGACTGGCGGCCCGGCATGACAAAGCCGAAGCTCATCGACCAGATGAACTCCGCGCTTCAGAAGTTTCCCGGCATCTCCTTCGGCTTCTCCCAGAACATCGAAGACAACGTGGACGAGGCCATGTCCGGCGTGAAGGGCGAGAACGCCATCAAGCTGTTCGGCGACGACCTCGACGTCCTGGCCGACAAGGCCGAACAAATCCGCCAGGTGCTCTCGCGCGTGCGCGGCATCGTGGACCTCGCCGTCTTTCACGAAACCGGCCAGCCCGACCTGAACGTCAGCATCGATCGCGGCGCCAGCGGCCGCTACGGCCTTTCCGCCGCCGACGTGAATGCTGCTGTCGAAGCCGCCATTGGCGGCCAGGCCGTGACGCAGATCCTCCAGGGGGACCGCCGGTTCGATTTTGTGGTGCGCTACGCTCCCGGTTACCGCGGAAGCCCCGAAGCCATCCGCAACATCCTGCTGCCCACCCCCGATGGCGGACATGTGCCGCTGGGCCAGGTCGCTCGTGTCGAGGTCCGTAGCGGCGCCTTCATGATCTACCGGGAAAACGGCCGCCGTTACATCCCCATCAAGTTCGGTGTGCGCGACCGCGACCTGGTCGGCACCATCCAGGAGATGGAGCAGCGCATCGCCGAGGCTGTTCACCTCGACCGGGGCTACCACTACGAACTGGCCGGCGAATACGACAGCCTGAAAACCGAAGAGCGCCGCCTGGCCTTCATCATTCCCGTCAGCCTGCTGATCATCATCGGCTTGCTCTACATGCTCTTCAATTCCATCCGGCGGGCCTTGCTCGTTGTCCTGCTTCTGCCCTTCGGCGCCATCGGCGGTCTGTTCAGCCTGTGGCTCACGCACACTCCGTTCAGTATTTCGGCATCGGTGGGGTTCGTTTCGGCCCTTGGCGTGGGCACTCTTGGAGCGTCCGTGTTCCTTTCGGGTATCGAACGCCACAGAGCGCCGGGCGTGAAGATCGAGCAGTCGATTCGCGAGGGATCCATTGTGGAACTGCGGCCGGTGGTCCTCGCTTGCCTCGCCGCCGGTCTGGGATTGCTGCCCGCGGCGCTCTCCAGCGGTATCGGCGCGCAGGCCCAGCAGCCGCTCGCGCGCGTCGTCGTCGGCGCGATGATTACCACGCCGCTGGCTATCTTGTTCGTGGTGCCCGCGGTTGCGCGGCACTTCTTCCGCGACCCGCGGGATCTTCCTCTATAGGGCCCTATAGGGACGCTGCCGGCATCATCTAGTGCAGTTCCCAATCCAGTTCGTGCCGCGGATGCGAAAACCGCGCCCCGCGCGCGTAGCTCACGAACTGCAGCAACTGCACCGTCGCATCGCTGTATCCCCTCAGGATCGCCTCGCGCGTCCGTTCCGGGCTGAAATCCAGCGCCGATCCCGGCACCGAACCTTCGGGGCAAATCGAAAACGACTTCACGTAGCGGTATCTCCGCGCCCCGAGCACAATCTCGATTTCCTCGGGATGCAGCCCGTTCTTCTCCGCCGCCTTTTCGCACGTCACATTGAAGTTCGCGGCCACGCGCATGTCGTTCACCAGGGTCTGCCTCATCAGGATGTCCACGGCAGACAGGCCCACGTCCACGAACGTCTTCAGCGTCTTCTTCCGTCCATGCAGGGAATCCATCATGATCAGAAAGACCACATCTGCGCCCAGACGCACCGCGGGGCGCAGCGGCTGGTTGGCGCACAACCCCCCGTCAGCGTACAGCTTCCCGTGGAGCAGCATCGGCTCAAACGCCAGCGGCAGCGCCGATGACGCCACCACCGCGCCCACCAGGTCCGTCGTCTCCACCACCATCGAGCTGACGAATTCCGCGTCCGCGCCCCGTTCCGCCGCCAGCCTTTCCTTCGGCGTATTGGAAAAGAAAACGGGATCGCCGGTTTCCAGGTCCGTCGCGCTGAACACCACGTGGATCGGCGACGCGCGCAGCTTTTCCTCCGACAGCCGCTCGCGCACGAAACGCGCCCGCTCGTAGTTTGGAAAAAGACCCGGCCGCAGCGGCAGCCGCAGCATCTTGTGCATGAGCGTGCTGACCGGGGCCCGCCACAGCCTCCGCGAAAAAAGCAGCGCCAGAATCACGGCCACGATTCCCGCCGCTCCGATCGGATACAGAACAAACAGGGTCTCGAAGTGCTGGACAAAGTGCAGCTCATCCAGCAGCGCCACCAGAAAGCTCACCACGATCGCGTTGCCCAGGATCGAAAGTGCCGCCCGGCGCGGCTGCACCTTGAACGACCGTCCACCCAGCAAGCCGCGGATGATGTAGTTGACGTATGGCAGGTGGTCGTACAACAGCAGCATGACCAATCCCGTCAGGCCGAGCAGCGCCCATGTTACTTTCGGGTTCGGCAGCGACAGCGTGTAGCCCTCTGACGCCATCACCGCGTAGATAAAGTTGCCCAGGCCCGCCCAGAAAGCGATCAGCCCTCCCAGCATCCACGCGTAGCGCGTCCATTCGATGCCCACGAGCGTCGGCGTCACTCCCAGCCAGTGATTCACCACTGCTTCCGCATTCCCTACCAGCGTGTCGGAGTTTCCCGCGTAGCCCGCCGCATTGATGCTGCCGATCGACGTGGCCGCGATGATGTGCGTCGGAATGCGGGCGTCTTGAAAAGCCAGCAACGCGCCCGCCTGGTATGCGCCCCGTGTTCCGCCGCCCGAGAGCGCAATGGCGATGCGCCCCGGAAAGCGCGCGAACACGTCGCGCGCACCTTCACTCTCCAGCCGTGCGCCAAACTCCACACGCGCGCGCTTCAGCTCTTCGCTGGGGCTGTCCGCCGTCACGCGCTGCGTTTCTTCCATCCGCGCTCTCCTCGCGAATCGCCTGGCCGCTGGCGGCCTAAGGCGACGTTTGCTGCCTCTGGCCGGCCGGCATCACGCGCATGAGCACCGCGTGCACCGGCCAGTAGACCACCAGCACGAGCACCGCCCAGATGAACAACAGGTGCGCGGGCGGCGGTCCCCAGGTGCGATACGTCACCAATTCCTTCTCCACGAAATTCAAGTTGTGGCCGGGCGCCAGCACCCGCCCCGCCACCAGCACCACCGCCGCTAATGCCGATTGAAACGTCCAGGCCCGCCGGTCATAGCCGAGCTTCCACGCTCCCCAAAATGCCGCAGCCGGCACAGTCAGGTGGTCGAACGACAGCGAGCGTACCCACCACGAATAGCTCGCGTCCCACATGTACTCAGTTCCGCCCATCAGTCCCTGTCCGTGATTCACCGCACCCCAGGCCACGTTCAGTCCCCACACCAGGCCGATCACCGCCGAAGCCACGGCCTGGCTCGAAAGCAGCAGGGGACTGCCGAACCAAAGGCCCGCGCAGGTCAGCAGCACCGCCACGTTGCACAGG
>Ga0335080_10003610_pt1 | contig 15677 bp, 14 predicted proteins | sample Lox_Sample_34_FD_206720 | JGI IMG/M metagenome (GOLD analysis project Ga0335080, IMG submission 206720) | Soil microbial communities from Loxahatchee National Wildlife Refuge, Florida, United States - Lox_Sample_3.4 | ecosystem: Environmental > Terrestrial > Soil > Wetlands | place: USA...
CGTAGCTCCAGTGCGGACCTTCGGCGGCAAGATTGGCGGTCGTGCACAGCGGACAGAGCGCAAGCGCGCCCATGGCCTTGAGCAGATGACGTCGATTCATGGCATTCCTCCCGATAGAACCATTGGTGCGGCGAGACTGTTGTTTGAGCATGATCTTATCCGAAAACCGGTGTCCACTTTTCGGGATCATGCTCTATTGGCTCGCCCAGACGATCCGCGCAATCCAAAGATAATCCTCGGTCGCCAGCGTGCGGTCGGGCTCCGCCGGGTTGAGCGATCTGAGCTCGATCGCCTTCGAGGTCTTGCGGGTCAGCTCCTTGGCGATCACCTCGCCGCTGCGGATCTTGACCACCACCCGGTCGCCGCGGCGAATAGCTGCGGCCGGCGACACGATGATGAACGTGCCGTCGCGGAACGCCGGACGCAGCACGTCGCCGGAGATCTCGAGCGCGAATGCGTGGCGATCCTCGACCGCCGCAAAGCCGAACTCGTCCCAGCCGTCACCGTCGGGATACCCGCGCTCGTCGAAATGATTGGCCTCGCTCGCCTCGGCAAAGGAGATCAGCGGCACCGTGCGCCCCGCGCTGCGCGGCACCCCGCCGACCAGGGCCACGAACTGGTCGAGCGTGACGCCGGTCGCCGCCAGGCACTTGGCGACCGATTCGGTCGACGGCCAGCGCTGGCGCTGGTCGGAGGTGACGCGCTTCGACTTGTTGAAGGTGGTCGGATCGAGCCCGGCGCGCTTGGCGAGGCCGGACGGCGAGGTCCCGGCGAGGCTCGCCAGGGCGTCGATCGCCCCCCAGATCTGCGCGTGGGTCAGCATGGGGGATGCGGAGAGCGAAGACATTTCCGAAAAAACCGGTTGGGCGGACGGCCGAATGCCAATTAGGAATTATAACCTGAGTATGACGGGCCGGCTACAGGACACCGCACACCGGCCGCCAACACCGGGCTGCGGTTCTTGAACAAGGACGGATCGGCCGATAGTTTGCCCAAATACGCCTTGGCGCGTGTCCTGGTTGAGGGCCGCGCGAGCCACGGGACACACGTGCTAGGACTTTTCGAGCGCTTCGCCCGGCCGCTGCTGCGGGCGATGGATCCGGAGGACGCCCACGCGCTGGCGTTGCGCGCGCTCCGGCTCGCGCCGCTGCCCAAGGCGATCCCCGACGATGCGCGGCTGGCGACGCGCGCCTTCGGGTTGACCTTCCCCAATCCGGTCGGGCTCGCGGCCGGCTTCGACAAGCACGCCGAGGTGCCGGACGCGCTGCTGCGGGTCGGCTTCGGTTTCGTCGAGGTCGGCACCGTGACGCCGCTGCCGCAGCCCGGCAACCCGCGCCCGCGCCTGTTTCGCCTTCCCGCCGACGAGGCGGTGATCAACCGCTATGGCTTCAACAGCGAGGGCGAGGCCGCGGTGCTGGCGCGGCTGGCGGCGCGCGCCAATCGCGGCGGCATCGTCGGGTGCAACATCGGCGCCAACAAGACGACCGAGGACCGCGGCGCCGATTACGTGCGGCTGATCGAGGCGTTCGCGCCGGTGACGAGCTACTTCACGGTCAACATCTCGTCGCCCAACACGCCCGGACTGCGCGACCTGCAGCAGGCGGCGGCGCTCGACGATCTTCTGGTGCGCGTGGTCGCGGCGCGCGACCGCGTCTCGCTGCGCGCCGGCGACACGCCGGTGCTGGTGAAGATCGCACCGGATCTCTCCCTGTCCGAGCTCGACGACGTGGTGGCGGTGGCGCGCCGGCGCACCATCGACGGCATGATCGTCGGCAACACCACGATCGCGCGGCCGCGCACCTTGCGCGACCAGAAGACCGCGCAGGAATCCGGCGGCCTGTCCGGCAAGCCGCTGTTCTCGCTTGCGACCCGCATGCTGGCCGAGACCTTCGTGCGGGTCGAAGGCCAGTTCCCGCTGATCGGCGTCGGCGGCATCGACTCCGGGACTGCGGCGCTGGCGAAGATGCGGGCGGGCGCCAATCTGGTGCAGCTCTACTCGGCGCTGGTGTTTCGCGGGCTCGGCCTGGTCGGCGAGATCAAGGACGAGCTGCTCAACGCGCTCGAGCGCGGCGAGGCCCGCACGCTCGGCGACCTGGTCGGCCTCGACGCGGCGGACATCACCGCGCAGCCGTGGCCGGCGGTGTGACGACTCACTTCCGGCGTCATTGCGAGGCGTGCGAAGCACGACGAAGCGATCTCCTTCCGAGCTGCGGAGATTGCTTCGGCGCCCTTCGGCTCCCAGCAATGACGCCTGGGTTACAGCCGCAACACCATGCCGTCGCTCGCCGTGAGCTGCGGCACCTTGTGGCGCCACGCGAGCATGTCGTCGCTCATGTGGGTGAGCACGATCTGCCGGGGCGTCAGGCGAGCCAGGTTCTGCTCGATGGTCTTGTAGTTGAGGTGATTGCGGATCGGCTTGTCGTACGAGTAGCACTCGGTGATGTAGAGATCGGCGTCGCGCGCGACTTCGACCAGCGTGTCGGTCCATTCGGTGTCGCCGCTGAACGCGATGAGGCGGTTCTCCACCTCGATGCGGTAGCCGTAGAACGGCCCGCCCGAGTTGCCGTGCACCACCGGCAGCGGCGTCACCCGCAGCGGCCCGAGCTCGGTCGCGGCGCGCTCGGGCAGCGTGACGATGCGCAGCTCGAAATTGAGCCGGATGGTGGAGAAATGCTCGAACGCCGCCTCGAGCGCGCGCACGTACCAGCCGTCGATGCCGGGCGGTCCGGCGAGCGTGAGCGGCCGCGTGCGCTTGCCGAAATGCGACTCGAGCACGAAGTAGGGAACGCCGCCGAAGTGATCGCCGTGGAAATGCGTGACCAGGATCGTGTCGATGGCGCGCTGCGCGATGCCGAGCCGGTTGAGCCCGATCAGCGAGGAGGCGCCGCAGTCGATCAGGAAATTCGCGCGCTCGCCCACCACGTGGAAGCAGGTGTTGAGGCGGCCGCCCGAGCCGAACGCGTCGCCGCAGCCGACGAATTGCAGGTGCATGGCGGGGGCTTTCGACTCACACGCTCACGGCCGGCCGCGCTTGGCGAGCCGCATCAGAAGCCAGACCGGGATCACGATGACGGCGCCGAGCAGGAAATAGCGCCACAGCCAGTCGACCGCATCCCATCCCATGTTGACGATCGAGCGGATCAGCCGATCGAGGCTGCGCCAGATGTCGAACGGATCGAGCCCGATCGCCGACAGGATCACGCCGACCACGATCGACAGCAGCGCGAGCCGCACGAGGACCGATACCGGCGATCCGCCGAAGAACCGGTTCACCACGTCGTTGGCCATCACGTCCCTCCGGATGCAGCGGTCCCATTTTAGCCCACAAGCGTGCGGCTAGGCATCCCGCCCGGCGCTCGCCGTCAACAGGCGCTCCAGCGTCTCGATCCGGTCCGCATCCGCCGGGCGCTTGTCCCAGCGCAGGCGGCTGATGCGGGGAAACCGCATGGCGAGGCCCGACTTGTGCCGGGTCGAGCGCGCCAAGCCCTCGAACGCCACCTCGAACACCAGGCCGTTGTCCGGCTCGTGCACGATCTCGCGCACCGGGCCGAAGCGGTTGACGGTATTGCGGCGGATGAAGCGGTCGATCTCGGCGAGCTCGGCGTCGGTGAAGCCGAAATAGGCCTTGCCGACCGGCACCAGTTCGCCGGGCGAGCCATTCCGTCGCGGGCCGCTCCACACGCCGAACGTATAGTCGGAATAGAACGACGAGCGCTTGCCGTGGCCGCGCTGGGCGTACATCAGCACGGCGTCGACCACGAACGGATCGCGCTTCCATTTCCACCACAGCCCGCGCGGCCGGCCCGGCAGGTAGGGCGCGTCGCGCCGCTTGAGCATCACGCCCTCGACCGCATCGGCATCGGGCCCGGCGCCGGCGGCCGCCGGATCGGCGCGGGCATGGCGCAGTTCGTCCCAGGCGGCGAAGGCGACGAGCGGCGAGATGTCGAGGCGCGGATCATTCAGCCGCGCGAGCAGCGCCTCGAGCCGCGCACGGCGCGCCGCGAACGGCTGCTCGCGCAGGTCCTCCTCGCCCTCCACCAGCAGATCGTAGGCGCGCAGATGCGCGGGAAACTCGGCGAGGAGCTTTGCGGTGACGGTCTTGCGGTTGAGGCGCTGCTGCAGGACGTTGAACGACTGCACACGCCCCGCCCGCATGATCAACAGCTCGCCGTCGAGCGCGGCGTCGAAGCGCAGCGACTCGGCAAGGTCGGGAAAGCTCTCAGAGACGTCCTCGCCGGTGCGCGAATAGAGCTTCGTGACGAAGCCCCCGTCGGGACGCGGCGCCGCCACCGCCTGCACCCGGATGCCGTCCCATTTCCATTCGGCGGCGAATTGCGCCGGGTCCAACGCGGCAAAGTCTGTGTCCTCGATCGCGTGCGACAGCATCACGGGGCGGAACGGCACCGGATGGGCGGCGCTCGGCTTGTCGGCCCGGCCCTCGATCCAGGCGAACAGCTCGCGATAGGGCGGGCTGAGCGCCGGCCAGGTGAGCTCGATCTCGTCGACGTCCTTGTCGCCGAGCGCCGCGACCGCGGTCTTGGCGAGCCGCGCCGACACGCCGATGCGCAAGCCCCCGGTGACGAGCTTGAGCAGCGCCCAGCGGCCGGTCTCGTCGAGCTCGTCGAGCCAGCGCGCGATCTGCCGCGGCAGCTCGGTCTTGCCGAGGGAGGCGAGCGTGGTGACGACGGTGGTCAATGAAGGTGCTTGTTGCGCCGCTTGCTCCGCGCTTGCCCCCGCTTGCTCCGCTTTATCATCCCCTCCCCCGCGCGCGGGGGAGGGGGACGAACCAGCACGCCGAGGGCCGGGCCACATCAGCGCGACCGTCTCCGACAGGTCGCCGACGTAGTCGTAGCTCATCTCGAACAGCACCGGATCGGTGCGCTCGGCGATCAGCGCGCGGATGATGCTCGGCTTGGCGTGGCGGAACGACAGCGCGCCGGTCATCGCGGCGAGCGCAAAGCCGCGGTCGGGATCGGGCGCCGAGGCGAAATAGTCGGTGAGCAGCCGCAGCTTGGCGTTGCGGCCGGGCTCGTAGGCGAGACGGTCGAGCAGTGCGGCGAAACGGTTCATCGGCTGATGGCGGCGCGGCGATGCCTTGTAGCTATGCGGCGCCGCGCCGCCAAACCAGCCCCGTTCGCTAGAAGAAGCAGCAGAAGATGCAGAGGAACCCGCCCTGCATGCCCTGCCCGATCTTCTTGCGGGCCTCCGACGAGACCGAGCCCGTCCGGGTGATCTCGCGTCCGACCGCCGCAAGCGAGGTTCCGGCGAACATCTTCTCCCCGAGCGCGGGACTCTTCGTCAGGCTCGCGAGCGTATCGTCCACCGGGCAGCACCCCCAATTGCAGGTGATCTGCTTCAGCCGGTCGCCGAATTTGCGCGGCACGATCGGGTTGACACCGTTGGTCTTGGTGTCGCCGACGCAGATGTTGACGATCTCGTCGTTCTTGTTCTGCCGGGCCAACGCCTGCAGCCGCGTGATTGCGCTCCGGTTCGTCGCCGAGCACGCCGCGATGCTCGACCGCTGCGCGATGCAGCAGTCCGGCGTGCCGCAGACCTCGGTGCAGTCGATCTGCGGTGCGGCCGCCTGGCCGAACGCCGCCAGCGATATCAGACAGAATGCGAAAGCAAGGATCGTGCGTCTCATCGTCGCCTCCATGGTGAGCACACGCGTCCAGTCTAGCTCCGGGGAATACAGCCTCAAGCTGAGTCGTTGTCGCGGGTCGTTGCCTCCGCTTCGTCCTCCTCGCCATACCCCACGATGTTGAGCGGCCGCGCCGCGAGCCCGCGCAAACCGCACCAACGTACCAGCGCATCCTCGGCGCCATGGGTGACCCAGATCTCGCCGGCGCCGGTCGCCGCGATGGTTGCACCGAGCCCATCCCAATCGGCGTGGTCGGAGATCACCAGCGGCAGCTCGACGCCGCGCTGGCGCGCGCGGGCGCGCACCCGCATCCAGCCCGACGCGAAGGCGGCGACCGGCTCGGGGAAGCGGCGGGTCCAGACGTCCTTCAGCGCGGAGGGCGGAGCGAGCGCGATCGCGCCGGCGAGCTCGGGCTTCTTCGCCGCGCGCACGAGGGGCAGCTCGCCGAGATCCATCCGCGCCGCGTAGTAGCGCGTGATGCTCTCGAGCGCGCCGTGCAGATAGATCGGCTTGTCGTAGCCGGCCTGCCGGATCAATGCGATCAGGCGCTGCGCCTTGCCGAGCGAATAGGCGCCGACCAGATGCGCGCGCTCGGGAAACACCGCGACCGAGTGCAGGAGCTTTGCGATCTCGCCCGCCGGATCGCCATGGCGAAACACCGGCAGGCCGAACGTCGCCTCGGTGATGAAGACGTCGCAACGGACGGGCTCGAACGGCGCGCAGGTCGGATCGGCCACGTCCTTGTAGTCGCCCGACGCCACCATGGTGAGGCCGTCATGCGCGACGCGGATCTGCGCCGAGCCGAGCACGTGGCCGGCCGGATGGAAGCTCACGGTGACGCCGCCGATGTCGAGCGTCTCGCCGTAGCGCACGGCCTGCGTCGCGCCGGCGAAATCGTCGCCGTAGCGCAGGCGCATGAAGTCGAGCGTCTCCCGGGTCGCCAGCACGGCGCCGTGGCCGGGCCGGGCGTGATCGGAATGGCCGTGCGTGATCAGCGCCTTGTCGACCGGCCGCAGCGGATCGATGTGGAAACCGCCGGGCCGGCAACACAGGCCGGCCGGGGTGGAGACGAGCAGATCGTGCGGGCGCATCGGCCTTGAGATATGCCATGGAACGGGCATTGGTAGGCCGATCATGACCGCGCCGCTGTTTCAATCCTCCGGTGATCTGCTGGCCGACCGCCGCTTCGCGATCGCGCAGGACCTTTCGGCACGCGACGATCTTGCCGGCGCCGCCGACCTGCTGGTGCAGGCGATCGAGGCGGCGCCGCGCTTCGTCTCGGCCTGGTTCGCGCTCGGCGAGGTGCGCGGGAAGCAGGGCGCGCACGAGGACGCGATCGCGGCGTTCCAGCAGGTGTGCGCGCTCGACGCCGAAGACCGGCTCGGCGCCGGCCTGCACCTGGTGCGGCTCGGCGCGCTTCCGCCCGGCGACATGCCGAGCGCCTACGTACGCACGCTGTTCGACCAGTATGCGCCACGCTTCGATGCGGCGCTCACCGAGCGGCTCGGCTATCGCGGGCCGGCGATCCTGCGCGACGCGATCGCGGCGGCGTGCGCGGCGGAAGGGCGCCCGCTGCGGTTCGACGCGGCGCTCGATCTCGGCTGCGGCACCGGGCTCGCGGGCGCGGCGCTGCGGCCGTTCGTCGACAGGCTCACCGGCGTCGACCTGTCCGAGCGCATGGTCGCGCTCGCACGGGAGAAGAAGATCTATGACCGGCTCGCGACCGGCGATCTCATGGCGTTCCTGCAGGCGGAGGCAGGCGAGCAGCGGCGCTATGGGCTGATCGTCGCCGCCGACGTGTTTGCGTATCTCTCCTGGCTGCCGGGCGTGATGGGGGCGGCCGCACGGGTGCTCGCGCCGGGCGGGCTGCTCGCCTTCACGGTCGAGACCCATGCGGGCGACGACGTGATCCTCGGCGAAAAACTGCGCTATGCGCACGGCGCCGCGCACGTGCGGGCCGCAGCTGCGGCCGCCGGGCTGCGGCTGCTCGAATTGACCGCGGCGTCGACCCGCGGCGAGGCGGGCGCTCCGGTGCCGGGGTTGGTGGTCGTGGCGCGCGCGTAGGGTGCGCAAAGCGAAGCGTGCGCACCGTTGCGCTGCGTGGGCACGGCGCTGCGCGCCTTTGCCCACCCTACCCTCGCGCCATTGCAACCATTAATTCTATGCCCGTGTCGCTCGCCGAGCCCATCGCCGATACCGGCCTGCCCGCGGTCTTCGCCCGCTGGTTCGCGCAGCGCGGCTGGACGCCGCGCGCGCACCAGCTCGAGCTGCTGGCGCGGGCGCGCGCCGGGCGCTCGGCGCTGCTGATCGCGCCGACCGGCGCCGGCAAGACGCTCGCCGGGTTCCTGCCGTCGCTGGTCGAGCTGTCGTCCGATGCGCGGCGCGGCGGCGACCTGCACACGCTCTACATCTCGCCGCTCAAGGCGCTGGCGGTCGACGTGGCGCGCAACCTGGAACGCCCGGTCGCCGAGATGGGCCTGCCGGTGCGGGTCGAGACGCGCACCGGCGACACGCCGATCTCCAAGCGCACGCGCCAGCGCCGCTATCCGCCCGATTTTCTCCTGACGACGCCGGAGCAGATCGCTCTGCTCGTCGCCTCGGCCGACGCGCCGCGCCTGTTCGGCAGCCTGCGCCGCATCGTGCTCGACGAGCTGCATGCGCTCGTCACCTCCAAGCGCGGCGACCTGCTCTCGCTCGGCCTCGCCGCGCTGCACCGCATCGCGCCGCGCGCCACCACGGTCGGTCTCTCCGCTACCGTCGCCGAGCCGGACGCGCTCTCGCGCTATCTGGTGCCGCAGCCGCCAGGCGGCGAGGCGCATGCCGATCTCGTGGTCGCCGAAGGCGGCGCGGCGCCGATCGTGCACATGCTCGACTCGGCCGGCCAGGTCCCGTGGGCCGGGCATTCGGCGCGGCACGCCTTCGGCGAGGTCTACGACCTGATCCGGCGCCACAAGACCACGCTCGTGTTCGTCAACACGCGCATGCAGGCCGAGATGGTGTTCCAGGAGCTGTGGCGCATCAACGACGACGGGTTGGCGATCGCGCTGCATCACGGCTCGCTCGACGTCGCTCAGCGCCGCAAGGTCGAGGACGCGATGGCGGCCGGCCGCCTGCGTGCGGTCGTCGCCACCTCCTCGCTCGACCTCGGCATCGACTGGGGCGACATCGATCTCGTCATCAACGTCGGCGCCCCCAAGGGCGCGAGCCGGCTCACCCAGCGCATCGGCCGCGCCAACCACCGGCTCGACGAGCCGTCCGAGGCCGTGCTGGTGCCGGCCAACCGATTCGAGGTGCTCGAGTGCCGCGCCGCGATCGACGCGATCGCCGCCAACGCGCAGGACACCCCGCCGATGCGCACCGGCGCGCTCGACGTGCTGGCGCAGCACGTGCTGGGCGCCGCCTGCGCGGCGCCGTTCCGCGCCGACGAGCTGTTTGCCGAGGTGCGCACCGCGGCGCCCTACGCCGGCCTCACGCGCGACGACTTCGACGCCACGGTCGATTTCGTCGCGACCGGCGGCTACGCGCTGCACGCCTACGAGCGCTTCGCCAAGATTCGCAAAGGCGCGGATGGCCGCTGGCGCGTCGCCAATCCGCGCGTCGCCCAGCAATATCGGCTCAATGTCGGCACCATCGTCGAGGCCGACATGCTGAAGGTCCGCCTGGTGCGCTCGCGCGCCGGCGGCGCCGGGCAGACCGGACCGATCGGCCGCGGCGGGCGGCTGCTCGGCGAGGTCGAGGAGTACTTCATCGAGACGCTCACCCCGGGCAACACGTTCGTGTTCGCCGGCGAGGTGCTGCGCTACGAAGCGCTGGTCAACGACGAGGTCTACGTCTCGCGCACCACCGATTCCGATCCGCAGATTCCATCCTACGAGGGCGGCAAGTTTCCGCTCTCGACCTACCTGGCGGAGCGGGTGCGCCGGCTGATCGCCGCGCCGGACGACTGGCACAAGCTGCCCGACCAGGTGCGCGAATGGCTCGGCCTGCAGCAGTGGCGCTCGGCCGTGCCGACCGCGCGCGAGCTGCTGGTCGAGACGTTTCCGCGCGCCGACAGGAACTATCTCGTCTGCTACCCGTTCGAGGGACGGCTCGCGCACCAGACGCTCGGCATGCTGCTCACCCGCCGGCTCGAGCGCGCAAGGCTGCGGCCGCTCGGCTTCGTCGCCAACGAGTACGCGCTCGCGGTGTGGGGCCTGGGCGACGTCGCCTGGGCGCTCGACCACGGCGAGCTCTCGCTCGCGGCGCTGTTCGACAAGGACATGCTGGGCGACGATCTCGAGGCCTGGCTCGACGAGTCGGCGCTGATGAAGCGCACCTTCCGCAACTGCGCGATCATCGCCGGCCTGATCGAGCGGCGCTTCCCCGGCAGGGAGAAGTCGCGCCGGCAGATGACGTTCTCGACCGACCTCGTCTACGACGTGCTGCGCAAGCACCAGGGCGACCACGTGCTCTTGCGCGCCGCGAGAGCGGACGCGGCGAGCGGCCTTCTGGACATCCGCCGGCTCGGCGACATGCTCGCGCGCGTGCGCGGCCGGATCGTGCACAAGGCGCTCGACCACGTCTCGCCGCTCGCGGTTCCGGTGATGCTGGAGATCGGCCGCGAGCAGGTCTATGGCGAGGCGTCCGACGCGCTGCTGGCGGAAGCCGAGGCGGAGCTGGTGAAGGAGGCGATGCGGTGAGCGCACAGGCCAAATATTTGTCGCCATTGGGGCTCGACAATGCTGTCGCGCACCGAGCCTCGAATCGGGCATAAGCTGTCTCCCTCGCCGCACGTTTGCGGCGCCTCGGACGCAGAAGGGACATGCAGTGACGGCGAACGCGGCGCTCCGAGTTGCTCGCGCCACCCCCGGCCCTTCCCCACAATCGGGAGGGGGATGCGCGCTCGGTGTGTGCGGCGTCAACCTGCTGCTCGACCTCTCCGGCGCCATCTATTGGCCTGACGAGCGCACCCTCATCGTCGCCGACCTGCACCTGGAGAAGGGCTCGAGCTTCGCGGCGCGCGGCGTGCTGCTGCCGCCGTATGACACGGCGGCGACGCTCGACCTGCTCGGCCGCGTCGTCGCGCGTCATGCACCGCGGCGCGTGATCGCGCTCGGCGACAGCTTCCACGACGGCGGGGGACCGGCGCGGGTGATGCCGCAGGATCGCGCCACCATCGCCGAACTGCAACGCCGGCGCGACTGGGTGTGGATCGCCGGCAACCACGATCCCGATCCGGCACAGGAGATCGGCGGCGCGTTTGCCAAGAGCCTGTCGCTCGGCCCCCTCACCTTCCGGCACGAGCCGACCCGGGGCGCCGTCGACGGCGAGATCGCCGGCCACCTGCATCCGTCGGCGCGCGTGGCCCAGCGCGGCCGCGCGGTGACGCGCAAATGCTTTGCGGCCGACGACCGCCGCATGATCCTGCCGGCATTCGGCGCCTATACGGGCGGGCTCAATATCCGCGACCGCGCCTTCATCGCGGCGTTCGGCGCGCTCGCCTTCACGGCGCACCTGATCGGCGAGCGGCGGCTCTATGCCTTCGCGGCCGCGCGCTGCCTCGCCGGCTGAGGCGGCCTTCGCGCGGTGCGTGCCTGAGCGGCTTGACCTGGACTTGCGCGGTGCAGACCTCGGCCAGCATCTCGGCGAGCCGGCGCGTCGCCGGCGTCGCGTCGGGCGCAGCGACCAGCGTGAGCTCGGTGTCCGTAATCGGCGGAAAACCGTCGCGGCGGCCAAGCACCTTGTGCTCGGCGAGGATCGCGAGGTCGGGCAGGATGCTCACGCCGAGGCCGGCCGAGACGGCGGCCTGGATGCCGAACAGACTCGGGCTGGTGTAGGCGACGTGCCAGGCGCGCTCGGCGGCATCGAGCGCGTGGATCGCCCGGGCGCGATAGAGGCAGCCTTGCTCGAACACGGCGAGCGGGACCGAGCCGTTTGATTCGAGCGAATGGCGGCGGCTCGCCACCCAGTGCAGGCGCTCGGGCCAGACGGCGATCGCGTCGGCCGCCGCGCGGCGCGCATCGGTGTCGCGCTTGAACAGCGCGAGGTCGAGCTCGCCGCGCTCGAGATCGCGCGCGAGCCGCACGCTCAGGCCGCAGCGCACGTCGAGCCGCAGGCCGGGCCGCGCGCGGGCGAACTGCGCGAGCAGCGCGGACAGCCGATAGGCGGCGAAATCCTCCGGCAGGCCGAGCCGCACCACACCCTCTCCGCCCGGCCGCGCCACCACGTCGCGCGCCTCCTCGGCAAGCGCGAGGATGCGCCGCGCGTAGGAGAGAAGCCGCTCGCCCTCCTCGGTCGGGGTCGCCTGCCGGCCGTTACGGTGCAGGAGTGCGCACCCGAGCGTCTCCTCCAGCCGCCGGATCTGCTGGCTCACGGTCGATTGGGTGCGATGGACGCGCTCGCCCGCCCGGGTGAAGCCGCCGGCGTCGACGACCGAGACGAAGCTGCGCAGAAGGTCGATGTCGAGCATCCGCGGGGCATTCATGTTTCCACTGGATCGTATGATATCATTTAATTTTCCAATAGCGAGTCCGGCGCCTACACCGCTTGGCAAAGGAGCCCTGCATGCGCGCCGCCCTCCGCCTCGTCGCCGCACCGTCCGTTGAGATCCCCCTGCCGGCCCAGATCGCGGCGTTCTGCCTGATCTGGAGCTCGGCCTTCGCAGTCTCGCGGCTCGCGATGCTCGACTGCCCGCCGCTGCTGCTGCTCGCGTTGCGCTGCGTCACGGCGGGCGCCTTCATGCTGGCGGCGGCGCGGGTTTTTCGCCGCGGGCAGCGCTTCACGCGCCGCGATCTCGCGATCTACGCGGCGCTCGGCATCGCCAACTACACGCTCTATCTCGGGATGAACTTGCTCGCCATGGCGGGCGGCGCCTCGGCCGGCCTCGCCGCGCTCATCGCCAGCGCCAACCCCATCCTCACCGCGGTGCTCGCAGCCGCGCTGCTGGGCGAGTCGCTCACGGCGCGCAAGGTGGCGGGCCTGCTCCTCGGCATCCTCGGCGTCGCGATCATCGTCGAGAGCCGGCTCGCCGGCGGCGGCAGCCTCACCGCGACCGCGCTGCTGGGCGGCGGGCTGGTCGCACTGGTCGGCGGCACGATCCTGTTCAAGCGGTTCGCGCCGCAGGGCAGCGTGCTGATCGGCAACGGCGTGCAGAACCTCGTCGGCGGGCTCGCGATCGCACCGCTCGCGCTCACGCTGGAGAACGTCGGCGACGTGGTGCCGAGCATGCGCCTCCTGCTCACCCTCCTGTTCCTGGTGGTGCTCGGGTCGAGCGTCGCCTATCTGCTCTGGTTCCACCTGCTCGATGTGGCGGGCGCCTCGACGGCGAGCGCCTATCATTTCCTGATGCCGCCCCTCGGCCTCTTTTTCGGCTGGCTGCTGCTCGGCGAGCGCGCCGAACCGTTCGACCTGGTCGGCGTTCTGCCAGTGGCGCTCGGCATCTGGCTGGTGACGCACGCGCCGACACCGCAATCGTCAGCAAGACCATGAGCACGCCGAAAATGCGACGCGCTGGAAAAATCCTTCGCGGCGCTCGGGTTGGGCGGACGGCTGCAATGGCTCGAGCAGAGCCAAAGCAGCTACCGCTGCACTCAGGCCTATCACTGAATAGGCAATCAACGAGACACCCCAGGTGCGTTGCCCAGACTAATCCCGCCGGAACATGACCGCGGCGAGCCAGCCGGTCAGCAGCGCCATGGCGGCGCTGGCGAGGCCGTAGAGCAGGCCGTGGTCGACCGCCGATTCGGCGACGAACTGCTCGAAGCCTTCCTTGGAAATGTCGAACGCCTCGTTGCCGGACGCAACCAACGCGCCATCGGCGAACAGCTTGAGGTCGACAGTGTATGTCCCGGTCGGCGCGCCGGCCGGGATCGGGATGGTGGCGCTGTAGAGGATCGAGCTCAGAAACGTGACCGCACCCTTCTCCTCGACGTAGAGCTTGCGCGCGTCCTTGAGCCGCAGGAAGGCGGCGCGAAACGGATCGTCGCGCACCACGTCGGCGGTGTCGGGGCCGATCTGCTGCGGCAGCAGCGTGCGGCGCAGGCCGAGCTGCAGCCGGCGCGCCACGTCGAGCGGAACGATCGCCTCGATCGGCCGGCTCGACAGCGTCGCGAGATACGACGGCACCTGCACGAAGGTGCGCGAATCGGCATTGACCCAGATGCCGACGACGCGCTCCTTGCGGCGCACCACCAGGGTCTCGGGCGGGCCCTTGACGGTCGCCACGATGTCGTAGCCGCCGCGGTGCGGCGGGGTCTCGGCGTCGCGCTCGACGATGCCGAACAGCACGAGCTCGGCGCCGGTGAAGCTCGGCGTGATCTTGACGGTATGGCGCGACAGCGAGGAGACCAGCTTCTCGGCCGCGGCGGCCGGCGTCGCGCCGAGCGCGGCGAGCACCACCCCCGCCAGCGCGAGCCGCGCCGCCCTCATTGCGGCCCCTCCAGCATGCGGATCGAATAGATCTCCTCCGGCGGCAGCACGAGATCGACGAAGAAGCGCACCCCAACGGCGAGCACCAGCACGCCGAGCAGGAGGCGCAGCCGCTCACCGCGCATGCGCTGGCCGGCGCGCGCGCCGAACTGCGCCCCCATCACGCCGCCCACCATCAGGATCAGCGCCAGGATGACGTCGACCAGGTGATTGGTGACCGAATGCAGCACCGTCGCCGTCGCCATGGTGACGAGCGTGAGCATCATCGAGGTGCCGATCACCACATTGGTCGGCACGCGCAGGAAGTAGATGAGCATCGGCACCAGCAGGAAGCCGCCGCCGATGCCCATGATGGCGCCGACGAAGCCCATCAGGAATCCGATCGTCCACACCGGAATGGTCGACACGTAGATGCGCGACTGCTTGAAGCGGAGCTTGAGCGGCAGACCGTGGAACCAGGTGTGGCTGCCACCGCGGCGGATCTCGGCCGGCTTGCCGCTGCGGCTGCGCAGGATCGCGCGCACCGACTCGGTGACCATCAGCCCCCCGACCGAGCCGAGCAGGATCACGTAGGAGAGCGAGATGGTGAGGTCGAGCTGGCCGAGCGTGCGCAGCCAGGTGAACAGCCACACGCCCGCCGCGGTGCCGACGAAACCGCCGAGCAGCAGCATCGCGGCGAGCTGCAGATCGAGCGCGCGGCGACGCCAGTAGGTGACCACGCCGGAGAACGAGGAGGCGGCGATGTGGGTCGACACGGTGGCGACCGCGACCGCCGGCCCGATGCCGAGGAAGATGAGCAGCGGCGTCATGAGGAAGCCGCCGCCGATGCCGAACATGCCGGAAATGAAGCCGACTGCGAGCCCCATCGCGAAGACGACGAAGACGTTGACCGGTATGCCGGCGATCGGAAGGTAGATTTCCACGTGGCGCGTCCTTCGCCGGCGCGAAGGTCCCTCCGAGCCGACCTCGAGAACCACTGCATCGCCGCAGGACGACGATACTCATTTGCGCATGTCCTGATGGCGAACCGGTGGCCCGCCCGCGTCGCGTGCGGGGCAAGCTTTCGCCGGGACATGCGTCAAAGGCCTACATCGTCACGCCGCCGACGCAAAGCATTTTTGTCTCGATCGGGAGCTCAGATCGACGTGGCGTTGGACGCCGCATGCGCGCGCGGGCGCGGCTTCTGCTTGGGCGGCGGGGCGGCCTCGGCCTGATCCCAGCCGCCGGGCGGGGCCGGCACCGTGACGGCCTCCGCCGGCTGCTTCTCGGCGCTCCAGCCGTCGATCTGCTTGCGCACGGCGGCCAGCGTCGGCTGGTCGAGCTGCGCGCCGATCTCGTCGCGCTTGCGGCCGGCGTCGGCGTCGCCGGCCTTGGCGGCGAGCGCGAACCACTGATAGGCCTCGCTCAGATTGTGCTCGACGCCGATGCCGCGCGCAAAGAGCACGGCGAGATTGTACTGGCTGTCGGCCACCCCGAGCGCCGCCGATTTGCGGAACCAATCCGCCGCCGCCTTGAAGTCGGGCTTGCCGTCGATACCCTCGGCGTAGAGCACGCCGATGTTGTGCATGGCGTTGGCGTTGCCCTTTTCGGCCGCCGCCAGATAGAGCCGGCGCGCCTCGTTGAGATTCTT
>Ga0335080_10003612_pt1 | contig 15669 bp, 13 predicted proteins | sample Lox_Sample_34_FD_206720 | JGI IMG/M metagenome (GOLD analysis project Ga0335080, IMG submission 206720) | Soil microbial communities from Loxahatchee National Wildlife Refuge, Florida, United States - Lox_Sample_3.4 | ecosystem: Environmental > Terrestrial > Soil > Wetlands | place: USA...
AGAGTCCACTTCCCTGCTCCGGTCGTTTTTTGCGGCCCGGCGTTAGTGGCGACGGCGGCGGGAGGCGGGAGAAAGTCTTAGCGTGAGCACGTAGCTAAGGGCGAGAACAGTTTGCTAAAATAGATAGGCCGACCACTGCGGAGAGGTGACTGAGTGGTTGAAAGTACTCGCCTCGAAAGCGAGCGTGCGGGAAACCGTACCGTGGGTTCGAATCCCACCCTCTCCGCCATAAACTAATCTGTTAGCCGTTCCCCCGTAATCCGTCCGCGGTTTTTATCCGGCATCGCAAGAGGTATACCGTTCCATTTTGTTTAGTGACACCTGACCCGCTAAGCCTCTATGGGCGTAATGGCGCTCAAAGTATGTACGGTATTCGCCGCTGCGGGTCTCCTCGAGCCAATCTGAGTTGTCCTTGTACCACTGGATCGTCTGCGCCAAGCCGCTTTCAAGATTCCAGCTGGGGCTCCAGCCCAGTTCGGTGGTGAGCTTCGTGCAGTCGAGCGCATAGCGACGGTCGTGCGCGAGCCGATCGGTGACGAACTTCAGCAGACTCTCAGAACGATCTAAGGCGGCCAGGATCATCCGGGCCACGGTGATGTTTTCGAGTTCACATCCTCCGCCGATGTTGTAAATCTCGCCTTCGTTTCCGTTCCGCAGAATGAGGTCGATGGCGCGGCAATGGTCCAAAACGTGGATCCAGTCGCGGACATTAAGCCCATCTCCGTAGACCGGCAAGGGCTGCCCGGCGATCGCCTGTGAAATCATCAACGGAATGAACTTTTCTGGGAACTGATATGGACCATAGTTGTTGGTGCACCGGGTAATGATGGCCGGAAAATGATGCGTCTTAACGGCCGACTGAACCAACAGGTCGGACGAAGCTTTACTTGCGGCGTACGGACTAGTTGGCGCAAGAGTGGACGATTCTGTCGCCCTTACGTCCGCCGCAAGGCTTCCGTAGACTTCATCCGTGCTGACATGGATAAATCTGCGGATACGGGCGGCGCGACACGCGTCGATCAATCGCCATGTTCCTTCGACGTTGGTCCTAACAAACGGAGTGGCATCCTCGATGCTGCGATCCACATGGCTTTCCGCGGCAAAATGAACGACGGCGTCGCAGTTCCTGGCGAGTTCCGAAACAGCTGAGTCCGCGATGTCCATCCTCGCAAACTGAACCCGGGAGTCTTGCAGGGAGTGCTCGAGATTCCGCAAGTTACCCGCATAGGTGAGCTTATCGAGGACAACTATCGTGTCCAGCGGGTGCCTCTCGAGAAGATGGCGCACAAAATTGGAGCCAATGAATCCAGCGCCGCCCGTGACAAGAATGCGCATAATCAACGAGCTCCCTGGGTCACGTAGCTTCGTTCAAGGCTTGCCAGCTGTTTCTCCCGAACGAGATTACTGGCCCTCCACAAAGACTCGAAGGTGCCCGCATCAGTCCACCAGCCGTCCAGGATTTCGGCCGTGAGTTTGCCTTCGACAAGGTAAGAATTGTTGACGTCAGTGATTTCGAATTCATTGCGCCCGGAGGGCTTTAGCGTGCGGATGCGATCGAATACAGTTGGGTCATAAAAGTAGATGCCGACTACGGCATATGGAGACGCGGGGTTCTTCGGCTTTTCGTCAATGCGAACAACCCGGCCGTTTTCCAGGGTGGCGACACCAAACCGTTCGGGGTCGGGCACCTCCTTTAGTAAAACTTTTGCGCCATTCGTTTGCTTTTCGAAGTTGTTCTTGGCCTCGCGCACCGTCTCTTCAATGATGTTGTCGCCGAGAATGACACAAATCTTGTCGCCATCCGCAAACGCTTCCGCCAGGCGCAAGGCATCCGCGATGCCGCCCTCGCCTTCTTGATAGGCAAAGTGCAACTGATCGAGTCCGAAGTCTCTGCCGTTGCGAAGGAGTTTCAAGAAATCTCCTGCGCTGTTTCCGCCCGTAACGATCAAAATATCGGTGATTCCGGCGTCGACAAGAGTTTGCAGCGGATAGTAAATCATGGGCTTGTTGAACACAGGGAGCAGATGCTTGTTGGTAACGCGCGTCAACGGATGCAGGCGCGAGCCCGTACCGCCGGCTAGGACGATCCCTTTCATAAGGCGCTCCTTACTTCAGCAGGATTTTTGGTTGGCGATCTTGGCTAAAACCGGCACCGAGGCTGCAGAATATTGACGCTCTACAAAGTAGTCCCGCAGTGCTTCCCGCCAGGGTCGCATCAGGATGTGGTGCTGGTCCGCGCTTGCACTCGAGAGCACTGAATACTTGGGCCGCCGGGCAGGCCTTGGCATGTTCTCGGTGCAAATCGCTTCGACCTCTACGCGTGTGTAGCCTCCGACTTTCAGGACTTCGCGCGCGAACTCGTACCAACTGCACGGACCGGTATTAGTGACGTGGACAATTCCACTGGCATCGGCGCGCACAAGCTGAACAATGGCTCGCGCCAAATCGCGATTGAAAGTGGGAGTGCCCACCTGGTCTTGGACTACTTTGAGCAAACTCTGCGTATCTGCTAATTGAAGGATCTTGTTCGGGAAGCACCGGCCCGTCGTGCCGAACAACCACGCGGTTCTTACCAGACAACAGTCCGGAAGAATGTTTCGAACGAGTTTCTCTGCCTCAGCCTTGGACTGGCCATAGACGCTGATGGGGCTTACGGGATCATCGGTTTCGTAGGGGGAGTTCTTCGCGCCGTCGAAAACATAATCCGTACTGATAAAGAGAAGTTTGGAATTTGACCTGGCAACTTCTTGAGCGACGTTAACCGCGGCGAAGCAGTTAACCTGGAATGCTCGGGTGCGATTCGATTCGCAGCCGTCCACGTCGGTGTAGGCGGCCGCCAAGACCGTCCAGTCTGGGCGGGTCTCCCGAAACAGCATTGAAATCTGCGACTCGTCGCAAATATCCACATGCTCGAGGCCAACTCCGGTAACGGAGTCCGAGTCCCACTCTTCCATGAGGACTTTGCCCAACAGGCCTGTTGCACCGATTACGAGGACGCGCATTCTTTTTCTCTATTTGTGCTGGATTTCCCAGTCGTATCCGATATCGGGGTGGTCGTAAGCGAGGCGCCCTTCATCTTTCGGGTTGTAATGACGGTCCGTGAGGTAAACCAAATATGCAGGTTGGTTCCCGAGGACCTTGTAACCGTGGCCCACGCCGGGAGGAATCAAGATTTTCCAAGGCCTCAGTTGACCGACATACAGGGTGTTAATCCGTCCGAAGGTCTGACAATCCCGCCGGAGGTCATATAAGAAGACTTGCAGCATTCCTGCGATGGGTAGCCACAGATCAGTTTGGTAGCAGTGGTAATGAATTGCCTTGATCGTCCCAGGGTAGGTAAGCGTGGCAGAAATCTGAATCTGCTTGAGACCTTCGGGGACCATTTGTGCCGCGATTCCTTCAGCACCTAGGCGGGCCAATTCAGTGAAGAAGCCCCGGTCGTCAGGGTGAATGTGCATGGGCTCGACTTGGACGCCAGCAATGAGGTCTTGCGAGCCGGGAGTGGTTATGATCTTTCCGAGGCCCTTGGTGGAGGCCTTCTCCATGGCGAGTTGCAAGCCATTGTTTCCAGCGATCATCGTGATGTTGTGTGTGTCGGCTATGGCGTGAGTCATTTGAGATTTCTCCGTAAGACTCGAAAGACGCCCGAGGCGCTTTCGGCGCGCACTGCTAACCAGAGACTTCGGATTTCGCCGGGAGGTTTGCGTCAGGTAACCGCGTTGTCGAGGTTGTCAAATTCGGGTGCGGTTTGACTGCAGTCAGGGTTCTCACGACTGGGAACTAATGCCGCCTCGAGAAGAACCTTGTGAACTGCATGCACGGTGTCGTGCATGTCTAGCGGGCGGAGAGTGGGATGGACCAGGAACATCAGGCTCGCTTCTCCGAGTTCCTTCGCGACGGGCAAGCGATTGACCGGGCGCAACTCTTGGGCAAACGCCTTTTCAAGGTAGATCTCACTGCAGCTACCGCTATAACAAGGAATTCCTTCGGCGTTGATGGCTGCCACGATCCGATCTCGGCACCAAGTCTGCTGCAGGCGCTCCGGCCGGACGAAAACGTAATACTTGTAGTAGGAATGGGTCACATTTTCGGGTGGAATGGTGATTCGCAGAGAGGGGATCCGGGAGAAGGCTTTGTTAAGGAACGACGCATGCCTTCGTCTTGATTGAACATACCGCGGTAGTTTGCGCAGCAGGACTCGGCCTATCGCGGATTGCACCTCGGTGAGACGCCAGTTCGTGCCAAACGACTCGTGGAGCCAACGAAAGCCGACAGGATGTGAGCGGTGGTAAACAGCGTCGTAATTCTTGCCGTGGTCTTTAAAACTCCAAGCCCGCTCCCAGAGATCTTTATCGTTAGTGGTTAGCATCCCGCCTTCACCACCGGTCGTCATAATCTTGTCCTGACAGAAGGAGAACGCCGCGACATCGCCAAGAGAACCCACCGGACGGCCTTTGTAAGCGGCGCCATGACACTGAGCGCAGTCTTCGATGACTTTCAGACCGTGCCGGCCCGCAAACTCAAGGATCGGGTCCATGTCGCAGGGCCATCCAGCCAGGTGAACGGCGATTATGGCTTTTGTGCGGGAGTTGATTAACGGCCGGATCGTGTCCAGCGTGAGATTTTGGCTGTTTCTGTCGACATCCGCGACGATCGGCTTCGCGCCTCTCATGACCACGCAACTCGCTGACGCGATAAACGTGCGGCTCGGCACAATCACTTCGTCGCCCGGCCCGACATCCAAAGCGTGTAGAGCGAGTTCGAGGGCCAACGTGCCATTGGCTACAGCGACGCCGTGCTCGCATCCCGCAAACTCGGCGAACTCCTTCTCAAACAATCGACCTTCTTGTCCTGTCCAATAGTTGACTTTGCCCGATTTCAGAACATTCGTAGCCGCATCGATTTCCTCCTTTTCGAAGGCGGGCCACGGCGAGAATGGAATCGTCCGCAGTGGCGTGCCCTGGTCGATTGCGAGGGTTTCAGCGACGAATTGGGGCTTCATCGTTGACATTGGCAGAGTTGTTTTCAGAGTAGTTTCGGACAACGCGGGCGGGGACGCCGAATGCGACGCATCCGTCAGGAATGTTGCGGACAACTACGGCTCCGGCACCAATTGTCGTGCCGTTGCCGACTTTAATGCATTGAATGAGAACAGCTCCCATGGCGACCATGGAAAAGCATCCGAGCGATGAAGCGCCGCCCATGGCGGCATTGGGGGCAACGTGCGCAAATTCGCCGACCTGCACGTCATGCTCAATCACGGCGCCCGTATTTACGATTGCTCCGCGAGCAATGCGCGCGCCCGGATTAATCGTGGCATGAGCCATGACAACTGCCCCGAGCTCAAGCGTCGCGAATTGGGAGATCGCGGCCGTGGGATGCACGAGGGTAAGTGGCTCGATGTTCCAGTTCAGGCACCGGGAAAAGAGCATCTGCCGGAGGTAATTGTCGCCGACACCCAGGGCCACACCGATACGGCTCGATCTGGACTCACGCTCGAGCCAGGCTCCGTCGCCGAGCACAGGGAGTCCGAGAACGGTTGCGCCCTTCATTGCCGGGTTATCATCGATAAACCCAGCCAGTTGGTGCTTTCCGGCGCTCAGCAGGATGTCGGCAACAACTTTTCCGTGGCCGCTTGCCCCGTATACAAAGGCTGTGCTGATTTTCATTCTCCTCTCCGTGCATTGCCCATGAACTCCGGCATCGTGGCATGCCCCTGCCGGGCCACTCCTTCCCCGCCAAGAGCCTTCGACAAAGTCCGGGAAAGGATGCGAGCATCGAGACTTAAAGACCAGTGGTCCACATACCAAACGTCCAGCCTGAATTTCTCTTCCCAATCGAGAGTGTTTCTGCCGTGAACCTGCGCCCAGCCCGTGATCCCGGGTTTCACTTCGTGGCGGCGCGCCTGTTCTTCCGAGTAGCGGGGCAGATAGTTCAGGAGTAGAGGTCGCGGACCAACCAGGCTCATGTCACCAACGAGGACATTCCAGAGTTGTGGAAGTTCATCCAGACTGAGTCGACGGAGAAAGTTACCTAGCCAAGTCAGCCTGTCGCTGTCCGGCAGCAGCCGCCCCTGCGCATCGCAAGAACTATGCATCGTCCGAAACTTCAGCAGATGAAACGGGCGGCCGAGATATCCTGCCCGCTGCTGACGGAACAGGACCGGGGAACCCATCACCAACAGAATCGCGAAAGCAATAAGGATAAGTAAGGGTGAAAGAACGCCGATCGCGACGGCGGATAGCGTTAAGTCCGCGAGGCGTTTTATAAAGGATTTCATTGGAGGAAGTTTTGCGAAAGCGGTGCTGCCCACTCAGGTTTTGAAAATCACAGGCTCAACGGTTTATTTCGCACTGGCCGCACGCGCTAATGCCTCCAGAACACGGATGCTGGAGCGCTTGGACTCATCACTTTGCGCATACAGGCGCACCATGGCCCGATTGTTGAACATCTCCCCGGCAAAATCTTCGATCGGAGACTTACGAACAATCTCCGCTAGTTCCCGAATGCCTTCGGAGAGTGCGCGCTCGCATTGAAACCCTAGTCGGGTATGAATTTTGTCGAAGGATACTCGATAGTTGCGGCGATCCGCATTCTCGATGTGTTCCACGTCCACAGCGGGAACAATCTGCGAGATAAACTCCGCAATTTCGGAAAGACGATGGTTCAGCCCATAGGCTCCGGCATTAAAAATCTCGCCGGAAACGATCTCGAGTTTATTTGCCTGCAGGCAGGCCAGAAATGCGCGGGCGGCATCATGAACATGCATGAACGGCCGCCATTGCTCTCCATTGAAAATGGTGATCTTGCCCTTGCAAACGGCCCGCATGGTGAGAAGGTTGACGACCAGATCGAATCGCAGACGAGGGGAAGCACCGAATAACGTTGCCAGGCGAAGGATGGTCGGATGGAAATTCGTGGTCGCGGCATCCAAAAGAATCCGCTCCGAATCGAGCTTGGTCTCCGCATAGAGCGAAATTGGGGCGACTTGCGCGCGCTCGTCCATCAAGAAGTCTGAGGCGCCATAGACGCTGCACGTGGACGCGAACAGGAATCGCTGAACGCCATGGCCACGTGCGACATCAACGAGCATGCGCGTCGCCGCGCGATTGATTTCCGCAGCGAGATGCGGGTTTTCCTCGCACGCCGGATCACCCACGATCGCCGCGAGATGGACAATGGCATCGATTCCTTTGACGGCCTGCACAACCGTCTGAATATCGCGCACATCTCCCTGGATCATTTCGAAATGCGGGTACTTCTCGACAGCCTTCAGAGAACCATTCCCGAACAAGAGGGAATCCAGGACGCGGACTTCGTAGCCGTGCTCAAGAAGCATTGGAACCAGCGCCGATCCCAGGTAGCCGGCGCCGCCGACCACCAATACCCGGTTTGGCCGCGTCGGCAGATGCTTGGGCTCCACATCGTAGCGTTTGAAGAAACTGTATTTCGCAAGCCGGCTGCCTCCCACCGTCAGAAGCAGGAAGGCCCAACTCAGGAGAGCGACGCCGCGGGGAAAGAGTTCGCCGCGATAGAACAAGTAATCTGCAAAGACAAAGGCGATAACCAGGAGACTAACGGCACGAAGAATATTCAAAGCCTTGTAACGTCGAATGTAACCGCGGGTCCGTGCATAGAAACCGTGAAGGTGGAATATAAATAACGCCATCAGCGACCAGATAAGCGCGTAACTGCGAACAAACCGTTCAAACCGCTGCGCGAGAATTTGAGGATATTCGGTATGGAGAACGGCGACGTAAAAAAAGTACCAGAGCACAAAGGCGAGGATCAGAGACAAATTCACCGACACCAAATCGGCGGCCATTCTCAACAAAGCGGCGCGCCACTGAAAGGTGCGATTCTCTACCTTGAGTTCTTCCCACCGCTTCGAAAACCAATTCGGTTTCACGGGCTGGTCCTTTCTCGTCTGTAAGGGAATGGGGAGCAGGATTTTGAAAGAGGGGGCCTGGGCTACAAAGCGACCGGCCACTTTGCATCAAGGCACGGATCAACCGCGACTTGTGCCAGCACAGCCGGCGAACAGGCCATGGAGTAACTATCGAACGGCCACTCTCTCCATTACAGAAACACAACGTTGCGCAAGAGCCGATCGCGGAAATTCGCTCTTCGCAAGTTCAAGCGCAGAAGCTTTCATTCGCTGCGTCTCGGTAAAGTCATCGGCCATCTGCACAAGGGCGTCCGCAAACGCGATGGCATCCTGGGGTGGCACAGCAATTCCGAGATGGTGTTCGCGAACCATATCCGCCATCCAGCCCGGATAATTCACGAGTATCGGGAGACCGCTCGCCAGATAATCGAAAAACTTGTTAGGAGATGTTCCGTAATAGAAAGCCGGCACGTTGGACAAAACCATCAGACCGATATTGGCGCGCCGGCAAAGGAACTGCGCCAGATCCTTCTTGGGCAGCGGGTCGACAAAGATGCAATTCGCCAGCTTTTCGCGCTGAGCCCTTTCGACAAGCAGGGGCTTCTCTCCGCCGTCGCCGATGAATACGAAATAGATGTTGTTCCGCCCGCGCGAGCGGAGCTCCAAAGCTACGTTCAGGACGGCGTCCAGTCCATTTGCCACACCATGGGCGCCGGTGAACACGGCCACAAATGCTCCCGGGGGCAATCCGGCGATCTGCGGCAACGGCCGCGAGCTATTAGGAACGAACAGTTCGAGGTCGCATCCATTCGGCGCGATCACAACGCGTTCTTGCGGAATTCCGCGTCGAATAATGCCTTGAGCGATTCCCGGAGAAAGAGCTACGCAAAGATTGGCCGAATGATAAGCAGCGTACTCCAGCCAATCCAAAAGCAGCAGCACCAGCGGATTACGGATGACGCCCATGGCACGCGGCAATTCCGGCCAAAGATCGCGCACCTCAAATACAAACGGTTTGTTTCGTAACCAGCGCACCGCGATACCAGGTAGCGCGGCAGTCAGCGGTGTAGAGGTGGCAAAAACCACGTCGCAATCCGCACGAAACGCAATTGCGATACTGCGAAAGGCGAAGCGCAGGAAAGTCCAAGATCTCTTCAGAAAACGATCGTAGTTCGAATACGGCAATTCGAGTTCAATGATTTGAATGCCTTCCACATACCCCTGACGCCGGCCTTTGATAAATGGGCCGGACAGGCCGGACTTTGAGAGCGCCGAGGCGCCACAGACCAGGGTGACTTGGTGCCCTGTCGCGAGGAGCCGCTTCGAAATCTCGAAAGAGCGGGTGCCCGTGGAACCTTCGGGAGTCGAAAAGTGCTGGTGAAAATAAAGGACGCGCATAGTCACGCGAATGAGATTGTAGTGATGATATTCGCAGGCGACCGGCCGACTTCCACTTCAATGACGGGTATCGGCGTTTTTTCAAGATAGTGCCGGGATTCCCATCCGGTGACCAATCCGATTCGGCGGACCGGTACATCGCATTTCACGGTGATTCGCCCATACGCTCCGGCGGAGAAACCAGCCTGGTCCGTGGACCAATCTCCAGGAGCCAAGCGCCACCGGAGCACCGCTTTCTTCTCAAAACCTTGAAGACGGTCGAATACGGATAGCGAAGTGTCGCTCAATACGGCCGTTCTGCGATGATATCTTCCAAACGCATCGGTATAGCTTCCGGACCAGGACTGCTGATCGTTGCTCTTCCTAATTGTGTCGTCGCCGTCGACGCGCACCCAACGACCGTAAAGAAATCGTCCAAGGCGCGGCATCTGGTCGCTGTCATCAAACTCTGGAAGGTTGTGCCCGCGCACACTGGACAGCATCGGCGCGATGCCGTCGCCGTGGCCGTAAGAGTAAGTCCCGCCATCCCGCAAGACATTGACGCCATTTGACCAGAGGTCCAGGTGAAGTGCGTCCGCATGCGCGGGGCGAAATCGAGCCGTCGGTGCGCGAAGAAGTAGGAAGATGCCGGCGTTGTTTCGGATAGCGACGTAGCCCCCATTCGGAAGCAACTCGCTGCTTTTTTGGGTACCGCCGTACGGTCTGTGGGGCCGCAAGGCGAGACCGAGCCATGCTGGGGCTTCATCCCAAGGGCCCGGTGCCAGCCACGGTTGATGCAGAAAGGCCAGGGACGACGATTGCAGACAGGGGCGAAAATCACGATAGTCGCCAGCAGCCAATTGATAAGGGTATGCGCCGTCGTTTCCACCGAAATTAGGGCCGTCGCCATTCACAGGGTCGATCATGGCGCCGAGCCATCTGGTTGCAGCTTCCGCCCTCTTGTATAACTCCTGCGAGAACGGAGCTTCCGCTGTTTGCTGGCGGAGCGCTTCGGTGACGGTCAACGTATCGAGCATCAAGCGATGATAGGTCAGCGAATGCTGCGAAAAGCTCCCGTCCGGAGCTACCAAAGAACGGACTTCCTGTTCCAATAGGCGTCTGCCTTTGAGAGCCCAACGCTGGCCGCGGCGGGCGACGTCGCCAGAAGAATGAGCTGCCAGCCAGGAGCCACCGATGAAAAGGCTAGCAGCTTCGCTGATAATGTGGTTATTTTCCTGAGCTCGCGCATAGATTGTCGTGCTGCTGATACGGCGGCAATGTGCTTCGACAAAAGCGGCCAGACCCGGCTCGACGGCGCCCCTTAGCTCTGCCAAACGCATTGCCAAGAGCGTATTGATCAAGCGAACCGAGACTTCCTGCCCACACATCCAGTTCGGGCCCGCGTTCGGAGGATTATTCCGCCACCAATCGGCTACCCAATTTAACAATGTCGACAAGTATCGGGTGTCTCGTGTAGAGCGCCACGCACGGGCAAGAATGGGAGCCCACATGAATCGAGACATCTCCCAGATCACTTTTATGTCGCCGACATCGCTGTCAAAGTCACTGATACTGCTCCAGTGCACTTGAGACTTGGCATGCCTGCGCTGGGTGAAAGGATTGAAGAACCAATCAGGGGGATTTCCGACCTCATATCTGTGTACCGAGAAATATCTTCCAACGCCGCTGATCAGATCATCTGCTTCGGGCAAAGTCGACGGCTCAGGCCAAGGTGATGATTTTCCGGTCCCGTCGAAAGCATGCTCGCTCAGATTCAAGGGGACGGGATTCGAAATGGGCAAAATTCGACGGTAAATTCCGGCACGCTTAAGCGAACGATGAATCGCGACACGGGAGAGGTTTCCCAACCCGAGCTTCAAATAACTTGACATATACGTCGAGAGCGAGAAGCCGAAGCGTTCGAAGCCATTCGAAAGATCTGTGCGGGGACTGGCAGACTGAGAGTCTCCTGGCATCGAAATGTTCGGGGCGTGACCTGAACATTCGGAGGTCGAGTTCGCGCAATCAGAGTTAGCCTGAAATGCCTTACACGCCATGGAGTGATTCGGCGACGTCAATCGAGACTCGAGAAACTTCAAAGATTTCTTGCGCAGGGATTGGGGAGGGCTGGCCCGAGACAATGGCGTTGACAAAGGCCTGGACACAATTCGCATGTCCTTTGTCCTGCCGCCATGTGCGAAAAACTTTCAGCTTCGAGCAGCCAAAGGCGCGCAGTGTGCGGAAGTTATCCAAATGGAGCACCATCCCTGATGCGAAGACCTCGACGCGTTCCTTGGGGAAGGAACGGTGCCCGTTGCCGTAGTACTCGATAGAGGCAATTGAGCCATCCTCGAATTTCAGGGAGATCTGGGCGGTGTCGTCGAGTGGGGACATTCCGATTGGATTTTGCACCGACACGCCGTTCGCCTTGACGATTCGCGTTCCAACCAAGAAGCGGGCGAGATCTATGAGATGACAAGCCTCGCCGAGAATGCGTCCGCCACCCACCTCGGGATTTTGAGTCCAATGGCCACTGGGCAGAGGGCCCGCATTCATCATGAGGTTCACCGACTTTGGACCGGGCGCGGCTCGCAGAACTTCACGCATACGCTGGACATGTGGCGAGAATCTGCGGTTGAAACCCACCAGAAGGACCGGCGACAGGCCATCGCTGTGAGCGCGAGAATAGGCGGCTTCCACTTGCGTTAGCTGATCGCGGGTCAGAGCTAAGGGCTTCTCAACGAAAACATTCCGACCACTGGCTAACGCTTCTGAGACCAGAGAAGCATGGCTGTCATGGCGAGTCGCGATGACCACGGTATCGATATCCTTGTGCGTAAACAGTTCTTCAGTGCTGGTCGAGACCCTGCGGAAGCCGAACTTCTTTCCAAAATGAACGGCTGGTAAGCCATTCATGGTTACGAGCGTGTCCAATTCCGCTCCGGCTTTAGCCAAGGCGGGAATCAAAACCCGGCTGCCATAGTTGCCGGCCCCGATACAGGCAACTGTCGGTTTCGTGGCGGAGGAGCGTTGCGGCGCATCACGAAGCTCGAGTGTTCGGCGCCTGCTGCTCTCGGCCAAGTGGTCCAGCGGGTAGTGCAGCAAAATGCCCAAGGACGGGTCACTCCCGGTCAGGAGCGAGTAAGCCTGGTCCGCCTCGGCAACAGGAAACCGGTGCGAGATCAAACGCTCCACATCCAAAGCGCCGGATTCCATTAGGTCCAAAACCGCTTCAAAGTTGCGTTGCGCGGTCCAGCGCACATATCCGACGGGATAATCGCGGCCTTCTTTTTCGTAAGCCGAATCGTAGCGCCCAGGCCCGTAGGAACACGAAACCTGGAACGTAAGCTCCTTCTCGTAAAAATCCTGGCGCGAGAGTTCCAGGCCGGTAACGCCGACGAGCACAATTCTGCCCCGTTTGCGGCACATTTTTGCGGCCTGAGAAACGGGCTCGGAGGTTGAGGATGACGCGGTGATTAGAACAGCGTCCACTCCCCTGCCGCGCGAAAATTCCGTGCCCGCCAGCACAGGATCGATTCCAGAGGAAAGATTCAGAACAGCAGCACCGAACGTCTGCGCGAGTTGGAGACGATGTGAATCGTAATCGATGCCGAGCACGCGGCAGCCGTGCGCGCGAAGGAGTTGCACGGTGAGCAGGCCGATCAGCCCCAAGCCGACCACGACAAACGACTCCCCGATCGTGGGCTGAGCCAGACGCAAGCCTTCAAGACCAATCGCACTAAGCACAGTGAACACTGCGGACTCGTCCTCTACGCCATCGGGTATGCGCGCGCACAGATTCTTCGGCACGCACACCAGCCCAGCATGGGACCCATTCGAGACAACGCGGTCGCCGGCCTTGAAATTCGTCACGCCGGAGCCGACTTCCTCGACCACGCCGACATTGCTGTAACCCATGGCGAGCGGTTGGTCGAGCTTGCTCTGGACCGCTTCCATCGCGGCGAAGAGACCGTCGGTCCGCACCTTGTCGATGACTTGCCGGACTTTATCGGGTTGCTGCCGGACACGTTCGAGCATGGAAGCGCGCCCAAAATCGACCAGCATGCGCTCGGTGCCGGCGGAAATGAGGCTAAGCCGCGTTCGGATCAGCACATGGCCGTGGCGCAGCGCCGGGACGGGCGTCTCGATCAGTTCCGTTTCACCGGTGCGCATGTTCAGAAGGACTTGTTGCATACTAAAACTTAGAGAAGTGCCCGCGATGCCTCAGAATCAAGACGTTTACCGCGTTCCGAAGGTGGCGGCGGATTACGCTCGCCAGTCCAAACTCTATCCTCCTGAACAAGCTATCCTCCGCCTCATAATGTCCGATCTGGAAACGGCTCGAATGCTCGACCTGGGGGTTGGAGGGGGCCGCACAACTCTGCATTTTGCGCGAGTTGTGCGGGAATATGTTGGAGCGGACTACTCCGAGAGCATGATCCTCGAGTGTCGAAAACGCTTTGCTGCGCACCCGGATCGATTGACCTTTGTGGTGTGCGATGCCAGATCGATGCAAATGTTTCCGAGCGGATGTTTCGACTTCATTTTGTTTAGCTTCAACGGAATCGACTATGTGAATCATCCGGATCGACTGACGATCTTAAAAGAGATACAGCGGATCGGCAGACCTGGGGCGTGGTTCTGCTTTTCGAGCCATAACCTAAATTCGTGCGCCCAGCTTTTCGAATGGCATCGAATGATAAGTCTGAAACCTAAGTTTGTCGCACGTACGGCAAAGCGACTGGTTTTGCGATTTGTGTATAACTGGCATATCAACGCCGCGACTGTGAAACGTTCTCAGTATTTGATGTTCAACGATGGCGCCCACTCCGGTCGGCTTCTGACATACTACATACGGCCAGAAGAGCAAGTTATCCAGTTAAGTCAGGGTTTCACGGAAGTGCGTGTTTTCTCGTCGGTGAGCGGCGCAGAAATTGTTGGGCAAAGCGAATTGCAGCGCGTCGAAGATGCGTGGCTTTACTACTTGTGCAAGGTCAAATGCTAATTCGCCGGAACGACTTTCCTTAGCAGGCTGGCGAAGCCGTAGAACAGCCGAGAGGAACTCCAATACAACCAAGACTGATAGTCGGTGAGCCGAACCAGTTCACCCCCGAATGATCGTTTAAAGGCGTTGATGCCCTGCCTCTCTCTGTCCGAGGTGTTGTAGGCAAAACCGCCAAAATCATAGAGCCGATAGCCAGAGTCTCTGAAGTGAATCATGTCTTTAAAGTGGAGGTACTTATTGGCTCTCCCGATGAAATTCGCGTCAATTTGTTGCGTGAGTCGCGCGTTCGAAGAAAAAAGCAGCCTCACGGTTTCCGTCTCGGAATCACACAAATATGCGTGTGCCGCAAGGACTCGGTCCCCTAGTTTTGCGCATGTAATGAAAAGCTTATCCTTGTATCCATCGAGCAAGCCTTTGTCGGCAAGATAAGTCCTCTTGGCGCTCGCAAATTCGTTGTGAAACTGCCGAAACACTTCGACATCATTCATGAGTTCGAACCTAACATTTTCCCTTTCACTTCTTCGAACCTCATTTCTTACCGTGCTCGTGAAATTACCGAGCATCTCTTGTTCTGTTCGATCCAGAGCATTTACGACCGTGTAGAAGGGCCTTGAAATAAATCCAAAGCACCTTCCGGACAGACGGGCCTGGTAATAAACTGCCAATCGGAACATATCCCGCGAATCAATCTCATCGCAGTAATACTTGTGCGTAATGGTCAGAAATCCCGACTTTCTCCGAAAGGAAAGCATGACATTCAGCCTCGTTTTGAAATGGCTTAAGTCAGCAAAGATACGTCAGCATAGCGGGTACTTCTCGGACGCGGGTTGAACCATATCGGAGACTATTCGAGATGCACGGCCAGTAAGGAAATCGTAGGAGAACGGTGTGATACCTGTCGCGGTAGTGTTCTCACCAAGAGCAGGATGGTCCAACAGTTCAAGGAGGGCGCTTTCGAACGACTCGTATGTCGTGATTGCAAAGGTCGACGCCCCCTGATATCGAGGACATACGTCTGATGCCAGGACCGTCACACCATAATTCACGGCATCGGCAACAGCAATCCCGAAACTGTCTTTGGTGTTTGGCCGGAGGTAACACGTGGCCTTCGAAAGCGCGTAGTTGAAGTTCTGCTCCTTCTGATCCCAATATACTCTGACGTTTTCGAGGCTGTGAACCTGCGCTTGTATTTCTTCTTTTTTCGGCCCTTCGCCATAGACAAACAGTGCCAACTGGTACTGAGGAAAGCTGCGGACGAACCGGACGCACCAGTCGAGATTGTATATGGTTGTGGGGTAACCTGACGCAATGAACGTTGGCCTAGCCGAGAAAAATACATCAACTTCTCGCCGGAAAGATTCTTCCGGTGCCCATAGAAAGGGGCGGACATAGGAACTTA
>Ga0335080_10003613_pt1 | contig 15667 bp, 15 predicted proteins | sample Lox_Sample_34_FD_206720 | JGI IMG/M metagenome (GOLD analysis project Ga0335080, IMG submission 206720) | Soil microbial communities from Loxahatchee National Wildlife Refuge, Florida, United States - Lox_Sample_3.4 | ecosystem: Environmental > Terrestrial > Soil > Wetlands | place: USA...
GGCGCCACCCTCGTGGCCGACCCCGACCGCGAGCTGAGAAAGCCCTCGGCCTGCAGCTGGCCGTAGCACTCGAGCACGAGTCCGCGCGAGATCCCCAGCTCGGCCGCCAGTGACCGCGATGAGGGCAGCCGCTCGCCGGCGGCCAGGCGACCGGAGCGGATCGCGTCGCGCAGCTCACGTTCGAGCTGCACCCGCAGCGGCTGATCCGAAGCTCGATCGAGCCGGAGCAGGAGCTCGGGTCCGAGACCGGCCCACTCAACCGCCATCGCTCCGGATCGTACCGCGAACAGCCAAAGCGGCTCACTGTTTCCGCATCGAATTGGCTCTTATCACCGAGCCGCTTGCGCCGTACGGTGGCGCCATGCCACGAATGACGCCATGGACTCCCGGAGCTCGCGCCCTGCTCGCCAGCTCGATCGTCGCCCGTCTGCCACTCGCCATGTTCAGCATCGCGCTGCTTGTTCACGCCCAGCACATCACCGGCTCGTTTGCGGTCGCCGGCGTGGTCGGCGCGGCCTACGCGATCGCGAGCGCGGTATCCGCTCCGCTTCTGGGCGGACTCGTCGACCGCTGCGGCCAGACCGCGGTGCTGGTGAGCGGCGCGACCATCACCGCGCTCGCGCTCTCGGCGGCCGGTGTGCTGCCCTCGGGCGCACCGCCGGCCCTCCTCGTCGCGCTGGCCGCGGCGGCCGGCCTGACCATGCCGCCACTGGAGGCGTGCGTGCGGACGCTGCTGCCCACGATGGTCGCCGATCCGAGCGGGCTGCCCAGGTTGTTCGCCTTCGAGTCGACCGTGCTCGAGCTGACCTTCGTGGCCGGCCCGCCGCTCGCGCTCGGCGTGGGGTCGCTGTGGTCGACGGGCGCGGCGCTCTGCCTGAGCGGATTGGTCATGCTCTCCGGCACCGTCCTGTTCACTGCCCAGCCCGCTTCGCGGCGGTGGCGCCCTCAACGCGTCGGCCGGCGGGCGCGGGGAGGCGCTCTCGGCTCCCCGATGATCCGGACCCTGGTGCTCGTCGAGTTCGGTCTCGGCGTCGTCTTCGGAGCCACCGAGGTCGGCGTCACCGCGACGGCGCACGCGCTCGACGCGGCGGCGGCGGCCGGGCCGCTCCTCGGGCTGTGGGGCCTCGGCTCGCTGCTCGGCGGCATCGTCGCCACGCGCCTCGGCGGGGCGGCCCAGAGCACTCGCGGGCTCATGCTGTTGCTCGCCGCGCTTGCGCTCACCCACGGAGCGCTGGTCCTGACCACCGGCAGCGTCGTCGCGATGGGCGTGGTCATCCTTGTGGCCGGAGCGACGATTGCCCCCACCGCGTCGAGCGTCTACTCCATGGTCGACCCCGCGGCGCCGGCCGGCACCTCCACCGAAGCCTTCTCCTGGCTCGTGACCGCAGGGCTGAGCGGGGCCGCGTTGGGCGCTGCCGCGGCCGGCTGGCTGGCCGAGACCGACGGCCCGATGGGCGCATTCGCGGCGGTCGGCGTCGCCGGCGGCCTCACCGTGCTGATCGCCGGATGGCGCGCGTATGACTTGCCGCCCGACCGCCGACGGGCCATGCTGCGCGTATGGGGAACATCGCGGTAAGCGAGCTCGCCTACGCCCACCCAGGCGGAGAGCTCCTGTTCAACGACGTCTCGTTCCGCGTGGTCGGCGCACGCCATGCCGCGCTCGTGGGCGTCAACGGCGTCGGCAAGAGCACGCTCATGCGGATCATGGCGGGAGAGCTCGAGCCGATCGAGGGCGCGGTCGCGCGCGGCGGACGGGTGGCCTACATGTCCCAGTCCGGCGGCGAGGGTGAGACGGTCCGCGAGCTGCTGCTGGCGGCTGCGCCGTCCGCCCTGCGCGCCGCGGGGCAGCGGCTGCTGAACGCCGAGCGCGCGGCGGCCGAGGGAGATGAGGCGGCCGGCCTCGAGATCGGCGAAGCGATCGGCGACTGGTCGGAGCTCGGCGGCTACGAACTTGAGGGGCGGTGGGACGCGGCCTGCCGCCGGATCGGCCTGGGCGGTCTGGCCGAGGTCGGCGACCGGCCGGCGCTCTCGCTGTCGGGCGGGGAGCGCAAGCGCCTGGTGCTCGCGGCGCTGTTCGACAGCGACGCCGAGATCCTGCTCCTCGACGAGCCCGACAACTTCCTCGACATTCCGGCCAAGCGCGAGCTCGAGAACACCATCCGCCAGACGCGCAAGACCGTGCTGATCGTCAGCCACGACCGCGAGCTGCTCGCGGGCGCGTCCGACATGGTGATAACGCTCGAGGGCGACGGCGCGTGGGTGCATGGCGAGTCCTACGCCAGCTACAAGCAGGCGCGCGAGCACCGCCAGCAGCTTCTGGGCGACCGGCTCGAGCGCTGGCAGCGCGAAGAGCGCCGGCTGTTCCAGCTCATGAAGACGCTCAAGGAGCGCGCGCGGTACTACGACGGCTGGGCCAAGCGCGCCGACGCGGCGGAGACCCGCTGGCGCCGGTTCGTCGACGCGGGACCACCCCCGCCGCCGGTGGCGAACCGGCAGATCCGCCCGCGCCTCAGGGGCGGCGACTCCGCGCGGCGCGTGATCTTGGTCCGCGAGACCAGCATCGACGGCCTGGTCGAGCCGTTCGGCGAGGAGGTCTACTTCGGCGAGCGGGTGGGGCTGATCGGCCCGAACGGCGCCGGCAAGACCTCGCTGATGCGCCTGCTCGCGGACGCCGACACAGCCGCGGACGCGGACCCCACCAGCGCCGTGACGCTCGGCAACCGCGTCTCGGCCGGGCTGTTCACGCAGCTGAACCGCCGAGCGGAGTTCGACAGCGCGATCGTCCTCGACGTCGTGCTCGCACGGGTGGGCGGGTTCGAACGCGCGATGAGCGCGCTCGCACGCTACGAGCTCCAGGGCACGGCGCGGCAGTCGTGTTCGACGCTCTCGGGTGGACAGCGGGCACGTCTCGAGATCCTCTGTCTCGAACTCGACGGCCACAACCTGCTGTTGCTCGACGAGCCGACCGACAATCTCGACCTGGATTCCTGCGAGGCGCTCGAGCACGCGCTCGACGGGTTCGAGGGGACGGTCGTGGTCGCCTCACACGATCGGGCGTTCCTGCGCACCCTCGACCGTTTCCTCCTGTTCCGCGCCGACCGCCGCGTCGTCCGCGTCCCCGACGCCGAGTCCGCGATCGCGCAGCTGGCGTAACGTCCGCGGCCCAAACGAGCGAGACAAGGAGAAGACGTGCAGATAACCCGCAACGGCGTCGAGACCACTCCTGGGCCGGCCGATCGGTTCACGGGCACGGTCTACATCGACGCGGTGGCCACGCCGACGCCGCCGTCGCGCGTGGAGGCGAGCAGCGTGCACTTCACTCCCGGGGCGCGGACCGCGTGGCACACCCACCCGCTCGGTCAGACGCTGTTCGTCACCGAGGGCGTGGGCCGCTGCCAGCGCGAGGGCGGTCCGGTGGAGGAGATCCGGCCGGGCGACCGCGTGTACTTCGAGCCCGGCGAGCGGCACTGGCACGGCGCCGCGCCGGATCGGTTCATGACCCACATCGCGATCTACGAGGCCGACGAGACCGGGAGCGTCATCGCCTGGGGCGAGCACGTCACGGACGAGGAGTACGGCGCCGCGCCGGCGTAAGCGATCCGCCTAGGCGCGCAGGTCCCGGCGTTCGATGCCGGCCATGCCGAGTGCGGTGAGCACCAGCGCGACCACGCCGAGCACCACGAGCCCGCCGACGTCGACCCCGCCCGTGAGCGGGTCGTGCCCCGCGTAGTAATAGAACGGCGACAGGTACTTGAGCCAGTCGAGCGCGCCGACGAGCGGCGCGAAGCCGTTGATCAGCCAGCCGACGATGGCGACACCGGCCGCCCCGCCGGCGGCGAGCGAGCGGCGACCCGTACCGGCGCCGAGGGCGATCGCCAGGGCGCCCGTGGCTAACCCGAAGAACGCCAGCTGAAGGCAGAACGCGCTGATGTGCCCGAGGCCGATGCCACCGCCGCCGATCGCGACGCCGACGACCATCCCGGCCCACGTGGCGAGCGCGATGGCCAGGACGACGACGGCGATGGCGATCGCCTTCGCCGCGACTAGTCGCGCGCGCTCGACCGGGTGGGCGAGCACGAGCCCCAGGATCCGGTCCTCCTCCTCGCCGGCGGTAGCGGCGACCGCGCCGGCGATCGCGAGGCCGCCGATCACGAGCGGGCCATAGATCGAGCCGATCTCGCTCCGGTACCAGCCGGTGATCGTGCCGTAGTCGGCGCCGCCCAGCAGCTGCGAGACGCCCTTGGGGATGTTGAGCTTTCCGATCGTGTGCCCGACGGCGGGGAACAGGGCCCCGACGACGATCAGCACCGCGATCAGCCCCAACCCCCCCGACGCGGTGGACACCCAGCGCAGACGCAGGGCCATCTTGATCGTGGGCCAGCTCATTTCTCCGGCTCGGCTCGGTAGTAGCGCAGGAAGATGTCCTCCAGGTCCTCCTCGCGCGGGCGGATCGCCAGCACCTCATGCGCGGCGGCGGCCTTGACCACGGCATCGGCCGACCCCTCGAAGCTCACCGTCACGGTTCGGTCGGTGGCCGTCGCGTCTTTGACTCCGGGGAGGGCCTGGAAATCGCGCGGGTCCATCGGCTGGGCGAATTCGATCTCGAGGCGCTGGACCGCGACCTTGCGCAGATTCTCGAGCGAGTCGACGACCACCACGCGGCCCTCGCGCAGGATCGCGACGCGGTGGGTCACGCGTTCGACCTCCGACAGGGTGTGCGAGGAGAGGAACACCGTGCGACCCGCCGCGCTGACCTCGCCCAGGAGCCCGTGGAAACTCTGCTGCACGAGCGGATCGAGGCCGGCGATCGGCTCATCGAGGATCAGCACCTCGGGTTCGTGCATGAACGCCTGGATCAGCCCGAGCTTCTGCCGGTTCCCCGTCGACAGCTCGTGCACCGGTCGATCCACTGCGGCGTCGAAGCGCTCGACCAGCGAGTCGCGAACCCGCCGATCGACCCCGCCCCTCAGGGCGGCGAAGTAGTCGAGCACGACCCTCCCGGTCAGCTTCGGGTACAGCGCCAGGTCGCCGGGAAGAAACCCGACGCGCCGGCGGATCGCCAGCGAATCGCGCGTGGTGTCGAACCCGAGGACCTGCGCCGAGCCCGCGGTGGGCTTGATGAGGTCGAGTAGCAGCCGCAGGGTCGTCGACTTGCCGGCGCCGTTCGGGCCCAGGAAGCCGAACACCTCCCCCTGGAAGATCTCCAGGTCGAGCCCGAACAGCCCTCGCCCCGACCCGAAGTCCTTGGTCAGGCCGCTCGTCGCGATAACCGCCGGCGCAGTCACCGGGTACACTCCCGCACCATATTTCACAGACTACACAACTTTCAGATACACGTGAAAACAGCCATGAGGGCTTCTGCTTGACCACCGTGCCGGACAGCGACCATCCGGCGGTGCGCCGGTTCGTCGAGAGCTTCGCCTCGGCGCTCGTCGAAGCCGGCGTCCCCAACATGCCGGCGCTCGTCTTTGTGACCCTGCTGGCCACCGACGCGGGCGGTCTCACCGCGGACGAGCTTGCGGCTCAGCTCCAGGTCAGCCGCGGGGCGATCTCCGGCGCGGTCAACTACCTCGCGCCGCTTGGGCTGATCACGCGCGAGCGCCAACCGGGCACGCGCCGCTACCGCTACGTGCTCCAGGACCCCACGTGGTACGAGCTCGTCGCGCGGCGCGAGCGGCTGCTCGACCGCTGGATCGCCACCACCCGCGAGGGGGTCGAGGCGCTCGGTCCGTCGACTCCCGCCGGCCAGCGCCTCGCCGAGTCGCTCGCCTTCTTCGAGTTCCTGCGCGAGGAGATGCCGGCCATGCTCGCGCGGTGGCGCGCGAAACAGAGTTAGGGCGCGGCGCGGGGCGGTCGGGCGCGCAGGCTTGCCGCCCATGCGACGGCGATCAGCGCGGCACCGATCGCGAACACCACGATCGCGACGAGGTCGGTCGAGCCCGGCGCGGTCCCGCTCGCGGTCGGTGGCGAGATCGCGACGCTATGACCGGCGGCCGCTGCGAGATGCTGCACTGCGCCCAGGGCGGCGGTGGCGAGCCCGCCCGGGCCGGAGGGGATCTGCACATCGCGCAGGACCGAGCGCTCGTCCGCGCCGCCCGAGCCGGGGCGCCAGAAGCCGAAGCCGTTTGGCATGACGACCAGGAGCGGCCCCCGATAGACGAGGGACAGCTCTTGCCCCAGGAACGCGGCGTAGTTCTGCGGCTGGCGCCAGAGCTCGGTGACCGAGCCGAGATCACTCCGTGTGGCGATCAGCGCGACGCGGATTCGGTAGCCCGCGCGCGCCGCAGCCTGCGCCAGCGTGGTCAGCTGCCCCTGCTGCGCGACCGGGATGCCGCCGTCCTGGGGCAGGAACACCGGCTGGGTGGCGAGGACGTCGCTCGCCGGGTCGCCATCCGCGCGGGCGGCGCCGGGGGACGCGATCAGCGCGCATGCGACCACGACCGGAACGAGCCAGCGGAGGTGCGCGCACCGATTTCGCTTGGTCGTACAGTCCGGCATGTGGCCGCGCACGAGTCTACGGGCCGATCGCATCGGCGACTCACGGTGTGCTTGCTGTTCGCGCTTACCCTCGTCTGCTTCCCGGCCACGGCCGAGGCGCATGGTCCGATCGCACCGGTCGCCTCCGATTACTTCGCGAAGCCCCTCGCGGTTCCCGCGGGACTCGAGGTGAAGGTGGTGGACGGTGACCTCCGGATGTGGCTTGAGGCGCCGGCGGGCAAGACGGTGGTGGTGCTCGACTATCGCGGCGCGCCCTACCTGCGGTTCTCACGCGCCGGCGTGGCGGTGAACCACAACTCGGCGATGTACTACCTGAACCAGACCCCGTTCGCGCGGACGCCGCCGGCGAACCTCACCGCGCGTACCCCGCCGAGCTGGCACGGAGTCAGCGGCGGCCACTCGTACGAGTGGCACGACGGCAGGTTGCACGCGCTGGCCACTGTCGCGCTGACGCCCGGCGTCTCGTTCGTCGGGCGCTGGAACGTGCCGGTGCGAGTCGATGGGCGGCTTACGGCGATCGGCGGCGGCCTGTGGCACGCCGACCATCCCTCGCTCGTCTGGTTCTGGCCGATCGTGGTGCTGCTCGCGTGCGTGCTCGCCGCGCGGCGCGTGCGCCGGCGTGACCTCGACGTCCTGGTCGCCCGAACTCTCGCGACAGCGGCGCTGATCGGGGTCACGATCGCCGGCCTCGGGGTGCAGCTCCACGGCCGGCCCGGGGTTTCGGCCTTTCACCTGGTCGAGCTTGCCCTCATCCTGGCGTTCGTCGCGTGGGGAGTCTGGCGAGCCGTTCTCCACCGGCCCGGCTATTTCACCGCGTTCCTCGTCGCCGTCGGCGCGCTCTGGGCCGGCGGGGTGCTCATCGGAACGCTGTTGCACGGGTTCGTGTTGATCGCCCTCCCCGCGTTCCTGGCGCGAACCGTGACGGTGGTCTGCCTCGCCACCGGGGCCGGGCTGCTGCTACTGGTGCTCCGCCTGCTCGACCACACCGATCGCGATGAAGAGCACTCGGAGTCGATCGAAGACCTCGACCGTGGTGACATCGAGAGCCTGGCGTAAGGTCCTAACGGCCTTGGTCGTGGTGCTCGGCGTCGGCGGTTGCGGATCGACCGAGCACGCATCACAACCGACTGCGCCACCTGCGAGATTGCTCGCCGAGGCGCGACCAATCGGCCGGGGCCCGGACTTCCAGCCACCGGTGCGCGGACCGGTCATCGGTCCGTGCGCTCGCGACCTGGGCTACCGCGCCGGAGTACACGTCGAGGTGTTCGGCGCGAATCGAGTCGTACTCATCCCGGCCGGCATCGGCACCACACCGCCCCGCGCCGTCCTATCCGGGCGTATCACGAGCGCCGGCTGCTACGGAGCACTCGTCACGCTCGACCCGACCGGCCTGGTGCTGGTGCGCCCAGGCACACGTCTGACCCTCGGCGATCTGTTCCGGTCCTGGGGGCAGCGGCTGTCGTCGCGCCGTGTGGCCACCTTCTCGGCGCCGGCCGGCGACCACGTGCGGGTGTTCGTCGACGGGCGGCGTTGGCGGGCCGCTCCCGTCGAGATACCTCTCAGGGCGCATTCGGAGATCGTGGTCGAGGTGGGGCAGTACGTGCCGCCGCACTCGTCCTACGCGTTTCCGCCTGGCTCGTGAGCGACTGGACCGAGGGTGCAGAATGTCGCGGGATGGCGCATCGCTTCCTGCTGAGGAGCATCGTCTCGACGTTCTGCGTTTTGTTTGTCGCGGCAGCGCCGGCTGGAGCGCATCTGCGCTCGGGGACAGTTGCCGTTGACTACCTGGCGAGCCTCGTCCATCCGCACACGAATGCGTACTCCGCTCAGATCTTCCAGAGCGACCGTGCTCTCAGCATCACGGTCAGGCCCGGTGATAGCCTGGTACTGCTTGGATACCTCGGCGAGCCCGTGTTTCGCCTCGATGTCGCCGGGCTGTGGGTGAACACCGCGTCTCCGACCGCGGCCGCTCTGCGGTTGGTCAAGAAGTCGGAACATGGCTCGTCTTCAGCGCCTACGTGGGTAGAGCAGCCCGGGCGAGACTCGGTGATCTGGCCCGACGCGCGGTCGCAGGGCCTTCCGCCAGGGACGAGCCGCGGGCCCTGGAGCGTTCCGTTGATCGTGGATGGGCGCCCGGCGCGCCTGGAAGGAGAGCTCCGACGCTTCCCGGCCCCGCCGCTGGGGCTGTGGCTCGGCGTACTCGCATTCATACTCGGGGCCGGCGCGTTGCCGATTGCACTGGGACGCCGTGATCTCGCCGGCCCGGCGTCGGTGTGGCTCGGAGCGGTCGCGGCATGCGCGTGCTGCGTTGTGCTTGTTGCGTTTGCACTGGACGCGTATGCGTCGCCGGGGACGTGGATCGAGGCGGTGGACGCGATCGCGTTTATCGGTGTTGGTGCGTGGGCGCTGTGGCGGGCGCCGGAGCAGTGGCATTTTGCCGGTGCGATCGGCTTGGGGCTTGTGGCGCTTGCTGTGGGGCTGCTCGAGGGGGCCGTCTTCTTGCACCCGGTCGTGCTCGCGGTTCTTCCGGGGACGGCGACTCGGCTTGCCGACATCCTGGCCGTCGGCGCAGGGGTGCTCGCTGCTGTGTTCGGCGGGCTGGTGTACGTCGAGCAGGGTGGAGTCGTGCCCGACGGTTCAAGTCTCGGAATTCCGGTAGCAGGGTCCGGAACGCGGCCATGATGTGCTTCGCCGATCGTGTCTGCTGAGCGTCGGAGCGGTATCTTCATCACGCACATGCTCCGGGGTGCCGAACGTCGAGGCGCGATGGCATCGCTGGCCCGTGGGGCGTTGGTCCCGGCTGGCGCACTGGCCGTGCATCAGCTGCGCTACTGGCTCGCGTTCGGAAGCAACGCGACGGTAGAACTGCGGGCACAGGGTCATTCGTATCTGCACTCGCTGGTGCCGTGGATCGTCCTGCTCCTCGCGATCTCCGCCGGCGTGTTCCTGCGGGCGCTCGGCCGCGCCCTCGGGGGGCGCTGCTCGCTGCCGCGCCACACGTTGTCGTTCGCTGCACTGTGGCTGGTATGCGCGGCCTGTCTGGTTGCGATCTATGTCTGCCAGGAGTTTCTGGAGGGACTGTTCGCGACGGGGCATCCCGGCGGGCTTACCGGGATCTTCGGGTACGGCGGATGGTGGTCGGTGCCGGCTGCGCTGGCGGTCGGTCTGGTTTTGGCGGCCGTCTTTCACGGTGCCCGCTGGATCCTTCGGGGGGTCGCGCAGCGGCGCCGGCTTCCGGTTGGTTCTCGTCGACGTCGGGTCTCCGCGGCCCGCGCGCCTCGCGACTCGGTTCTACCGCAGTTGGCGCCCCTCGCGGATGGCTGGTCGGACCGTGGACCTCCTCGCTAGCGCCGCGCGCTGACTCACCTCCAGGCAGCGATCGTCGCTCGCTGGGGCGCTTCTGCGCGCACCCGCAAGAGCTCCGGGCCTGCCTGATCTCCCAAGCGAGAGGACAACAACAAATGAATGTGAAGTCCCTGCGCGGGCGAATGGCCCGCGGAGCGGCGTTGGTGGTGGCCGGCGGCCTGCTCGTACCGGCGGCCGCATCGGCGCACGCGCGGGTCAGCCCGCCCGTGTCAGTTGCCGGCAAGTTGCAGCTCTACAGCCTGGCGGTACCGACCGAGAAGAGCGGCCTGACCACGACGGCGATCGTGATGACCGTCCCGTCCGGGTTCGGGATCGACTCGTTCGTGCCCCCGCCGCCGGGCTGGCAGATGCACCTGCAGCAGACCGGATCGGGGGACAGCGCGGTGGTGACGAAGGTGACGTGGACCGGCGGCAAGACCCCCACCGGCGAGGACTCCTTGTTCCAATTCCTGGCCCAACCGTCCTCGGCCACGACGTACACCTTCCAGGTGCAGCAGACCTACTCGGACGGATCGATCGTCAATTGGTCTGGACCCGAGTCCTCCGAGGCTCCCGCGCCGACCATCGAGGCGGCGAGCTCACTCGGTGGCGGCGGAGTATCGGCGTTGACGATCATCGCGCTGCTCGTGGGTGTCCTGGGACTGCTGGCCGGTGGGTTCGCGCTCCTGGGCGGCTCGAAGGAGCGGACCCTGGCGTGAGGCGCCGACCGGTACTGGGCCTCGTTCTGGCCGCCGCGGCGCTGATCGCCGCGGCGGCCGCGCCGCCTGCGCGTGCCGATGGAGATCCCGGCAGCGACGTGCTCGTCTACCAGGATCTGTTCGCGGGGTCGGATGCGGGACTGTCCGTCCAGCAACAGCTCGAGCTCGGAGGCTTGTTGAAGGCGACCGCGCGGGCGAATGCCCCCGTGCGTGTTGCCATCATCGCCAGTCCATTCGATCTGGGGGCGATCACCGGGTTGTGGCGCAATCCTCGCGCGTATGCCCGGTTCCTCGGTCTCGAGCTGTCGCTTGTCTACAAGCAGCGGCTGCTGGTCGTGATGCCGAACGGCTTCGGGTTCAACTGGCCCGGTCACTCGCCGGCGGCGGCTTACCGCGCGCTGGATTCGATCCAGACCCGCCCGGGCGGCGGTGGGCTGTTCAACGCCGCCGAGGCGGCGGTTCGGAAGCTGATGCTCGCCGACCACGTCAAGCTGCCTTCGGCAGCGCCCGCGGCCGCGACGAATGGTGCCGAGCGCGGCTCCAGCCAGGCGTCACGCAGCGGCGCCGACAACGCGCTGGGGATCGTCGCGCTCGCGCTGATCGCGCTCCTCGGCGTGGGCGTGGCGGCACAGCGGATTCTCGGCCGCAGTGGGTTACCGCGCCCTCGTTTGCCGCGTCGCATGCGAGGGCGGCCGCGACTGCGCCTCCGGCTGCTGGCGATCCCGGCCGGCGCGTTACTGCTGGTCGCTCTGACGGCGGCGCTCGCGATCGTCGTGCGGTCCAGCGAGCCGGCTCAGAGGGAAGCCGATGCGCTCGCGGCGAACCCGGACCTTGATCCAGGCACCCCGGTCTCCGGCAAGGCTCCTGATTTCACGCTTTCGGACCAGTTCGGGCAACCCATCTCGCTGCACTCTTTTCGCGGCAAGGTCGTAATCCTGGCCTTCAACGACTCCGAATGCACGACCGTCTGCCCGCTGACGACGACCGCGATGCTCGACGCCAAGGCGATGCTCGGCAAGGCGGGGAGTGACGTGGAGCTGCTGGGGATCGATGCGAATCCGGCCGCGATCTCGCTCGAGGACGTCTGGTCCTACTCAGAGCTTCACGGAATGCTCCACTCCTGGCGGTTTCTCACCGGTTCCTTGCCGCAGCTCAAGCACGTGTGGAAGCGCTACGGGATCGAGGCGGCAATCGAGCGCGGGGAGATCACCCACACGCCGGCGCTGTTCGTGATCGACCGACAGGGCCGCTTCTCCCGGCTCTACATGACCCAGATGTCCTTCACCGCGGTGCCCCAGCTGGGCCAGCTGCTGGCGCAGAGCGCCTCCGCCCTACTGCCCGGCCGCCCGAGCGTTCACACGAATCTCTCGTACTCCCGCGTCGAGCCAACCACACCAGCTGATGCGGCAATCCTGCCCCGTGCCGGCGGCGAGACAGTCAAGCTGGGCCCCGGCGCATCGGCCAGGCTGTTCGTGTTCTTCGCGACCTGGGATCAGGAGACCAGCGCCCTTGCCGGCCAGCTGGACGCGCTCAACAGATATCAGGCGATTGCTGCCCGCTCCGGTCTGCCGCCACTGGTGGGCGTTGACGAGGCCAGCGTCGAGCCTGGCTCGAGCACGCTCACGAACTTCTTGCGGCGGCTGCCTCACCCGCTGTCCTATCCCATTGCGATCGATCGGAGCGGCAAGCTGGCCGACGGCTACGAAGTGCTCGGGCTCCCCTGGTTCGTACTCGTCTCACCGACCGGCCAGTTCCTCTACTACCGGGACGTCTCCACCGCTGGTTGGCCCAGCACGAGCGTCCTGGTCCGCTACGTCAAGGCCGCCCTCGCTCGCGTCTCGAAGCCGGCCGGCAGCGTCGAGGCCAATCGAGCGCTCGCCGGCTCTCCGCCACGGCTTGCCGCGCTGCACCGCCAAGCCGATCAGCTGCTCGCTGGCGAGTCGGCGCTCGCCGCTCGGATCCGAAGCCTGCGCGGATACCCGATCGTGGTCAACGCGTGGGCATCCTGGTGCGGCCCATGCCGATCCGAGTTCGGCCTGTTCGCCTCGGCGTCAATCCGCTACGGCAGACAGGTCGCGTTCCTCGGCGCCGATACGGACGACTCGCCCTCGGACGCGCGGGCCTTCCAGGCGCAACACCCGGTCGGGTACCCCAGCTATCAGGCGAGCACGACCAACCTCTCGGGACTGGCCACGATCGAAGGTCTTCCCACCACCGTCTTCATCAACCCGGCCGGCAAGGTCGCGTATGTGCATACCGGGCAGTACGACTCGCAGGGAAGCCTTGACCAGGACATCGAAAGCTACGCCCTCGGACGCTGACCCGCGTGCATTCTCTCCCCGGGCGCAGTTCGCTCGGATCAGTCGCGCGAACACTCCGCGCAGGCTCCGAGGGCCGCTCGCCGGGGTGGTCGCGCTGTTGACGCTGCTCGCGATGCCGAGCGCCGCCGCGGCCCACGCCTACCTAGTGCGAACGGTTCCCGCTGCGAGCGTGGTGCTGGAGGCGCCGCCGGCGAACATCCAGCTCACCTACGACGAGGCAGTCGAGCCGCGGCTCGCGATCATCTCGGTCACCGACGCGGACGGACACCAGGAGACGACCGGTCCGGTTCGCCGCTCCCCGGCCAATCCGGACACCCTCGTCGTGCCCCTGCGGGCGCATCTGCCCGAAGGGTGGTACCTGATCTACTGGCGGGCGATCTCGGTCGACGGCCATCCGGTCCAGGGCGCGTTTACCTATGCCGTAGGTCCGAACCCGGGGCCGGCGCCACAGTTCCGCGTCCCGAACATCTCTGCCACTGCGACCACCCCCCAGTTGCTGATCGCACGCTGGGTGATGTTCGTGACCGTGATGGTCGCGATCGGCCTGCTCGCGATGCGCCTGCTGATCGCCCGCCCGCTGGTGAGACGCGTCCCGGGGCTGAGCCTGCGCGCGGTGACGGTCGCCTTCGCCGTCACCGCGACGCTCGGCCTGATCGCGATCCCGGTGTACCTCGACTTCTCCACCGCCAATGACTCGTTGCGCTCGGTGTTCGACCTCTCCGCGCTGGTCCCGCTCTACCGGGTGACGGCGTTCGGTCGGGCGATCGTCGACCTCGAGCTTTGCTTCGCGCTGTTCTGTCTGGCCGGGGGAGTCGCCCTGTGGGTGGATCGGCCCGAGCGTGAGCGCCGGTCGATCGCCGAGCTGGCCGCCGGCTGCGGCGCGTTGCTGGCGGCGGCCGCCGTGCTGGTCGTTCCCGGCGCCGCCGGTCACGCCGCGCAGACCGCGCCGCGCGGGCTGACGCTGCTGTTCGACTGGTTGCACCTGGCAGGCGGCTCGGTGTGGCTGGGCGGCCTGGTCGGCCTGCTCGTGCTGTGCTACAGCGTGACCGCGCGCGAGCGCGTGCCGGCGCTGTCGGCGTGTGTGCCGCGGTTCTCGAACGTCGCGGTCGGTTCGGTGCTGGTACTCGCGGCCACCGGCGTGGGCGAGGCGGTCGACCACATGCCGGCCGTCAACGCGCTGTGGGAGACCGGATATGGGCGCGCGATCCTGGTCAAGACGGGCCTGCTCGGGGGAGCGCTCCTGATCGCCTCGGGCAACCTGCTGCGCTCACGACCACGGCTGATTGGCGCGGCCCGCGAGCCTGCCCTCGGTGAGCCGGCCGCCCGACTCCTGCGCCGGCTAGTCAGCGGCGAGGTCGCGGTCGTCGGCGCGATCGTGTTCGCGGCGGCCGTGTTGTCCAGCCTGCCTCCGCCACCGCCTGCGTTCGCGCTCGAGAACTCGGCGATCGCGAAGGTTGGCCCCGGGCGCGTCGCGCAGACCGTCAGCCACGCCGGCTACGTCCTGCAGGTGCTGGTCTCGCCGAACAAGGCGGCCGCGCCCGACTCGTTCGCCCTGCGCATCACCCATGACGGACAGCCCCTACGCGGGGCAACCGTGACGCTTCTGTTCAACCACCTGGAGATGGAGATGCCGACACAGGAGTACCAGTTGACCGAGACGCAGCCGGGCGTCTACTCGCGCGCCGCCCCCGCACTGGTGATGGTCGGTCGCTGGGGCCTGACCTTCCAGGTCACGCCGGCGCACGCCACCCCCTTCACCGCGTTGATCGTCGATCAGGCAGATGGCTAAGCGTCGGCTGATCTTCGCCGTCCTCGCCGCCCTCGTCCTGGCCGCCCTGTTCCTCACCGGCTGCGGCGACGCCGGCAGCGGGCTGACCGTCCCGACGGTGGCGCCGGCCCGAACGTTCTCGCTGGGCCGGTTCCAGCCAAGCGCACCGGTGCACCCCGGGCAACCGGTGACGGTCAGCTTCACCGTGCTACAGCCGAGCGGTCAGCCGCTGACCCACTACAAGACCGGATCGGGTCCGCACACCGGCGTGCATCTGATCATCGTGCGCGACGACCTCGCCTACATCATCCACCAGCACCCGCCGGTCGGCCCGGACGGCCTGCTGCGCCAGACCGTGACCTTCCCAGCTCCAGGGCCGTACAAGGTGCTGGTCGACGTGTACCCGAATCTCCCGGGCGGACAGGCCAACTTCCAGCTGTTCCGGACCGTGAACGTGGCCGGGGCGTACCGTCCCGCACGCCTGCCGGGATTCAAAGCGAGCGCGACCGTCGACGGCTACCGCTTCGACATGCAGGGCCACCCCGCGCTCCATGCCATCCAAGCGCAGTTCATCCACGTTGACGTCACCGACGCGCACGGTCAAAAGCCGACGTTCGTCCCGTGGTTCGGCGCGCTCGCCCACGCGATCTTCTTCCGTCAAGGCTCGCTCGACTACTTCCACACCCACATATGCGCGCCGAACGCGCCCAACTGCGGCACCCTGCCGGGCGTCGCGTCGAGCCGGGTCTCGGGCACCTCCACGGCACCCGGGAAGCTGACCATCGGGGTGCTGTTACCCGAGCCGGGGACGTGGCGCCTGTTCCTGCAGATGAAGCTCGCCGGCCGGATCGTCACCGTGCCCTACACCCTCCGGGTCGCGTCGTGAGTCGTCGCGCGGTTCGCCTCCGTCTGTTCGCGGCCACGGTGGCCCTCGCCGCCGGGGTGGCAGCGGTGATCGTCGCGATCCTGCTCGTCCGGAGCGCACTCGGCTGATGCGCGGGCACAGAACCGCAGCC
>Ga0335080_10003614_pt1 | contig 15666 bp, 12 predicted proteins | sample Lox_Sample_34_FD_206720 | JGI IMG/M metagenome (GOLD analysis project Ga0335080, IMG submission 206720) | Soil microbial communities from Loxahatchee National Wildlife Refuge, Florida, United States - Lox_Sample_3.4 | ecosystem: Environmental > Terrestrial > Soil > Wetlands | place: USA...
CATCGATGCCGGCGGCATAGCGATAGAGCCACTCCGCCACCGCACCGTAGGCGTAGTGGTTGTAGGAGTTCATGGAGGGATCGCCCATCATCTGGTCACCGTTCCAGCGCTCCCACATGGTGGTGGCGCCGTGTTCGATCATGTATCCCCATGAAGGATAAGTTCTGTTGAAGAGAAGTTCGTAGGCGACATCGCTATGGCCGCTGTTGCTGAGTTCGAGCATCAGATAAGGCGTGCCGAGGAAGCCGGTGGTGAGGTGCCCATCGTGGGCCTTGATGTCTTCCACCAGCTTTTCCGCCGCCGTGGCCCGCATACCGGGCGGCAGCAGGTTCATGTGCAGGGCCAGGACGTAACTGGTCTGGCTTCCTGTGCCCACGGTGCCGTCGGGCTTCACGTACTCGTGGATGAACGCGGCGCGCACCTTGTCGAACACCTGGCGGTATTTCTCTTCGTCATCGCTGCGGCCGAGTGCCCCTGCGATGCGAGTCATGAGTTCAGCGTCGTAAGCCCAGTAAGCGGTGGCGATCATATCTTTGGAAGTTTCGCTGCCAATCGCCAGCCAGTCGCCGTAGTCGTTGCCGCGTTCTTTCAGCCAGAGATAGTTGGGATTGGCGCTTTCCAGATGCGTCATCCACTTTTCCATGGCGTCCCAGTTTTCCCGCAGGATGGTCTTGTCGTCGTATTGCAGATATGCGGTCCAGGGAATGATGACGCCGGCATCGGCCCAGCCGGCCACGCTGTTGGACACATTGCCCGCGTAGGGAGAAACGTCGGTGTAACCGCCGGAGGCGCGCTGTGCGTCGCGAATGTCGGCGGTGAACTTGTGCGAGAAGGAAGCGAGGTTGGCGTCGAACGCAGCGGTCCGCCAGAAGACTTCCGCGTCGCCCATCCAGCCCAGGCGCTCGTCGCGCTGCGGGCAATCGGTGGGCACGCTGAGGAAGTTGCCGCGCTGTCCCCAGAGAATGTTGCTCCAGAGTTGATTGACGATGGCGTTGGCGGTCTTGAACTGAATGGTGAACGGCGCATCAGTGTGGAAGACGACGCCTTCGACGGCATCCTGCGGCGGCGTGCCCGGATAGCCGGTGAGTTCGATGTAGCGAAAGCCGTGGAAGGTGAAATGGGGTTCGAAAACCTCGTCGCCTTTGCCGCGCAGGATGTAAGTATCTGTGGCCGCGGCGGTGCGCAGGTTTGCCGTGTAAAGTTCACCATCGTTCTGCAGGACTTCGCCAAAGCGCAAGCGGACTTTCGTCCCCGCGCGCCCGGCAACATGCAGGCGCGCCCAACCGACCATGTTCTGGCCAAGATCGAAAATATAAACTCCCGGCTTGGGGCTATTCATGGTTTTGGGCTTGAGCGTCAGCTCTACGCGCATCGGCTGAAAGTCTTCGGCGACCAAAGGCGCTTCAGGCGTGGCGGCGATGGCCACTTTTTCCCAGCGGGCGGCGGCAAAGCCGGGCTGGTCCCAACCGCTCTGCTCCAGGCGGGCGTCGAAGTCCTCGCCGCTGTAGATTTCGGATTGCAGAATCGGCGACTGCGCCGCCTTCCACGACCCATCGCTCACCACGGAATCGCGGCTGCCGTCGCTGTATTCCACCTCCAGTTGCACCAGCAGGCGCACTGGCGGAGGGCCGAAGTTGTAGCGCGTCTGCAGCCAGGAAAGGCCGCTGGCGTACCAGCCGTCGCCCAGAATGGCTCCCAGGGCATTCCCGCCCTGCCGCACCTGCGAGGTCACGTCATAGACCTGATAGACGATGCGCTTACTGTAGTCGGTCCAGCCGGGCGCGAGCACGTCATTGCCCACGCGCTTGCCGTTCAGGTAAAGCTGGTAACTTCCCAGGGCCGTGGAATAAATTCGCGCCGAGCGCACTTGTTTGGCGACACTGAATTCGCGGCGCAACAGGCTTGCCGGCAGGGCGGGCCACGGAAATTTCACCTGCTCGCTACCCACATCCGCGATCGCCACCGCGTTGGGCCAGGAGGAGTCATCGAAATTTTTAGCGAACCAGTTACCGGTCTGCTGGGCAGCGGTCTTCCAGTCCGGGCCGGAGACGAAGCGCTGGATTTTGCCGTCGCGCATCGTCACGCGCAGCAGGGCGATGAATCCCGCCGAGTTTTGATTGTCGCGCGATTCATTGACGATGGCCTCGGCCGCCACCACGTTCGCGCCTTTGCTGAGCAACTTCCCGGCGGGGATGACACGAAAGTGGCCCCAGGGCTCGCGCTCGCCGTAGCCGGTGGCGGGCGAAGGCTCCAGCACCTGCCGGCCGTCGACCCAGGCGGCGACATTGTCTTTCGCGGTGATGAATAAGGTGGCGTCTTTGGGACTTTCCCCAAGGTTAAAGCGGAGACGGAACTCGTGTTTGCCGGCGCTGGCGTTGGTGAGGCCGTTTTCATTCGCGGCCCAGATCCACTTCACACCCGATTCATAATCACCACGCTCTGCGGGTAGGTCGCGGGTGATCCATTTTGCCTTCCAGTCCTGCGGCGAGAGCAATCCCATCTCCCACCAGGTGGCCTGGCTGTAGGGGCTGGGATCTCCCGCCTGATCCCAGACGCGAACCTGCCAGTAGTAGCGGTGGCGGGACTCTACCGCCGGACCGCCGTAGGGGACGTTGACCGATTCGCCCGATTCGACCTTTCCACTATCCCAGACGTCGGCCTGGTCCTGCGCGAGCTTCTCGGCCGAGCTGGCGACGCGGATCTGATAGGCGGTCTGCTTGGCTCCGCGGCGGGAATCCTGCAGCCACCAGGAGAGCCGCGGATGCTGGATATCGATGCCCAGCGGCTCCTGCATGGCCTCGCACTCCAGATGAGTGGGAGCGCCACTCTCCGCCGCCAGCGTGGCCGGAACGGCGTTCAGCAGAGACGCGAGGACAAAAAATCCGACCAGCCCTGAAAACCAGCGCCAGACACAGCTTTCCCTGAGAGCGATCAGCTCACGTTTGCGCACTTGTTCAACCCTCCCGGAGAACCGGCAACGGATTTCGTTGCCTTTACCTTTTGGTAAACGCTCCAGTCAACCCCTGCTTTACAAAGTTTCCGTATTGTACTTATTTTCCCTTTGGATTGACACCGGAATTCCTGGCGGCGTTAAATGTCTGCGGCTGAATCGGCTTTCAGCAAATCACTTTCATCGAAAGGTCTCCCCTGTGACCTCAAGGCTCGTTCGCCGGACGCTGGTTCTCCTGGTTTGCCTTCCGTTGGCTGCCCATGCCCAAAGTCCCAAGCCGCTGAAGATCGAAACCGACTGGAGCAAGATTTTGTTGACGTCGAAGTCCACCGCGACCTTGCAGGTGGTGGTGAATCCGCCGTTGCGGCGCGGCTCGGAGATTCATGACGCTGCCTTCCGCAATTTGAAGAACCTGGGGGCTGATTATGTTCGTTACGTTCCGTGGCTGCCTTATCCCAGGCTGGCGGTGGCGGAACTGGAGCCGCCAACGCCGACGACGACTTCCTGGGATTTCAGCTTGATTGATCCCATGACGGTTGACTTCCTGAACGCCACTGAGGGCCATTCTGTAATTCTGAACTTCAGCACCGCCCCGGCGTGGCTTTTCAAGACCGATGCGCCGGTGAAGTACCCCGAAGATCCCAACGAGGTGACGTGGCACTACACGCAGGGCAGCGAACTAAAGGACCCCACCGGACAAGACCTTGCGGCCTACTATGCGCGCCTGGTGGACTGGTACACCAATGGCGGGTTCAGCGACGAGAACGGAAAGCGGCATGACTCCGGCCACCACTTCAATATCCCCTACTGGGAGGTTTTCAACGAGCCGGATATCGAGCATCATCCCACACCTGAGCAATATACGGAGCGCTATGACAGCATCGTCGCCGCCATCCGCAAGGACAACCCGCAAATGAAGTTCGTGGGGCTGGCGTTGGCGTTTCCCAGTACGCATCCCGAGATGTTTGAATACTTCCTCAACCACGCCAACCACAAGCCCGGAATCCCGCTGGATATGATCTCGTACCACTTCTACGCGACGCCGACGCCGGAGCAGACCGCTGATCACTGGCAATACACCTTCTTTGACCAGGCCGACCGCTTCCTGGCCACAGTGCGCTACATCGAGGAGATTCGGAAACGCCTTTCGCCCGAGACCCGCACAACCGTAGATGAGATCGGATCGATTCTCTCCACCGATTTCGCCGAGCCTCCGCCGCCAATTCCCGACGCTTACTGGCGGCTTTCCGGGGCTCTATTCAGCTACATCTACATTGACCTGGTGCAGCAGGGAATCGATGTGATCGGAGAATCGCAACTGGTGGGCTACCCGACACAGTTCCCCAGCGTCTCTATGCTGAACTGGAAGAGCGGCGAGCCCAACGCGCGCCTCGCTGCGCTGCAATTGCTGAAGGACAATTTTGGCCCTGGGGATCAGGTGGTCACGACGAAGGCAGATGGCCAGGAAGTTGCGGCTCAGGCGTTCGAACATCAGGGAAAGAAAAAACTGCTGCTGGTGAACAAGAGGGACCGGTCGATCAGCGTCGAACTTCCCGGCGAGTTCTCGACGGCTACGCTTTCCACAATCAGTGGCGCCGCCGACGGGGCCAAACCGGTGCAGAGCGATTGGCACGGCACAACGCTCACGCTTGCGCCATTTGCGGTAGTCGTGTTGGCGGCAGGCTCATAATGTAGGCGGGGCGTCCTTGCCCGTGCGGCGCTTGCAACAGACCTGGAGTTCCGTGGCGCTGGCCGCACGGGCGAGGACGCTCGCGCCTACATTGGTTACTGCCGGTCGGAGACGAAGACGAAGTAGGAGCGCGCCCAGAGCGTCGTTGGAATCGCGCCGCGGGAGCGGGCGGTGACGATGATCTGGTAGTCATCGGAAGCCGCCAGACTTTCCGCGATGGACGGCCCCGCCGCCGGTTCCACTACCGCGAGATGAGCCAGGAATCGATAAATGTCGGGCTCGCCGCCGTAGCCCTGCGCCGCAAAGGAAACCTCGGCATTCTCATGAGCGAAGTGCCAGCCTAGGGAAGCTGCCAGCGCCACCGCTCTCTCGTAAGTCTCGCTCACCACAACGCCGGGCTCGGGATTGTCGAAGACGATCCTCAGCTTGCGCTCGTCTTCGCGGCTGAACTCACGCACTTTCAGCGAGCCGGATTTCGCCGTCGCCTTCCAGTCCACGTGGCGCGCGGAGTCTTCCGGCATGTATTCACGGATGCGATACAGATCGTAGCCCCTGCCTCGCACGAAGCTCTCAAACTCGCCGCTGATCAGGGGCAGCACTTCAAAAAATTCGTCAGGAGGCTCCACCGAAGGAAACACGATCACTTCCCGCGCGAGGGGAACGCGCCGGGTTTTGCTGAGGAAGGCGAAGGGAAAACGGGTGCAGATGCCGAAGCCGGTCTGCTGGTAACGGCCGCGGCGGTCAAACAGCAACTGCAGGTCGGCGGTGATCTCACTGTGCGCCGGAATGTAGGGGAAGTACGCGGTTCCCTGCAGGATTCCCGGCGGCGCAGGTCCGACGGATGCGCGGCGCAGGCGCCAGTCCCGCAGGCGAACCCACTGGCGTCGCGGCGGGCGTTTGGGAGGAAATCCAAAGGTAGTTTCCTCCCAGGTCCAGCGTTTTCCTTTTTTCTCTTTGGTGAGAGGCACCACGCTGATGGAGAACGACGGCATCCAGCGCCGGGGATTGCGCAGCACGATTCGCCCCGGAACGCTGCGCCGCGCGAACACATGTTCCGGCAGGCGCACATCGAGTTCGAGTCCGCGCAGGACCGCGGCCGAGGCCAGGCCGGAGACGATGATCGCCGCCAGCATGGCCGCCACCACGATGTAGAGCAGGTTGTTTCCGGTATTCAGGGCGGCGATGCCGACCACCAGCACCACGGTCACATAGATGATGCCGACGCGGGTTACCTCGTAATCGAGGGCTTCGCGCAAACGGGCCGACGCGACGCGGCGCGCAAGATAGGGCACAGTGGTGATGCCCACGAACACCGCCAGCACCAGGGCGAGCGTCGCGAGAATGAGCGTGGTCCAGAAATTTCCCGATTCGCGGGAGACGGTGGAGAAGAGCGCGAAGGCGAAGGCGAGGACGAGGCCGAGGATCGCGCCGATGAAGCGGAACCACACTTCCGGCAGGCCGAACTGCCGGGATGCCGTCCCTGGGCCGAGCGCCGTTTTTGCGGCCGTTGACATGGATCGCAGTTACGCCTGTCAGCTTATCAACTTGCACGCGGCGGAGAAAGGTTACCCGCGGCGGCGGGCCTCCGGTTTGCATTTGCTGATGTGAGCTGTTGAAGGCGAACCACATCTTGAGGCTCAAAAACTGACGCCCGCATTCACCAGACTCCTGAACGCGGGCGCCGCATTGACCCGGCAAGTGATTGAACTCAGCTGGTTCTAGCTTTTAGCTGCCCCCAGGCCGTCGCGCCACGCCATGATCTCCAGTTCGGCCCGCACCGCGTCCATCACCGGAACTACCGGGCGCGCCTCCATGGTGAAGGCGGGAAGCATGGAGCAGAACTTGTGCACCATGAGTGGATCGTCGCAGTCCACCAGCAGGTGCCCGCCCCAGTCGCCCACCCGCACCACGAAAAACTCAATCTTGAAGTTGGCAGGCGCCTTCCACTGCCCGAACACCTCAAGGATTCGCTTCTGTGCATTCTCATACTCGGCCGGCGAACCTTGTGGACGTTCGTTCCAGCTGATCACGTATTTCATCGCACTCTCCTTTGGAAAATCGTATGACCGATCTACAGCCGCCTGAGTGTACTCCCCAGCGCTGAGTCTCAGGAAAGAAGACTCCGCGCCGGCTCACCCTCCCGTGCGACGCATAAGGTCGCTGACTTTTTCTTTAGCCTTGTCGGCCATGGCGTGCAGCTTGGGGAAACGATTGAGCAGCTTGTTCAGCAGGTGGTGAGCCCAAACATATTCTGTAGAGAGAATGATCAGCCCGATGAGCAGAAACAGCACCCCCTGCAGGATCGGAAGAAACAGGCCGGCGATTCCCAGAGCGATGAAACCCCAGCCGGCAGCCAGAGCCAGAATCCGCTTCACGCGCGGGTTAACCGCCAAGTTTCCTCACGATCCCTCCCGTCGAAAGGCGCGAGAGGTGCTCTCCAGAAACGCCGCCACTTCGCGGTTGAACTCGTCGGGAACTTCCTCGTAGGGAAGATGGCCAACGCCCGGAAGCATGCGCACCCGGCAATCGTGGAATTCCTGCTTGAGCCTCTGCGCGGAGGCAGGATCAACCGCGTTGTCTTCAGCCCCCCAGAGCAACAAAGTGGGAATGTGGGAAATCCGCGGCAGCGAGAGTTCCAACTCGCGTAAGTCCGGCTGCCAGGTGCGCAGTACTGAAAGGCCGTACTGAAACGCGCCCGGCATGGAAAAGGGGGCCGAGTAGCCCTCCAGGGTTCCCGGGCGGATTCGCCGCGGATCGCCATATAGATTGCGCAACAGGCGTCCATGAGCAAACTTCAAAAAGGGAGCAACCCGCTGAAAAACCGGCGCCACCCAGGGATTGCTGAGAAAAGCAGCCATACGGCTGCCGTAAAGAGACCAGGGATTCACCGGCGCGACCAGGATCAAACGGTGAATACGCTCGGGCGCGATAGCCGCTGCTCGCATGGCCACCGCGCCGCCGTGCGAGGTTCCCAGCAGATCGCAGGAGACCATGCCGGCCGCATCCAGAAAGCGCAGGAGACGTTGCGCGCTGGCGTGCAGGCAGCAGTCTAGCTCGGGCGGGCGATCGGAGAATCCCACGCCCAGCATATCCACGGCATGCACCGTGTAGTTATTCGCCAACGCGGGAATGGCGTAGCGCCAGGAGAAGGAATATCCCAGCAGGCCGTGCAGCAGGAGTAGCGGAGGCCCCAGCCCGTCGCGCAGGTAGCGCATGCGCGCCCCGTCCAGAGTGATCCAATGGTCCTCGAAGGAAATTGGTTGGTTGGCGGCTGGCAAGACCAAAGTCTCTTTTTCCATTCCTTTCTCGCCGCCACCGGACAACTCTTTTCCCGCCGGCGCAGTCTATGTAGGTGATATCGCCTCTGTCGCCTTGATTTGGGGAGCAAATTTGCTCCCCAACTTTTTTGCTGCCGCCGCGCCCGCAGTTGCACGTTGCAAAACGCGATTCTACCGGAGACAGGGCAGAGGAATCCCGAATCAAGCAGGAATGCGCGATTCTTTCCTACTCCGGTGCACCCGCGGCGCAGGCTCGGCCCGTGGTCCAAGTCAGCGATCGATTCGGGCCGGGCTGAAATCGGCTAACTGTATCGCCGCCAGACGATTACGGAGCGCCATAGAATCCTTCCAAAAAACATAGCATTACTCACAGGCCGCCTCTATAATCTTGGAAGTCATTGACTTTGGGCAACTTAGAGGTTTTATCTCAAACCCTATCATGGCAGCGAACGTGCAGAAGTCCTTAGCTGGTTCCGGCATTCGCGGCGCTTCGCCGGTGGGGTTCATGAAGAGCGAGTTCCAAATCCGGTTCGCTGCCGGGTTGCTGTTTCTGGCGACTCTTGCGGCGGTGGTTCTGGGCTGGATTAATTTCCAGAAGGAACACGAATTCCAAATCCCCACGGATGGAACCTGGTGGGTGGAAAAAAGCGGCGCGCTGGTCGCTGAGCGAATTGAATCAGAAGGGCCGGGAGCCAAGGCCGGCATCAAAACCGGCGATCGACTGGCGGCCATCAACGGCCAGAACATCACCAGTTCGGCTGAGCGCGTACGCGAGCTTTATTCAAGCGGCCCCTGGTCAAAAGTTACCTACTCGCTGATCCGAAATGGCATCCCGGTGGACGCGGCGGTAATTCTGGTCCCTGCCGATAAGTCCCTCTACAACTGGCTGCGTTTCATCGCGCTGATCTATCTTGGAATAGGGATCTACGTTCTTCTGCGGCGCTGGACCGCGCCCAGTTCCACGCACTTCTACATCTTCTGCCTGGTCTCGTTCGTTTTCTACTCATTCCACTACACCGGCAAGCTGAACCAGTTTGACTGGACGATTTACTGGGGCAACGTCGCCGCCTGGCTGCTGCAGCCCGCGTTGTTCCTGCATTTCGTGCTGGTGTTCCCGGAGAAGCGGGCGGTGGTGCGCCAGCACCGCTGGGCGGTTTCGCTGATTTATCTGCCCGCGGTGGTGCTGTTCAGCATCCACCTGCTGATTCTGCGGCTGGCGGCGGCCAGCGAGTCGGTGCGCTGGAACCTTGACCGCTCGCAGATGGCATATCTCGCCACCTATTTCGCGCTGGCGGCGGCGGTGCTGTGGGACAGCTATCGTCAGGCCGCCACGCCGATTCTGCGCCAGCAGTTGAAGTGGGTTACGCGCGGCACCATTCTGGCGGTGGCTCCATTCACCCTGTTTTACGTTGTGCCCTACCTCACCGGCTCGCTGCCGACGGTAGTGATGAAGATCTCGGTTCTCTCGCTGGGCCTGCTGCCGCTGACCTTCGGCTACGCCATCTTCCGTTACCGGCTGATGGACGTGGACCTAATCTTCAAGCGCGGCATGGCTTACACACTTGCAGCGGCGGCCATCGTGGGGATTTACTTTGCCGTCGTGGCCGGGGTGGCCGAGCTGGTGCACATGCAGGTGCCCAGCTCCGGCCCTGCCGGTCTGATGATCGCCATCGGCGCCACCGCCCTGCTGTTCGACCCGGTGCGCAAGTGGATTCAGGAGCGCATCGACCAGTTCTTCTATCGCACGCGCTATGACTATCGCAAAACCCTGATCGAATTTGGGCGCGAACTCAGCGCGGAAACCGACCTCGACCGCATGCTCAGCTCCATCGAGATGCGCCTTTCGCGCACCTTGCTGGTGGATCGCATGGCGATCTTCCTTTCGGTGGGAGAGCCGCCGCGGCAGCGCTTCTCGCTGGCCAAGTCTTTCGGGCTTACCCACACCAGCGCCCTCGACCTGAGCTTCCTCAGCGTTCCGCGCCCTGAAATGGAAGAGGGGCATCTTTTCCTCGAAAACACGCACCAGGTGCCGCGGGAAACGCCGAGCGCCCGCGAAACGGTGGCCAAGCTGGACCTGAACTACTACATCCCCTGCCGGGCGCAGCACAAGACCATCGCCTTCCTCGGCCTGGGCAAGACGGCGCAGGGCGATTTCCTCTCCAGCGAAGACATCGAGCTGCTCGAGACTCTCTCCGGCTACATCGGCATCGCCATTCAGAACGCCCGCCTCTACGCGTCTCTCGAGCAGAAAGTCGCCGAGTACGAGCGGCTGAAGGACTTCAACGAGAACATCGTCGAGTCGATCAACGTGGGCGTGCTGGCGGTGGACCTGGCCGACCGCATCGAGTCCTGGAACTCACAGATGGAAGCGATGTACGCGCTGCCCCGCTGGCAGGCGCTGACCAAGCCGCTGAGCGAAGTGTTCCCCGCGGCTTTTCTGGAAGAGTTCTACCGGGTGCGGCAGAGCCCGGGAATTCACAATCTCTACAAGTTCCGGCTCAGCAGTCCTGCCGGAGAGATGCGGACGGTGAATGTCGCGATCGCGCCACTGGTCACGCGCAAATTCAACGTGATCGGCCGGCTGATCATCATGGATGACATCACCGAGCGCATGGAGCTGGAAGCACAGCTCTCGCAAGCCGACAAGCTTTCCTCCATCGGGCTGCTCGCGGCCGGAGTCGCCCACGAAGTCAATACGCCCCTTGCGGTCATTTCGTCCTACGCCCAAATGCTCTCCAAGCAACTGCAGCAGGACCCGCAGAAAGGAGCGCTGCTGGAAAAGATCACCAAGCAGACGTTCCGCGCTTCGGAGATCGTCAATAACCTGCTCAACTTCTCGCGCACCAGCGGCACCGAATTCACCGAGGTTGATCTCAACAAAGTTATCCTCGACACCCTCACCCTGCTCGACCATCAGTTCAAGACCACGAAAATCCAGATTGAAGACGAACTCTCAGACCACCTGCCGCTGGTGAGCGGAAACCCCGGGCGCTTGCAGCAGGTGTTCCTGAACCTTTTCCTCAACGCCAGGGATGCGATGCCGGGCGGTGGAACCTTGCACATCGCCACCAGCAATGGAGATTTCGTAGGCGTCTCGGTTTCCGATACCGGGGACGGCATTGCACAGGAGCACATCCACCGCATCTACGATCCCTTTTTCACTACCAAGACGGCGCCTCGTGAAGGGCAAGGCAAAGGCACCGGGCTAGGGCTCTCGGTGACCTACGGAATCATTCAGGAACACTCCGGGAAGATTCGCGTGGACAGCCGTCCCGGCGAGGGCACCACGTTCTATCTCGAGTTCCCCTTGGCCAGCCCCGCGAACAAGAAGACGGTCAATGTCTGAAGCGGCAGTCATTCCGACGCGCAGTGCGGGCGGCACCTCGCCCGGCCCCGCCGGAACTGTGCTCATCATCGATGATGAAGCCGGCATCCGCGAGTCGCTGCAAACCCTGCTCGAACTGGAAGGCTACGAAGTCGAGACCGCGCCCACCGGCGAGGAAGGCCTGGCCCGCGCCGGCGAGCGGCCTTTTGACCTTGTGCTGTTGGATGTGGCGTTGCCCGACCGCAATGGCATCGACTTGCTCTCCGAACTGCGCAGCCATCAGCCGCCGCTGCCGGTGATCATCATTACCGCCTACGGCACGGTGGAGAACGCGGTACGCGCCATGCAGGCGGGAGCGGCCAATTTCGTCCAGAAGCCCTGGGACAACGACAAACTGCTGGCCGACGTGCGCGCCGCCGTGGGCCGCCACCGGGCGGAAGAAGAGAACGTCCAGCTCAAACGCGCCCTGAAACAGCGTTATAACTTTGAGCATATCGTCGGCAAGAGCGAGGCGATGCTCAAAATCTTCGACCTGGTCGGACAGGTGGCCCCCAGCCGCTCCACCATATTGCTGCAAGGCGAGAGCGGAACCGGCAAAGAGCTGATCGCCAAGGCCATCCATCTCAATTCGCCCCGTCGCGACCGCCCCTTCGTCCCCGTCAACACCGGCTCCATGCCGCCCGACCTGCTGGAATCGAATCTCTTCGGGCACGTAAAGGGCGCCTTCACCAGCGCCATTGCCTCCAAGAAAGGCCTGTTTGAGGTCGCCGACCGAGGCACCTTGTTTCTCGACGAGATCGGCACCATGACCATGGACACCCAGAGCAAAATTCTGCGCGTCCTGCAGGACCGCCGCTTCATGCATCTGGGCGGCGTGCACGAGGTCCAGGTCGATGTTCGCATCATCGCCGCCACCAACGTGGACTTGCGGCAGCTGGTGAAAGACGGCAAGTTCCGCGAGGACCTCTACTACCGCCTCAACGTCATCAGCATCGATCTCCCGCCGTTGCGGCAGCGCAAGGAGGACATTCCACTCCTGGCAGAGCATTTCCTTCGCAAGTACGCTGATGAAAACGGCCGCCCAGCCCAGCACATCGCGCCCGAAGCACTGCGCCCGCTGCTCGCCTACTCCTGGCCGGGCAACGTCCGCGAACTGGAAAACGTGATGGAGCGCGCGGTGGTGCTTTCTTCCGGCACCGAGATCGGAATTGACCTCATCGTGGACCACGTCGCCGGACGCGGCTCCTCCATCCCCAACCTCGAGCATCGCAGCGACGCTTCCCTGTTCGACATCATGGAAGACTGCGAGCGCCACATCATCGTGGACATGTTGGAGAAATGTAACTGGAACCAGACCGATGCCGCTGAGCGCTTCCACGTGCCGCTTTCCACTCTCAATCAGAAAATCAAGCGCCTGAACATCGAAATCCGCAAGAAGAACCGCGAGTAGCTCGCCCTTCCCCGCTGACTTCTGCAAGTTTCATCATTCCTGGCCTGATCTGCTACGCGCTGGCCCGCAGCGGAAAAATTCCCGCGCTTGCGCCCATGATCGCCCGGACGGCAAGTCGATCCCCGCGATCGCCAACGGCGCCTTCCCCATGCTGGTGGAATACCTGCTGCCTCCCGGATTGCGGGGGATCGTGGTGGCCGGACTGCTCTCCGCGCTGATGGGCTGGCCGGCGTGTTCAACGCCTGCTCCACACTTTTCACCGTTGATCTGTACGAGAAGTGGCGGCCCGGCGCCTCGCAGCACCAGGTCGTCCGCACCGGGCGCATGGCTATCGTTCGTCATGGTGCTGATCGCGTTGGCATGGATTCCTGTGATCAAGAACGCGTCCGGACTCTACGTCTATCTACAGGCGGTGCAGGGATATCTTGCGCCCTGATCACTCTCGTTTCCGTTGTGGTGATGGTGGGGGTGAGCTACGCGACGTCGGAACCTGACTACGCCGGAATTCGTAATCTGACCTTCGAAACGACCACCGAGGAGGACCGCCTCCGCACTCGCCAAAGCTGGACGTGGAAGGAAATCGCGGGCTCCGGCGTAGTTCTGGTGTGCATCATGGGAGCGTACCTCTACTTCAGGGGCTGAATTCAATTCCTTCAGCGTAGAAATGTAGCAAGCTACGTCTCTACGGTGGGTTGGCGTGCTTCTCTGCTATAGTTTTCGTCAGGCAGAGGCAAAACCATGGCAGCTGGAGATTTGCTCGAAGGCGTGGAACTGATCTCCCCCGCCGAATGGGCGAAAGGGAAAGTGAAGTCTGTCCAGGACTACTCCCTCCTCTGCGTGCAGGCTCTTGCCAACATCTTCCGCCGCCCTTTCTACATGGCAGACACCATGTACCAGGCTGACCTGATCGGCTTCGGTTCCCTGCCCATTGTTCTCGCCGCTTGCTTTTTCACCGGCGCCGCGCTGGCCCTGAACAGCGCCACCACGCTGGGCCGTTTCGGCGCGCTCACCGTGATCGGCCAGCTGGTTTCCATTGGGATTGTGCGTGAGTTAGGGCCGGTGCTGGCGGGCCTGGTAGTGGCCGGCCGCAACGCTTCTGGCATGGCCAGCGAACTTGGCTCCATGATCGTGACCGAGCAGATCGACGCCATGCGCGCTCTGGGTACCGACCCCACTAAGAAGCTGGTAACCCCGCGCGTGATCTCCACTGTTCTCATGCTGTTTTTCCTGACCATTCTCGGAGATTTCCTCGGGCTGATTGGAGGCAGCTTCGTGGCCAGCGTGATCCTTGGCCTGGATGCCCGTGAGTACTGGAGCAACGCCTGGCAGACCCTGGTTTTTTCCGACGTGTTCATGGGGCTGGCCAAGCCCCTCGTGTTCGGCTTCATCATCGCCACCATCGGCTGTTACTACGGCCTTTCTACCAAGGGCGGCACGCAGGGAGTCGGGCGCTCCACCACTGAGGCAGTGGTAGCTGCCATGATCCTGATTATCGCCGTGGATGTATTCGTGACCCGCTTCCTGATGGTGGTGCTCGGTTCTTAGTTGTTGTTATCGAAAACATGCCTCCCACTTTGCCACTGGAAGATAAGCCTCCCGCCAGCCCGGTTCCTGCGGGCGATGCGGTTGTGTTCCGGAACGTGGTCCTCGGGTTTGAAGACAAGCCCCTGCTCGACGGCGTTTCCTTCCGCCTGGAGCGTGGGGAAACCAAGGCGATTTTTGGAGTGGCAGGCACCGGCAAGAGCACCATGCTGAAGCTGGTGCTCGGCCTCATCAAGCCGGACACCGGCGAAATCTACGCTCTGGGCGACAACGTAACCCGCATGAGCGAAGAGGAATTGTTCGGTCTGCGGCGGAAAATCGGCATGGTGTTCCAGGAGAGCGCGCTCTTCGATTCACTGACGGTGCGGGAGAACGTGGCCTTTCGCCTGATGGAAGAGGGCGACGTCTCGGAGGAGGAGATCGACCGCCGGGTGCGGGAATCACTGCGGTTCGTGGAACTGGAGCACACTGTCGATATGTTTCCCGCGGAACTCTCCGGCGGCATGCGGCGCCGCGTGGCCATTGCGCGCGCCATTATCACCCAGCCCGAAGTCCTGCTCTACGACTCGCCCACCGGCGGGCTGGACCCGGTAACCTCCACTACCATCGTAGAACTGATCGTGAAGCAACGCGACGTCTATAAGACCAGTTCCCTGCTGGTCACGCACCGGCTGCAGGACGCCTTTACCATGGCAACTCACTACTTTGACAAGAACAGCAATAAAATGCGTCCGCTCCCGCCACAATCGCGGGCGCAGGTTCCCTTTACCTTTTTGATCCTGCGCGAAGGGAAAGTGATTTTCGATGGCGATGCGCACGAACTCAAGCGTTCCACCGATCCCTACATCAAGGAATATATCTCTTAGCTAATCCCCAGCGGTTGGTTGCTGGTGAAGAGCGGAATCTCGTTCGGACACCCAATGCCCAAGAGACCGAGATTCCTCGCTTCGCTCGGAATGACACGGGGCATATTCGGTATTCGGAATGGCAAGGGAAATATAAGGCTACCGCTCGACCTCGGGAACGGCCTTGCGGCGGGTTTCCTGAAGTTTGACCATGCGCTGCAGGCGCTCGCGGCCGTGCTTCGTCCGGGTGGCCAACTTCTCCGCGTGAATGAAGCTTTCCGGGGAATTGGCCTTTTGCCGGTATTCCTTCAGATAGGGATGGATCTTGGCCAGGGTGAACCAGAGTTCGCCGCCACAGTCGAAGAAGAGTTCTTCGTTCAGCGCGCCACGCAACACCAGGGAAGCCGCCATTTCCCAGTAGCCTCCCACCTGGCGCATCCAGGCGTTCTCCTGCCCGGGCGTGCTGACCACTTTGATGATGTCATCGGCGCTCTGCGGCCAGAACGACGATGCCCACCAGGCGCGCGCCTTGCGCATCTCCGGCTCGCGCCGCAGGTCATACAACTGCATGATCAATTGAGCGTCA